>WNGE01020757.1_pt1 | contig 11698 bp, 15 predicted proteins | sample 5400651 | NCBI WGS metagenome assembly WNGE01 (sample SAMN13153370, study PRJNA577476) | soil metagenome | isolation source: 60 cm soil or saprolite under grassland replicate 2 | place: USA:California | collected 2016-06-15 | reverse complement strand
CTGTTCGACACCCAACTGGATCAGGCCAGCGCCGGCGTCTCGACGACGCCGGTCACCGACATCGACCGGACGCCGGGCGCATTGCGATACAGCGGCAACCCGCTCGATGTCGCGTTGGAAGGCGACGGCTATTTCGTCCTGCAGTCGCAGGCCGGAGCCGTTTTTTCGCGCCAGGGCAATTTCCAGCTGGATTCCCGGGGGCGGCTCATGGGGGCGAACGGCAGCGCCGTTCTCGGCGCATCGGGCGAGGTCATGCTCTCCCAGGCGGAACCTCGCATCGACCAGGCCGGAGGCGTCTGGGAGGGCGACAAGCTCGTCGATACGCTGCGCGTCGTCCGCTTTCCCGCGGACGCGCAGCTCGTGTCGCTGGGGGGCGGCGCCTACGCGTCGGACGCAGCGAGCCTCCAGGACGTGGAAATGCCGCGCGTGCGCCAAGGCTACGTCGAGGCGTCGAACGTCGTTCCCATGCGCGAAATGGTGCGCCTGATCGAAACGATGCGGCATTTCGAGGCGAGCCAGCGCGTGGTGCGCAGCTACGACGACATGATGGACCGGGCGTTCAGTCTGCTCGGCGAAGCTTAAGGAGAACGAACATGATCGATTCGCTATACATCGGCGCGACCGGGATGAACGCGCAGCAGCTCAACATCGACACCGTCGCGAACAACCTCGCCAACGTCAACACCTCCGGCTTCAAGCGCAGCCGGGTCTCGTTCGAGGACCTTCTGTACCGCACCGTGCAGGTCGCCCCGTCCTCGATCGGCAATCGGCCGGCGATGGGACGCATGGGAATGGGCACGGCGGTCGCGGGCAGCGCCAAGATCTTCAGCGCAGGCGAAATCAAGAAAACCGACGAGTCCTTCGATCTCGCGGTTGACGGGCAGGGATTCTTCGAGATCGTTCTGCCCGACGGAAATCTCGCCTATACGCGCAACGGCGCGTTCCGGCTCGACAGCGACGGATTTCTCGCCACCCAGGACGGCCACCGGCTGAGCGCCCAGGTGAAGATCCCGCCCGACGCGCTCCAGGTGCGCATCGACGCGAACGGCACGGTGTTCGCAAAGCTGCCGGACGAAGCGAAGGAAGTGGAATCGGGCCGCATCGAGCTCGCCACGTTCCCCAACCCCGGCGGGCTCACTGCCATGGGCGACAACCTCCACGGCGTCACCGAGCAATCCGGCGCGGCGGTGCTCGGCACCCCGGGACAGGCGGGACTAGGCGCCGTTCGCCAGGGATTCCTCGAGGGCTCGAACGTGCGCCTGATCGACGAGCTGCTCGGGCTGGTCCTCGCGCAGCGCGCCTACGAGCTGAACGCGAAGGTGGTCCAGGCTTCGGACGAGCTTCTGAGCATCGCCAACAACCTGCGTCGATGAAGCCGATCCGGACCGCTCATATTCCGGGGCTCGCCCTCTGCGCGCTCGGCGCGCTCTGGAGCGGATGCGCCGCGTCGGGCGAGCACGCCTCGCCCGAGGCCGCGCGCAGCGCGCTCGCTGGAGCGTTGCAGGCGCGCTACCCGGAAATCACGCGGTTCGAGCTCGCGCCGCTATCCGCAGAGGCGCGCCGCCGATCCGCGGCGGCGCCGTCCGTGTCCGGTTTCGAGATCCCCGCCGACGTGGCGCTCGAGAAACGCATTCGCATCTGGGCGATCACGGCGGGCAAGGACGGCGCAAACCGGCGCGCGCCTTGGTGGTGGTCGGTGAAAGCGTTTGGACCGGCGATGGTGGCGCGCCGGGGACTTCGCGCCGGCGAGCAAGTTCACCCGACGGACATCGCAGTGGAAGAGCGCGACTTGGCGGAATCTCCGGGACTGCTCTTGACCGCCGATCCGGGGGTGGGAGGCGCGCGCTGGCGGATGACGCGATTCATTCGCGCCGGCGCCGCGCTGCGGCGCTCCGACCTGGAGCCCGCTCCGCAGGTCGCGCGCGGACAGGAAATTCGGGTGAGCGTGGTGTCCGACGCGTACGCCATCGAGACCACGGGCATCGCCCGTGACGAAGGGCGGGTCGGCGACGTCATCGCCGTTACGAAACCCGGGACCTCGGAACGCTATTTCGCCGAGGTCACGGGCGAGCGCGAAGCCTTGATCAGGGGGAAGCCATGAACCATAGGAACACCGTGCCGGCCGTGCTGCTCGGTATCGCCTGCGTTGCGCCGTTTTCCGCCTGGAGCGACACGCTGCTGGAGCGCGAGGGCTATCGGCCGCTGGTGGCCGACCAGCGCGCGTATCGTCCCGGGGACAATCTCACGGTGTTGATCACGGAAAGCGCGACCGCCTCCACGACCGCGACGACCACCACCAACAAGGACGGCACGGCGGGCGGGTCGCTCAACGCCACCAGCAACACGAACGGCACGAACCCGTATGCCCGCTCGCTCACGGGGGCGCTGGAGCTCACCGAGGATTTCAAGGGCGGGGGGAAGATCGAGCGTGCGGGGAAACTGCTCGCACGGATCACCGTGGCGGTGCAGTCGGTCGAGGCGAACGGAAACCTCCGCGTCAAGGGCGATCAGGAGATCTTCGTCAACGAGGAGAAGCAGCGGATTTCGGTCGAAGGCAGCGTGCGGCCGCAGGACATCCTCACCGACAACACGGTGCTCTCGACGCGCCTGGGCCAGGCCAAGATTGAAATGATCGGCCAGGGGCTGCTCGCTGAGAAGCAGAAACCTGGAATTCTCACCCGCTTCCTGAGCTGGCTGGGAATCCTGTGAGGAGTTTCACCGTGAAAAGCTTTGTCGCGGCGGCGATGGCGGCGGTGGTCTTGCTCGCGGCGGTGTCTGCGTCGGCGCAGGACTTCGGGGTCCGGATCAAGGAGCTCGGCCGCCTGGACGGCGTGCGCGAGAACATGGTGTCCGGCTACGGCATCGTGTCGGGGCTCGCGGGAACCGGCGACTCCACGCGCAGCCAGGCCACGCTCCAGTCGGTAGCGAACGCGCTGCGGGAATTCGGGCTGAATGTAACGCCGGCGCAACTTGCGAGCCGTAATGTTGCCGCGGTGCTGGTGACCGCGACCCTCCCGGCGTTCGCGCGCACCGGGGACAGGCTCGATGTGATCGTGTCCTCGATGGGGGATGCGCGCAGCCTGACCGGCGGCGCGCTCCTGATGACCCCGCTCTACGGGCCGGACCGGCGGATCTACGCTCTCGCGCAAGGGGCGGTGTCGGTTGGGGGATACAAGTTCGAGTTGAACGCCAACGTCGTGCAGAAGAATCATCCCACTACGGGAATCGTCCCCGAGGGAGCCGTAGTGGAGGCTGATCTCACCGCACAGGTCCTCAGTCCCGATGGCACGATGCGCCTGGTCCTTTTCGATCCCGACTACACCACGGCCAGTCGAATCGCCACGGCGGTGAACGAAAAACTGTCGGCCTCCGCCGCCGCGATGGACGCCGGAAGAGTTGCGATCCGGGTGCCGGAGGGCGAGCGCGAGCGGCTCGTCGATTTCGTTGCACGGCTCGAGAGCCTGACGGTCCAGCCTGACCTGCGTGCGCGGGTCGTCATCAACGAGCGCACCGGCACCGTGGTCTCGGGCGGAGGCGTGCGCCTGTCGAACGTCTCGGTCGCCCACGGCGATCTCAAGGTGACGGTGGTGACGGACTTCCTCGTTTCCCAACCAGGAGGCGTGCTGGTGAACCCGGGGCCCGGCATACGCACACAAGTGGTGCCGCGCACCCGCATCGACGCGAACGAGGAAGGACTGAGCAGCGTGACCATGCCGGCCGGCGCCACGGTGTCCGACCTGGTCGCGGCGCTCAAGCAGGTCAAGAGCACCACGCGCGAGGTGATCGCGATCCTGCAGAGCATCAAGCGCGCGGGCGCGCTTCACGCCGAATTGGTCATTCAATAGGAGCTCCCCAATGGACGTCACAGGAATTTCGATGATTCCGCTGCAGACCGGCGCCGACCCGGGGACGCTCGCCCGCGACCCGGCGCGTCTCGCGAAGGAGTTCGACGCGCTGATCTTGCGGCTGCTGCTGGGCGATCTTGGCGCCCCCACGGCCCTGGGCGCCGACAAAAGCGAATTCGGCGGCGCCGCGCAGTCCGTCATAAGCCAGCTCCTGGCGGACCAAATCGCAGACAAGCTCGACCTCGGCCTGGGCGCGGTGCTGGTCCGGGCCGGCATGGGAGGGCAGCAAAAATGAGCGGCGAGATCTCCGGCATTCTGAACAACCCCACCACCGAGCTGGTCTTGCGCGCGCTCGACGCCGGCGTATTACGCCATGCCGTGCACGCCGCCAACATCGCCAACGCGTCCGTGGAGGGCTATCACCCCCTGCAAGTGTCGTTCGAGGACCAGCTCGCCGCGGCGCGCACGGCGCTCCTCGGCAGAGACGACGCCGCGGCGAGGCGCGCGATCGACTCGCTCGAAGCGCAGGTGCGTCCGGACCCGACGGACCGTCCGGTCCAGGCGGATCGGGAAGTGGCATTGATGATGGAGAACGCGGTCCGCTACGAGGCGCTGCTCGCGGCGCTGGGAAAAAGCGGAGCGCTGATCAGGCTCGCGATTCGGGAAGGGAGGAACTAAATGGATTTCTCATCGGTGTTCGACATCAGCTCGGCGGGAATGAACCTCGAGCGCATGCGCCTGGAAGTCACGGCGGCGAACCTCGCCAACGCGCAGACCACGTCGGCGGAGGGGAACGCCTATCGCCCCTTGAGGGTCGTGGCGAGAGCCACGGCGATGGATTCCTTTGACATGAATCTGGCGAGCGCCCTGCCGCGGCCCGTGGACGTGTCGGTGGCGGAAAGCACGACGGCGCCGCGGTTGGTCTTCGATCCAGGCCATCCCGACGCGGACGCGCGCGGGTTCGTCGCGTACCCGGACGTGAGCCCGGTGTCCGAGATGGTGCGCCTGGTCGAGATCGGGCGCGCCTACGAGGCGAACGTGCGCGCGCTCAGCATGGCGCGGGCGATGGCGATGAAAGCGCTCGATATCGGGAACGAGCGATGAACGTCTACGCGATCGATCCGGCGCTTCTGCCGTCCGCGCAGGATGCGCAGTCCCTGCCCGCGAGCGCGCCGGCGCGGACGTTTCCGGCTTGGCTCGATGAGCAAATACGCACCGCCAACCAGGGCATCATCGGGGCCGACGATGCGGTGCGGCGCCTGGCGGTCGGCGAGCCGGTGAATCTCCACCAGGTCATGGTTCAGCTCGAACGCGCCAAATTGCAGTTCGAACTCGTTCTCCAGGTGCGCAACAAGCTCCTCGAGGCGTACCAGGACCTCTTGCGGATGCAGATATGACCATGGCCGAGTTCACTGAAAACCTGCGTTCTTTCTGGACCGACCTCGACCGGCGTGGTCGCGCGGCGATACTCGCGGGTGCCGTGCTGATCATCGTGATCGTTGCCGCATTCGCGGTATGGGCGGTGCAACGCGACTACCAGGTCCTGTTCAAGGATATGGCGCAGCGTGATGCGGCGGCCGTCGTCGCCGAGTTGAAACGACTCAAGGTGCCGTATCGAATCGACGCCGACGGCTCGACCCTACGCGTGCCCGCGGACACGGTCCATGAGACGCGGCTGGCGCTCATGGGGCGGGGCGTGCCGCTTTCCGGAGGCGTCGGGTTCGAGCTGTTCGACAACCACGATCTCTCGACGACGGAGTACACGCAGCGGATCAACTACCAGCGCGCGCTCCAGGGGGAGCTCGCGCGCACCATCATGTCCATCGAAGGCGTCAAGCTGGTGCGCGTGCACCTCGTGCTGCCCGAGTCGAGTATTTTCAAGCGCGACAAGAGCCGGCCCAAGGCGTCGGTGAGCGTCGTATTGGCGCCGGGCGGCAGCCTCACCGAGAGCCAGATACTCGGCGTGCAGCGGCTGGTTGCCGCCTCCACGCCGGGTCTCGAAGCCGGTATGGTCACCGTCGTCGATCAACGAGGCGTGACCTTGTCGTCCGTGTCGGACGGCGTGCCGGGCGCGATGGCCGGTGGACACTTGCAGATGAAGAAAGAGGTCGAGGAATACCTGACCCGCAAGGTCACGGAGGTGCTCGATCGTTCCTTCGGTCCCGGGCAGGCGATCGTGAGCATCGATGTCGCCCTCAATTTCGACGAGATTCGGCGCACGACTCAGGTGCGCACCGTGGACGGCGAAGCGGGCAACGGGCGGAGGGAAGACGGGCAGTTCAACTCGACGCTGGAGACCAACTACGAGGTGAGCCGGCGTGTCGAGCAGGTCGTCACTTCCCCGGGCAGCGTCCAGCGCGTGAGCGTCGGCGTTGTCCTCCCGCGCGCTGTCGGCAAGGATCTCGCCGCGAGAATCGAGAGCCTCGTCTCCATGGCGGCGGGGCTCGACGAACGACGAGGCGACGCCATCGTCGTGCAAACCCTCGATCAAATCCTGTCGAGCGAGTCGCGTTCTCCGGCTTCGTCGCTCGAAGGATCTCCGGGCCCGGATATCGTTTCGAAACGGGCAGCCGCGACGCCCGGACCCGGTCCTTTCGACTTCGCCGGCACGTGGCAGACCTGGGGGCCGCTCGTCGGGACGGCCGTTTTTGGACTCATTCTGGGTTCGACGCTTGCGTTCATGCTGAGAAAAGGGAGCCGCGCGCGTACGGGCGGCGCCGGCAAGGAAAAGGAGTCGCGCCGCCAGGCGCTCCTGACTGAAATCAACGGATGGCTTCACGAGGAGAAACCCGTTCGCGCGGACGGGGCGAAGACATGAACTCCGGATACGAACGGGCGGCCCGCAGGCTTTCCGGGCTCGCGGAAGACGACCGGGAATGGCTTCTCGCGAGGCTTCCGGAGGTGGACCGGTTGCGGATCGGCGAGCTGATCGAGCGTGAGGAGAGCAGCGCCCAGGTGGACCCGTCTCGGGAAAGCCCGTCGGAGGACTCGGCGTCGACTCCCGAGTCGACCGTCGCAGCGGCATCCGCGGCCGAGGTGGCGCGAGCGCTGCGAGATGAACCGGACTGGCTCGTAGCGCTCATCCTCGCCAAACGCCGCTGGCCCTGGGACAGGGATTACCTGAACGAGTTCGAGCCGGCGCGCGTGGAGAGGCTCCGCGATATCGCGCGTAGTGTTCGCGAGACCGCAAAGCCTCGGATGTGCGATGAAGCGGTCGTCGCGCTGGCGATGAAGCTGCGTCGTTCGACACCGGCGCCCGAGCCGCGGTCCGCGTTCGACGAAGTGTTGACCGGCATCATGGCGCGCCATGAAAAGACGCAAGACGAAGGGAGCGAGGCATGGCGGCAGTGATTCGTTCGGTCAAGCTTTTGAAGGAGCCGGTGATGCTGCCCCGGAACGGGGCGGGCCGATCCGGTGTTGCAGGGGCGTTTTCTGCGGCCGTCGCGCCGCATGGCGTGGAGCACCTCGCGCCTGTGCCCGCGCCGGCCGCGCAGCCGCCGGTCGTGGAGGTCTCCTACGAGGAATACAAGCAGCGCTTCGCCGCCGAGCTGGACGCCCAGCGGCACGACGCACATGAGACGGGGTTGCGGGAGGGGCGGGAAACGGGCCTCGCGAAAGCCCAGTCCGAGCGCGCGTCGCAATTGCAGGCGCTCGCGACCGTGGTTCGTTCGTCGCGCACCCGTCTCGAAGAAGGCATCGAGGATCTGGCCGACGTCGGGGCGGAGATCGTCTTCGAAGCGGTGTGCAAGGTGCTCGGACGGGCCTTGGCGGAACGCGAGGGCGTCATCGCCGCGGCGCGCGAGGCGGTGCGGCGGGCGCGAGACCGAAGCCGGTTGATCGTGCGGGTGAGTCCCGCCGATTTTGACGTGATCCGGCAGAATCGGGACGAGATTCTGGAGGGGCTCGAGGCAGGCCATGTGGAGATTGCTGCCGACGATCGAGTCGAGCTCGGCGGCTGCCTGCTCGAAACCCCGTCGGGAAACCTCGACAGCCGCCTCGAAGTGCAGCTCGCCAACCTTCGCCGGACTCTGCTCGAAGCCAGATCCCGGCAGATCAACGAGGACGGCACCCTGTGAACCGCTATCTCCAAGCCGTGCGCCGCGCCGACCTGACTACGCGGGTGGGCCACGTCTCGGAGTATCACGGCCTGATCGTCGAGTCGGTCGGGCCGGATGTTTTTGTCGGCGAGCTCTGCGAGGTGCATTCGAGCGAGCCCGCGCGGACCGTGTCCGCCGAGGTGATCGGCATCCGCAACGGCAGGGTCCTGCTCATGCCCTACGAGGATCTGCGAGGAATCACCTACGGAGCCGAAGTGGTCGCCACGGGTGAATCGGCGCGAGCGCAGGTCGGAGACGCTCTGCTCGGGCGGATCGTGGACGCCTTCGGCGCTCCGCTCGACAGCGGCCCGCCGCTTCGGCTCTCGGCGGAACACCCGCTCTATCCGAACCCGATCAATCCGCTTGCGCGGACGCGCATCGACACGGTGCTCGAGACGGGGGTCAGGGCGATCGACACGATGCTCACGATCGGACGGGGGCAGCGCGTCGCGGTGATTTCGGGCAGCGGCGTCGGCAAAAGCACGCTGTTGGGGATGATCGCGCGGAACAGGAATGCGGACGTAAACGTCATCGCGCTGGTCGGCGAGCGCGGCCGCGAAGTGCGGCATTTCATCGAGGACAGCCTCGGCCCCGAGGGCCTGAAGCGCTCCGTCGTCGTGGTGGCGACCTCCGACCAGCCGGCCCTGGTGCGCAGACGGGCCGCCTTTGCCGCGCACGCGATCGCGGAATATTCCCGCGCCCGCGGGCGGCACGTGGTGCTGACGATGGATTCGGTCACGCGTTTCGCCGCGGCGCAGCGGGAAATCGGCCTGGCGATCGGCGAGCCGCCTACCGCCCGCGGTTACACGCCGATGGTGTTCGCCTCGCTGCCGCGCTTGCTCGAGCGGGGCGGCGTGACCGAGGGCGGATCGATCACCGCCTTCTACACCGTGCTGGTCGAGGCGGACGACCTGGACGATCCGATCTCGGATTCGGTGCGCGCCATCGTGGACGGACACATCGCGCTCGACCGGGACCTCGCCAACCGCGGCCGTCATCCGGCGATCGATCTTTTCAACAGCGTGAGCCGGTTGCTCATGGACCTCGCGAGCGGGGAGGAGCGCTCGCTCGTCAGAAAGACCATGAAGCTGTTGAGCGTTCACGCCGCTTCGCGCGAGCTGATCGAGGTGGGCGCGTACCGGGCCGGCTCGAACCCGGAGCTGGACGCGGCGCTGAAGCTGCTCCCGGCGCTCGAGGAATTTCTCGCGCAGGACTCAGGCACGCGCACGGCGCGCTCGGACGCGCTCCAACAGCTTCGGGCCATCCTCGGCGGCGCAAAGGGTTCACGCTGATGCCGCGCACCGTCCTCAGCTTCCGATATCCGCTCGAACCGCTGCTGAAGCAGCGGCGGTGGGAGAAGGACGCTTGCGCAGCGCAGGAGCGCGAGGCCCGCCGGGTGCTGAGCATCCACAGCGAGGGAGCGCGGTCCGCGGTGAGGGCCGTATCCGGCGTCGAGAATGCGCTGCGCGAGGCGCTGAAAGCAGGGGCCTCGATCGATCCCCGGCACCACGAAACGCTGTCGCTGTATCTCGCGCACGCCCGCGAGGTGCTGCGGGAGAAGGCGCGCCTGGCTTCCAAGGCCGAAGAAATGCACGAGCAAACTCGGCGCGGCCTGCTGCGGTCGATACAGGCGGTGCGCGGGTTGGAGCGGCACCGGGAGAACAAGCAGCGCGAGCACAAGCGGGAGCGGCAGCAGCTCGAGCAGCAAAAGCAGGACGAGCTTTGGCTCACCGCGGGGGTTGGCTTCCGCGGCCGAGGATATGCGACCGAAGGGCGACAGACACAAAGGAGATCACCATGGCAATAGAGAGCATCGGAGCAGCGCCGCTCGCCGCAGGAGCGCCGGCGAACGCGGCGGTGAGTCAGGAGGACTTTCTCAAGATCCTGCTCACGCAGTTGAGGTTCCAGGACCCGCTCAAGCCGATCGACAACCAGCAGTTCGTCGCCCAGCTCGCGCAGTTCTCGGCGCTCGAGCTCACGCGGCAGCAAGAACAGGATATCCAGGCGCTTCTCACGATCCAGTCCTCGAGCCAGTCCTTATCGCTGATAAACCGGACCGTCGAGGTCGCGACCAGCGGCAGCAGCCAAGTGGGCACCGTGACCGCCATCCGCTTCCAGAACGGCAATCCGCTTCTCACGATCAAGACGGCCAGCGGGCAATTTCTCACCGATGTCGGGCTCTCCCAGGTGTCGCTGGTCAACAGCACCCCGACGTCACCGACCACCAACTGAGGACGGAGACTGCACATGCTTTCGACCATCTATTCAGCCTTGTCGGGGATGCTCGGTTTCTCGAAGGGCTTGGACGTCATCAGCAACAACATTGCCAATCTCAACACGCCCGGTTACAAGGGCTCGGAGCTCGCTTTCCGCGACCTGTTCTATCGCTATTCCGTAGAGGGCGGGACGCCGGACGGGTTGCGCTCGCAGGTGGGGTACGGCCTGGACACGAAGGGAACGCGCACCAGCTTCCGCGAGGGCGAGCTCCGCGATTCCGGCAACCCGCTCGACGTCGCGATCGACGGCAACGGGTTCCTCATCCTCAAACGTGACGTCCAACAGCAGTCCCTGTACGGCACCACGGGCGGGAGCGGCACGGAGCAGGTTTATACCCGCGCCGGGCAGCTGGAATTCGGCCAGGATGGAGTGCTCATGGATAAGGTGAGCGGCGGCCACGTCATGGTGTTCCAGAACGGCAGCATGCAGGAGATGTCGATCAACAGCTTGCGCACCAACCCTCCGCAGGCCACCACCGAGATCCACATCACCGGCAATCTATCCGCCGGGAGCACCACGACTGACCTCACCGGCGTCGCGGTGATCGACCAGGCCGGGCGCTCGCACACGCTGTCGTTCCACTTTACCGTCGATCCGGCCGACTCCACGCACTGGCACATCGATGGGAAGGACGAAAACAATCAACAGGTCCTCACGGGCGGCGAAATTCGCTTCCAGGCAAACGGTTCGCCCGCGGCCGGAGCCAACACGGTGAGCTTCGATTTCGCGCCGGGGTCGCTGCCTGCGACCACGATCACGCTCAGCATCGGCGATCCCGGAAGCTTCTCCGGCGTCACGAACTTATCGGGTCCGGCGCAAAGCCAGCTGCAAGTGCAAAGCCAGAACGGCGTGGCGGCGGGCTCCCTTACGAAGGCGACGTTCGACGAGAACGGAGCGCTGCAGCTCACCTATTCGAACGGCAAGACCGTCTCGGGTCCGTCCCTCGCGCTCGCCTGGTTCGACGATCTCCAGTCGTTGCGCCTCACGGCCAACAGCCTGTTCGTCAACGATACCGGCCAGGTCCCGACCATCGGCACGGCGAGCCAGGGCGTAATGGGGCGCATTGTCGCCGGGCGCGTGGAGCTGTCGAATGTCGAGCTGACCGGTCAGTTCACCGACCTGATCATCCTGCAGCGCGGCTATCAGGCGAGTTCCCAGGTGGTCTCGGTGGCCAACGAGATGATCCAGCAGCTGCTCGACATCGGTCAGAAACGCTAAGGGGAGATCATGGAAGTACGACCGTACCTCGTGCTCGGGGCGAGCGACCAGCGCTTTCTGCTGGAGCGAATCGATGCGGCGCTTGCGGCGTGGCGCGAGGACTGGCTTCCCGGGAACACTCCCGAATTCCGGCGGGAGCCGGTTTCGCAGCCGCAGGCCGAGCGCTGGCTCGCCGCCGACGCGGGCGAGCGGCGCCGCGTGTTGCTGGGCTGCCCGAGCGGCTGGATCGCCGAGGTAGGCGCGCTTTTGACCGCGCAAACG
>WNGE01020418.1_pt1 | contig 11698 bp, 18 predicted proteins | sample 5400651 | NCBI WGS metagenome assembly WNGE01 (sample SAMN13153370, study PRJNA577476) | soil metagenome | isolation source: 60 cm soil or saprolite under grassland replicate 2 | place: USA:California | collected 2016-06-15 | reverse complement strand
TGCCGGAAGTGCTCGATGTCTCGCGTTGGTATGGCGGTAAGCACCGCTATCTCGATCCCGAGAGTAAGTTTGTCTTCGCTTATTTGGCGAACGCTAGCTCCGGCCAGCTCTACTACAATACGGGACTGGTCAATCCCAAGGAATTCACTTCGTACTATGATCTCTTCACACCCAAGTGGAAGGGTAAAATCGTCGCTCTGGATCCCCGCCCAAGAACGGAAATCGGCACCACGATGCAGTTCTTTTATTATCATCCGGAGCTGGGCGCGTCGTTTATTCGACAGTTCTTCGGCAACAAAGACATCACTTTCAGCCGCGACTCGCGGCAGATGATCGACTGGCTCGGGCAGGGAAGATTCGCGATTTGCTTCGGATGCTCCGGCGCGCTCAAGGCAAAAAACCAAGGATTGCCGATCGAAATCTTCGATACCAGCACATGGAAAGAAGGCGCGAGTTTTTCGGTGGGCGGCGGCACACTCTCGCTACCAAGCCAGGCGCCGCACCCGAACGCCGCAAAAGTTTTTATCAACTGGTATCTGTCACGCAAAGGACAAACGGCGCTACAGAAACTCGCCGACCCCGATGAACCGCCCAACTCCGCGCGTATCGATATTTCCAAAGACGACGTCCTGCCACAGCACAAGCTCATTGACGGCCGCAAGTATTTTGATGGAACGCGACCGGAATTCGAAGACGTTGATAGCGCGTTCAAGATCGCCAGTCAGGCGATGGAGGGGAGATGACAACTTCCGAAAGTCGCAGTTGAGGTGGCTCCAGTCTGTTTGCTCCCGTCATTAGTCTTTCAAATAAACTTATCCTGCTTCGATCATTGCGGAATATTTGCGCAAGTAGTTAGATTTCCTTCATGTCAGGTTTTCGACTAGCGATGCCGGATCGATTTCTTTTGCTCTAGGATCCTGCAACGCTACTTCCTTCAAGATGGAACGCAGGGAACTCAACGACGGCGTCAGCGACGGCTCAAAGAGTTCCGCGAAGAGTTTGTAACATTTCTCGATCACCTGCGGGTGGTTGGCGAGAGCCGGAAGCCAGCGACTAATTTCCTTGACTGTTTCCTGCGGCTGGGTCTTGAAGAGACGAATGCTCTCGGCGTAGATCGAACAAATTTTCTTGACCGATTCTCGATGGTCGCGCAGAAATCGCCGCGTTGTCGCCAGCGGTACCCAGTGACAATCCAATTCGAGGCTATCGGCGATCACTCGGAAGCCCTGCGCCTCAGCCAAAAATGCTTTTTCCGGAGGCAAGAGTGCGGCGTCGATTTGTTTTTCGATCAGCACTTCATAGCTCCGATCGTTGATACGCTGACGAACCAGCTCGAGGTCGCTGTCGATCCGTAACTTCCATCTCTCTAACAGCGCGAGCATAACCATTCCCGCCATGCGGCGCGGCTCGTTGATGGCGACGCGTTTTCCCTTAAGGTCCGCCACCGTAGCGATGCCCGGGTCGGCCACCACGAAAAAGGCCGGCCGGTTCAGCAGATCGGCGTCTTTCCCGCGACAATATCCGGCACTGCTTTCTCTTCGTCCTTCTGATTGACGACCTCGACATTCAGACCATCCCGCTCGAAAAGTCCGGCTGCTTGCGCGATGTATGGGAGAAAGCGGCCGATGCTGGCAACGCCGATGCCTATATTGATTGGATTCATTTATACTTCGATCCTCCGACTACTAGAGGCTCGACAAACGAGCTGACGATGAATTCCTCGAATCGCGATACGAAAAGCTGAGGATTCCGTCAAAATAGATTTTATCGTTGGTTCGTTGGGCTCAAGACCGAAGCGCCCAAGAACGCTTTATATATTGTCCGACGGAAGCGTCGGTAACTTTGGCGCGCGGTTCGCTTTCGGGCCATTCCATGACGACGTTGCCGCGGACTAGTGTCATCACCGGCCATCCCGTCACGTCCCAGCCTTCATAGATCGACCAAGGCGTTATCGTGTGGAGAAGCTCCTTGGTGATTTTCGCGCGCCGTTTCAAGTCAACGACGATCAGATCGGCATCGGCGCCGGGGACGATCGCGCCTTTCCTCGGGTAAAGTCCGAAGATACGTGCCGGATTTTCGCTGGCGACCTGCGCCAGCCGTTCTATCGAGATACGCCCTTTGTTCACTCCCTCGCTCAGCATCATCGGCAGCATTCCCTCGACCCGGGAGGGAAAGCCGCTGATGGTGGTCCAGACGTTGCCGGTTTCCATCGATTCGCGGGTCCGGGTGTGCGCGACGTGGTCGCTGCCGATGCAATCGATGGCGCCGGAAGCGAGCGCGCGCCATAGCGTCTCGTGGGTGGAGCGATCGCGCAGCGGCACGTTGATCTTCCACGCGTCCTTGTGCAGCACGAGATAGTGCGTGCCGATCTCGCTGTAGACGGTCATGCCGTCTGCCTTGGCTTCCTCAATCTCCGCGATCGTTTCCTTGCTCGTGACATGAACGACGTAAATTGGGCAGCCTGCGATCCGGGCATAATAAAGATAGGTCCTCGCGTGTCCCGCTTCGGTGAATGGCGGCGAGCGATCGTCCCAAGCGCCCATGTCGGTGCGGCCGGCCGCCATCAGACATTCCTGGAGGACGCGGGCAATCTCCCAATTCTCGCAGTGCAGTAATGCGATGGCCGGCGCGCCGAGCTTGGCGACGGCGTCGAAGGCGCTGTAAATGCTGCCGTCGTCAAACGAGTATGCTGGCCAGGACGATTTCCACGGACCCTGCATCTGCAAGTGCAATTTGAAGGAGCTGATGCCGTGTTCTCCGGCCAGGTAAGGGATCTCGGCGACGTGCTCGTCGGTGCCGAGGATCGGCGTTAGAAAAAAATCTATTGCCGCGGTGCGCGACGCCTCATAATAGCGCGGCATCGCGCGGGTGAACGACGGAATGTCCCCCGGTCCCTTGACCTTGTCCGCGCCGCCGGTAATTGCCAAGCTGACCAACTGCATTCCCCAGGTGGTCACCCCTGCCGCCGCGGCCGCTCTGGTTTCCGAATAGAAATCATCGGCGAGCGCGCGATGGCTGCCTAAATGACACTCCGGATCGATGACGCCGGGGAGAAGATATTTGCCGGAGAGATCGATTTCACGATTGGCGGCTGGCAGAAAGGCGTCGCTGCCGACGGAGGCGATCTTGCCGTTAAGAATTGCGACACCGCCTTCGATGGTGCCGGCGGGCGTGACGATCAAACCGTTGTTGAAAACGATGTCCGCAGGTTTAGTGGCCATCTTTGAATCCGCCCGTCTCTTTTTTCACTTACTTTCTTGCTTCCGCCAGGTAGCTCATGTCGATGAGGCCGTCTATGGGCGGTGGCAGCTTTTGCAGGCCGAAGTCTTTCCAGTTCTCTGCGACTTTGCGCGCGCCTTGTAGGTCGATGCCGCCGTCTCGGGGTATGGTTTTTTGGGTTTTCATGTACAGCGCATAGGTTTTTTCCGCTTCCTCTTTTTCCGCTTTGGTGCGCTCGGCGAGCGCGCGCACCGCAGCCTCCTTGTTTTTCGGGTCGTAGAAAAACTCGCAGGCTTTAAGATAGGCGCGCAGGAACCGCACCGTGAGGGCTTTGTTTTTTTGCGCCCAGTCGCGGCGCGCGCCGGTGATCGTGTATTGAAAATTGTCGACGTAGTCGGTCGAGAGTCCGAGCGAGCTGAACCCCGACGCCAGCGCGATGAAATCCGAGGGCTGGTTGATCAGCGCGCCCGCTACGCCCTGATTCTGCACCGCCGCCAAGCGCTGCGGCGCGCCGCCGAGGCCGATCATTTCATAATCTTTGGAGGTGAGCCCGTTCGCGGCCAACATCCGCGCCAGAATATAATTTAGCGGGTCCGTCGGCCCCGTGATGGCGAGGCGCTTTCCTTTCAAATCGGTATAGCTCTTGATGGAGGGATGGACGATCAAAGTGTAGATCGGCACCGTGGAGTCTCCAGCGATCACGATGAGATCAGCGCCGGCTGAATTGGCGGCGAGCAGGTTCACCAAATTCATTTGCGCGATATCCGTCGATCCGGCAACCAGAGCTTGCGTGGTGGCGGTGGTGTTGCCGCCGATGACCCGTTTGAAGTCGATCCCCTCTCTTAGAAAAAAGCCTTCCTGCTCGGCGATCAAAAAGGGCCACGTGGAGGCGGTGAGAACGATGTTGCCGTAGTTGATCGGCGTGAGTTTTGGATTTTGCTGCGCTTGAGCGCCATCGGTCGCGATCAAAAGCACAAGCAGGATAGCGCATGCGGGCCGTCTAAGAGCGCGATGCATCCTCGGATCTCCTCTCATCGTTGAACGATTCGAGTGTTACGGAAGCGGGCTCTTATTTCAAAGCGCGATATTACTAAGACTTCAGTCCTTCCACAAACCGTTCGTTTTTGAGCCGGTCGATGATCGAGCCGTCGACAAACTCTTTCGGATCGTGCCGCGGAGCGTCAGGATATTCTTTGCCAAAATTTTCCAGAATCAAGTTCGTGCCTTCGATAGTCGGCGCGATGTAGTCCGGCATCAGCGATGAGACAAACTCGAACTTGTGGATACAGCGGTTCCGGTCGAATGGTCAAGGGTTTGTATTGCGACATATTCGTGATTTATAACTCATCGCAGGAGGACGAACTTCATGGCTACTCGTTGGTTGTTCAAGACGGAACCGTCCGTGTATTCCTATCAGCAACTGGAAAAAGACAAGAAAACGATGTGGGACGGGGTGGCGAATAATCTCGCGCTCAAGAACCTTAAAGATATTCAGAAGGGCGACCAGATCTTAATTTATCATACCGGTGATGAGCGTCAGGCAGTGGGCATCGCGCGCGCGTTAGGCGGGGCGTACCCTGATCCGAGCAAAAAAGATCCGAAGCTTCTGGTGGTGGACATCGAAGCGGTAAAACCGCTGCCCAAGCCTGTCACGCTGACGGAAGTCAAGGCAAACAAGAAATTGACCAACTTTGATCTCGTGCGACTTTCGCGTCTTTCGATCATGAAGGTGAGCGACGACCAGTGGAAGATTTTGGAAGGAATGGCGGAGCGTTAGTGCTGTTCAGCCGTTTCGAACCGACCGTTCTGCTTGGTAAACAACCACGCGGTCACGCCCGGCGTTCTTCGCAGCATACAAGGCCTGGTCAGCGGCACGCAGTAATTCATTTGGGTTAGTGCTGTGATCATCCGCCTGGGCGACGCCGGCCGACACAGTTAGCGAGCCGAGGAGTTGCTCCCCGTGCGGAATCTGCAGTTCATTGATGAGCACTCGGAGCTGTTCAACGCGTTGCTCGGCGTCTACCAGCGATGAATCGGGTAGAACCAGGACAAACTCCTCGCCGCCATACCGGCACGGAATATCGCTCTTACGGACTTTCCCACGCACCAGCCGCCCTAACTCGCGTAACAAGGAGTCACCGGCATCGTGTCCAAAAGTGTCGTTGAAACGCTTGAAATTATCCAGATCGAGCATCGCGACACATAGCGGAGAATTCCTGCGCCGAGCCCGATGCAGCTCGCGGGCTAGAGTCTCTTCCAAGTAGCGCCGGTTAAACAACCCGGTCAAGGGATCATGGATAGCCTCTGCGCGCAGTTTCTCCCGTAGTTTCAGGTTGGACAAAGACAGTTTGATTGATTCGCTCACCGTCACAGCCAACTGAAGCTGGCTGACCTGATGTTTACTCGTCTTGGCCGGAGCACCGACGAGACAAAATACTCCCAACGTTTCGCCTTGCACGGTCAACGGCACACACAGGTAGCCGGTCTCTGGTTGACCGACAAAATGACGGCATAACAAACCCGCCTGCGGATCGGCGACTTCATGCAGTTGGCCACGCCGCAGCGCCCAACAATCCTCCAGCGAAAAGATCGACTCTCCGAGCGGGCCATCGCCCCAGCGCGCGACGATCTCAAGATACTGGTCCCAGGCATGCACGACCGCTAGGCATCCGGCTTGGCCGCCAAATAGCTCGCCCCCCGCCAGCGCGATCACTTTGTAAGCCTCCTCTTGTGTCGTACAGCTCTGCAGGAGATCGTCCATGCTGATGAGCGACTGCATTTCACTGTCGCGCCGCTGCAATTCAGTCACCAGGGCCATCAGTTCGTCATTGGTCTTGCGCACGCTTTCCGCCGACTGTTTGGGCTCCGTGATATCGCGCACAACCGCAATGACCATACTGTCGCTGTCGGTATCCATCGGACTCAGCATAATGTCTACAGGGAACTCGCTCTTATCCTTGCGCCGGCCCAACAGTTCCAAGCCAACTCCCATGGGACGAGTATGCGGGTCAGCAATATAAGCCGCGATGTTTTTGACATGCCGTTCTCTGAAACGCTCGGGAATTAGAATCTCCACTGGCTTATTCTCTAGTTCCCTGCGGCTGTAGCCGAAAATAGACTCTGCTTGAGCATTCATCTGGGCAATCGTCCCATGGCGATTGATGACCAGAATTCCATCAGGAAACGACTCAAAGAGCTCTCTCGCAATTTCCGCGAATCTCACTTCGGTGAGATCACGGGTGATTTGAGCAAAACCCGTAAGCTTCCCTTTCCTGTCCCTCAACGCCGTGATGATCACATTGCCAAAAAAGCGCGAGCCGTCCTTCCGAACACGCCAGCTCTGATCCTCGTAGCGACCTGCGGTCGTTGCGTTCTTGAGGACAAGTTCGGGCTTTCCACCCTGAATATCATCGGCCAAATAAAAGCAGGAAAAGTGTTTGCCGATAATCTCATCCGCCCGATAACCGGTAAGCCGCTTGGCGCCAACGTTCCAGCTAACCACGCCTCCATCAGTATCCAGGACGGAAATGGCGTAGTCCTTGGCGTTTTCCACCAGCAGGTGTAAGGGCTCTATACATTCTCCCGGCGTCGATCCGGCTCGCTGTGGAAGAGTCCTGGAGCGTGGTACCTTATTTATGCCCTTTCCAGCTTGCTTTTTCCTCGACTGTTTCATCTTTAGCTTTCTCTCGGATCCCTTCCATTCAACAAAAAAGCTCGCTGGGGGTAATCCAGTCGAGCTCCGTGGTAGACAAAACAAAGTTGGAGCTGCTCGACCATCAAGAGGTCTGAGCCAGCCTGATATGATTGCCAAGTGCGCCGATTATTTCACACATGTCGACAACCGGCAAGGTGACTCTTTTGGAAGGTCGGCTCTGTGGCCAATCTTTTTATCGCAGCCTGTGCTGTTTCCGACCGTCGATTTAGAAAGACGCGCGAGCCGAGGTAGAAGGCGATCTAAACGCCTTGAAGGAAGAGGGTCTTATAGGTTAGTTTTAGCAAGGCAGCCGACGGAAATGTTGTTGTAGAGTTTCTTCACCTCTGAGAAAAATAATAAGATAAAATCAAAAAACCCGGAGATAGAAAATGGCGGACGAACGCAAACACGAGCACAAAGGCAAGCACGAACACGTTGAGGAACACGGACACGATCACGGCCATGCCGAACACGGCCATGAGCACCCGCATGCTGCGGAGCATGGGAAGGATCATTCTCATGGGCATTCGCACGATCACGGTCATTCTCACGATCATGGAGATGAGCACGCGCACGCTGCGGATCATGCGACCGGCGTTCGACGATGGCGGGTATTCGCGGTTCGCTGACGGAAAAGCTGATCGAGATGCTGTCGCTCAAAGGCGACGAGTTGATATTGGACTTGGCGACGGGGACCGGACGGGTGGCGCGTCCGTTGTCGAAGCATATCAAAGGCGGGCGCATCGTGGGCGTCGATCAAGCTTTGGCGATGCTGGACGTTGGCCATCAGCACGAGGATCCGATTCCGCACTATGATCAGAGCGCCGGAGAGGCGGATAAGTTGCCTTTCAAGACCAACACTTTTGATCGGGCCTTCGTTTCGTTCAGCCTGCATCATTTCGGCAATCCCTCGGGCGTGGTCGGCGAGGTGCTGCGCGTGCTCAAAAACAGCGGCCGTTTCGTAGTGCTCGATCCGATTATCGAAGAAGCGAAAGACGCCGTCGATATCGCGCTCGAAACGAAGATCAATCAAGTTTTTCGCCGCACCCACGGCGATGATTTCCGCTTTCACACATCGAGCAGCATTCAACGCCTGCTAACCAAAGCCGGTTACCGCGTGCCGCGCAGCAACGTTCTTTCTTTCTCATTCAATCAAGAAGGCATGGACGGCATCCCCACCGGCCGGCACTGGCTTGAAGCCGCACTCGAGCTCGAAAAAGAAGCGCCCGAGCTCGCCGAGCGCATGAAGAAAAATTATTTCACTTGGCATTCCCATGGCGACCACGTGCACGTGAAGGGGAGCTTCTCGTACGCTCTAATCACGGGCGTGAAGCCGGCCTAAAAAAAGGACTGTAGGGGCGCAGCATGCTGCGCCCTCTGCCTGTCAGGAGCGACGACAGTGAAGAAAGCTGATTTCAGAACGTTTTACCGCGACGCCCACGCTGTTGAATGCCTCACCGAACGCGAAAAGATGCTGATCGGTCTCACCGTCGCGATGATGCGGCTCTGCGACCCGTGAGTGGATCGGCGCCTTGCGGACGCAAGGAAAGCGGGGATGACGGAAGAAGAGCTCGATGCAGCCGTAGATGTGATCGCCGCGGTGGACGCGGGCGTGCTGCAATCGTTGAATCAGCGGATCAAGCAGCGAAACAAACAATGACGCCGGAGCGTGACGAACGCGCGGGAGACAAACTCTGTAGATATTAGAATCACGAAACTTCATCTATTGAATTGCAGATTAATTCTAATCATCACCCGAGGTGCAATGCATGTCAGAAAAAGGCAAATCGGTTGCTATCCTTGCGGCGGAGGCTCCAGCGCGCGCCAAGCCGTCGAACTACCCCGAGCCGTTTGCTTCGCGGATGGCAGGGAGAGAGAAGCGGCCGCTCGGCGATCTGTTCGGCCTAACGAACTTCGGTGTCAATCTCACACGCCTGGCGCCGACAGCCGCCTCCGCTCTTCGTCACGCCCACACCAAGCAAGATGAATTCATCTATATTTTGCAGGGCCGCCCAACGCTATACACCGATGAGGGCCGCACGCAGCTCTCGCCCGGAATTTGCGCAGGCTTCAAGGCCGGCACAGGCAACGGGCATCACTTGGTGAACGAGACAGCCGAAGACGTGCTGTACCTGGAGATCGGCGACCGCTCACCGGGAGATCAAGGGAGCTATCCCGATGACGACCTTCAAGCGGTCCTCGTTGAGGGGAAGTGGCAGTTTATGCACAAAGAGGGAACGCCGTACTGACCAGGCAGTCCCTCGTACTCAAACAAACTGACGGTCGAATGCTTGACCGAGCCCGAGAAAATGCTGATCGGTTTGACGGTAGCCATGATGCGCCTCTGCGATCCCTGAGTGGAACGCCGCCTTGCGGACGCAAGGAAAGCCGGGATGACTGAAGAACAGCTGGATGCGGCAATTGACGTAATCTCCGCCGTAGACGCGGGTGTTTTACAGTCTTTAAACCAGCGAATCAAGCAAGGCAGCAAACCATGACAACAGGGTCACGGACTGCAAGCGGACTGCGCAAAAAAGACGCGCCGAGAGGGACAGGGGTTCTCGGCGGACAGACGGTGGCGTGATCGTGGCGAAAACAAAACTTGATCAGTTTAAGGGTCGGCTAAGTCCGGCGCAGATTACCGCAGGAATCAATGCTGCCACCCAAAATGCGAAGCGATTGTTTGAGGATGCACTTATCTTATTCAACGATAAAAGGTATCCGTCGGCAGCTAGCCTTGCGATTCTCTCAATAGAAGAGTCCGGCAAAGTTTCCATATTGCGTGAACTCGCTCTAGCCAAAAACGATAAAGCCGTTCTTAGTGCTTGGCAGGCCTATCGCTCGCACACCAAGAAAAATGTGAATTGGTTGTTGCCGCAGCTCGCTGCACGCGGCGCTCGTCGACTTGATCACTTCTCACCGCTATTTGATAAAGACGCGGAACACCCGTTTTTGCTTGACCAAATCAAACAACTTGGCTTCTACACTGACTGTCTCGCCAATGCGCATTGGTCGATACCGGTCGAAGTCGTTGATGAACCGCTCAGCAAGATGCTTGTCGAGATTGCCAAAATCTTCGCCAAAAATCGTGAAACCACAATCAAAGAAATAGAGCTGTGGATCAAACACGTCGGCCCTGTTTGGATGACAAACGCTGCATGGATGAAGAAAGCTTTAGCTAATTGGTATGGTGAGATGCAGCAACTCGGTTTAGCTCCTGAAGGTAAGAACGCAATGGAAGAATTTGTCCGCCAGGGTTTTGGAAGTTTATAGAGAATAGTTTGGATCATCATCATCGCCTTAACATTCATTGGCTTACTCCATGAACGAAATCTGGGTCGCCACGTTAACCGGCTCCTTTACTCTTTTAGGAGTGGGCGTGACGCTTTGGTTCCAAGATAAGCGACACGTTTTAGAACATAAGCGATGGTATGGTGATCATTTTATCGGCGATAAGTTGCAGAGTTTCAGAAAATTATATGTTGCGTTAGTTGACTGTCATTTCACGATGAATTTTTATGGAGGTGTGCCGCCCCGAACTTTGGTAGAATTTAGAGAAAAAGTTTCGACGAAGGAACAGTCTTACCTCGAAGCAATGGTTTTGGCTTCAATTTTTTTGAAGGACGATGAAAAGGAAGTATTCCGCAAAGCATTAGGTGCTTTTAGACAGGCAAGCATGGCTATCTGGTTAAGCCTGCCAGACGACCAAATCCCCGTCAACAAAATATCATATGGTGAGGAAACAAAACGTCTGGATTGGAAGATCTTTACTGAGACATACGACGAGGCATTGAAGCTGCTACAACAAAAATTGAATCCCGAATCTTTGAAGAATATTGAAAAAACGGATGTCGCCAACTAACCAGCGGCTGTGGGAAATGAAGGAGAATGAAACATGGTAATCGAAGTTAGCTATCAAGAAGTTGACGATGCTAAGGATGCCCATTCACACTTTAAGCAGACTAAATATTTTGAGGCCGATGATATGCCGAGTCGAAAAGCCGTCGCGCAAAGGCTGAGCACGACAGGAGTCGATTTTGACGAAAGCACGCTCTCGATTCAACCCTACGACGAAGATGCGGAAACTATGCGTAAGGGCAATATTCCGGTTACCAAATTTTAAATTTGGGACACTACCGACGCCAGCCAAGCGGAAAACATTATGTCCTTAGCTCAACTGTGGTGGCAATTTCTAAAAATGGGGGTAGCCGCTTTTGGCGGGCTGGGGGTCACTCTCAATCTAATTGATCGGTATTTGGTTAAAGATCGGGGTGTGCTAACGCCACAGGACGTTACCGAGAGCCTCACTTATACAAAGTTTCTCCCCGGTTCGACTGGGGTACAGGTGGTGGGATACCTGGCATATCGTCTCGGTGGCTGGCCTGGCGCCGCCTTGGCTACAATCGCTTATCTTCTGCCGTCATTCGTGCTGATAGTCGCGCTTTCGATAATATATGAAGGATTCACTGCTGTTCTGGCCGACGCGGCCACCCCCGCACTGAAAGGTCTCACCGCTACAGTAGCAGGGATATTGATTGCCACCATTTATCGGTTAGCCAAACCGACTATCACGACGCTGACGGGGGCGGTGATAGCGGTAGCGGCGTGCGCGGTTGGCATCGTTTTAAAAATTAATCCTGCGTGGACCGTCCTGACTGCTGGCCTTCTTGGAATCCCGATGCCGCAAATGTTTGCGGCAGGACAGAGTGCTGATGCCAAAGCAGCGAATCCGAACAAGCAGGGGAAAGCGCCATGATTTATCTCGAATTGTTTGTCGAATTCTCC
>WNGE01007662.1_pt1 | contig 11699 bp, 10 predicted proteins | sample 5400651 | NCBI WGS metagenome assembly WNGE01 (sample SAMN13153370, study PRJNA577476) | soil metagenome | isolation source: 60 cm soil or saprolite under grassland replicate 2 | place: USA:California | collected 2016-06-15 | reverse complement strand
CCGCGCCGCCCATGCCGGACACCGCTGGTTCGATCGCATGGTGCTGCTGGCGCCGATGATCGCGCTGCCGGGACCGCGCCGGTCCTCCTTCAATCGCGTCATCGTGAGAACGATGCGTTCGGTCGGTCTCGGCTCACTCTACGTTCCCGGCGGCAGCGCAGCGGCGATCATGCAGCGTCCTTTCAAGGACAACCTGCTCACGTCCGATCCGGTGCGCTATGCCCGCAACGTCGCGGTTCTCGAGGCCGAGCCGGAGCTGGTGGTCGGTTCGCCGACGGTCGCCTGGTGCGACGCCGCGTTTCGGGCGATGGCCGAGTTGTGGCATTCCAACTACGCGGGACGCATCCGGCAACCGATCCTGATCCTCGCAGCGGGGATGGACGGCATCGTCTCGACCGCCGCGATCGGCGAGTTCGCGGTGCGGCTGCGCGCCGGCTCACATCTTATCGTGCCGGGCGCGCGCCACGAGCTGTTGATGGAGCAGGATCGGTTCCGCATCCAGGCCTTGGCTGCGTTTGACGCCTTCATCCCGGGCACGCCGCTGTTCAAGTGACAGCGGTCAGTGGTGGCAATCGTTCCGATCCGACTCGTATATACGCGCCACCTTCACGATTACGACTTGCTGAGCATCTCCAGCGCCGCCGCATGCACGCGCTTGTCGCCTGCCGCGATGACGCGTCCGCCCGCGTGCGGGACGCCGCCTTCCCAGGTGGTGATGATGCCGCCGGCACCGGCGATGATCGGCACGAGCGGGAGGACGTCATACGGCTTGAGCTCGGTTTCGATCACCAGATCGACATGGCCCGCCGCGAGCATGCAATAGGCGTAGCAGTCGCCGCCGTAACGCGATAGCCGCACCACCTTCTCGACCCGGTCGAACGTCTCGCGATCGCGCACATTCATCAGCAGGGGACTCGTCGTGAACAAGACCGCGCTGGCGAGATCGGGGCACGCGCGCACGCGCAGGTCCCGTTCCCCATTGGGGCCGCGATAATGCGCCCGGCCGCCATCACCGCTGAAGCGCTCGCGGGTGAATGGTTGATTCATCATGCCGAACACCGGCTGGCCCGAGCGCAGCAAGGCGATCAGCGTGCCCCAGGCCGGCATGCCGCAGATGAACGACTTCGTGCCGTCGATGGGATCGAGGACCCAGACGTATTCGGCGTCGGCGCGGTCCTTGCCGAATTCCTCACCGATGATGCCGTGATCCGGGAAGGTACGGCGAATGAGCGCGCGCATCGCGGTTTCGGCCGCGTGATCGGCGGCGGTCACCGGATCGAACCCGCCCGAGCGCCCTTTGTCCTGGATGCTCAGCGCCGTGCGGAAGAATGGCAGGATGGTTTCGCCCGAGACCGATGCCAGCTCGTCGACGAAAGCCGAAAAGTCGATCGCGGTCATGCTCCGCCCCCGGCGCCGGTAATCGACCTATCGAAGACCTGCACGCCCGGCAACCTTAGCGCTAGTCTGCGGCGGTGCTCCCCGCCGTTCGACCGTTGGGGACCGGACTTGGAGCCATCGCACGCGCAACACGGGCGCGCGGCGGGCAGCAAGCTGGCCCTCATCCCTTAAACGGCGCCCACACCCCCCTCTCCCTTCAGCACAGGTTGTGCGGTCAGGATATCGCATTGATTGGCTTGACTATTCCCGCGTCGGGCTCGTTTTCTGCATAAGCAGCAGGTCACCTATGCCCAGAAAAAAGGTCCATAGGGGTTGGTGACCCTTGATATTTGTGCGGTGCGGTGTATGTTGTTGCGGTGCGGTAGCGCCTCGCGTTACCGCCGCCCTCCTTGGGCGTTTCCTCCCTAGACTTGGGCCGCTTGCAGTCGCAAGCGGCCCTTTTTTACCGGCATCCTGAATCAGGGGTTATTCGGCCGCCGCGCGGTAGGGCCGCAGCTCCTGGATCGGAAGCGCGGCCAGGGTGTCGGCGAGGATCTCCAGGTCGGCAGCGAGGCGGGCGAACGACGGCGAGCGCTCGAACCGCCGCTCATCCATGTACAGCGCGCGATTGAGCTCGAGCTGAATGGCATGCAGGCCGGCAGCCGGATTGCCGTAATGCTCGGTGATGAAGCCGCCCGCGTAAGGCTTGTTGCGGCTGACCGAATATCCTTGCGCGCGCAGCGTCGCTTCGACCGTCTCCGCGACCGCCGCGACGCAACTCGTCCCATAGCGATCACCCAGCACGACATCGGCGCGCGGACGCTCGTCCTTGGCGCCCGCACTCGAAGGCATGGAATGACAGTCGATCAGGATCGCGGCTCCGAAATCCCTGTGAACGCGGGTGAATAGGCGGCGCAGCGCACGGTGATAGGGCTTGTAAAGTCCCTCGATACGTCGGATCGCGTCGTCGACCGGAATGCGCTGGCGGTAGATTTCCTGGGCGTCGCCGACGACTCGCGCGACCGTGCCCAATCCGCCCGCCACCCGCATCGAACGGGTATTGGCGAATGAGGGCAGCCGGCCTTCGAACATGCGCGGATCGAGCTCGTACGGCTCGCGGTTGACGTCGATATAGCAGCGGGGAAAGTGCGCCCGCATGAGCGGATAGCCGCGGCGCACGACGCCGAGGTGCAGTTCGTCGACGAAGCTGTCTTCCGAGCGGCGCAGCGTCGTGATCTCGAGGCGCGAGGACGTGAGAAACGCGCGCGGGTACACGTTTCCGCTGTGCGGCGAATTGAACACCACCGGCCCGCGCCCCTCGGCCGGCTCCAGAATCTCAAAGGGAGGGTCGAGTTCGTCTTTTACTTCGGACATGGCGAATGGGCGGCTTGACGTGACTCGGAGCTAATGACGACCCCCGCACTCCACTATGGCTGGAAAGGGGCTATTGTCCATGGGACTAAAAGCGTAGCGCGAGGTCAAGATTAGGCCTTGGGTTACCCTCACCGGTAATACCGGGGCGGTTTCACCCGTTGTTTACCCGCCATCCCCCTTTATGGTTGCGGGGAAGAATTACAAGGGCAAGCGTTAGCTCACCATCCCGAGCGGGCAGGACCATGGCGAAGATCATCCTTGCCGAGGACGATAACGATATGCGGCGCTTTCTGGTGAAGGCGCTGCAGAATGCCGGCTATGACGTGATCTCGTTCGACAACGGGCTATCCGCCTACCAGAGGCTGCGCGAAGAGCCGTTCGAGCTTCTGCTGACCGACATCGTCATGCCCGAGATGGATGGGATCGAATTGGCGCGCCGCGCCAGCGAGCTCGATCCCGATATCAAGATCATGTTCATCACCGGCTTTGCGGCGGTGGCGCTCAATTCCGACTCGGCCGCGCCGAAAAACGCCAAGGTCCTGTCGAAGCCGGTGCATCTGCGTGAGCTGGTCAACGAGGTCCAGAAGATGCTCGCTGCTTGAGGCGGCCAGCGGTCCTTGCCTCCTCGCAAACGAGCCGATATGAACTCGGCGGGCCCGGGCGCGTAGCTCAGCGGAAGAGCACTACCTTGACATGGTAGGGGTCACAGGTTCGATCCCTGTCGCGCCCACCATCAACTGTATGTTTCTTCCTTATTTTTGGAAACGCCCTCGCGCCGATCCTTTCCAATTCCTTTCGATTCAATAGCGATTCAATAGCAAACAGGGGGCGGTGGCAGTGCTCCTGGATGAGCGCGATGACGCAGTCGGTGGCGAGCGCCCACCGTCCCTGAAGACCATCGCCAATCGAGCAGAAGCCATCAGGGAGGGTCAAAGACGCAGAAGTGGCTAGCAGAGCGCGCCAAGGCGTTAACTCGCGCATTCTTGTATTTTGTTGCCGGGCAGGAGTAGCGCGTTGGAGCGCGGAGCGGCGCCGATCGGCGCGCGGCACCTGGCTGGAGGCGACCCATGCGATTAATGCTCATCGTAGTGACCGTAGCGGTGGCAACGTTGCTCGACCTTCGCGTCAGCCAAGCCACTCAAATGCCGTGGTGCGCGGGCACTAATAAGGGCGGTTTCTTTTCTTACAATTGCAGTCTGCCAACCTACGAAATGTGCGTGCAAGAGGTGATCGCCGGCAACCGCGGATTTTGCGGTCCGAACCCGTATTACCGTGGGCCCGAATTCGTTCCGCCCAGGGCCAAGCGGAAGCGATATTATTATTGATCCATGCAAGCTCAGCGTTTGGGGTCGGTGGCCGCGACTAGGCAAGCCTAAGGGGGAATCGCGAAAGAGTCCCGAGTGCTTACAAGCGAAAAGGCCGCCCGGTGGCGTGCCGAGCGGCCAAATGCCTAACGTTCACATATTGTCGTTCGCGGTAAGCACGATTCGACCGCGCAAGAAAATGCGTTATTCGGTTTTCATCTTGCAGCGAGAGTATGAGTCGCTCCAAAGCGCGCTTCAGTCTTTGGCAGTCCGCACGCTTCGCTCGTCGGCAAGGCCAAGCCTGTTCGCGACGATCGCGCGATTGGCGCCCGAGAACAAATGTTTGGCGCGAAATAACAAATCCCAGGACGCAGGCAAGGCGAAATCTTCATCCGAACACTCGCGCCCGCTTGCACGGGCGCTCTCTCTGTGTATGGAGTCAACAATGAAAATCACAAAGCCCTTTCCTGGACTGGGACCCGGCGAGCAAAAGCGATTAACGGAAATCCGCTTCTTGGCGCAAGTCGATTTGGCGATGGCAAAGATAGTCGCAGCCGATTGGGTCTTGTCCAACAACCAGCGACGTATTGCGTCAAGCCGCGTGCCGCACCGTCAAGTTTTTGCATTCGTCGTGAGCGACTAAGCGCCGCCTACGGGCGGCGTCATAGTGTTCGAGCGGCGCTCAAAGGCTGGATCGATACGGCGTGTCCTCGTTTTCTCCCGAGTATGAAGTAGCTCACACATCGCCGCAAAAAATATAGCGCAGACTGACCGGGATCGGGGCGACCGCACGGGATGCGCGATGGCCGCCGAGACGAACCATCGTTTGTCGAGATGGAGCGCTTGATATGGTTGATATGATGACGACCGCGCTTGACGTAGGAATAATGGCTGGAGTCGTCATGTTCGTCGCTTTCGGTCTTGCGCTACGCCCAGGACCATCTTGATCGTCACGTTGATCCGCGAGAGCGTCGGCGCGTCGGCGCCACAGGTCCTTCGGAGCGATCTTAAAGACCTGTTGGAACCGCTCCGGAAGTTCGTTCTCATTGATCGTGGTGGAGATTCTGCATCGAATTCGCTTATTCTCGTCGCCAGCTCTTGGCGAATGCGGCCATTGCGGCCTCGCGCGTCTCAGCAAAGCCGTGTGTGGGCGTGCGATCCTCGTGGTGCCCGAAGGCTAACGGTCTGGCTTGGGCGCTCCCCGGGGCCGTATCCCTGAAAGTAGGGTCTCAAATATATTCGCGACCTTAACGTGATCCTCCTCATTGCCTCTAATGTTCAGTTCTATTGCAAAGCCCTCGCTGAACGAGTCGTAGACCGGCGCCAGCACCGTGCGCGCCTCGCCATGCTCACGAATGCGACATGCCGGCATGGCTCGTTCATGTCGGCTATCGGGGCAAGACCGGAAATCATTTGCTCGTTGTGAGCTTTACCGGTTTTGACCTCCTCGCGGTTCGCCCAGATCACATTGCGGGCTGCGAAGAGTCTTAGTAGCCGCGCCGCACTGCCCGCCGCGTGGCGCGCCTATTCACGCCGGCAACGCTTCCAGCGCTAAGTGGCTGCCCCACTCGGGCATCCGCACTGTCTAGGGACAATGACAGACCTTTATGTTGGGATTGATGAAGCGAAATAGGAGTTGCGCACAGTACAGCAGCACCCAGTAGAGTTGCTCCAATCATGCACATCTTTTTCATGACGTTCTCCTGGTTAGAAGCCCCTTGGAGATATAATGCCCGCTTGTACGGCCGCGGTCTGAGCAAAATTGCTCACTCGGAGGGCGCGCCAGCTGACAAAGCCGGCGAGGTCACCCGCCGTAATGCAAGGGGACATACCCATGACGCCCGAAGCGCGCGCATCCCACTCGTGATACGCTAAGCGCGCGGCCAACCGACCGCGCAGCGCCATGGCCTTCTGGTGTCCAGCGTTGGCATCAGGCGGGGGAGCAAGCCCCATGTCCGACAGCGTCGGCACCCGGGGATTGGCTTTCGTGGCTCAATGGCTGGCCTATGCCCTCCCCTACCGACGCTTCGTCGGCGTCCTTACGGACGCCAACGCACGGCTCGGGGCCGATGTGCATCTCTACTCCTTCATCGTAATGGACTTGCACCACTTACTCCTTGCCGGTCTCCCGGCGCACTTCGAGTCCTGCATGCCCAGCCACGCGGTCCGGTCTCCGCTGGATCGAATTCAAGACAGCCGAACCGTTGGGCGATGGCAGCGTGGCGCTAAAGTAATGCTCGAAGCCGATCACACCAATTATTCATTTCAGACGGAAAAATGCATTCGCCAAAAGCTGGAGACGTGAATACGCCGAGTGAGCAATTTTGCTCAGACCGCGTCCGTATAAGCGGGCATTCTATTTCCAAGGGGCGCTTGGGATCGAGGCTTGGCTTTGTTGGAGACGCTCCCGTGCCCGCATCCCATTACATTCATCCCGAATTCGGCTTTTTCTGTCCCACCCCACGCTTTGGTCGCAGGCTACGAGTAGCGCTGGCGTGTCTTGTCGTCGCGGGGGTCGGCGCAGCTATGATGACCGCAGCCGACCGCCCCAAGTTCGCTGCGCCGGTCACACGCGCCGACGAGGCATCCATTGCCGAGACGACCACAGCCACGAGCCTGGCACCGTTCGCCAGCGTCGTTTCCCGACTACTCATCGTCGCAGGCGCACAGACCACCGCGGACAAGCCGTCCTGCGTCGGCGAATCCCAGACCGAAGGCAATTGTGTTTCGGTCAAGCTGCGCAAGCCGCGCATGGTTTGGGTGGCGAACAATCGCCCAGCAATCGCTGCCGTTGCTCTCGGCCGCAGCGCCGCTCCAACGACGGGCGGCATCGATGCGGCACTTCTCGCCGCCCGCACTGGCTCCCAAGGCAACCCGGCGAGGCTCGGCGAGGCAGCGATCGCGGCCGCGAACTCGACGGAGCCGCAGAACACTATTGCTACGCCCAAGAACAAGAAAGCGCAGAAGTCGGCGCGCGGTCAGAACCATCGCCGCGACCAGTACCGGTATGGCGCTCCGTCCTGGCGGGAGGTCCGGGTCGACGATTGGGCGGCGCGCCGTTACGCGCCAAGGGAGCGAGACTACCAGCGGGGCGCATACGGTCGCGAAGGCTTCACGCCCAATTTCTGGTAAGGAAGGTCGCGTCCGTTTGGTAGCTGATTGTTCTCTAATTTCGGGTTCGGTGTCCGGAATTTCAAGCTCTCCGCGATCATTCCTTGCCGGACCCACCGTTCTCTCCGCGGTAGGGGGCCTGCCCTACATCGATCGAAACGATGATGCCGCGCGCAGCTTGGCGCCGCATCTGCCATTGTCGCGGCTGGACGAAAACGCGGTTTTTTGTTAGGGCAAGTCCAATCTTGAGCGGCGGAGATCGTGCGCCTGCTTACCGCGGGCGCCAGCGTCGGCGTCCGACACCGGCCGGCTCCCGTAGGACACGCTTGCCCCAGACGAGGACCAGCGATTTAGGCGAATCCGATTCTTTCGCGGTGTGGCTGAGCGTTTTCCGTGAGATCGGCGCATCGATTCAGGGAGTGCTCCGATCGTGGCAATCCCGAGCGAACCCATTGGAAGTATTCCAAGGCCGCCGACGCTGATCGAAGCAGCGCGAGCGTTTCGATCCGGACGCATCTCGCAAGCAGAGCTGCTTTCGCAGCGCGATTCCGCCGTTCAAGATACCATCGCGCGATTTGAAGCGACCGGCTCCAAGGTCGTTACGGACGGCGAACAGGCGAAGGAGAGCTTCGCCACTTATCCTATTCAGGGTCTAACGAACATTGTCGCGGACGGGACGCCGATTCCATTCGCGGATGGACACATCCGACAGTTTCCTCGATTGTCGGCGGGGCCGTTCAAATATCGCACTCCCGCGGATGTCTATCTGGAAACGGCACAGCGCTACGCGCATGTGCCGGTCAAGCAAGCCGTCATCTCTCCCTCGGCCTTGAGCCTCCTGTATCCGCAACGGGCCATTCCCGGCTATTCGCGCGAGGATTACCTCGATGCTCTGCTGCAGGAGCAGGAAGGTGAGATTCGACGCTGTCTGCAAAAAGGCGCTCACGCGGTCCAGATCGACTTCACGGAAGGGCGGCTTTCCATCAAGCTCGATCCGACTGGGCGGCTCCTGCGCAGTTTCATCGACTTGAACAACTTGCTCCTGGAACGCTTTTCGACCGAAGAACGAAAGCGAATCGGCGTCCATACCTGTCACGGCGCGGACCGCAACTCGACCCACAGCGCGGGGGTCGACTATGCGCAGTTGTTGCCCAGCTTGTTCGAACTGAAGGCGGGAAATTTCTACATGCAGTTGGCAAGCGAGCCTGACCGCAAGCGCGTGCTGAAAATGGTCCGCGAGTACAAGAAAAGCCACCAGCGCGTCTTCGTCGGCGTGATCAACGTCCTGGAACGGCGCGTGGAGACGCCTGAGGAGGTCAGAGACCGTGTGCTCGAGGCGGCCGAGTACATTGCGCCCGATCAACTGGGGACCACAGACGACTGCGGTTTTGCTCCTTTCAGTGATGACACTTCAAGGTCCAGGGATATGGCATTCGCGAAGATTTCTGCCCGCATCGCGGGCACGCAGTTGGCGGCGAGGATACTCGGTATCGACTAGGGGTAGGACCTTGCACTGCTATCATTTAGGGACTCTCAAGGAAGGGCAACGCGGCTAGATTGAAGATCGATGAATCAGGTGGATGAGAGTAGACGAGTTGAAGACGCGGCCGCGCGGCTGAACAGCAGCCTGCTGGCTCTTTCTCGATGCAACCGCTTGCTCTGGCAAGCGCGCGAGGAGCAGGAGCTGCTGCAGTCGATCTGCCAAATCCTTGTCGAGACGGCTGGAGTTCGTCTCGTCTGGATTGGTTACTGCGAAGACGACGCCGAGAAGACCGTCCGTCCAGTCGCAAGGGCCGGTAACGGCCTGGATTACCTGGACCGCGTCAAGATCTCCTGGGGCGATTCGGACGCGGGAAGAGGACCGGTCGGCGATGCCATCAGGACAGCAAGGTTCTGTTGGGTCGATGATATCCGCACGGACCCGAGATTTTCGCATGGGCGAACCGAGGCTACGGCGCTGGGATATCTTTCCTGTGTTGCATTTCCCTTGGTCGCTGATGCGGGATCGCAGGGTCTTCTCGATCTGCGTGGCGCGCTTACCCTTTATGCCGACGCTTTCGACAGGGGCGAAATCGAACGATATGCGGATTTGGCACCGAACTTGACTTGCGCCGTAGCAAGGCTCCGCAGCAATTTGGCGGACGAGGTCACTTACGGAGTGAGCGCGCTGCGCGCTCGGAAGGACCAAAAGCGCGCAGAAGAGGCGCTGCGCGAGCGCGCCGAACTCCTCGACCTCACGCACGACACGATCTTCGTGCGCGACATGAATGACGTCATCACCTTCTGGAACCGTGGCGCGGAAGAACTCTACGGATGGAAGAGTGAGCAGGCTGTCGGCAAGGTCACTCACCAGCTCACGCAGACGATCTTTCCCGCACGGCTCGAAGAGATCAATGCGGAGTTGTTCCGGACGGGCCGCTGGGAAGGAGAGCTCATACACACGAAGCGCGACGGCACACAGGTCACGGTGGCGAGCCGATGGGCGTTGCAGCGAGACGCGGATGGAAAACCCACTGCGATTTTGGAGACCAACAACGACATCACCGAGCGCAAGCGGGCGGAATATCTGACTCGGCACGTGTTCGAGAGTTCGCCTGATAGCATAGCCATCGTCGGAAACGATTACCGGTATCAACGGGTCAATCCGGTCTATGCGCAATTTTGGGGGATGCCCGCCGAGAAGATCGTCGGAATGCACATCGCTGACGTCGTAGGCAGGGAAGTCTTCGAGCAGAGGGCAAAATCGAACTTGGACCGGTGCTTCGCGGGAGAAGAAGTCAGCTTCGCAGAGTGGTTTGCCACCCCTCATGGCCGGAAGTACCGGGCGATCAGCTGTTCGCCGCTGCGGCCGAACTTGCAGCGGGTGCAAGCCGCGCTCGTGATCGCCCGCGACCTGACGGAGCATGTGCTTGCATCCGAAGCCTTGCGCGAGGTGCAAATGCAGCTCGCGCACGTCAATCGCGTCACGACGATGGGGCAGCTGGCGGCCTCGATTGCCCATGAAGTCAACCAGCCGCTCGCCGCGGCGGTCACCAACGCACACGCCGCTTTGCGCTGGCTTGGCGCCCAACCGCCTGATCTGGAGGAGGGCCGGCAGGCGCTCGGCTATATCATCAAGGACGGCCATCGAGCCAGCGAAGTCATCGACCGGATCCGCGCCCTGATCAAGAAGGCGCCTGCGCGGAATGATCCGTTGGACATCAACGAAATCGTTCTCGAAGTCATCGCTCTGGCCCGTAGCGAAGTGCTGGGCAATGGCGTCTCGCTGCAGACCCAACTCGCGAACGGCTTGCCGCTCGTTCGAGGAGATCGGATCCAACTGCAACAGGTGATGCTCAACTTGGTCGTCAACGCCATCGAGGCGACGAGCAGTACCAGCGAGGGAGCGCGAGAGTTGCTGATCGGTACCGGAAAAGACGCATCGGATGCCGTGCTTGTCGCGGTGCACGATTCGGGCCCGGGCCTCGACTCCGAGGGATTGGGCCGCCTGTTCGACGCGTTCTACACGACCAAGGCGGGCGGCCTGGGCATGGGGCTCGCGATCTGCCGCTCGATCATCGAAGCGCATGGGGGACGCATATGGGCGACGGCGAACGTGCCCCGGGGTGCTGTCTTTCAGTTCACCCTGCCTGTGGGATGAGGGTCGCATAGCGCTGGCGGCCGGACCTTCCGCTTTTGCAAGGATCTCAGCAAGAACCGACCAACCATGGCAATCCGCAGCAAGTGCTGGGTCCCGTCGTCCCTAAACTGACGGCACTTGCCATGAGGTGACACATGAGAAATCGCACCCTGCGTTCTGTCCAAATACCGGCAGCCGTGAAATCCGCGTTTTGTGCGATGGCCGCGCTAGTGCTCGGCTCGTCGACGGGTCTTGCCGCCGGAGATGCCGCCGCCGGACAGCAGCTGTTCGCGAGCCACTGCGGCATCTGCCACGCGACCCAGCCTGGCGTGAACAGGATCGGTCCATCGCTTGCAGGCGTATTCGGCCGCAAGAGCGGAACCGAAGCCGGGTACGACTATTCGCCCGCACTCAAGGCGGCTGCCATCACCTGGGATGAGAAGGAGCTCGACAAGTTCCTTCAAAATCCCGCTGCCGACGTTCACGGCACCAAGATGGTCGTCAGCGTGCCCGGCAACGACGATCGTCAGAACGTCATCGCCTATCTCAAGACGCTGAAGCCCTGAATGTCCCGCGCCGGAGGACCCGGAAGGAAGACGGGGATGCAAGGGGCAGCGTGAGCGCCGCAATTGCAACTGCTACGGCAAGACCGGCCCAACCCGCGAACGCCCGAAGCCGAGCAATGTGCCTGCGGCCCATCATTGCGCCTCACTCGGAACGGCCCGGTGTGGCTCCGGTGACGGGCTGTTCGGTGACGGCCGGTGTGGTCGTCGTCTGGTCAAACGATCGAGATAAAGGAACACGACGGGGGTGGTATAGAGCGTCAGGACTTGGCTCAGGGCCAACCCGCCGACGATGGCGTAGCCGAGTGGCTCGCGTATCTCGGAGCCGGTTCCAGTGCCGAGCATGAGCGG
>WNGE01018722.1_pt1 | contig 11700 bp, 10 predicted proteins | sample 5400651 | NCBI WGS metagenome assembly WNGE01 (sample SAMN13153370, study PRJNA577476) | soil metagenome | isolation source: 60 cm soil or saprolite under grassland replicate 2 | place: USA:California | collected 2016-06-15 | reverse complement strand
AGGGATGCGTCCAAGTCTGTGAGCTGCTCCCTCACGAGGCGCACGACGCGCGCGAGCTGCTCGAAGGGATCAGGCACGTGCCAGCCGAGTCCGTCTTCTGCCACACCTCCGTGCTGCTGATGCACCGCCCACCGCAGCCGGACGCCTATCCCAATGACTTCGCGCTGTGGGCGGACATCGAGCTCCGCGACCGGCGCCTCGCCGAGCGGTTCGCCGCCATCGATCCGTTCCGGCTCGGTTCCATCGAGGGCGTCCGTGCCGAGCTCGTCTCCACCCTCGATCACCACCTGCAGCAGCTCTCCGCCGCGCCATCCCGCGCGGGCGAGCCGTTTCGATTCTTACAGTATCACCTCGTGCCCGTCCCGACGGGCCACGAGGTGAGCACGCTCCAGGAGTTCCGGGACGCCCTCACCGGGGTCGATGTCAGCACCCTCTTCTTCCACATCATCGAGGCACGCTACCGGCTCGGGCGCGGGCGGGGCGACTTCGCCGAATGGGTCGACACGGCCCTCGACCGCCATGAGCTCGCGGAGCGCCTGAGCCATATCGATCCGTACGCCGGCACGCTCGAGCGGGTCCGGGAGCGGCATCTCATCGCGCTCAACCGGGCGTTGGACGAGGAGGGCGGCGCGTGAACGGGATCGGCGGCGGCAAGTTGGACGACTACCGCGCGGTGGCTCCGCGGGGGTCGGTGGACTTCATGCTCCGCATCGCCGAGCGGCTGCAGGGGCGCCACATCGTCCAGGTCAGCGTGTCCCGCTATGGCGGCGTCGCCGCCGAGATCCTGAACCGGATCGTGCCGATCCTGAGCGATCTGGGCATCGAGACGGCCTGGGAGATCATGCTCGGCAGCGCCGACTTCGACGCTATCGTCAAGGCGGTGGGCAAGGGGCTCGAGGGCGTCGAGCAGGTGGTCACCGAGGCAATGCTGGCCCGCCTGCATGCCACGTGCGCCGACAACGCGCGGCGGCTCCCGCTCGACGCCGACCTCGTGATCGTCCACGATGCGGCCACGCTGCTGCTCGTGGAAGGGCGCCGGCCGGCCGGGCGCTGGCTATGGCGGTATCACGGGGATCTCTCCTCCCCGCAGCCGCAGGTCTGGAACGCCCTCCGGCCGTTCGTCGACAAGTACGATGGCGCGGTCTTTTCCGCCCCGAAATTTGCCGCGCCGCTGTCGACCCTTCGCTTCGTCATTGCGCCCTCGATCGATCCCCTCTCCGAGCGCAATCGCGAGATGCCGCGCGGCGAGCAGATCCGGCATCTGGAGCGTTTGGGAGTCCGGACCGACAAGCCGATCCTGCTCCAGGTCGGCCCCTTCGAGCGCCGCCAGGATCCGCTCGGCGTCGTCAATGCCTACCGGCTGGTCAAGATCCACCACGATGTACGCCTTGTCCTGGCGGGCCCGCCGCCGGGTCCTGGCGGCGTGCTCGCGGAGACGCAGGAGGCGGCCAGCCAGGACCCCGACATCACCGTGGTCGAGCTGCCCCCCGACCCGCAGGCGGAGCTCAACGCGCTCGAGCGGGCAGCGACCATCGTCCTGCAGAAGCCGCTCTTCATCGACTTCGGCCTCGACGTCGCTACGGCCATGTGGAAGGGCAAGCCCGTGATCGGAAGCCTGGCCGGCGGGATCCCCTCGCAGATCGTGTCCAAGGTAACCGGATACACTGTGGAGACCGTCGAGGGCGCCGCCTTCCGCATCCGGCATCTATTGAGCAATCCGGAGATGATCGGCCGGATGGGCGCCGCCGGCCGCGAGCACGTGCGTCGCAATTTCCTCATCACGCGGCATCTCGGCGACTACCTGGCGCTCCTCGCCCACCTCACGGGATGAGAGAAGGCCCTTGCCATGGCGCATGACCTGCTGACCGGGGACGCCCAGGCCGAGCTCGAGCGCATCGGCTCGGCTGACCTCGTCATTGGCGTGCCGACAGTGGGCGCGGCCCCGAGCCTCGATGGCGTCGCGGCCGCCGTGCGGTCCGGGCTGCAGGAGCATTTTCCCGGGCACTCGGCCGCGGTGATCCACATCGACCAGGGGAGCGCCGACGAGCCCGGCGGCGCCCCCGCCCAGGCTTTCGGCGAGGTCCCGCTGGCCCGCATCCGGCCGGCGCACGCGACGGGCGGACCGCTGGTCGCATGGAGGCTCGACGAGGCCGTGGCCACGACGCTGGCGGCCGGGCAGGCGCTCGGGGCGCGGGCCATCATCCTGCTCAACGCCGAGAACGCGGGTCTCAACGCCGGCTGGGTGGGCGGGCTCGGCGGGCTCGTACTCGGAGAGGATTGTGGCCTCGTGGTGCCCGTCTATCAGGGCGGTCGCTACGAGGGCACGCTGACGCACGCGCTCGTCGTCCCGCTGATCCGGACTCTCTTCGGCAAGCGCCTCGCGCGCCCGCTGGCGGAAGAATTCGCGTGCTCGCGCTCGGGCCACGCCGCATCGCCGCCCCGGCCGAGCCAGCGCCCCTCGGGGAGATCGTGGGGCGCACGGCGGGCTCCCTTTTCGCGATCGCCGAGCGGTACGAGATCCTCTGGCTCGAGCGCCAGGGCTCGGAACCGGTTCCCTGCGCGGGATCGCCGCCGGAGCCGCAGCCGGGTCCCGCACCCGATCCGGAGCGCATGCTCGGCGGCTTCCTGCAGGGCGTTCGGGACCTCTATCCGGTCTGGGAGCGCATCCTGGCTCCGGAGACCTTGAGCGACGTGCTGGCGCTCGGCGAGGATGCCACCGGCGAGTTCCGGTTCCCCGACGCCCTCTGGGCTCGCGTCGTCTATGATTTCCTCCTCGCCTATCGCGCACGGGTCGTCTACCGGAGCCACGTCGCCCAATCGCTCGCCCCGCTCTACCTGGGCCGCGTGGCTTCCGTGGTCTACGAGACGCGCAACCAGCCTCCCGCCGCGGTGGCGAAGGTGACCGAGCGACTGTGCCAGGTCTTCGAGGAGTGGAAACCCTACCTCGTGGACCGCTGGCGATGAGGCCCCACACCGTGAAGAAGCAGCGGGTTCGCCCCATCCTGATAGAGCGCGTTCAGCCGGCGGTCGATGACGGGCGCTATCCCTGCAAGCGGGAGGTCGGCGATCGTCTCGAGGTCTCCGCCGACATCTTCAGGGAGGGACACGATCTCCTCGACGCGACGATCCTGTACCGTGCCAGGGACGAATCGCGGTGGAGCGAGGTACCCATGCGCCCTGTCGGCAACGATCGATGGTCGGGGCAATTCCGGCTCGAGCGCAACACGCGCTACGCCGTCACCATCGAGGCGTGGACGGATGTCTTCGGCTCCTGGGTGGAGGAGATGGAGCGTCGCACGGCTGCCGGGCAGACCGATCTGGTGAGCGAGCTGCTGGAGGGACGTGAGCTGGTCCGACGGGCTGCGGCGCATGCCGAGGCGGAAGGGGCGGCAGCGCTCCGTCTCGCGCTCGAGCGCTACGATGCCGCCTCCAGCCAGCAGGCCCGGCTCGACCTGCTCCTCGACCCCGCGCTCCGACGGGTCCTCTCGCGGGAGCAGGAACGCAAGGACCGCACCCGCTACGACCGCGAGCTCGAGGTCGTCGTCGACCGCGTGCGCGGGGGCGGCGGCGCCTGGTACGAGCTCTTCCCGCGCTCCCAGGGGCAGATCCCCGGCCGGCACGGCACTTTCGCCGACTGCATCCGGCGCCTGACGGACATCAAGGGCCTGGGTTTCGACGTCGTGTACCTGCCGCCCATTCACCCGATCGGCCGGACTCACCGCAAAGGGCGAAACAATGCGCTGGAGGCTGGGCCCACGGATCCGGGAAGCCCGTGGGCCATTGGCGGGCCCGAGGGCGGGCACACCGCGGTCCATCCGGAGCTCGGCACGCTCGATGACTTCAGGCGCCTCCTCCAGGCCGCGGATGGGCTCCGCATGGAGATCGCCCTCGACCTGGCCATCCAGTGCTCGCCCGACCATCCCTGGGTGCGCGAGCATCCGGAGTGGTTCTACCGGCGACCCGACGGCACGCTGAAGTTCGCCGAGAACCCTCCGAAGAAGTACCAGGACATCTATCCGATCAATTTCTCGTGCGAGGCCTGGGAATCGCTCTGGGACGAGCTGCTTCGCGTGGTGCTCTTCTGGGTGGACCAGGGCGTGCGCATCTTCCGGGTGGACAACCCGCACACCAAGCCGCTGGAGTTCTGGGAGTGGCTCATCCGCGAGGTCCAGGACGGCCACCCCGACGTCGTCTTCCTCGCGGAGGCATTCACCCGGCCCAAGGTGATGAAGTCCCTGGCCAAGGCGGGATTCAGCCAGTCGTACACGTACTTCACGTGGCGCAACTTCAAAGAAGAGCTGACCGAGTACTTCGAGGAGCTGACGCGGTCGGAGATGGCCGAGTACTTCCGCGGCAATCTCTTCTGCAACACGCCGGACATCCTGCCCGAGATCCTGCAGCGCGGCGGGCCCCCCGCCTTCAAGATGCGGGCCGCTCTGGCCGCGACCCTGTCCCCACTCTGGGGCATCTACAGCGGCTTCGAGCTCTGCGAGGCCGCGCCCGTGGCCGGGACCGAGGAGTATCTGGACTCGGAGAAGTACGAGATCCGTGTGCGCGACTGGGACCAGCCCGGCAACATCAAAGACTACGTGGCCCGGCTGAACCGGATCCGGAGCGAGAACCCGGCGCTCGGGGCCAGCCGGAACCTCCGCTTCCACCAGGCCGACAGCGCGCACGTGCTCTTCTACGGCCGGATGACTGAGACCCGCGATAACGTGGTCCTGATGGCGGTGAATCTGGATCCCTTCGCGGCCCACGAGGCGACGCTGCACCTCCCGCTGGACGAGCTGGGCTTCGCGGGGGACGAAACGTACGAGCTGCACGAGCTTCTCACGGACAGCCGCGCGCTCGGCCGGGGCGCGCGGCAGACGGTGACCCTAGATCCCCAGGTCTCCCCCGCCCGCATCTACAAGATCGAGCGGTGGCGGCGCCGGGAGTCCGATTTCCAGTACTTCATCTAATGATTCTCGTGAATCAGAGTGACGCGACATTGACCGCCGGAGCATCCCGATCGGCTCTGGTGAGCGGGCGATGTCACGCCGGGTGGGGGCGGGGGCAGCCTCCGCGGACCACACAATATGGGTCCACGGAGGCTGCCCCCGCCCCCACCCGCCTCACCGCGTGGCCTATGGCCGGCCGAAAGATCAGGTGGTTGGCGGAGCGGGAAGGGCCGGGTTGGGGGGTGCCCTCCCGGGACCCATATCTTCTGCGGAGATCCTCGAAGGCGAGGACGAGGATCTCGTGGCCCCGGCGAGACCCGGCAACGCGCCCGCGACTCAGTGTGGTCCCGGGAGGGCACCCCCCAGCCCGGCCCGGTAACAATACGAAACGCGCCGGTTCCTCGAGGGCGAGAGCCGTCACGCAATTGCACGAGAATCATTAGCGCGATGGCAGATTCGATAGGGGAGCCATGACGGCCGGCAACGGGCTCTGGCACAAAGACGCGATCTTCTACGAGCTGCACGTCCGCGCCTTCAAGGACGGCAACGACGACGGGATCGGCGACTTCACCGGCCTGACGAGCCAGCTCGACTATCTCAAGGAGCTGGGCGTCGACTGCCTGTGGCTGCTGCCGTTCTTCAAGTCACCGCTCCGCGACGACGGGTACGACGTCAGCGACTACCGGGCGATTCATCCCGACTACGGCACGATGGCGGACTTCGAGACATTCCTCCAAGCGGCCCACGCCCGGGGCCTCCGGGTGATCGCCGATCTCGTGATGAACCACACCTCCGACCAGCACGCCTGGTTCCAGGCGGCGCGCCGTTCCCCCGATTCGCCGTTCCGCGACTACTACGTGTGGAACGATACCGACCGGGGCTACCCCGACGCGCGAATCATCTTCGTCGACGCGGAACCGTCGAACTGGTCCTGGGATCCGGTCGCCAAGTCCTACTACTGGCACCGCTTCTTCCAGCACCAGCCCGATTTGAACTACGACAATCCCGCCGTCCGGGCGGAGATGCTCGACATCATGGCTTTCTGGCTCGACAAGGGCCTCGACGGCTTCCGGTGCGACGCCGTGCCCTACCTCTACGAGCGGGCAGGGTCGAGCTGCGAGAATCTGCCGGAGACGCACGCCCTCCTCAAGGAAGTCCGCGCCTGGATGGACGCGCGCTACGAAGGGCGTATCCTGCTGGCCGAGGCGAACCAGTGGCCCACGGACGTGCGCGCCTATTTCGGCGACGGCGACGAATTTCACATGGCCTTCCACTTCCCGCTCATGCCGCGCGTCTTCCTCGCCGTCCGCCACGCCGACCGCCGGCCCGTCACCGACATCTTCCTGCACACCCCGGAGATCCCGCCGGCCTGCCAGTGGTGCCTCTTCCTCCGCAACCACGACGAGCTCACGCTCGAGATGGTGAGCGAGGACGAGCGCCGGCATCTCTACTACGCCTACGGCCAGGACCCGCGGATGCGGCTGAACGTCGGGATCCGACGGCGCCTCGCTCCGCTGCTCGACAATGACCGCCGCAAGATCGAGCTGCTCACGGCCCTGCTCTTCACCCTGCCCGGGAGCCCCATCCTCTACTACGGCGACGAGCTCGGCATGGGCGACAACATCTACCTCGGTGATCGCAACGGCGTCCGCACGCCCATGCAGTGGACCGGTGACCGCAATGCCGGCTTCTCCCGGGCTGACACCGCGCGCCTCTTCCTTCCGCTGATCGTGGATCCGGTATACGGCTACCAGTCCATCAACATGGAGGCTCAGCTCCGGACACCCACCTCGCTGCTCAAGTGGATGAAGCGGATCATCGCGGTGCGCAAGAAGACTCGCGTCTTCGGCCGCGGCACGCTGCGCTTCCTGCGCCCCTCCAACGAGAGCGTGCTGGCCCACGTCCGGTCCTACGAGGGCGAGACCGTGCTGGCGGTGCACAATCTCTCCAGCGCGGCGCAGCCCATCGAGCTCGACCTGCGCGCTTGGGCTGGCCACACGCCGATCGAAATGCTGGGGGAAAGCCGCTTCCCGACGATCGGGACTCAACCCTACGTCATCACCCTCGGGCCCTACGGCTACTACTGGTTCCGGCTTCAGCCGCCGCTGTCCGACCGGCCCTTCTATGGCATCGAGAACACTCCACTCTGACGCGGTCGCGGTCGTCCGTCATCTCTCCGAAGCGGGCGCCCCGGCACTCCGTGCCTTCATCGAGCGGCAGCGCTGGTTTGCGGCCAAGGCCCGCGGTCTCCGGACGGTCCGCATCGAGGACTGGTCTGCGCTCAGCGAGGATCCGCTGCTCGTTCTCCTGCTGGTCCGCGCCGACGACACTCGCTATTTCGTCCCGGTCGCGCTCGGCCAGGCGCCTGCCGATCCGGCGCGGTCGATCGGCCCGCTCGGCGGCCTCTCCCTCTTCGACGCGCACTGGCACCCGGACTTCGGGACGAGCCTGCTCGACGCGATCAAGTCGCGGCGCGCCCTCGCATCGGCCTGCGGGACCTTTCGCTGCGCGCCCGTGGAACCGTGGGATCACTCCTCGTGGGACGGGCTTGACCGCGTACCGGCCACGCCACACTCGGGCGAGCAGAGCAACACCTCGATCCTCTTCGACCGGCGCTTGATCCTCAAGTCCATCCGGCGGCCGGAGCCCGGCGTCAACCCGGACTTCGAAATGCTGCGCTTCTTCGCCGACCGCCCAGGCTTCGTTCACGTACCCCGCCTGGCCGGCTGGGCAGAATATGCCGGCCAGGACGGGACGGCCACCGTGGCGCTGCTCCAGCAATTCGTGGCCAATACCGGCGATGGGTGGACGCATATGCTGGCGCGGCTCGGCGGTCTGTGCGAGCGGCTCGCCACCTCGGATGATCCAGCCGACGTCGAGGGGCGCGTGGCCGCGCTGGGCGGCCTAACGCTGGCCGAGGTGCACCAGCTCGGGGAAGTGACCGGACGGCTGCACGCGGCACTCGCTTCGGAGCCCGGCCAGCCGGCTTTTCGTCCGGAGCCCATCACCGGCGAGGACGTGCGGCGTTGGCGCCGCGACCTGGTCCAGGACCTCGAGCGGCTGACGGCGGAGATCACGGCCGCCTCCGCGCGAATGCCGCCGGCCCACCGGGCGGCGCTCGAGGCACTCCTCGACGCGCGCCCGCGGATCGAGCGGGCCGCCGACGACCTCTCCCCGCTTGCCGATGGCGCCGCACTCAAGATTCGCTGTCACGGCGACTACCACCTGGGCCAGGTGCTCAGGACGGCCGACAGCTTCATCGTGATCGACTTCGAAGGCGAGCCGGCGCGATCCGTCGACGAGCGCCGCGCCAAGCAATGTCCGCTCCGCGACGTGGCGGGCATGCTGCGCTCGTTCGACTACGTCGTCGAGGCCGCGCTCGCCGCCCTGCCCGAAGCCGGGCGTGCCCGGCTCCGTCCCGCCCTCGAGGCCTGGGAGCGGCTGGCCGCCCGCGCTTTTCTTAGCGGCTACATGATGGCGGCCGGCAAGAGCCCGGAGCGCCTCCTGCCGCGATCCCCCGAGGCGGTGCGGCGGGCCTGCGCGGCCTTCGAGCTCGAGAAGGCCTGCTACGAGCTCCGTTACGAGCTCAACAACCGCCCGGACTGGATCGCGATACCACTGGCCGGGATCTGGCGCCTGCTGGGGTGACCGGGGCCCAGCCGAGAAACGCGGAGGAGGACATATCATGCTGCGAAAACAGATCCTCAGTGACCCATCGGCAGCCGGAGTGCGCAGGGCCGATGTCAAGGACATCCCCGCGCTGGCTACGGTCCTCGTGACGTCCGAAGCGCCGGGGCATCCCGTCGATCACCTCTTCGACGCCTCAGGGGGCCCCGGCGGCACGCGCTGGATGGCGGAGGCCGATGGAGAGCAGACGCTGGTCCTCGCGTTCGACGCGCCGCAGACGATCCGCGCGATCGGCATCGAAGCGGAAGAGCCGAGCGCGACCAGGACGAATGTGCTCACCATTTCGTTGTCGGGGGACGGCGGCCGGACCTACCAGGAGCGGATCCGTCAGGAATTCAACTTCAGTCAGCCCGGGACCACGTTCGAGCGCGAGGAATGGGCCGTCCCTGCGGAACGAATCACCCATGTCCGCGTCGTGATCCGGCCGGACAAGGGGCACGCTCCGCATCGCGCCACGCTGACATCCCTGACGGTCCGTTAGACTGCCGGTCGAGGGCCCGCGGCGGCGGCGCTCCGCCGGTCACGCGCGCGATCGCCACGGTCACGAGGCCGGGCCCACGAAGCCGATGTAGGCGCCGCACGCGTGCTCCGGACCGACGAGCATCGCCTGCTCGCCCGTATTGCGCGCGCCGCGCGACGGCGGCGGCAGGCCGTGGTCGGCCATCCAGCGGGCCGCGGCGTCCATGCTGCGCGTTCGATAGAGCACCTGGAACGGCCCCGGCCCGCTCCGCCGGAGCGCCTCGGCCGCGGGACCGGGCTCGGCGGGCTCAGCGACCGTGAGCCCGGTCGGTCCCAGATCGAACACCGCCATCTCGGCCTTGATGACCGCGCCCCGCTGGAACTTCGGCACGGGCAAGCCGAGCACGCGGCTGTAGGCGGCGGCGGCGGTGGCTATGTCGGGGACCGCGATGTACACGCGCTCGGCGCCGAGCACGCCGTTGGGATGCCCGCCCGCCCGCGGCACCTGCGCGCGGCGCTCCTCGAGCGGGGTCAGGTGCTGGAGAAAGAGCACCGGCAGCGGATTGCGCTCGCCGAGCGCCGCGACCTTCCACCGCAGCTCGCGGCCGGCGGGGGTGCGGCGCGCGCCATCGGTCGGCTCCTGCACGTCGACGCCGCGCTGCCGCATGGCGGCCACGTCGGCGGCGAGATCGTCGCTCTGGACGATCGCGTAGCGAAACCCGCCGCCTCGAGACAGGAAATCAACCAGAGACGGCCCCGTGCCGCCGGCCGCGGCGCGGGCCGACAGGTACTCGGCCTTGTCGCTGACGCTCATCAGCTCGAGGTAGTCCTCGCGGTGAAACGCGATGGCGTTGTGCGTGCCCTTGCCGGTGTGAGCGCCGCCGGGATAGACGTTGAAGCCGATGCGGGTATACGCGTCGATGCCCTGCTCAAGGCTGGGGACGCAGATCATGACGTGATCGACGCGCGTGAGCACGGCCGGCTTCGCCTACTGCGTCTTGCCCTTGGCGCACACGTCGCCGCGACCGCCGCCGCCCGCCTTGGCGTCTGCCGTGTGCTCCATCCGCCGCTCGGCCCGGCACGAACTGATGCCCGCGAGCTGCTGGGGCGTCAGGAGCGCGTCGACCTGGCTCTTGGCCTGCGCATGGACCCGCGTGATCTGCTGGCGCCGCTGGTCCGGAGTCTGGCCCGCGTTCTGGCAAATCGTGGTCACCTGCCGGTCGGCGTTCTGCCGGATCGCGTGAACCCGCTCCCACACGGAATCCGGCACGCCGGCCTTCTGGAAACACGCCGACTCCCCCGACTTCACCGCGCCCACCGTCGGCGGAGCCTGAACCGGCTGGCCCAGGGCCAGGCCGGGCACGAGGATCAGCAGCGCAGCGCTCGCTGCCTTCAGGGTCTTCATGGCTTCATCTCCTCGAGGTCTCACGCGCGCTGACCCGCAGCAGCCGCGCCCGACGGCGTGATCACCGTCTTGGCGCCGTGGCCGGCCGCGGCGTGCGCGAACGCGTCGCCGATACGATCCAGCGGGAAGCGCGCGGTGATCAATCGCTTGACGCCGAGCTTCGGCATCAGCGCGAGGGCACGGCGAAAGGCGGTGCCGCGACCGAAGGCGCCGACGATCCGGAGCTCGCGGTAGTGGACATCCCAGAGATCGAGCGGCAGCCGGCTTCCCTTGGGATTCACGCCCACGAGCTGCAAGACTCCCGTCAACCGGGTCAGTCCGATTCCCTCCGCGACCAGCCCCGGCTTGCCTACGGCTTCGCAGACGACGTCCGCCCCCTGGTTTCGCGTGAGCGACATCACGCGATCGTGCAGGCTCTCGCGCGAGGGATCGACCACCACGTGGGCTCCCAAGCGGCGAGCGATCGCGCGCCGCTCCTCGAGAGGATCGGAGAGGATCAGGCGCTTGGCGCCTTTGAGGCGCGCGATCGCCATCGTGAGAAGGCCCATGATGCCGCCGCCTATCACGAGCACCGTCGCCCCGCGCGGCATGGCAAAGGTCTCGAGCCCCGCCAGGCAGCAGGCGGCGGGCTCGGTCAGCGCGGCCGCGGTAGGGTCGAGCCCGCGCGGCAGCGGATGCGCGCAGGCTGCGGGCAGCGCGACGCGCTCGGCGAAACCGCCGACACGCACAGCGCGCGGGCACTGGGAGATGCGGCCCGCCTCGCACGCGGCGCACTCTCCGCAGCCGTAGGACGGCTCGCACGCGACGGCGCGGCCGAGCAGGCGGCGGGGCACGCCGCGACCTACCTGGGTCACGACGCCCGTGTACTCGTGCCCCAGCACCAAGGGAGGCGTCCACGGGAAGAGACCCTGCGTGGCGTGAATGTCCGTGCCGCAGATGCCGGCGGCGTGGACCGCCACCACGACCTGGCCCGGTCCAGCGGCGGGCTCGGACGCCTCGTCTATGGTGAACCGGCTCTCGCCGCGCCAGGTCGCTACCTTCATGTCGGAATGCTCACGAGGGAATCGACGATACGTGCCTCAATGTCGGATTGCAAGACCTGGCCCCATGGTAAAGTTCCGGCGTGCTGGAGCCATCTATTGCCCGGCGATTTGCGCGCTTCGTGCGGACCGTCGGGCTGGACCACATCCCCGCGCACGTCGTGACACA
>WNGE01021607.1_pt1 | contig 11701 bp, 16 predicted proteins | sample 5400651 | NCBI WGS metagenome assembly WNGE01 (sample SAMN13153370, study PRJNA577476) | soil metagenome | isolation source: 60 cm soil or saprolite under grassland replicate 2 | place: USA:California | collected 2016-06-15 | reverse complement strand
TGGAGAGCCCGTGCCGCGCGCATCAGCGGTTCCAGTCCGGGCAGCAGACGTAGCCGCGCAGGGTGAAGGTCGGCCGTCCGTCGCTGAGGCGGATGATCGAGATCGTGACCTTCTCGTTGCCGCCGGCGCCGAGCGCGAGGCGCCCGTCGCGCGACGCCTCGTCGACGTAGAACGCCTGCGCGCTGCGGCGCGGGGCCTTGCCCGAGTGGAGCAGCAGCCGCCGCAGCCGTCGCGTGCGCGTGTCGAGGACGGCGGCCTCGTTGCCCCACTCGGTGCGCGCGCCGACGAGCAGGTCGCCGCCCTTGAGCCAGGCGACGGGCTGCAGCCCGTAGTAGCCGGCGCGCGAGAGCCGGCGCGGCGCGTGGGCGACGATCGCCCGCAGATCCGAGCCGTCCGGCCGCACTGTCCAGATCCCCGGCGCGAAGCAGTCCTCGACGCGGAGCCGCCGCGGCATGCGCATGAACGCGATTCGCTCTGTTCCCCAGACGGGGAAGGCGCTGCGGCCGTCGTGGGTCAGCCGCGTCGGGCTCCCGGCGCCGATGTCGGCGACGTAGAGATCGCTGCGCGCGCCGCAGATTCTCTCGAGCGGCTCGCGCGCCGCCCGCGCGTAGACGAGCCGGCGGCCGTCGGGGGAGAAGCCGAAGCCGTAGAGGCCGCCGCGGGCGATCAGCCGGACGTGGCCGGAGTCGACGTCGACGACGGCGAGCTTGGCGACGCCGGCGACGAGCCGCTTGCCGTCGGGCGACCAGGCCTGCGGGTTGAGCACCGCCGAGGTCAGGTGCCGGTCACGCCTGCCGTCGCTCGAGACGAGGTGGATGCCGTCGGTGCGGCCGATCGCAACTGTGCGGCCGTCGGGGGAGACGACGCCCGAGAGGCCGCGCGTCAGGCGGCGGGCATGGCCGCCGTCGGCGTCGGCGGTCCAGACGACGGCGTTCTCCGGTGCCGTCGCGCGGACGAAGACGAGATGGCGCTCGCTCGAGGCGCGCCCGCCGCCGCAGCCGGCGACGAGGCAGCCGAGGCAGAGGAGGCCCGTGGTGGTCGCGGCGCGCTTCATGCCTGCGCTATTCCCGCTTCGGGCCGCGGTCTCGCCTTGGAGGTTCTCCTTATCAGGGGATTCGCGCTGCGGCGATGCGGGGGAAACTGCGCGTTGTGGGCAGGCAGACCGACGGGCATCGAGCAGGAGCGCTGAGGAGGGCGTTGTCGGCGCGCACGCCGATCGGCGCGCTCGCGGTTGCGCTCGTCGTCCTCGGCGCGGCCGACTCGGTCGCCGCGCAGGTGCAGGGGAGCAGCCCGTGGCCCCCGCAGAAGTACCGCTTCACCGGCTGGATGAGCGCCGGCGTCGGCGACACGCCGCACCATGCCTTCGTCGACGGCGACGCGGTCGTGCTCAGGTTCCAGGACGCGGGGAACGATCGACCGACCCGCTACCGCGTCTGCTGGGCGCGCCTCGACGGGAGCAACCGCCGCTGCTGGAGCCGCGTCGCCCGCACGTTCCGCACCAGCAGCATCATGACCGGCGGGCCTCTGCTCCACTTCGGCTCCTACGTCGCCCGCTGGTACGTCGGCGGCCGACTCGTCGCCAGCTGGCCGTTCCTGTTCAGCCCTGAGCACAACAACCACCCCTAGCCGCCCGTCCGACGGCGCGCCGCGTCGCCATATACATGAGGACAGATCGCGGGACGCCACCGCCGCCGCCTCGGACCGCTCGCCGTCGCCCTTCACCTGGCGACCACCTGCACGGCGGCGCCCGTGAAGGGGCCGGTCGGCGTGTTCAGGCTCCAGAAGACCTTGGCGAAGCCGGGCTTCGCCCGCCGCGGCACGGGCAAACGCATCGCGTAGCGCACGCTCTCATGGGGACGGATGGCGTGGACGGTGGCGCAGTTGAGTGCGTAGGAGCGGCGGGAGATCAGCAGGGCCGCGGCGACGCCTTCGGTGTAGGCGGGGCAGCGGCGCAGCGCGACCTCGGCCTTGCTCGGGTTGCTGAGGATCACCGTGAAGCGCAGGGTCGCGCCGGCGCGAACTCGGACGGGCACGCGGAGCCGCGCGCGCAGCGTTCCCGCCGTGCCCGGCGCCGCGCGCGGCTCCGCGTAGCGCAGCGGCAGCCCGAGCTCGCTCATCGACAGGCCGCAGAAGGAGCTGATCGAGACGCGCGGCGCGCTGACCGTCCCGCCTCGCGGCAGCCTGAAGTGGAGGTCGGTGTAGCGCACGGCTCGCCGCAGCCCGTTGTCGCAGCCGCGGCTGGTGGCGAGGTCGAGGAAGCCGTGGCGACCAGGCGCGATGTCGGCGGCGGTCATCTGGCCGAAGTAGGTGCCGCCGCGGGTCGGGCGGAGCGCGCGTCGCGCGCCGGATGGCGCTCGCGCGCTGATCGCCGGGTAGCCGCGCAGCAGGCAGGCCTTGCCGGCGACGTTCGTGAAGACGATCTCCTCGAGCCGGTTGCCGAGCCCGACCGCCGTGCGCCCGTGCCTCACGCGCAGCTGCGCCGCGCGGCAGGGCGGCGCCGAGGTCGGGTAGCGGATCAGCCTCGCGTCGGGGGTGCGGTAGGGCGGCAGCGGCCGGTCGAGCCAGGGCACGACGCCGCTGGCCGTCGTCGGCGCTTTGCTCGCGCCGGATGCGCAGGCCGTGCAGCCGGCGAGCATGAGCAGCGTTGCCAGCAGCGCTCGACGGCTCAATGCACCACCTGCCAGACGTGGTAGCCGTTCGCGAAGCGGCCGACGAAGTCGACCCGCTGCGAGAGGCTGGCGCTCTGCTTGAAGGCGCGCAAGGCGACGTAGACGACGATCGTCCGCCGCCAGACGCGGGCGTCGCACTCGAACCGCGCTTCCGGGCCGCGCTCGCGATCGGCGGTCGCCAGGATCGCCGAGACGACCTGCGGCTCGGCAGCGGCGCGCTCGGCGGCGAGCGCGGCCGCGGCCGATGGGCCGATCGAGTCGCTGGTCAGCGGCAGCAGGCCACGCGGGTCGCGCACCACCGTCGTCAGGCCGCGCGTGCAGATCGGCGAGGTCGCCGCGAGCGCCGGTCTCGAGGCGGCTGGAGCGGTGAGCGCGAGCGTCACGCTCAGCGCGAGCAGCGTTCGCGTCCGCCGCCTGCCGCCCCGGACCTGCGCGTCCGTGGTCATCGCGCCACCCAGACCGGGGCTTGCGCGATCGGCGCCTCGAAGGTCCGCGGCGCGAGCTGGAAGGTCAGCTCGCTGCTGCCCAGGCGCGTCGCGGTCGCGACCGGCAGCGCGACCTCGAAGAGCAGCGAGCGTCCTGGCTCGATCGTCCCCGCCGGCCGGCAGTTGAGGACGTAGGCCCGCGGCACGCTCCCGGCGAGCTGCTCGACGTAGGCCGCGCAGCGCTTGCCGAAGCGGTATGGAGCTGTGCTCGTGTTCTTCACGGCGATGCGGTAGCGCAGGAGCGTGCCGCGCCGCGCGCGCAGCGCTCGCACGCCGGGGCTGACGGCGATCGGGCGCTGCGCGACGATGGCGAGAGGATCCCGCCGCCGACGACCCCGGCCCGCACCAGTTCGACCAGACGAGCGCGACGCGCGCCGACTTGCCATGCGCCAGTGCTCGCAGCGAGCTGGGCGGGTCGGCGAGGGGGTCCGGCGGCCCGGCGCCAACCGCAACCCGCATTGCTCGCCGGCGGGTCGCCTTTGCCGCCGCGCCGGCGAAGGAGACGCCCGGCCAGCCGCGCAGCGCGCAGGGGCGGCCCGCGTTGGTCAGGGTGACGCCGCCGACGAGCGAGCCGGTCGCCCCCTGGAGGAAGAGCGCGGCGCGGAGGTCGCTGGCCCGGCACGGCGGCGCCAGCGGCGGGTGCGCCGGCGCGCGCGGCGGCTGCTCGTCGAGCCAGGGAATCACGCGTGGCGTCCTCGCGTCCGCTGCCGCAGCCGCGGGCACAGCGACGGCCAGCGCCGCGAGCAGGACCAGGCAGCCCAGCCGCTGCGCCTCAGCCGCCGACTCGAGCGCCCGTTGTCGCCGGTCACTTCGCTGACGCTACGACCCCCGCGTATCAATTCTCGGTTCGAAGGCCCTTAGGTCACGGCCGCGGAGCCAGCGGCGTCCAGTGACGGCCGCCGTCGCGCGTCCTGACGAGCGCCGAGCCGGCGCGCGGGCCGTGGACGACCGGAGCGAAGATCGCCCAGCCGTCGCGCGCTGAGGTGAAGCTGACGTCCCAGACCCGCGGCGGCTTGGGGGCGACCGTCTCCGTCACCGTCCACGTCCGCCCGGCGTCGCGCGTCGCGAAGAGGCTGTGCCCGACGAGGAGGAACCAGCTCCGCACGCTGGCCGCCGAGAACGGCGCTCCTTCCGGGAAGCCCCAGCTGTAGGCGCGCAGGTCGGCGCTCCTCGGCGCCGGCCGCGCCGACCAGCTCTCGCCGCCGTCATCGGTCACGTAGACGACCAGGTGCTGGGCGCGCGTCCGATCGCGGAAGCGGACCGGCACGACGCCGTCGCGCGCGCCGAAGAAGCGCGGCAGCCCGGCGGTCGCCGGCTGGCCGCGGTAACCGGGTGGCGGGGCCAGTGCGACCTCGCTCCAGTGGTGGCCGCCGTCTCGCGTCCGGTAGACGACGCCGCCCCCGACGGGAACGCTCTGCGACGGGCCGACCATCCGTCCCGGCTCGCTGACGGCCCAGCCCTCGCGCGCGCTGAGGAAGCGGATTGGCCCGGTGAGCGGCAGATCGCCGGCGACGCGCTGCCAGCTGGCGCCGCCGTCGCGTGTCTCGAAGAGGCGGCGATCGGGCTGCGCCGCGACGAGCGCGAACCCGATCCGCGCGTCGACGAAGCTGAGGTAGGCGCCGCCGCAGCCGTAGCAGCCGGGCGGTATCGACGCCCACCAGGTCCTGCCGCCGTCCGCTCGATCGCCATGTGCCGGGTCGAGCCGTTGACGACCCTGTCCCCCTGGATGTCGGCGGCCGAGATCCAGACGTGCTGGTCGTCGACGGCGGCGATGTCGACGACGCGCGCGACCACGTCGCCCGTCGACGCCACCTGCGGCGGGGTCATCACCCGCCACTCTTGCGCCGGGCTCGGCGCTGACGGCTTCGGCCCGCCGTGGCCGTGGGCGCTCGTCCTCCCGCCGCCGCCGCGACCGATGCCGAGGTAGAGGCCGAGCGCGGCCGCCACGAGCAGGACGGCGATCCCGTAGCCCGCGCGCCGCCGTCGCGCGCGCCGCCGCGCCTCCTCGATCAGCGCCTCGAGCTCGTCGGGGCGCGGCGGCCGGGGAGGGGCGGCGACGCTCAGGGGAGGGGCTCCCTGGCGGGGGCATCGCGCGCGATCTTGCGCGCACTGGGCATGGAGCTAATATTGCTAGCACCATGTTCCGTGTCAAGGTCGACCGCAGCGAGCCCGTCGAGCTGCACGAGCAGGTCGCCGCCGAGATCCGCCGGGCGATCGCCGACGGCGAGGCCAAGCCCGGCGAGCGCCTTCCGCCGGCGCGCGATCTGGCCGCCGTCCTCGGCGTCAACAGCAACACCGTCCTGCGCGCGCTGCGCGCCCTGCGCGACGAGGGCTTGCTCGAGTTCCGCCGCGGCCGCGGCATCACGGTCGCCAGCGAGCCCGAGCGCGGCGCGCTCGTCGTCCGCGCCCGCGAGCTCGTCCGCTTCGCGCGTCAGCACGGCTACCGGCTCGACGAGCTGATCCGGATCATCGAGGACGTCGCTTGAGCTGAGGACAAACGCGGCCTCTGCCGCGCGTCGCCTTACACCCGGCCGCAAGTTCGGCAGCTTCCCGGCGGCGTCTCGCCGCCCGTGGCCGCGTCCTCGGTCGCCCCGATAGTTGGACTATCGGGGCTCCCTGCGTCCTTGCCACGAACGCCGAGCCACTCGCCGGATAACCCACTGAACTTGCGGCCGGATGTACTAGTGAACCGCGAGCGTGAGGCGCGCGACGCCAGCCGGCATAGCCACGCCCACTGGCGCACCGTTGGGGACGACGACGCGCCAGCGGCCCGCGGTCCGGAAGCGCGCGGTGCCCCGCCAGCGGTTCGGCGCGATCCGGACGAGATGCAGCTCGAAGCCGTGGCGGGCGACGTTGGGATCCGGGCGGCTGGTGTCGCCGGTGATCGTCGCGACGACACGGAAGATGTCGTTGCCCGGCGCGACAGCGATCAGCCGCAGGTCGTAGGCGAGCCGCCGCTCGCTGCGCACGATCAGCGTGACCGGTTGGCCGACGGCCGGCGTCGTGTCGCTGGCAGCGACCGAGATCGCGAACTTCGCCGATGCCGACGCGCAGAGTGCGAGCGCGGCGATCGCAGTCGCGGCAAGAGCCTTCACGCCGCGTCTACACCGCGAGGCGCGTGGTAGTTCCACGCCGTGATCGCAACCCGTCACATGCGGCAGCGACGGCAAGGCCGGGAGAGGCGACGAGGACCGCGCGCGAACCGAGCCTGCGAACGCTTGTCGCCTTCGCCGACCTCCTGCGCGCGGCGGCCAGCGCGAAACGCAGGAGCCAACCGGCTCGCTCCAGCAGCGCTTGGGGTCGGCTGCTGTCGTCGTACCGCGCCCTAGGCGGAGTCGGAGTAGGCGAGGTGCTGCCCGCAATGGCGGCAGCGGAAGAGATAGGCGGTCGGCGAGTCGTCCTTGTCGAGAGCAGCGAGGTGCTGCTCGACCTGCTCGGAGAAGCCCGGCGTGCGGGGCGCGATGCTCCAGCACGTCGGGTGGCACGTCATCGGGGACGCCCGCTCCGACGTCGGTGAACTCGGCGTCGAACTTCGCTGCGGCCGTTCCGTCCGCGATGCACCAGGGGCAGAACGCCTCGTCGAGCTCCTCGATCGCGTAGACGGGACCGACGTAGACGTAGCCGCGCACATGTTTGTTCATGCAACTACTACTAGGCAGCGAAGACGCCGTCATGGGGCGTAGCGGCGCCGAAGGCTCGTGCGCGTCCTTGCGCGACGGCGCCGGAGCCTTGAACAGCGCGCGAACGGCCCCAGAAATGCCTAGTCCCTACGAACCCGAGGGCCCGCAGGGACTTGGCGGAGTCAACCTCGCACGGAATGGAGCAGCTGTCAAGTGCTGAGACGCCCGCGGAGCTCGGCTGGTGATGGCCGCGGTTCCGGCGACGCCCAGGCAACCTGTCGCGCGCACGCGCACGGACGAGAGCCCGGCGCGCGAGCTCCTCTAGCCTCTGACCGAGGGGCCGGCCCCCGCCCGCCGTCAGAGCGTGGCCGTAACGCAACGCACGCGATTCGACAGTAGTGGTTATGACACCTCAACCCGACCGTCTCTCCGCCGAGGAGCGGTTCCGCGGCGTCTTCGCGCACTTCGGCGCCGTCGTCGCCTACGCGCGCCGGCGAGGCAGCAAGGACGCGGACGCGCTCGCCGCCGAGGTCATGACCGTCGCCTGGCGGCGACTCGCCGACGTTCGCGCGACGATCCGGCCCGTGGCCTTACGCGACGGCTCGCAACCTCGTCTTCGCCGAGGCGCGCCGCTCGGCGCGATCGGCGGCGAGCGACGTCCACCTTGCTGAGCAGGTCGCTCACGCGCCCGAGCTCGCCGACGTGGATCCCGTCGTGCGGCGGGCGCTGCAGTCGCTGTCGCGGCTCGATCAGGAGGCGCTGCTCCTCGTCGCCTGGGAGGACCTGACACCGACCCAAGCGGCGAAGGCGCTCGGGATCAACCCGGCGGCGTTCCGCGTGCGGCTGCTGCGCGTGCGGCGGCGCTTCCGCGCCAGCCTCGACGAGTCAGCGGTCGAGGAGCGCCGAACGGCCCAGCTCGCCCAACTCGATGTGGACGGGACATGACCCGCCACCCGAGCCTCACCCGCCTTCGCCAGGCGAACCCCTTCCCGCGGCCCGCGACCGCGGGCGCCCACGATCTGTTCGCGCAGATCACGGCCCTACCGGCCGATCTGCGGCTCCGACCGCGCGCGACTCGCAACCGCCGGCGCGTCCTCGTGCTCGCGCTGGCCTTGGCGGTCATGGCGCTGCTCGTTTCGACCGCGTTCGCGATTTCGAACTGGCTGCTCGGCGACGCCGTCAGGCCGCCGGTGACCAAGGCCGAGTACCGCGCCGCGCAGCACGAGCTGACCCTCCCGCCGGGCTACAGCTGGCCGACGCTGCACGTCACGCCGAACTCCATGACCGGGCAGGGGGCGGCGGCAGGGCGGTGGCCGCGGCCCAGCCGACCGACGCGACGCTGCCGGTCAGGCGATAGCCGCCGTGTCGCTGACGCTCGGGAGCCGGACCCTTCGTGCGCGACGGCTTCGCGGCGGCGCGGCCGTAACGGCTTGACGTGAAACTTCGCTCGTATCCATGAACGACGCGTCGCCCCTCGAGGCCGGGGTGGCGACGCAGAGAGGATGCTGCGCGTGAACCTGGTCCTCGGTCTCGCACGTCAGACGGGCGTGCGTCTCGCCGAAGTGGATTCCTGCTTGTGCTGTTCGCCGGGATCTGGCTCGCCGCCGCGCCCAGATCCCGCAGTTCAAGCTGGGCCGGGCCAGGACGATCGTCTCGGGCGTAGCGCTCGCGATCGGCGGTCGGCTTCTTATCATCGCCACGCAGTGGGGTCACTTCGGCTAGACGGCCAGCCGCATCGTCATGATGGTCGGCGTGGGGCAGACCGCGATGGCGAGGACGATGGAGCGCCAGCCGGCCGACCTGCGCCGTCTCCTCGACGACCGCGCGGCGGTCGAGAGCGCCGCGGAGAGGATCGCCGGCAGACGCGTCTTCGTGGTCGGGACGGGCACCAGCTGGCACGCCGCGAACCAGGGCGCGTGGTTGCTGTGTCTGGCAGGCGTCGAGGCGACGGCGGTCGCCGCCGCCGACTGCGCGCTCTGGGGGCCACGGCCGGGCGTCGCGGACGCGCTCGTCCTGCTCAGCCACCGCGGCACGAAGCGCTACACGAGCGAGGTGCTCGCGCGCGCCCGTGCCGACGGTGTGCCGACGGTCGCGATCGGCGGCGTGGGCGCGCCCGGCGCCGACCTCGAGACCGTGGAGCAGGAGACCGCCGGCACCTTCACGGCGAGCCACCTCGGCGCGCTCGCCCGGCTCGCGCAGCTCGCGGTCGCGCTCGGCGCCGAGCTCGGCGACCTCGACGCCGTTCCCGAGGCGGTGGCCGCCGCGCTGGCCGCGCCGTCGCCGGGCGTCGAGCTGCCCGAGCGCGGGCTCGAGTTCGTCGGCGCCGGGCCGAACCAGTGGACGGCGGCCGAGGGCGCGCTCAAGGTGCGCGAGGCTGCGCACCTGTTCACCGAGGGACTGCCTGTTGAGCAGCTGCGCCACGGGCCGGGCTTCGCCCTCGGCTCGCGCGACGCGCTCGTCTCGCTCGACGGCGGCGGCCCGGCAGCGACGCGGCTCAAGGAGGTCGCGGATGCGGTCGAGGCGGCGGGGTCGCGGGTCTACCGCGTCACCGCGGCCGAGCTGGGCGAGGCGCTGTCGATCTTCCCGCTCACCGTCGCCGTCCAGCGCATCGCGCTCGACTTTGCGCGGCAGCTCGGGACGGATCCCGACGAGGTCGGCAGCGCCGAGTGGCGCTCGTTCGAGCTCTAGCGTCACTGGTCGCAAAGTTCCTTCGCTGCCACCGGGCTCGAGCGCGTGGCCCGCGCGTGCGCGTACCTATTAGTAAGGACAGGACGCGCCTACCAGAGGAACTCCTCGGCGCTGGCGACGTCGACGCCGTAGTCCGCCGGCGGCTTCGCGCGCAGGCCGATCTTGGCGAAGGTCACCCACCAGACGCGCTCCTGGAAGAGCTGGACGTGGACGGTCAGCGGCGCCGCCTCCTTGAAGGTCCGCCGGTGCTCGGGCGCGCAGCCGCGGCGGTCGATGCGGTGGGGCTGGTGTACGCGAGTGTCTGCCACGACAGTCGCCGCAAGTCGCGCACAATGCGAGCTGGCGTTCTGGGTAGCAGCGGCAGGAGGCGTCTTGGCGATCGTGGGCGAGGTTGCCGGGATCGGAGCGCTCGCTGCGATCGGTGCTGTTCCGTGCGCCTGCGGCGTCGTCTGGTTCTTCTCCAGCGCGTTAGGCCGGTCGCGTGCCGAGAGCGTGGGTCTGCCAACGGCGCTAGCGCGTGCAAGTCGTGACGCCTTGCGGTTTGCGCTCTATCTGATGCCCTGAGCGCCGCGTGCGCCAGCGTTCGGGACTGCCCCCGACGGCGACGTGCCGGAGCTGCGCGCTCTTGCGAGGATCTCGTTGAGCTCACTCGCTTGCGGTTCCAGGCTGCGGACGATCTTCTTGAAGTTCCAGACGAAGCCCTGCCGACTGAGGGCGTAGACCCCGATCGGATCGGCGGTGTGGCGGCGCAGGACGATCATTGGCGTGCCGTTACCTCCTACGCCAGAGTGGACGACTCGCGGCTCGAATCGATCGATCTGCTCGAGGGGCACGCGGTGTGTGCGCGTCGCCCCGGCGACAACGACTTCAGCGGTCGTGATCGTCAAGCGTGCTCGCCAGACGTTGATCGCGATCCGGCACAAGAGGTAGACGACGGGGGCGACTGCGATCGAAGCCAGAAGCCACGCCGGGGATCCCGCCGCGGTAAGCGCGATACCGGTGACGAACAGCGTGGCGAAGCAGGCGGCGCAAACGATCGCCATGAGACCGTTGACGCACCGCCCGAACAGGGGCGCACGCCAATCGCCGACAGTCACGGGTTCCGGACAGCTGACGGCCACGGCTTGCACAGAGGCATATGTCGGTGCGCGGCATTCCGAGCTTGAGCTCGAGCGCCGACCTCGTGTCCCTGCTTGGCCCGAGCACGTCGAACGCCGCTGAGGTCGCAGTCGCCGTGGCCCAGTTCCTCACCGAGCTGGACATCTTCGAGCGCGGCCAGGATTCGGACTGGCGGTAACGCGGCCGCTAGGCGCCTAGAGCCGCGTGCGCTCGCGCTCTTGCTCGCCGTATGCGACGACTGCGCCGATCCCGAAAGAGCCAGAGGATCCGGAATCCCATGGCACGAGCTGCAACGAACTGCGACTTGTTGCACAGGCTGCGGCGAGTTGACCCGCGAGCGGCACCGAATGGAGACAAGCGTTTACGCACACTTTACGCGCGGCAGTTGGCTTTGTGGACAACGTCGAGTGAGCTCGGACGGCCTCGGCGGCGCAGGCGCTCGCTGAGCGAAGGCGGGGCTTAGCGCCTAATCGGATCTTGGAGGTTGGCGGGGGTGGCGGACACGGTCAGGTCGCCCCACTGGTCCTGCCGCGGTAGCCGGGCGAGTTGTGCGTCGACGGCGCGGGCGGTCAGGTCGAAGTCGCGCAGGTACGTGACAGACGCTGCGTCAACGCCATGAGGGAGGGGGAAGCGCACCGCGGCCGCCGGCGTCGAGCGGTCAGCACGTGAACAGTCACGATCGACGCTCCACCGCCGGAGGTGTCCTCATGACCGGCTCTTGCAATCGACAGGGCAGAGGTGTACGTTCGGCGCCGAACGAATCGAGACGCTGGCCCGGCGCCCCGGCAGGCGGGGCCGGAATCTTCTGTCTCGGATGCGGCCGATCGCAGTCCTGGGAGGTCAGGCCAATGACCGAAGATCGGACCAACACGGCGCGAGACGAGCACAATGACTTGCACCAGCCGGCAATGAGCCGGCGAAATTTCTTGGCAGCGACAGCGGCAGGCAGCGCAGCGCTCTTACCTGGCGGCCTGAGTTCGCTGTTTAGAGCGACCGCAGCGGTCGCCGGAAGCAGTTTTCAATTTGTTGAGCAAACGATTCCTCAGCTGCAGACAGCAATGGCCGCAGGCCAAATCACCGCGCGCGAACTTGTCCTCGGTTATCTGAACCGCATACAGCA
>WNGE01007659.1_pt1 | contig 11701 bp, 12 predicted proteins | sample 5400651 | NCBI WGS metagenome assembly WNGE01 (sample SAMN13153370, study PRJNA577476) | soil metagenome | isolation source: 60 cm soil or saprolite under grassland replicate 2 | place: USA:California | collected 2016-06-15 | reverse complement strand
GGCGTCCCCCGGGTCTTGAAACGGCCGGAAAGAACCGCAGATTGGCGATTGAGGCGGAGGGGCGATCGAAGATATCGCCCCCGTCCGTCCGACAAAATTCGATAGGAGATATTCCGATGGCCAATCTCAGCCTGTATGACCCATTCTCAGCCGTGCCGTTCGATGATCTGTTCCGCGGCTTCTTCACGCCGGTCCGCGCGGACAAGGCGGCCGTCTCGATCAAGGTCGACGTCGCCGAAAAGGACGGCGCCTACCTGGTGCGCGCCGAAATTCCCGGCGTCGCCAAGGACGACATCCAGGTGTCGATCGAAGGCAATCAAGTGACGATCGGCGCCGAAGTGAAGCGCGAAACCGAGAAGAAGGAAGGCGAGCGCGTGCTGCACAGCGAACGCTATTTCGGCAGCGCTTATCGCAGCTTCACGCTCCCAGCGGAGCTCGACGAAGCGGCAAGTCATGCGAAGTACGAAAACGGCATCCTGGAACTGACGCTCGCGAAGAAGCCCGCGGCTGCGGGTCGCAAGCTGACGATCCAGTAAGCGGCTGATTCACGGCAGTGCGCCGGGGTGGCGGGTGGCATTCCGCTCCCCGGCGTTGTTCGTCTGCGCACCCCGTGGGCGGGGTCAGCGTATCCGCTTCGCGGGATAATCGCCGTCCTCGATGTTGTCGCGGAAAAAGCTCCACGGCGACGACGCCGACACGAGCCGGCGGTAAGTGTCCGCCGACACGCCACCGTATTCGAACGTCCCCGACGTAAGCTCGACCACAAGCGTGCGGCGCGTCGCGTCATAGCCCGCGGCGCGCAGGTTGCCCCCGGACAGTCGCTTCATTTCCATCGCTCGACCCTTCGCGCCGGAAAAACGGCCGCAGTATTGCGCCGGCCCGCCGATCGGGTCAACGGCCAGCGCCCGGGTGCTACGATGGCCCGTGCCGAAGCCGGCACGACGAATGGAGGGACCAAAGGGCGATGGACGGATCCTGCCAAGCGGGGCTTGCGCGAATCGCGTCGCTCCTCTGCGTGTCGCTCGCGCTCGCGAGCGTGAGCTTTCCAGCCCGCGCGGCCGATCCGGACAAGACGCTGCGCGTCGTGTTCTCGATTGCCGAGACGAGCTTCGATCCGCAAGGCGCGTACGACGCCGCGTCCGACGGCATCGTCGCCAACATCTACGAGGCGATGCTCGACTACGACTATCTCGCCCGCCCGGTGAAGCTCGTGCCGCGCACGCTCGAGTCGATGCCGACGATCGAGGACGGAGGCAAGACCTATATTTGCAGGATCAGGAAAGGCATTCTCTTCACGCCGGACCCGGCGTTTAGGGCCAAGCCGCGCGAGCTCACTGCGGCGGACCAGGTCTACGGACTGAAGCGCCTGCTCGATCCGGTCGTCAAGAGTCCCTGGGCCTGGCTTATCGAGGGCAAGATCGTCGGCAGCGACGAGGCCCGCGCGAAGGCCGCGAAGACGGGTAAATTCGATTACGACGCGCCGTTCCCGGGCCTCGAGGTCGTCGACCGCTACACGCTGAAGATCCGGCTGAAGGAGCCGGATCTGCGCTTCATCTATACGCTGGCGGTGCCCAACACGGCCGCCATTGCACGCGAGGTGGTCGATGCCTATGGTCTCGACCTGGGCGCGCATCCCGTTGGAACGGGACCGTACATGCTCGGCGAGTACAAGCGCAGCTCGAAAATCATCCTTGTTGCCAACCCCGGGTTCCGCGAGGTCACTTACACGCCGGCGGGCCCGATTCCACCGGAGTCGCGCGCAATCGCCGCCGCGCTCAAGGGGAAGCGCCTGCCGATCCCGGGCCGGATCGAGATCAGCATCATCGAGGAAGGCCAGGCGCGGTGGCTCGCGTTTCTCGACCGCGAGCTCGACCTCCTCGAGCAGCTCCCCCCCGACTTCGTCGATAAGGCCCTCACCAACGGCAAGTTGAAGCCGGAGCTCGCGGCGAGGGGAATCAAGCACGAAATCCTGCTCCGCCCCAACACGTGGTGGACCTATTTCAACATGGACGATTCCGTAGTCGGCGGTTACACACCGGACAGGATCGCGCTGCGCCGCGCAGTCGGCATGGCCTACAACCAGGACGAGGCCATCCGCGTCCTGCTCAAAGGCCGTGCCGTTCCGGCGACGAGCCCGATCCCGCCCGATGTCGCCGGTTACGATCCGAATCTCAAAACGCAGGCGCAGTTGTTTGACCCCGCTGCCGCGAGAGCGCTGCTGGACCGGTTCGGCTACAAGGATCGCAACGGCGATGGCTACCGCGAAATGCCGGACGGCAAGCCGCTCGTCCTCGAAAAATGGTCGGCGCCCACCTCGGCGCAGCGGCAAAGCGACGAGCTGTGGAAAAAGAACATGGACGCGATCGGCATCCGGATCGAGTTCAGGAAGGACCGCATTCCGGAGCTCCGCAAGATGGCGCGGCTGGGCAAGATTCAGATGCGGGGTGACGGCTGGAACGCCGATTATCCCGATGCCGAGAATTTCATGCAGAACCTCTACGGCCCGAACATCGGGCAGGCAAACGATTCCAGGTTCAATCTCCCGGAGTTCAATCGCCTCTACGAACAGGCGCGTGCATTGCCCGACTCACCCGAGCGCACGCAGCTCTTCGACCGCATGACCGAGCTTGTGCTGGCCTACGCGCCGTGGCGGATGGCCTATCACCTGATCGAGGACCAGCTGCTGCAGTCGTGGGTCCGCGACTACAAGCCGCATCCGATCCGCTCGCAGACCTGGCAGTACGTCGACCTCGACACCGGGGCGCGCGCCAAGTAAGCATGCGCGCGATGCTCTCGCGTGGAATCGAAGCCACGACGCGTCACTTCCCGCCTTTCTCGAACGCCCGCTTGACCAGGACCGCGTCGTCGTCGTCTCCATAGCCCGCGGCGAGCGCATCGGCAAAGGCTGCCTCCGCCAGATTCGCAAACGGGGTGGCGATGCCCAGACGTTGCGCAACGGTGACGGCAATTCCGACGTCTTTTGCGAGAATCCTTGCGGCGGCGCGGGGCGTGAAGTCGCCGTCGAGCGCCCGGGCGACGCGGTCGGTGAAAATCCAGCTTGCGCCCGAGCTCGCGTTGATCACTTCGAAGGTCTGCCGGAGGTCGAGGCCGGCGCCTCGGGCGAGCGCCATCGCTTCCGCTGCCGCAGCGAGATTCGCTGCCGCGAGCAGATTGTTGACGATCTTGAACGTCGAGGCATCGCCGCAGCGCGCTCCCAGCACGAACAGCTTGCCGGTGATCCGTGCGAGCAGGGGGCGCACACGCTCGATTGCCACCGGGTCGCCCGACAGCATCATCGTCATCGTGCCTTGAGCCGCCTTGGCGGGCCCGCCGGAGACCGGTGCGTCGAGCAAGGTGATGCCTCGCGTCGCGAGGCGCGGCGCAAGCATATCGGGATACTCCGGATCGACGGTCGAGGCGACGAGCACTACGCTGCCGGACGCGAGCGCGGCCGCTGCGCCGTCGTTGCCGAACAGCACCGTTTCGATCTGCGCGGCATCGACGACAACGATGAACACGATGTCGCACGAACGCGCGAGATCGGCGGGCGAGATCGATGGGGTAGCGCCGTGTTGCACGGCGAGAGTCTGGGCTTCCGGACGGATGTCGCGCGCGACGGTGGCGAACCCGGCGCGCACGAGGCTTTGCACGATGCCTCCACCCATCGCGCCGGTGCCGATCACGCCGACGCGGCGCGCAGTTTTCGCCATGGCGGAGCGTTACTGGGGCACGGTGTAGGGCTGGCAGTCCGTGAGCTGGGTCGCAGTGGCGTCACGGATCAACTGCAGTTCCATGCCCTTGCCGCGCAACTCGAGCTTGCCGTTGCTGTAACGCACGCCCGACGCCGCGGCAATCTGGTAGAGTACGATCCGCTCGCCCGCCGATGTGAGGAGCCTGGCTTCGCCCGCGTCGAAGCGGATCACCAGGCGCTCGCCGTCGAGCTGGCAGGTGAACGTGTTCTTCGCCGCCTCCTGCTCCTCCTTGCTCGGCGTACCGGCGCAGGAGGAGAGCGTTGCGACAGTCACAAGCGCAGCAAGGGCACGGAACGAAGCCCGAACTAGAGAATGCACGCGAAACTCCGGCGAAGGATCGCCGCGAGAATAGCACGCGAGAGCGCGCGGCGCGTCAGCAGTCGACGACGTTGACGGCCAGTCCTCCGAGCGATGATTCCTTGTACCGGCTCGCCATTGCGCGCCCGGTGTCGACCATCGACTGGATGACCGTGTCGAGCGAAAGACGGGCCGGATCGGGTTGACGCAGCGCGAGCCTTGCGGCCTGCACCGCATGCGCGGCGGCGGACGCATTGCGGCCGATGCAGGGATCCTGGACGAGACCGCCTACGGGATCGCAGGTCATCCCCATGAACGGCTCGAGGCCGCGCTCCACCGCGAAGAGGACCTGGCTGTTGCTCGCATTGCTGACGGCGGCCAGCCCCGCCGCCGCCATCGCGCAGGCCACGCCGACCTCGCTCTGGCAACCTGCGTGCTTGATGCCGCTCGCGCGAAGCAAGTGGCCGGCGGCCGCTGCGGCGAGCAGAAAGGTGACGGTGCCATCGTCACCGGCGAGCGGCATGGTCGCACGCCACTGATACAGCGCTGCGGCGACCGGACCCGCCGAGCCGTGCGAAGGCGCCGAAACCACGCGGCCGCCGGCGGCATTCTCTTCGGCGACGGCGGTCGCAAACACCGCGGCCCATGCCGGCAACGAAGGATCGGTCCCGGCGAGCGCAGCGGCCTGCGCGGCGGCGCGCCGCGGCTGATTCCGCCCTCCTGGCAGCATGCCGTCGGTGGCGAGGCCGCGCGCAACCGCGGCGCGCATCGCGGCGCCGATGTGCAGCAAACCGGCGCGAACTTCGTCGGGGCTCCGCAGCGCGACCTCGTTGGTACGCATCATGTCGGCAGCCTTCTTCCCGTAGGCATTGCCCTGCGCCAGCAATTCCGCAGCCGTCGAGAACGGATAGGGAACGCGCGGCGCCGGGCGCGGATTCGCAGCCTCGCTGTCGGCGACGACCTGGCCGTCACCGGTCGAGAAATACAGGCGCGTCGCCAGCGTCTCGCCACGCGCGTTTTGCGCCGTGAAGCGCAACGCATTGCTGTGAAATGCAAAGGCCTTGTCGACATGGAAGACGATGTCGGTGCCGGGGTCGAAGGGGATCCGCGAGGTGCCGGCGAGCGCGAGATGGCGCTCCGCATGGATGCGCGCCGCGCGCGCAGCGAGGGTCACCGGATCGATTGCTTCGGGCGCGTCTCCGCACAGCCCGGACAGGATCGCGCGATCGGTGCCCTGGTCGCGCCCCGTACACGCGACCGATCCGTACAGGTCGACTTGAATGTGGCGGGTCTGGAAGAACTGGCCGTCGGCCTCGAGCTCGTGGACGAAGCGCCGGGCGGCGCGCATCGGGCCGACGGTGTGCGCCGACGACGGCCCGAGTCCGATGCGAAAAAGATCGAATGCGCTGACGAACATCCCCCGACTCCCCACGCGCCGCGAGGGCGCTTCAGCTGTAGTTTTTTTGTCTTCCACCACGCTCGTTTCGCGCGTGCCTCGCAGTATCAACGCAGCGAATGCGTACCGGGGGTCGATTCCGGAAGATCGGTCATCGGCGACCGCCGAACGGCGGTCATCTCTGTGTCGTTGTCGCGTACAAGTTTCAGATGCAGCACCAGGTCCACTGTTGTCGGCGACGCATTAGTGAGCGTCCGCGCGATCGACGATACTCCTGCACCGCGATGCGTGCGCGAATCGCACGGAGTCCGGGTACGACAGGACCTCCACCAGGCGGCCCGTCGCAATCTCGCGTTGCATCGCCTGCCACCATTGCGGTTCGAGGAGATCGGCGTGAAAGGCGCGGAAGCACGCGCGCGTCTTCGGGTCGGTCAGCAGGAAGGTCTCGAATTCCTCGGGAAAGATGTCGTGCGGCCCCACCGGGTACCAGACGTCGCTCGACATCTCGTCCCAGCCGGGGGGCGGCGGAGGAATCACGCGAAACACGCAGTCGGTCAGAAACTCGATCTCGTCGTAGTCGTAGAACACGACGCGGCCGAAGCGGGTGACGCCGAAATTCTTGAACAGCAGGTCGCCGGCGAAGATGTTGACGGCGGCGAGCTCCTTCAACGCATCGCCGTATTCGCGCATCGCATGCGCCCGCTGCGCGTCGTCGGCGCGCTCGATATAGAGATTGAGCGGGGTCATGCGCCGCTCGATGTACAGGTGCTTGACGAGAACGTAATCGCCGGCGAGCTCGACGACCGACGGAGCGACCGCGGCGAGCTCCGCGATCAGCTCGTCGGAAAACCGCTCGCGTGGAAACACGACGTCGGAATACTCGAGAACGTCGGTCATCCGGCCGACGCGGTCATGATGCTTGACGAGCGTGTACTTCTGCTTGACCTTCTGCCGGTCGGTGTCCTTGGACGCGGCGATTTCGTCGCGGATCACCTTGAACACATAGGGGTACGACGGCAGCGTGAACACGGTCATCACCAGCCCCTTGATGCCGGGGGCGACGATGAACTTGTCGCGCGAATGCTTGAGGTGGTGCAGGAAATCGCGGTAGAAGAAATTCTTGCCGCCTTTCTGCAGCCCGACCATCGTGTAGAGCTCGGCTGCAGTCTTGTCGGGCAGCACTGCGCGCAGGAAATTGACGTATGCAGACGGCACTTCCATGTCGACCAGGAAATACGCGCGGTTCGCCGAGAACAGGATCGCGAGGTCGGCCTCGCCCATCAGCAACGCGTCGAGGTAGAGCTTCCCGTCGCCGTCGTGCTTGACCGGCACGACGAACGGATACGTGCCGATGCCGTTGAGGATACGACCGACGATGTAGGCGGTCTGATTGCGAAAGAACGGGGAGGAGAGCACCTGGATCTGGTGATTCGCCTCGAGGCGGAACGGCCGCGGAAACACGGCGCGGAACGCGGCGAGGACGTTGCGCAGATCGCGTCCGAAATCGGCGAAGCGGCGCTCGAACCCCATGTCGAGAACGATGTCGACGAGCGCGTTGCGCAAGCCCTGTTGCAGCGGATAGTAGCTCCGATACGACGGTGGATCGGCGTCGATGTGCTCGGTCGAGATCGCCGGGCGCACGAAGATGAAGCGATTGTGAAAATAGACGCGGTGCAGGATCTTGACCGACACCGAATTGAAGAAGGTCTCGGCGCACTCGGGCTGCTTGTGGTCGATCAGGAGTGCGATGAACTGCAGCTTGACCTGCTCCCATAGCGCATCGCCGTCGAGCCCGGCGGAGCGAAACTCGCGCTCGAGGCGCTCGGCGGCCTCCTGCACGCGCCGGTCGTAGAAATCGATCCGGTCGCGCCCGACCTGCTGGAGCGCGAGCCAGTTGCCGGCTTCGAAGTGGCGACGTGCGGCGCGCGCGCACTCGCGAAACAGCGCGTAGTGCTTGTCGAAGCCTTCGAGCAATGCGTACGCCACCGCGTGCGCCTGCTCGGCTGACGGCGCCGGACGCGGGAGCAGGTTCTTCGTGGCGAGCGGCATCGTGCGGGCACGACGTTTGATTGCAGGCAGGCGCTTAAAGCGCTATTGCTGCTTCTGTGCCTCGACCTGATCGTTGAAGATCTTGATTGCCTTGTTGTACTCGTCGACCCCGGCGTTGGCGGCCCTGCCGTGCAGCGCCGCGGCCGTCTGCTGCTCGTCGATGAAATGTTTCAGGCAATCGAGGTAGGCCTTCGTCGCAGCCGCCCATTTGGTTCGCTTCTGCTCCGCGCCGCTCTTGGCCATCTCGGCCACGTTCGCGCTCGGGGGTTCGCCCGGCTTTTCGCAGTTCGGCGCAGGCGTCACCGTAGGGGTGGCGGGGGCGGTCGCCTGCGCGAAGGCGAGGTTCGCGACGGCGAGCGCAACGGCGAACAACGGTGCAACGGTCAGGCTGCGGGTAGAAAGCATGGCGGCGATCCTGGAGAGGTGAAAAGGCGAATTCTACGTCCTCGGACGCGCGCGAGGCCAGTGCCGAGCCGCGTCACCGAGCGAGCAGAGTTGCGACCGCCACGAGCCCCAGGGCGACGAGATCGACCGCAACGGATTCGCCGCTTCCGTAGCCTGACGGGGCGCGATCGTCGGCCGCGCGCCGATGCGCCTCGAGCATGCCATCGACCAGCGTATCGACGTCGATCGTCGTCCGCTTCGTCTCGGCCGTTTCGAGCGCGCGCACCTGGCCCGCGATCGCGTCGGGGTCGAGAATCGCGATAGGGGCGCGACAATAGGGACACGCCGCGTCCTTCTCCAGGTCCACCGGCGCGCCGCACGACGAGCAGCGGATGATGCGGATCGTTGCCTTGAGGCGCGCGAGCTCGGCGGGGGAAGGCGCACGGATGAAATCCTTTTCCCGCAGAAACTGCAGGAACGGCGTGAAGCGGCCGTGGCCGTATTCGCAGCGGTAATAGAAAAAGCGCGTCGTGTGCTGGAGGTCGTGCGTGAGCTGCAGCGGTTGCGTGCAGCGTGGGCACGGCAGGCGCGGCGACAGCGCTCGGTGCTCACCGGCGCCCGTCTGGCGGATGATCTCGAACAAAGCGAGCGTTGCGCCGGGCGCGAGCTGGACGCTCTCGAACGCATCGAACCAGAACGCCTCACACGTGACGCAGAGGTCGATGGTGACTTCGCCCAGCGGCTTTCTGGCAAGCACCTGCGGCTGCATCGTGACGCCGCAACCGGGGCAGGGCGTCGGCTTTTCGGAAGCGAGCACGGTTCTCGACGCGACGCTTGCGGCGATGATCAGGGGCGCTGCACGGAAAACGTGTCGCACACGCGCATGTCGCCGCTACCGAGGCCCGTCCTGAACCAGCGCAGACGCTGCTCCGCGGAACCGTGGGTGAACGATTCCGGGACCGCGTAGCCCTGCGCGCGTTTCTGGATCTGGTCGTCGCCGACGGCGGCCGCCGCGCGAAACCCTTCCTCGAGATCGCCCGTCTCGAGCAGGTTGCGCCGCTTCGCGAAATAGCCCCAGACGCCGGCGTAGCAATCGGCCTGCAATTCGAGTCGAACGGAGAGCGCATTGCGTCGCGACGGGTTCTCCCGGACCTGCTGATCGAAGCGGCGCATCGTTCCCGTGACATTCTGCACGTGATGGCCGACCTCGTGCGCGATGACGTACGCCTGCGCGAAGTCGCCGGGCGCACCGAAGCGCCGCGACAGCTCGTCGAAGAACGCGGTGTCGAGGTAGAGCCTCCCGTCGCCGGGGCAATAGAAGGGACCGACGGCTGCAGAGGCGCGCCCGCACGCGGACTGCACGCCACCACGGAACAGCACGAGCTTGGGCGGTTGGTAGCGCGAGCCCATCGTCTGGAAGACCGCGCCCCAGACGTCCTCGGTATCGCCCAGCACATGGGCGACGAATTCGGTCCCCGGATCCTTCGCGCGCGCCTCGCTTGGCCGCGTCGGATATTGCGGGCCATACCCGGGCGCGGGCGCCGTCTGCGGGCGCGGCGCTGGGGCCGGCGCTCCCGATCCGACGCCCTCGATCGTGCCGAGCATCTGCAGCGGGTCGACGCCGAAGAAAAGGCTCGCGATCACGATCACAATGATCGCGCCGCCGCCCAGCTTGACGCCGCCACCGAGCGGAAAGCCGCCGCCGGCACTCTCGTCGGTGCGGTCCTCGACGTTGTCGCTCCGGCGGAAATCTCCCCAGCGCATGATGGTCTCCTCGCGTGCGGCCGCGCCGATGATTGGCTATGGCTCGAGCGCGCGGTAAAGGAACGGCAGGCTCGTGTTCATCCGGTAATCGACGTCCGAATGATTGTCGTCGAATTCCTCGTACCTGTGCGCAATGCCGGCTTCCGCGAGCCGCTGCGACAGGATCCGCGTTCCATAGTGGATGTGATACTGGTCGCGCCAGCCGCAGTCGATGTAGATGCCACGGAGCGACTTCAATGCATCCCGGTGCTTGCCGACGAGATAGATCGGATCGTGCTTGCGCCAGTTCGTCCAGCGGGCGTCGATCCTCTCGCCCGTTTCCAGATTGAATGGCAGTCGGAAGCCGAGCGGCGCCTTCGGATCCGGATCGTACGTCGCCGCCATGCAGATGTTCATGATCGCATGGCTCTCGGCGAGCGTGAGCTTCTCCCGGCGCCAGACGGCGTCGAGAAAGCGGCCTACCCGGCCATCGTCGCAGCCCTGCGCGAGATCCTTGCGGCTGCGCACTTCCGCGAGCACGTCGTAGATGCCGGCCTTGCGCTTCGGCGCGCGGAACTTGGCGAGCTCGTTCAGCGTGTTCGGCCAGTCGTGCAGGTAGACGAAATCGAAATAGGCGTCGCCCGAATGATCGGCGATTGCACCCCAGTATTTCGGATACTTCATGCCGTGGATGATCGCGCCGTAGCCGCCCGACGACTTGCCGAAGCAGCCTCGGTGCTCGCGCGCGGCCAGCGTGCGGAACTCGCGGTCGACGAACGCAATGAGCTCGCGGGTGAGGTAATCCGCGTAATTCCCGATGGCGGACGAATTGACGTACTGATTGCCGCCGAGCGAGGTGAAGCAATCGGGGAGCACGAAGATCGCGGGTCCCATCTTGCGCTCGTGGATCAATCGGGCAGCCCGTTCCGCGACGTTTTCGCCGAAGGGCTTCCAGCCGACATGCGCGAGCCCCGAGCCCGTGAAGCCGACAAGGTCGAACAGCACCGGAAAGCGTCGTCCCCGGCCCTTGTCCGCGCCCTCGTCATAGTGCGGAGGCAACCAGACGGCGAGCTTGCGCACATGGGGGTCGCCGAGCGGATTATCGGCCAGGACCCTGGAGGTGTGCTCGCAGATGACGATGCTGCCGGAGGCGGAAACGGGACGCTTCTTGGCCATGGGGCTTGGCTCCTGTTAATCGTGGTCGAGAAGTCGGGCCCTATCGCGTCCGCCGCGTCAACATCGTGCCGCGGCAACGGCGCGCGCCGCAATGACACGCGTACGCCTCGCGCGCCTTCTTGCCGAGCCTGCCGTCGACCGAGAGCCGGTAGTCGTAGGTGAGCTCTTCGCCGACGCGGATCGTGCGCCGTGCCTCGATGAACACGCGGCCACGCTCGTCTTCGTAAGTGGTGCAATTCGGGTCGCAGGAGTGATTGATCCAGCGCGCGGCGTTGCCGCGGCGGCCGGCGTCGATGACGTTGCCGTCTTCGAGCTCGAAAATGAACGTGTGCTGCGGGTTGTCCGGGTCGCTGTCGGGGCGCCGGCTGGCAATCGCCCACGTCGTGCGGTCGCCGCGATATTCGATGATCGTCGTCCCTTTGCGGATCGTCCGCGTTGCGAAGACGCCCCGGCCGTGGATCGAGGAGCTGCGTACGCGATAAGCGGGCTTTGTCTTGGCTGCGGACATCATGGGAACACGCAAGGGGGAACGGCTTCGGCAATTCGGCAAGACGACCGGCGTCATTCTAGCGTATGACCTCGCCGCTTTTCGGACTGCCGCGGCTTCGCTGCTGCAGCGCATGATTGAATCGATCGGGCGAGGCGGTTACGATGCCCCGGCAGCAACCGAACGCTCCTCTCGCAACCTCGGGAGAAACGAATGCGTGATGCACGGAAAATCTGCGCCGCCTGGATGTCCGGCATACTCATCGTCATCGCCGCTTCGGGCATCGTCGCACCCTGCGCCGCGAGCACGCCGACGTCGACCGAATGCACGGAGGCGGCGGAGTTCATCGGCAACGCCGCGCGGGCGCGCGATACGGGCATGGCGCGCGACGCGTTTCTCGAGCAAATGGAATCCGAC
>WNGE01015335.1_pt1 | contig 11702 bp, 12 predicted proteins | sample 5400651 | NCBI WGS metagenome assembly WNGE01 (sample SAMN13153370, study PRJNA577476) | soil metagenome | isolation source: 60 cm soil or saprolite under grassland replicate 2 | place: USA:California | collected 2016-06-15 | reverse complement strand
AGCAGCAGAAAGCGATTGTCCCTGGCCGCAGAAGGGATGCTCTCCCCTAGCCGCAGAGGATGCTCTCCCCTGGCCGCAGAAGGATGCTCTCCCCTGACGCCTCGGCCCGGTGCGCGGTCCGCATTCTCGTACTCCCGTGGACTGGGTGTCAATAGCACGGGTGCTGCGCCGTTGACTCGCGGCGTGTCGCGGCGGAGCTGGGCGATTATTGGCGGTGACCCCGAGGACTTTGCTGCGGTGGCAGAGGGCGGGGGTGTGAGTTAGAAGCTGTTCCTCCGTCAGCAGGCGGCGATCATGCTCGCGTGCGACTTCCTCACGGTCGAGACGGTCTGGCTCGCCCGGATCTACGTGCTCTTCTTCGTCTCGCTCGAGCGGCGACGAATCGAATTCTCGCTTGCACTAGCAAGCCGGACGGTCATTGGGTCTCGCAGCAAGCGCGGAATCTGCTGATGGCTCTCCACGACCGGGCGGCCTGGCTTTGAGAGAGACAGTTGCCGATGCGCGCAGCCTTCTCAGCGGGCGGCGAAGAGGGAGCGGCGACTGCGGCGACGCCACCCCCTCCGGAGCTGCCGCCCTTGTTCCGGAGCGCCGGGGTGCGCGCTCCGTTTCTTGATTTCTCAGGTCGTATCGTTGCAGCTTCAGCGATCGGTCGTAGCAGTGGGATCAGCTGCCAGCTCGTGACGCAGCTCGTTGAGGGAGCCCGACCGATTCGCGGCGGCTCGGTTATCGCACCCACGGGTCGCCGCGTTGCCCGAGCACGTCCTCGGCAAGGTGATCGAGCAGATCCCGGCCGGTCGGCTGGGCGAGCCGGACGAGGTCGCTCGCGTGGTGGAGTTCCTCGCCGACCCCGATTCGCGGTACATCACCGGCGCGGTGTACTCGATCAACGGCGGCCCCAACATGTGAGCGCATCGCCGCGGGCACGCGCAGCTGCGAGCTCGCCTAGCGGGCGGCGGCGTGCTCGTCGGCAGCCCACGCGCGAACGAGCACTCGGGAGCGCTCGATGAGCGACTCCTGCATATCGAGCTGCTCTTCGACTCTAACGATTCGCATGAGCAGCTCATCGAACTCGGCGCTCTCGATGTACTCGACCATCACCTCGTCGAGATGCGGGAGCGCGGTGTCGCGGAACTCCGCGAAGGCAGACGCCTGTAGGTGGGCGTCGGCAAGCTCGCGGTAGCGCTCGAGCTTCTCCTCGTAGGCGAGCTGCTCCCGATCGCCCACGTCGAAGTAGTCGCGCGTGCTCTGATCGATCGACATTGAGCGTCCGGTGGCGGTGCAGAGCCGGAAGCGCAGGGCGCGTTTGCTTCCGGCGAGGCGGGGCGGGGCGACGATCACCGCGGCGGCCGCGATCCCGGCGCCGGTTACGACCGCGAGCGCGGCACGCGCAGCGATCCCGGCTCCTGGGAAGGCGACGGCGACGGCGGCGAGCGGCGCTAGGGCGGCGCTGTCGATCAGACCGAGCATGACGAGCGAGAGGCTGATTGCCCGCAGACCGGCAGGACAACCGGGGTAGCGGCGCACGACCGCGATCCGCATCGCATCGTCAAAGCGGCCGGGGAGGACGACACCGATCAGCGCCGCGCCGCCGTTGCCGGTGACGGACAGTCAGGAACGCGAGGACGAGCATGACGGCCTCATCCGAGCGAGGTGACCGATATGCACCCTACGGGGGCTGGCCGACCCCCGCGACTGCGCGCTCGTATATGAGGCCGATGTGCTTCGCCGCGACGCTAACATCCGTTGCATGAGCGTCGCGTCCGATCTGCGACAGCGGCTCGTGGATTTGCGGAGCAGATTGCACGTGTTAATCGAGCGGCGCGAGCGGGCCTCTGGCGCGCACACCTTCGCCAGGGCGCGGCAGAGGGCCGGTGTCACGCATCACGACGCGGACGCGATGGCGCAGTTCTCCCGCGATGAGCTGGCAGGCGACGCAGAGATGACCGACCTTCGCCGCGAGATCAAGTCGGTTGACGACGAACTCGAGCGCGACCACGGCAGGGGCCTGAGAGCCAGGGCGGGCCGGGCTCTCCGCTCGACGCGCCGACCCTGAGACGCCTTGACGCCGAGACTTGCGCGTAGGGTCCCAAATACTCGATCCGGGGGAGCGAACCGATTAATTGGGACCCACAGTGTCAAAACTCCATTCGAGGCTCGAACCCAGGGTAGTCAGTGTTTCCGTCGCCGACGCGTACCCCCGCTCGGGCTAATTCGGTCGCACTTATTTCTGGTTCGCGCAGCGCGCGCGCGTAACTAGAAAGGCGAGCGCCGCTCGCCAGCAGCGCCGGTCGCCTGCGAGGTGGACACGCAGCTGCGAAATCGACATTCCGCTCAGTCATGCGGTGCCCCTTGTTCCAGTGACAGACATTGCTGAACGGTCTGCTAGTGCGACTGCTCCCGTATGCTTGATGCACACCGACAAGAAGTTCGGAGGTACTCGCAATGGCACGCGCGCGCAAGGAGTCGGCAAGTCAACAAGAGTTCATATGCCCCGAATGCGGGCGCACGTTCGCGCGCGCGGCTGCGCTGGGCGCCCATCGTCGGCAGGCTCATGGAGTGGCCGGTGCTTCCAGTCGGTCTCGCACTGCTGCTAGGCGTTCGAACACCACTTCAGCGTCGAGTGCGACTGGCCGGGTAGGCAGACGTGCCGCCGCTGCTCGTCGTCCGTCACCGAGACCGCGGGTTACCGTCTCGTCGAGTGAAGGTCGCAGGCGCCCCGCCATCAGCGCCGACCGGGACGTCCTGCTCAAGACGCTCTTCCCGAATGGGATTCCTCCGAAAGAAGAGGTCATCCGCGCAGTGAATAGCTGGCTCGATGAGGCGGAACGCCTTGCCCGGATGAGATAACTCGCGAGCGCCGCTCAAGTTCAGCTTTGCGCAGTCGGCATGACGCGCCGCCAAGCGCGGCGCATGGTCTGCCACGAGGGCATCATCACCGTCCGGCGTTTGTTCGAGACAACTCCGACTTCGACTGGATTTGCGCGGCGGGATAATGCGCGGGATGGCGGCGCGATCGCTTGTCCGCGTTGCGGCGCAGAACAATGCCGAGTGGTGCGATGCGTTCTGCCGCACGCACGGGGTGGTTGGACGCTTTCGCGCCGGCTCTTGGTTCAGTCCGGTGCGCACACCGCCGTATTACCCCGACGCGGTGACGCTTCTCCCGGAACTCAGTGTCGAGCAGCTGCTCTCCGGGATCGACACCGGCGAGGGCTGCTCCGTGAAGGACAGCTTCGCCTGGACCTTGCGGCTGTTGGGTTTCGGTCTCTGTTCCGGGCTGAATGGCTCGTCCGGGAGCGGGCTGCGGCTCCGGTCCGGTCCGCTCGGGGATGGTCGGCCGTGACGACCGTGGAGCAACTTGGTGAGTGGGAGGCGGCCTGGGCCGAGGTGCCTGAGGGGCGAGGCTTCTTCCGGCCCGCGCTTCTGGCAGACGAGACGATTGGAGTGCTTGCTGGTTGCGAGGGCGACCGGATCGTGGCAGGAGCCATTTGTCAACCGAAGCACCGCGGTGATCGGAATCAGCAACGTCTTCGACGTGACCGGCGACCTCGAATCCGCATGGGCAGCCTCCGCCGCTGTCGCCGCAGCCTCGTGGGGAGAGCTGCCGATCGTCGGCTACGACTCAGCCGACTCTCTGGAAGCAGCCATCGCGCCGGCTTCGAGAGCGTCGGTGAACTCGTCGTGTGGCTGAACGCCGTGGGGTTCACAAACTCAGTCCATCTGTCCGGTTTCCCTGGATTTGCAGCGGGATCGAATTAACGAACCCTACGCGAGTCACCTTGGCCGTTGACCGCAATGCAGCCCGCTGCTTAGGCTGACGCCGAGCCGACCGATGGGCTCAGGCGCAGGCAGCGCCGTGACGGAAGCGGTGAGGCTGACGAAGTCCCGGAGGGAAGAATGAACTCGAGCGAGCGGGTTGGCACGATCCGGGCGTTGTGGAGATATCCCGTTAAGTCGATGCTGGGCGAGGAGCTCGACGCGGTCGACGTGAGTGAAGGCGGGGTTGTCGGCGACCGCGCTTACGCGCTCCGAGACAGGGAAACCGGTAAGGTCGCGAGCGCGAAGCACCCGAAGCTGTGGCCCAACCTGCTCGCGTGCCGTGCCGCATTCGTCGGCGCGACGCGCTCAGACGACGAGCTCCCACCGGTGCGGATCGAACTCCCGGACGGCAACGTGGTGCTGAGCGACGCGCCCGATGTCGACGCCGTCCTGTCGCGCTTCTTCGGCCGCGACGTGGAGCTGGCGCACGCCGCGCAGAACGGCTACACGATCGACCAGTATCACCCTGACGAGGAGAACTACGATCCTGAGGGACACCGCGACGAGGTTGTTGAAGCGCGGCTCGGTGCGGCGTTCTTCAACGAGCGGGGGCTCCCGTCCGCTGTCCCCGAAGGCTCTTTCTTCGACCTTTATCCGCTCAGCGTCCTGACGACGTCAAGCCTGGACCGACTGGGCGAACTCGAGCCACAGAGCCGCTTCGACGCGCGCAGGTTCCGCATGAACGTGATTGTCGAGACCCCAGCGCGTGGGTTCGTCGAGAACGAGTGGCTCGGTCGCACGCTCTCGATCGGCGACGACGTGCAGATCGGCGTGGCCTTGCCAGACCCTCGTTGCGTCATGCCGAGCCTCGCGCAGGAGGACCTTCCGAAGGACTCCCGGATCCTCAAGGCCCTCGCCCAGCACAACAGGATCGACGTCGCGGGTGCGCTCTATCCCTGCGCCGGCGTTTACGCCGTCGCGGAAGCAACAGGCGCGATCCGTAGGGATGACCCCGTCAGCCTGGTCTGAGAGGACCGACCGCCCGACACACGACCGCCATTCCGCCTCGGCCGAGCTCACTCTCGACCCCGTAGACAGCCGCGAGACGGCGCCGACCCGTAGGGTTCGCAAACTAGATCGCCCTGCACATGTACCGATCGGGTCCGGCGACCAAGTTTGCGCGCGCCCTACGCGCTCCGGAAAGCGCACAGAGCCGCCGCGAGCTATGCGCTACTCGGTCGCGTCTCGGGCTCAGCCGCCAAGCGAGTCGCGCGAATCCTCAACGGCTAGACCCTGTTGGGGTGCTAAAAACCCGGTCCGCATCTCGAGACCATGGATGTGCAGCCTGTGGCCCGGGTTTTGGCATCCGACCGGGCTCTCCGCGTCGGAGAGCCCGGTCCGTTAGCGATCAGGAGTGTGTCGGAGGCATGCGCATCCGTGTGCGCAAACCTGCCGGCGTCGGTTTCGCCGTCCCGCCTGCTTCCCGTCATTTGACCCAAATTGAGCTGGCCTGGGCGTTTTCGGCCCAGGATGCGGTCGCTGTCGTCGAGGTCGACCAGGAGGCGGTGGCCCAGCTGGCGGTCGACCAGGAGGCGGAGGCCCAGCTCGCTGTTGACCAGGATGCCGAGGCCCAGCTCGCGCTCGACCATGAGGCGGTGTTCCAGGACGCGTTGGCTGTGGCGGCGTTTCCCCAGCTGGCCGCGTCGAAGGTCTTCAGGCCCGTAGTCGCGTCGGTGGTGACGAACTGGTTCAGGCCCGCGTTCGGGTTCGTCGCTCCGTCCGCGGATGCCGCCGCCGAAGCGGAGACGATGCCGACGCCGAGCGCGCCGTTCGAGCCGTAGCCGTTCGGGACGCTGGCGCCGACCATGAGCGCGCCCTTGACCTGGTCGGGTGTCCAGTTCGGGTGCCGCGAGAGGATGGTCGCGGCCGCACCCGAGACGACCGGCGCTGCGAACGAGGTTCCTGACATCCACATGTAGCCGGTCGCGATCAGCCGCTCCGGGTGCTCGAGGAACATCGTCGCCGTCGCCGGCACGGGGCCGTGGAGCACGCGGCCGGGTGCGCTCAGCTCTGGCTTGAAGAAGCCGTCGGGGGTGTAGCCATACGCCGACCAAGGCGCTGCGAAGTCGTCGCTCGGCGACGACGTGTCGCGGACGTCCGAAGCGCCGACGGTGATCACGAACGGGTCGTTCGCGGGGGCGTAGACGACGCCGCTCTGCTGTCCGTTGACCGCGTAGTTGCCGGCGGCGGCGACGACGACGACATCGTTCAGCCACAGCTTCTCGACCGCCTTGTCGAGCGGGTCGTATTGGAAGCTCGTCGCCGCGCCGCCGTTGAGCGAGAAGTTGGCGACGCGGATGTTGTAGGTCGCCTTGTTCTGCAGGATCCAGTCGCAGGCGGCGATGACGTCGCTGGTGAGACCCGCGCCGGAGTCGTTAAGCACGTCGAGCGAGACGAGCTTCGCCCGCGGCTCCATCCCCGTATGGCCGCTGTCGTCGTTGCTCGCGATCCCGGCCACGAAGGTGCCGTGTCCGCGTCCGTCCCCCGGCGAGTTCGGGCCGAGCGAGGTCAGGTTCGCCTGCGCCAGGACGCGACTCCCGAAAGCGCTGTTGACAGTGTCGATCCCCGAGTCGACGACGGCGATCGTCGGATACGTCGTGCCCTTCGGGGGCGGGCCCCAGAGCGCCCCGGCCGTCGAGGGCCAAACCTGGGTGTTCGAATAGGCCGACAGGCGCACGGCGGCATCGTCGGTGATCGCGAAGATGCCGCTCTTGGTCGCGAGCTTGACGATCTGCCGGCCGGTCAACTCAGCAGAGACGCCCGCGAGCGACAGGAAGCGCCGCTTGAGGCCCGACGCCTTCCCCGGCACCTCGGTCTGCGCGGCCTGCACATCGCTGGCGACGTTGTTGCTGCTCTTCCCTCTCTCGCCCTGAACGACCACCCTGAAGACGGCGTCCGGGTTCGCGGTTGCCGCATCGAGCAGGCGCTGCGGCACGAACGCCGAGCCCGAGCCGCCGAGAGCAGCGCTCCCGTTGGCCACCGCGGATGTCAGCAGCAGGCAGAAAGCGACCAGGATCGCCGATCTGCGTCCGCCTCTGCCCCAAAGCGCGTTCCCGCGCATCTCCCGCCTCGAGCCCCACAAAGCATTGGCTCGGGTCCCGTTCCCGGCCTTACCAACCCGGTGCCGCATGAGTTGAAATCCTCCTTCCGCGCAGGTCTTGCGCGGGCCGCAGTCGCCAAAGAAGCTGACGCAACCTAAGGCGGCCGGGTCATTCGAACCTCCCCCCTTTGGAGGAGACTGTGCCAATCCCTCCAACGGGGGACGGCTCGCGGTCCGGCGTTAGGCGAGCGTGACGAGACGACGCGCGATCGCGGCTTGCGGATGCCGCCCCTCGATCGAATCTCTGTGCCGGCCTCGACCACCCGGTGGCGTTCGCAACTCGATCCCGCTGCAAATCCGCGGATTCGGAAGGCGCGACCGAAGCGCCGCGATCACCGCTGCCAACCCGGCAGCGGTCGTGAGGTTCTCGGCGAAACGGCTCCTCGCTGTCAGCGTCGTCGGAAGTGTCGGGCGAACAGTGTGCTGAGCAGGTTGCGGGGCTGACGCACCAGACGCGGGGAAAGAGCGGCGCGCAGCTCCTCCTTCAGGCTCTCCTCGGCCATGGGAGAACTCTTAGACACCACACGAGCGAGTCCTTCGGCTGCTCTCCGGCGGCGCCGTGAGTAGTTCGCGCCCGCGAACTCGACTCGAACAGCCCCGCTGAGCCCACTCTTCTCGCACGCGCGCGCGAGCCAGTAACCGAGACGCCCTAGGGGCGCGGCCCAGCCTCGCGCGTCGACTCAGCTGTCACCCACCGCTTTGCGCGAAATACGGCACAAAGACAATGTTCTTAAGCAAGTGAGGCCAGACCAGAGTTAGGCGCACGCCTGCGCATTCAGGCCCCAGGCGACTCGGGCCATCGCATCGGCCGCCGATCCCGACTCCAGCCACGGTTACTTCCCGCGTGCGGTCTTCTTCTTTGGCTTCGGCTTCGTCGTCTTGCCCGTCTTGCCTGGCGGCGGATCCTTCTTCGGCCGCTTCGGTGACACCGGCTCCCTCCTGGCTTGGCTGGCGGTAGTTTGGTACCCGCGCGTTCGCATTCGCTCGGAGGCTCCCTGTCGCCCGGCGGGGCGATCGGCCCGCAGATACAGATCGGCAAGCCCGGCCTGCCAGATCACGCAGCCATCCTGTCCGAGTCCGGAGACGGCGATCGTGAACGGCTGCGGCAAACGAGCAAGGCCGGCGAAGGTCGCGCGCCGGTGCCTTCCGCTCAGCTTGAGCCGGGCGACGGCGGCATCGCAGCTGTCCCAGCAGACGACCCGCCACGAGAGCGGGTCCGCCTCCGCAGACCAGGCCACTCCTAGCTGATCGCGAGTCGCGCGAACAAGGCGAAGGGCATCCCGACCCGACACTGCGGCACTGCCCCGGAAAGTGGTTCGGCCCGGAGACCTGTCACTGCTTGGTGCTGGCTGAGCGCGCTTGCGAATGCGACCGATCGTAGCGGTGATCCACCCTGCGAACTTTGTTCGCAGGGTCGAGCACCACGCGCTCCACGGCGATCAGCGCTGCCCGCATCGAGTCAGTGCGTCGACAATCTTGCGCCTGAGGCATGACGTTGCGCCGCGCGGCTGCCGTCGAAGACTGCTAGCGCAGCTTCGCGGTCGCTGTCTCGGTGTCCGGGTCAGCACAGATGAACGCGTCGCACGCGAACCCCGTTCCGCTCAGAGACGCTTGCCCCTGCACGAAGCCGGGACCGGAAAGGACCTGCACAGTTGTCCGCCAGCGCATCGGCATCTTCGAGCAGCCGGTCGGGAAGTAGAAGGGGACGAGCCAGCCGTGGGTCGCGCCTTGGTCAAGCGTACCCTGCACGGCCGTCTCCGAGCCGGGCGGCGTCGCCCGCGAGCAATGAAGCGTCCCGGAAACGGTCGCCACCCCGCCGCTCAAGGGCACATTCTTCGAAAGCGCGATCTCCACTGCGAGCGGCTGAACGTGCACGACCGAGAAGTCGGCGACCGGGCCGGGATCCGCACCCGCGGTCGCGAGCTGGATGTAGTAACTCGTCCCCGCCGTCACGTCGAGTCCCTGTGTCTGGCTGAAGCTGCACTGGAGCTGCGTGAAGGAGCCCGGCTGGCCGGAGGCGACCGTGGTTGACACCTCGATTCCCTCTCCGTTCACAGTCCGGAGGCCGAGACGCATGTCGGACCCTGGAGTGATCCGGTACCAGACTGTGTGTGTGTCGTCGAGTCCCGAGCAGTCGAGGTCGCCTACCGCCGCGGTCGCTTCGGCGAGCGAGACAGTGTCCGCGAATGGGAGGGTCGTGATGTCGGTGGCCTGCACGACGTCATCGTTCGACGGCGCGGCGGCCGCAGCGAGCGAGACGAAAACGAGAGCCGCAAGCCCTGCGAGTAGAAGCCGCATGATCTCCTCCGGTCAGGGGTTGACTGATTCTCCGCGTCTCGCAAGAGAAGTTCAAGCGCCGGTTCCCAGAGGCGGTCGCGGCGGCGGCGTATTTCCGGCCGCCGATCGGTTCCGTCAGCACCGGCTAATCCCCGCGTGCGCACAGTAGACGTCGCCGGGTCCGTGAATTTCGGGAACCGGACTCACGTGTGGGGTGCCAAAAATAGCGTCCTGGCTGCAAATCGCTGATTTCCGACGGTGCGCACCGAATTTTGGCACCCCACAGGCTCAGGCGATCAACCGCCTTTAGGTCAGCGGTCGATGGTGGACATGTTTGCCTCGTTGTGGCGCTCGCCGGTGGCCGGGGTGAGATCGTTCAGCCGGGCGATCTGCTCCACGTTCAGCTCGACAGCGTCGGCTGCCGTGTTCTCCTCGACGCGGGAAACTCGTTTGGTGCCGGGGATTGGGGCGATGTCCTCGCCCTGCGCGAGCAGCCAGGCCAAAGCGATCTGCGCCGGTGTGGCGTCGATCTCGGATGCGACGGCCTCGACCTCGTCGACGATGCGGAGGTTCTTCTCGAAGTTGCCGTCGGTGAAGCGCGGGTTGTTCTTGCGCCAGTCGTTGTCGTCGAGTTCCTCGGGGGAGCGGATCGTCCCGGTGAGGAAGCCTGCCCGAGTGGGGAGTAGGGCACGAAGCCGATGCCCAGCTCGCGCAGCAGCGGTAGCAGCTTGGCCTCCGGATCGCGGGTCCACAGGGAGTACTCGGTCTGCAGCGCGGCGATCGGGTGCACGGCGTGGGCGCGGCGGATCGTTGCGGGCCCGGCCTCGGACAGGCCGATGTGCAGGACCTTGCCCTCGGCCACCAGCTCGGCCAGGGCGGCGACGGTGTCCTCTATGGGAGTGTTCGGGTCGACCCGGTGTTGGTAGTAGAGGTCGATGCGGTCGGTACCCAGTCGCTTCAGGGAGCCCTCGACCGCGGTCCGGATGTTCGCCGGGCTGCTGTCGAGCACTCCGGGGCCACCGCCTGAGTGTGAGACGAAGCCGAACTTCGTCGCCACCACGACACGGTCGCGGCGCCCCTTGAGCGCGCGGCCGACGAGCTTTTCGTTGGTGTAGGGGCCGTAGATCTCGGCGGTGTCGATGTGGGTGACGCCGAGGTCGAGTGCGCGGTGGATGGTGCGGATCGCTTCGGCGTCGTCGCTGCCCGCGTCGAGGTAATAGCCGGACATGGACATCGCGCCGAGTCCTATGCGGGAGACGTCGAGTCCACCCAGGGAAATGAGTTTCATGGCAATGTGCCTCCGTTCTCGGATTTGCGCTTGTATGTGTGGCGCCAAAGCAGTCGCGCTAGCCAGCGAAGCCAGCGCCGCGTTTAGCTCCGGGCCGCGTCCTCGTCGATCGCCAGCGACGACGACAGCTCTCGGAAGGCGTCGATCTGCTGCTGCAGCGTGGCGATCTGCTGCTCAGCCGTGTCGATCGCGTCGGCGCCGGCGATGAAGCGGCGCGGCGGCTGCTTCTCGTCGGAGATGGTCAGCAGCGCCTGGGCGAGCTTGGCCGGGTCGCCCGACTGCTGCCCGTTCTGGCTCTCCCAGAACTCGCGCTGGGCGGCGTTGCGCTCGGCGTAGTCCTCGATGGACGGCGTGGCGTAGTTCGTCGACTCCTTCGTGAGCAGCTCGGTGCGGAAGAAGCCGGGGTTCACGATCGTCGTGTGGATGCCGAACGGCTCGACCTCGGGGGCAAGCGATTCCATCCAGCCGTCCACGCCGAAGCGGTCGACGGCCGCCTTGACCGCCGCGTCGGCGTCCTGCCGGCTCGTGACGTCGACGGCCTTGGCGAACTCGACGCCCATGCCGCGCCCCGCGCCGGTGATGAACCACGGCGTGCCCGGATCACGCCTGAGCAGGCCGGGTTGCGCTCCTACGGCAGCCGCCGGGTGCCCGGGCTCCGCCGCGAGGAGGTCGCCGTCCTGGCCGGCGTGAGCGTTCCGTACTACACCCGCCTGGAGCGCGGAGACATGAGCGGGGTCTCGCAGAGCGTGCTGGAGGCGCTGGCGCGGGCGCTCGAGCTCGACGATGCCGAGCGCGCCCACCTCTTCGACCTCGCCCGCGCCGCGCAGCCGACGGGAGCGCGTCCTCGTCGGCGCCAGGTCAAGCAGCGCGTCCGGCCCGAGGTCCAGTGGACCCTCGAAGCGATCACCGGCGCGGCTGCGTTCGTGGGCAATGCGCGTCTCGACATCCTGGCCGCCAACGAGCTCGGGCGTGCGCTGTTCTCCGAGCTGTACGCCGCGCCCGCGCGACCGGTCAACAATGCTCGGTTCGTGTTCCTCGATCCGCGAGCCGAGACGTTCTACGGCGAGTGGGAGCGCGTTGCCGGCGAGTGCGTCGCGATCCTGCGCTGGGCGGCGTTGCGCTCGGCGTAGTCCTCGATGGACGGCGTGGCGTAGTTCGTCGACTCCTTCGTGAGCAGCTCGGTGCGGAAGAAGCCGGGGTTCACGATCGTCGTGTGGATGC
>WNGE01007656.1_pt1 | contig 11702 bp, 11 predicted proteins | sample 5400651 | NCBI WGS metagenome assembly WNGE01 (sample SAMN13153370, study PRJNA577476) | soil metagenome | isolation source: 60 cm soil or saprolite under grassland replicate 2 | place: USA:California | collected 2016-06-15 | reverse complement strand
TTGCCGCGCTCATCGTTTGCGACTCCGCATCGCAAAAACGTGTCGAACGAACGCTTGAAGATGTTTTTGATTGCCAGTGCGCCAAAACTGTCGAAACAGTCTTTCCGCCTCGCGTTGCCAGACGGCCCAGACAGGGCTGGCTTGCAACAGGTCGAGCGCGTGATACCATGCTCGTGTAGTCAACTTACGAAGCCCCTCGCCGCCAAGCAGGGGCTTTGGCGCGTTCATTTGGCGCGTCCATTTGCGATGCGAGATAACTCCTGATTGAGTCACAGCTCCACAGCCGCTTCCCTTTCGTTGCGCCGCGTTTGCGAAGCGAACAGCTTTTGATCAGTCCGCGCGCGCTCAGCTCGTAGAGCATTGAACGCTTCAGCCCGAAGCGATAGAATGCTCCGGGACTGTCGCAAAACTCAGCATCGTTCGCCGATGATGCTGCGACTGGGGCAGTTGTTTCTTCGCTTCTCTGCCATCCGACGTTATTTGAGTTAGTCATGCTACATTTCCTTTCACCCTAAGAGGCGCAGAATTTTTTTGCCGAATGGCGGGGGCCTCTTGTATCGAGAAGCCGATTGCGATGTGCTCCGCTAACCTATTTTTTAGCCGAATCGGCTCGGTGACGACGCACGAGAGTCAGGAACTTTCTGGCGATTTCTTTTGGCACGGAAATACTGTTTATCCGCGCTTCTATTCCACTGAGCGCGCGATTACGAAGATCGGGATCACTGAGCCACAATCGCCTTGGTCTCCCTCGCGCCGGCCTTTTACGTTCCCCTGGTTTTTCGCTCAGCAACGCATTCATGATCTTCACGACGGCGCACCAGTCATACACGATTTCTCTGCCCATCCTGCGGCGTGGCAGCTTCTTCGGGAACCGATTGCGGTGCACCCCAAACAAATCTTGCAGTCTCCGCATGTTGGTAACGGTATCGACAGCGATCCAAGGCACCCAAGGCAGCAAACTCGGCAGCATTTTGTCTTCACCAACACCGCCACGGAGGATGTCATCAAGACAAGAAGGCTGATAAGCTTCGCGGTCGCCGCCAAATTCGTATTCGATTAGACCAACACCGCCGCGGCGGTATCCGCGTCGCCTGCGTTCCCATGCTTTCTTTGGCTTTTCCTCGGCGACCCATTTCTCAACGAGCGGCTGCACCGCAGCGAAGTTGCTCGCGGTGAGCAGGTCCTCTAGTTGCTCGGGATAATAGTCAAGAATCCGTTCCCAGTCACGACGGAATCGCGCCAGATAGTCGATCTCGCGATGCTGTAAGCCCGCCAGTTCAACTAACTCAGCCAATTGGTCAGCCAGCTCATCATTCTTAGCCAAGTCTTTGATGCAATTCAGTAGCTTTTTGAGTTTTTGCTCCTTCAGCTTTTGCTCGTTGAGTCTCTCCTTGTAGGATTTAGCCTTGGGGTCTTGCTCCTTTAGGCCCCACAGTACCTTGATTTTCTCTTGTCGATCCTCTGACTCAGCGCGAGCCTTTGATTCCCGGTCAGCTCGCTCTCGCTCGTACCGCTCACGCTCTTTTTTGTTCACAAATTATCCGGCTGGCATAACGAATGACGCTTGATCCGTCCGCGCAACAGGGCGATCCCCCGCCCCGTCACCCCGCTTGAAACCTTATGCGCGATACTTCGGTGCACAATGCCGAACACACCTGAAGTCAGCAGACTTGTTATGCCATAGCGTTATGCATTTACCCTCTCGCCGCTGGTCTTACGAGGGAAACGGTGAGGGAGGGATTCGAACCCTCGATACCCTTTTGGGGTATGGCGCTTTAGCAAAGCGCTGCTTTCAACCACTCAGCCACCTCACCAAATTGGCTGCGAGAATATCGGGTGGTTGGAATGCTCGTCAAACATCTGGCAATTCTGTAGCCGCCGGTCTGTGACCGTCGCCGAATCTTTTAACAAAAAAATGCGACGCTCATAGAGCGCCGCTACAGTTCTCTCGGTCGTAGCGAATACCAAGATGATGATTAGCGAAGAAGAAGCGCGCGCGAAGATTCTTGAGACGATTCGGCCGTTGCCGCCGCGACGATTGTCGATCTTGAAGGCGCTCGATTGTTTCGCGGCCGAAGATTATTTCGCGCGATTGCCACTGCCGAATTTTGATAACTCGGCAATGGATGGCTACGCGGTCGTGGCAAGCTCGTGCGCGCCAGGCAAACGACTGCGTGTGGTTGGTGAGCAGGCCGCGGGATTAGATCAACAACTCCGCGCGTCGGCTGGCGACGCGATTCGCATTTTCACGGGCGCGCCAATGCCCGCCGGCGCGGACGCGATCGTGATGCAGGAAGATGTTACGCGCGAAGGAGGCGAGATCGTCGTGAATGTAGATGTCGATCCTGGCGAGTTCGTGCGGCGACGCGGCTGCGATCTCGGCGAGGGCCAGAAAATTCTCGCCCGAGGCGAACGCATTCGCGCGGCGACGACCGCATTGCTCGCGTCGCAAGGATTCAGCGATGTGATGGTCGGCGGCGAGGTGAGCGCGGCAATCATTTCGACTGGTGACGAGCTTGTCAAGCCGGAAGCAAAACTTCAGCCGGGTCAGATTTACGAAAGCAATTCCGTTCTGTTGCAGGGGCTGTTGCACAATTGCGGTGCGGCCGAGCGATTAATGGAGCATTGCCGGGACGACGAGGAATTGCTGACCAAGGCTCTCAAGCGAGCGATCAAGCATCGCGTGGTCATTGTCAGCGGCGGCGTTTCGGTGGGCGAACGCGATATTGTGAAATCTGCGTTGCAATCTCTCGGCGCGAAGATCGATTTCTGGCGAGTGGCAATAAAACCGGGAAAGCCATTTCTCTTTGGCCACATTGATGAATGTGACTTGTTCGGTTTGCCGGGAAATCCGGTTTCGGCCTTTGTCACATTTCTGCAATTCGTTCGCCCCGCGATTTTGAAGATGATGGGCACAGTCAAGCTCGATCTGCTGAAAGTCTCCGCAAAGTTGCTTGTCGATCTAACGAACGACAGCGATCGGGTGCATTACATCCGCGGAAAATTCGAGGATGGGATTTTTACGCCGGTTGGCCGCCAGGAATCGCATGCGCTCTTCGGCTTGAGTCAATCGAATGCGCTGCTGCGCCTGGCGGTAGGCGAATCCCGAAAGCGCGACGCGATTGTCAATGTGCAAGTTTGGGATTAGCCAACTTTTTTGGCTGAACGTGGTTTGACAGGTCGCGCACGTACACTCTAGCTTTAGCCCGCTTGAATACCGGAACCGCCACCGCGCTTGCACGAACTCCGCCCGACCAAATTCGTGCCGACGTCGAACGCCTTTCCGATATCGTGCTCGAAATGCAGCGCTGCTTCGTGCTGCATTTGTGCAAAGAGCTGGCGCCGGGCAACGTTTCCTTCCCGCAGTTTTTCCTGCTCGCTTATCTCAACCAAAAGGAAGTGCTGACGATGTCGGCCATTGCGCAAAAAATGGGGCACACGACGGCGGCGGCCAGCGGCCTGGTGGCACGGCTTGAAAATCTGGGCTATGTGGTTCGCTCGATTGCGCGAGAGGATCGGCGCAAGGTGATGGTCTGCATTACGGCAAAAGGTTCGGCCCTGGTTCGGCGAATACGGCAGGAGATGGTCGGCAACCTCATGAAAATTATGGAACATCTCACGCCGGAGGAGCAAAAAGCGTGGCTGCACATTTACAGCAAAATTTATGATTACTGCCAAACGAAAGATTGTCGTTCATTCGGCGGCAGTGCTATCAAATAAGGATAAAAAGCGCGCGGGTTGAATCCGGGCGCTGACCTTCGCGCATCCAATCTTTCGATCTCATTTCTTTAATGCGAAATTATTTGTGTATCCTTGGAACAACCGCAGGAGTTCTCGCCCTCGTGCTGGGTGCGTCGGCCGGCACCAATGAATCTTCTTCGGCGAGTAAGACGCGGACCGAGTCTTCGCCCGAAACTGCCGCCCGCCGGTTCACCCTGGACAGGGCGATTTTAACCGCGCTTCAGCAAAATCCCGATGTCCTGCGCGCGAAGCACGAGATCGAGCGCACCAAAGGCGTAATCATTGAAATCCGGGCGCAGGCACTCCCGCACATCAGTCCGAGCGGAAGCTTTCAATGGATCGACCCAAACCTTCGCGGAGCGATTTCGCTTGCCACGACCGGCGGGACTGGCACTGGTGGTGTCGGTGGCGGTTTTATTAGCCCCGGGGAGAGTGACATCTCGTACGCGATACGCGTTACAGGAACGCAGCTGATCTTTAACGGCACCACTTATCCGGCGATTCGCGGCACCTTTTTCCAGCGAGACAGCGCCTACTTCGCATTTCGTAATACCCTCGATCAAGTCATCGCAACCGTTAAAACGCAATTCTATCAAGTTGTCGTCGACAAAGCGTTGATCGGCGTGCAAGAGGAACAGGTTCAACTGCTGCAAAGTCAACTGAAGGATCAACAGAACCGTTTCGAAGCGGGAACGGTCCCGCGCTTTAATGTGCTGCAGGCGGAAGTAGCGCTCTACAATCAGATCCCGCAATTGATTACCGCGCGAAACAATTTTCGAATCGCGCAATTGACCCTCGCCAAAACGCTCGGGCTTTTTTTCGACCCATTGCGTGGCGAACATCCGCCGCTCGACGTAGTCGGTGAAATGCCTTACAACCCCCGCAATATATCTTTGGTCGATGCGATTGAACTTGGGAAACAGAGACGCCCGTTTCTAAAACAGGCGCGGGCCAATGTTCTGAACCAAATAGAACAAGTCCATGTGGCGTTGGGCGGTTTCCTGCCGACTATCAGCACGACCGGAGGCGGTGAATGGGTCAGTTCGCCGTTCAACTCAAGCTGGCATGACATTTCCAAAGGCTGGATCGCCCAGGTGACCGGCAGTTGGCCGATTTGGGACAGCGGTGAAGTTTACGGCCGGGTCAAGGAACAGCGTGCACTGCTCTCTGAAGCCAAAATCACGTATGACGACGATGTTCGACAGGTTGAGCTCGAAGTGCAGCAGGCCTATTCCAATTTGCTTCAGAACCGGGAATTAATCCAAAGTCAGGAGAAAAATGTGGAGCAGGCTTTGGAAGCGGTGCGCCTGGCCAAGGCCCGCCTCGACGCCGGCGCTGGAACTCAGCTCGATGTGTTGAACGCGCAAGTCCAGTTGGCCACGGCGGAGTCGACGCGTCTGCAGGCGTTCTTCGGATATAATTCGTCTCTCGCGGAATTCGATCGCGTCACCGGGACAGAGAGCACCTACACGGAATCATTCAGCCGTCTGACTCCGCACGCGACTCGGTCGAAAATCTACGAAACGGGCAGTGGCGTCGATGCCACGGGAAAGCGTCGCGAAAAGTCATCGAAATAGCCCGGCCTCGCTTCGCATCTCGGCCGATCGCGCGCCGCGCGAACAATCTGCCATCGAGCAATTTGCGGCCCTTGAATCGAGCGGCGTTTGCCGGCACGCTTTCATCAGGCGGATCGCCGGCATCGATGTTGCGCACGATAAAGCCGAAGCATTGCGACGACTCGAAGCTGCGCATCGAAACATTCGACGCAAGATTCGTGTGGAAAGTTGGACGCTGCTTACCGCGGAACAAGTTCACAGAAACGAAATTGCGATTGTCGATCGACCAGTTGAATCGGGCAGACAGTTCGCCGGTTGCGATGGAATCGCGACGAACCAGAGGAAAATTCTGCTCGGCATTCATGTCGCCGATTGTTGCGCGGTTTATATTGTCGATCCAAAAACGCCGGCCATCGGTCTCGTCCACTCCGGCCGCAGAGGGACAGAGCTGGGCGTCGTTTCGAATGCGATCATGCAAATGAGCGCGCGCTTCGGATCGCAACCGCTCGACCTGATTGTGCAATTGAGTCCCTGCATTCGTCCGCCGCATTACGAAATCGATTTTGCCGCGAAAATCATCGAACAATGTCGCGCGCAAGGCGTGAACGAAATTCACGAGAGCAGCGTCTGCACCGCCTGCCATGTCGATCTTTACTATTCCTACCGCGCCGAGAAAGGGCGCACCGGCCGCATGCTCGCCTTGCTTGGACTTGAATAATTTAGGTAGCGACGCCGCGCTGCGGCGTTCGCGGTAGGCGCAGCGCGCCGCCCCTACCACAAAGGTCGACAATTTGTTAGATCGACATCTCTTCGTCGGCGCCGCGTTTTAGCGGGCAAATGCCGCGCTTCTTCGCGTTCGCGATAAATTCAAAAAATTCGCGCGCTGGCTCACCGAAATTTACTGCCGCGGCTTTCTCCAGCGCTTGTGAAATGTTCAGTCCACTCGCGTAAAGCAGCTTGAACGCATCTTTGATTTCCTCCCGGTCCTTCGTGCTGAATCCTGCACGTTTCAAACCGACGACGTTAACTCCGAAAATGGAATTGCGTTCTGCCGCGATCGTGAACGGCGGCAGATCTTTTCCAAATGCGGAACTCCCCTGAACCATCACCAGCCGCCCCACGTGCATGTTCTGATGGAATGTCGATCCTCCACCGAGAAATGCGTGATCGTCTACGAGCACGTGTCCAGCCAGCAAACAATTGTTGGCAATGATCACGTTGTTACTGATCTCGCAGTTGTGACCAACATGAACGCCAACCATGAGAAAATTGTTGTCGCCGATCTTCGTCGCGCTGCCTTCGGCGCTGCCACGATGGATCGTGCAATACTCGCGAATCACGTTCTTGTTGCCGATCGCGATCTTCGTTTTTCGTTCCAGCGAAAATGAAAGATCCTGCGGTGGTGCGCCAATGATTGCGCCGTGTCCGATAAAATTACCGGTTCCGATCACGACATCTCCTTCCAAGACGACATGCGATTGAATCACCGTCCGCTCTCCGATCACCGCTTGCGCGCCGATTACCGAAAACGGGCCGATCTCCGTATTTGCCCCGATCTGCGCCCCTGGATCGACAATCGCGGTGGGATGAATTTTCAAAGCACGCCCGCTTCTTTAAAACTAAAATAGCCGGCGTTTCCGTTGGCGGGTGCGCCGATGATGATGTGGTCGAGCAATTTGATCTGCAATAGCTCGGCTGCTTCCGCCAATCGTCGCGTCAGGCTGTGATCGGCTTGGCTGGGCGACGCGTCGCCGGAGGGGTGATTATGCACCACAATCACGGCGTAGGCCGACGAAACTACGGCGGGATGAAACACATCGCGGGGATGCGCGATACTTTCATTGATGCTGCCGGTGGAGATTTTTTCAACTCGAATCAGATGGTAGCGAGTATCGAGCAAAATTACCTGCAAGGATTCCTTTCGCAGCATCCGCATTTCGCGGCCGATCAATTCATTCACCAGTTCGGGTGAATCGATCTTTTGCTTGGACAATGTTTCCCGCGCGAGCCGTTGTCCCAGTCCGAAGGCAGCGACCAGTTGCACGGCTTTGGCAAAGCCAACACCGCGAATCTTGGCCAGTTCGTCAACATTGCACCGGCTCAATCCGGTCAGCGATCCGTATGTATAGAGCAATTCGCGGGCAACTTCTATCACGTTTGTTCCGACGACGCCGGTGCGCAGAAGAATTGCGATTAACTCCGGATTGGTGAGGGCTGATGCGCCGTGGGCGGCAAGTTTTTCGCGCGGCCGCTCTTCCTGCGGCATCTCCCGAATCTTGAGCCGGGACATCGCTACGCGCGCAATTGCTCGAACATCTCGCGCAGAGCATCGCCGAGCGCGAAAAGCCCTTCGAGATGCGCGTTCGATGGGAGCGACTCAATACCGGCCTGGGCCTCGCGGATGAGATCGCTGCCGGCGGTAATCGATTCGTCCAGTGCGCCGTTGCCCGAGCGGTTTTTCAGAATCTCGCTCACTTCTTCGCAGTGGCCGTCGAGAATAAAACTCGAGCAGCGTCCGCGCTCGAACTCGGACGCAGCGCGCAAGAAAATCAGCACCGGCAGCGTGAACTTGCCTTTGCGCAAATCGGTCCCGAGCGTTTTCCCGGTCGCGCTTTCGTTTCCCGCAATGTCGAGGCAATCATCATAAATCTGATAAGCGGTGCCCACGCGCATTCCGAAATCTTTCAGAACCTGGATTACCGCGGGATCTGCTTCGCTGATCGTCGCTCCCAGTTCAGCCGCCGCCGCGAACAGCGATCCCGTTTTCATTTTCACGATGCGCAAATAATCCTCGACGCTGAGTTTGAGATCGAAGCGACGCTGAGTTTGGATCATTTCGCCGGCACAAATTTCGCTTGCCGCTCGTGCAATCGCACGACTGATCTCCGAATTGTCAAAGCTGGTAGACAGATTCAGTGCATGGGCAAAAAGACAGTCGCCTAACAACACGCTCAGTGAATTTCCCCAGCGGGCGTTGATGGTCGGCTGCGCCCGGCGACGCTCGGCCTCGTCCATGACATCGTCGTGCACGAGCGTCGCGAGGTGGATCAACTCGACGATCACCGCAAGATCGACATGACCCGAATTGATCTGGCCGGTTGCGCCCCCGGCGAGTAGCGCCATCAGTGGTCGAAGACGTTTGCCGCGTCCGCCGATCGCGTAGGTGACGTAACCTTCAATGGCCGGGTCAAAAGCCGCCGCTTGCTCAATAATTCGCGCTTCGACCAGGTCGAGTTGCGTTTGCACAAGCGTGGTCACTCGAGCCAGCGGGTTAAGCCCGGCGACAGGCGCCGCAATGCCAGTCCGGCTCGGACCCGAGCGTGCGAAGACTTCCACAACCGCAGAATAGCGGGGCGGTTCGCGGCTTGTCAAAACAACACGCTTCGATTTTCTTTGAGCGCACGCACCTCGCTTGCCATCTCCGGCGTCCGCGCCGAAGACGGTCAGCGCTTTTGCAGCCACGCCACTGTGCCGTACTTCTGCGCCGCAATCTCCTGGGCGCGCTCAATCACGCGTTCGTCCAAAAATTTCGGGCTGCACCTGTCGGACAACTCACTCGCGAACCGTTCCGCCAGACCGTTTCCAAGATCGACATGTTGTATGCTTCCCTGATGAAGCAAACCGGCTCGGGTGCAGCGCTGCGCCGCGCCGGCAACTTTGCGCCCGTTCACCATGACATCTGCGCGCACCGGATTCGCGAAACAATCATTGTAGCGGCGGTCTGTGACCGCCGAATTTATTTGGATCCCACGGTCACAGACCGCCGCTACAGTTGCCAGTTCTGGGCTGTTCGAACCCAAAGCATCGCGCAAAGCGCGATGAACTTTCTCGTAGATGGACATCGTCGATTCGCTGAAAGCCGCATCGTTCGCGGGAATGACGATCGAATAAGTCAGATCGTCTCCATGCAAAACAATTCCACCGCCGGTCCAACGCCGGACCAAGTCGCGCCGCGCCGCATAATTTGCGACATCGGCAAATCTTCCAAAATAACCGAACGAAAGCGCAGCATGACCCCACCGGTAAAAGCGAATCGACGGAATCTCCGCCCGTTCGAGCAGACCTTCGTCAATCGCCATGTTCATCGCCGCGCAACGCGACGAATCATCGTCGTGATAGACATTGAGTGCGGCAACGATCGACATCGTCGCTCTATCCCCCAATTTCGGTTAGAATTTTCGAAGTGGCGTCGCGTGGATTTGGATCTGTCGTAATCGGACGGCCGATGCCAATATAATCTGCGCCGGCCGCAATCGCCGCCCGCGGCGTCATGAAGCGTTTTTGATCGCGAGGATGCGCCCAGCTCGGGCGGATTCCCTGGACCACGATTTTGACTTTATCGCCGAATTCCGCCCGTAACACTTTGATTTCGTGCGGACTTGCCACGATTCCGTCAATCTTTTCTTCCACACCTAATTTGGCCAAGCGCAAGACCTGATCGTTGACTTTGTCGGAGATTCCAATTTCGCGCAGCGTTTGTTCTGTCGCGCTTGTTAAAACACTCACACCCAAGATCGATATGTTATTTGCGCGAGCCGCAGTCGCTGCGCGAATCATCTCCGATCCGCCGCTCAGATGAATAGTGAGCATCTGGACGCCGAGGTTGGCAGCCGATTCGACCGCTCTCGCCACCGTGTTTGGGATGTCGTGGAGTTTGAGATCGAGAAAAACTTTGGCACCGGTGGCCAGGACTGCGCGCACAATTTCAGGTCCTTCCGCGGTATAAAGTTGCAATCCGATTTTGAAGAACGAAATCTTGCCGCTGAGTTGCGTGACGAGCTCAAGGGCCGCGTTTTTCGTCGGTACGTCGAGCGCGACGATGATTTTGTCAGCTGCTTTTGTCATGTCGAGCGGAGTCGAGACATCTCTTTATATTTTCTTCTGAACAATGTGAGATTCCTCGACTTCGCTTGGAATGACAATTGAAATGCAAGTGATGCAAGTGCTGGCGCCAGCAAAAATTAATCTCTCGCTAAGAATTCTGGGCCGCCGCGGAGACGGTTTTCACGAAATCGAAAGCGTTATCGCGCCGATTTCGCTTTGCGATGAGTTAAAGATCGACAACAAAAAACAGGGGATCGAGTTCCGTTGCGATGATCCATCTGTGCCGCAAGGCGGTGACAATCTGGTCGTGCGCGCGGCGAATGCATTTTTTGCCTCGACGAAATTGAAGCCGGCAATTTCGATCGAGCTGAGAAAGAAAGTTCCACATGGCGCCGGTTTGGGCGGCGGCAGCAGCGACGCGGCCGCAACTTTGCTGGCACTGAATCAACTCTTCCAAACCAAATTGACGCGCGAAGGCTTGGCGAAGCTTGGATCGACAATCGGTTCGGACGTTCCATTTTTCATTTTTGAATCGGCCGCGATTTGTCGCGGGCGCGGCGAGTTGGTCGAGCCAGTGAAATTGCAGAAACAATTGCCGATCTTGCTCGCGAAACCGGAATTTGGAGTTGCCTCTGAATGGGCCTACTCGCTCTGGCAGGATTCGAGAAAAATTCCCGGCGTTTCTTACGAAGTTCAGGAGTTCGCCGGCCAAACGTTTGTCAACGATCTCGAGCGCCCGGTTTTCGAGAAATTTGTTTTTCTCGCGCAACTCAAAATGTGGTTGCTCGAGCAACCGGAAGTCGGCGCGGCGTTAATGTCAGGCTCCGGATCGACAATTTTTGCCGTGATGCGCCAAAATGTAGATGTCGATCTTGTCGGCAAGCGCGCGTCTGAAGAGCTCGATCGCGAAATTTGGACGTGCGCCTGCAAGACGCGATAACTATTCGCCAACGGTTTGCGCAAACTTGCTCGCGCGTACTCGCGATTCAGATGCTCATGTTCCGCAAAGATGGATGCTTGTTTTCGCGGGATGTTTTTGCTTGTATTGCAGCGTGCCTGTTGATGATGACGAGGCCTCACGGAGCGCGATCGGACTGAGCAGGCAGAGCGGTGCGGTCCCATTTGCCACCACTCATTGGAGTGTGGTGTTGGAAGCGCAAGGTGAATCACCGGCGGCGGACGAAGCGCTTGAGAAACTTTGCCGCACTTATTGGCGGCCGCTCTACTCTTTTGTCCGGCGAGAGGGCATTCGGCCGGAGGAAGCACAGGATCTCACCCAGGGGTTCTTTGCGCTGCTGCTCGAACGTCGGGATCTGAACGCTGTCCGGAAAGAAAAGGGCCGGCTTCGCTCTTATCTGCTTGTGTCGCTCAAACATTTTCTGGCCGATGAGCGCCGCCGTGCGATGGCGATCAAGCGCGGGAAAGGAGAGCGGCTCATTCCGTTGGAAGAACTCTCTGGTGACGAGCGGACCGAGATGGAACCGGCAGATCCAGTGACCGCCGAAGTGATTTACGAACGGAGGTGGGCCTCCACGGTTCTGGCGCACGCGCTCAACCGATTACAGGATGAATACGCGGGCA
>WNGE01008254.1_pt1 | contig 11704 bp, 13 predicted proteins | sample 5400651 | NCBI WGS metagenome assembly WNGE01 (sample SAMN13153370, study PRJNA577476) | soil metagenome | isolation source: 60 cm soil or saprolite under grassland replicate 2 | place: USA:California | collected 2016-06-15 | reverse complement strand
ATCGAGGATCTTCTGCGCCGGCACCATCACGCCCAGATCGATCACCGCGAAGTTGTTGCACTGGAGCACAACGCCGACGATGTTCTTGCCGATGTCGTGAACATCACCCTTCACGGTCGCCATCACGATCGTGCCCTTGGGCTTGCCCGCATCGCCGGTCTTCGCCTTCTCTTCCTCGATGAAGGGCACCAGATGACCGACCGCCTGCTTCATCACGCGGGCGCTTTTCACGACCTGCGGCAGGAACATCTTGCCGGCACCGAACAGATCGCCGACGACGTTCATCCCGGCCATCAGCGGTCCCTCGATGACCTGGATCGGCCGCGCGTATTTCTTTCGCGCTTCCTCGGTGTCCTCGATGATCCACGTCGTGATGCCGCGAACGAGCGCGTGTGACAGCCGTTCCTCGACCGCGAGCGCGCGCCACGCGAGGTCTTCGACGACCGTCTTCCCTTGTGCCTTGACGGTTTCGGCAAACGCGACCAGCCGCTCGGTCGCGTCGGGCCGGCGATTGAGAACGACGTCCTCGACACGCTCGCGCAGGTCCGTGGGAATCTCGTCATAGACGCCCAACTGCCCGGCATTGACGATGCCCATCGTCATTCCCGCCTTGATCGCGTGGTACAGGAACACCGTGTGGATCGCCGCGCGCACCGGCTCGTTGCCGCGGAACGAAAAGCTCACGTTCGAGACGCCGCCCGACACCTTCGCGTGCGGAAGGTGCTGGCGGATCCAGCGCGTTGCATTGATGAAGTCGACCGCGTAGTTGTTGTGCGCCTCGATGCCGGTGGCGATCGCGAAAATGTTCGGGTCCAAAATGATGTCCTCGGCGGGGAAGGCCGCCTTGCGCGTCAGCAGGTCGTAGGCATGCTGGCAGATCTCGGCCTTGCGCTCGAAGGTGTCCGCCTGTCCTTGCTCGTCGAAGGCCATCACGATCGCCGCCGCGCCGTAGCGCCGCACCAGCGCTGCCTGACGGAGAAATGCGGCCTCGCCCTCCTTGAGCGAGATCGAGTTGACGACCGGCTTCCCCTGCACGCACTTCAGCCCCGCCTCGATCACCTCCCACTTCGACGAGTCGATCATCACCGGCACGCGGGCGATGTCGGGCTCGGTCGCGATGAGGTTCAGGAATTTGACCATCGCCGCCCTGGAGTCGAGCATCGCCTCGTCCATGTTGACGTCGATCATCTGCGCGCCGCTCGCGACCTGCTGGCGCGCGACCTCGACCGCACCGGCGTAATCGCCCGCGAGGATCAGCTTCGCGAACGCGCGCGAGCCGGTGACATTCGTACGCTCGCCGACATTGACGAACAACGAGTCGTCGCCGATGTTGAGCGGCTCGAGGCCGGAGAGGCGCATGACGCGGGACATGAGAGAGCGATATTCAGGTGCTGTTTTTTCCCGCGAGGGGAACGTTTGGGTGGCGAGGCGGGAGCGCTAACGTTATGGCCGATCGGGGCTAATCGGGCCACCCGCCCGGCTAGGCATACGACGCGACGCTTGCGCGGCCTCAGACTCCGGTGATTGTCAGGTCGAGGGCGGCGACTATTTCGGTGCGGTGCCTTTCGAGCTCGCCCACCTTGCGGCCCAACAGTTTTTTCGGGATACCGGCGAGCTCGGGTGTAAGCATCACCACCTTGCGGCCTTCGATATCGAACGTCGGATTGAGGATCTTCGCCGGCTTGCTGGCAATCACCTTCGGATCCGCAAGCGGCACGACAATGCGGGTTGCAAGATGCTCTAGCAGGTTTGCCTGAACGTCGAGAAGGAACGGTATGCGCTTCGCCTGTGCGGTGTTGGCGTTCCTATAGACGTCGAATTGCGCCATCAGAAGTTTCGCAGGCCATCGCTGAACACGCCGTCGCGCTCGACGTGCCGGTTATAGGCATCGAGAGCTTCGCGGTTCTCGGCCAGCCATCGCTCGCTCCTTTCGCGGGCAACGGCATCGCGCAGTGCGCTCTCGAAGACGCGCGACAGGTTCAGCTCCAATCGCTTGGCGTCCTGCAGCAACGCCGCGTCGACCGACAGGTTGGCCGCCTTCCTGGTTGCGTCCATGCTTTTCTCTCAAAAATATGCGCATATTTTATGCGCATGAAATGGGCCTGTCGAGAGCCCTACAACGCGCATCGCAGGCGGGTGCGCTAAGCCGCCTCGGCCACGGTCTCGCTCGCCGGGATTCGCCGGGGCGGCAGCGCCTTCACGGCTTCCGCGATGGCGCGAATGTGCGCGGGCGTTGTCCCGCAGCAACCGCCGACGAGATTGACGAAGCCGTTGCGTGCGAAATCCTCGATCAGCCGCGCGGTCTCGGCCGGCTTTTCGTCGTAGCCCGTCTCCGCCATCGGATTGGGCAATCCGGCGTTCGGGTAACACGAGACGTAGGTGTCGGCGACGCGCGCCATCTCTTCGATATACGGCCGCATCAGCGCCGCACCGAGCGAGCAGTTGATGCCGACCGCGAGCGGGCGGACGTGCTGCACCGAATTCCAGAATGCCTCGGTCGTCTGGCCGGAGAGCGTGCGGCCGGATGCATCGGTGATCGTGCCGGAGACGATCACCGGAAAACGGCGGCCGATCCGGTCGAAAAACGTTTCGAGCGCGAAGAGCGCGGCCTTGCCGTTCAGCGTGTCGAAGATCGTTTCGACGAGGAACAGGTCGACGCCCCCCTCGGCCAGGCCCTCGATCGCTTCGCCGTAGGACGCCACGAGCTCGTCGAAGCGGACGTTGCGCGCACCGGGATCGTTCACGTCCGGCGAGATCGACGCCGTGCGGTTGGTCGGCCCCAGCGCGCCGGCGACGAACCGCGGCTTGGCGGGCGTCTTCGCGCTCCAGGCGTCCGCGCATTCGCGGGCGATTCGCGCTGCCGCGACATTGATGTCACGCACGCGGCTTTCGAGCCTGTAGTCGGCCTGCGCGATCGATGTCGCGGTAAAGGTGTTGGTCTCGATGATGTCGGCGCCGGCCTCGAGATAGGCGTCGTGGATTGCCCGCACAACGTCCGGCCGGGTGAGCGAGAGCAGATCGTTGTCGCCTTTCACGTCATGCGAGTGATCGGCGAGACAGGCACCGCGGTAATCCGCCTCGCCCAACCGGTAGCCCTGGATCATCGTCCCCATCGCGCCGTCCAGCACGAGGATGCGTTGATCGAGCAGTCGGGCGAGTTCGGCGGTGCGGTCGGGTTGCATGGGAAACGCAGTCATCAAGGGCGGTGTGCGCGGTTGCAGCACGCTAACGCCTTGAATTCTAACATTGACGATGCGGAGATTCCCTTCGAAAGGGTTATATGGCGCGAACGAAAGGTCATATTGCATTTGGCGCGGCACATGCTAGATTTGTCGGATGAAACACCTGAAGCCCAACGACGCCGCCCAGTTCCTGCACGACAATCCCGATGCGGTCTTCGTCGATTGCCGGAGCGAGATGGAATATTTCTTCGTCGGTCATCCGATCGGTGCGCACCACGTCGCGTGGAACGACGGGCCCGATTGGGAAGTCAACCCGCATTTTGTCGGACAGGTGAAGAAAGTCGCCAGCATGAACCGGCCGGTCGTGCTGATCTGCCGCAGCGGCCATCGCTCGATCGATGCCGGCATCGCGCTCGAGAAGGCCGGCTTTGCCGACGTGTACAACGTCCTCGAGGGCTTCGAGGGGCCGCTCGACGACGACCATCATCGCGGCTCGCTTTCCGGTTGGCGCAAGGAAGGCCTGCCGTGGGAGCAGCTTTAGGCGCGGGTCGGGCCGCTGTCGTACTCGTGTTTCCGGCGTAACATCGGGCGATCCCGCCCGCTTCCCCGTTTTTCATGGCCGCCTACGGCCGTCTCTGCACGCTCTTCTACGATGCCGACAAGCCGCGCGCCTCCGAGGCCGAGGTCGCATGGTATGCGGCGCGCCTGCCCCGCGAGGCCGGCCCGTCGCTCGAATTGATGGTGGGATCGGGACGGCTGCTGCTGCCGCTCCTCGAGCGGGGCTTCAACGTCCACGGCGTGGATTCTTCGAGCGCGATGCTTGCGAGCTGCGAAGCGAGGCTCGCCGCGGCGGAACTCAAGACGGCGCTGTTCCGGCAGGACGCCGCGGCGCTCAATGTGCCGCTCCGTTACGCCGGCGCTCTCATCGCGGCGGGCTCGTTCCAACTGCTGGTCGATCCCGTGGGTGCGCAGAAAGCGCTCGAACGCATTCGCGCGCACCTCGTCGACCCCGGGCTGCTGCTTCTCGACCTGTACGTGCCATCCGAGGCGTCGCACCCGCCGGGCGCGCCGGTGGTCCAGGTTCAAACGGTCACGCTTCCCGACGGCACGACGATCGCGCAACGCGCTGAGATCTTCGTCGATGCCGACGGACGGCGCATCGACATCAGGAGCCGGTACGAGCAGCGCGAGCGCGCGACGATCCTCGCGCGCGAGGATGAGGCGATTGCGGTCACGTGGTACAGCGAGGACGAAATCATCGCCCTGCTGCGCGATGCAGGCTATCGCGACGTCGCGGTCGGTCCGGCCGCATGGCCCGTTGGCGACGACGCGCCGGAGGGGGAACGACGATTCTCGGTGCACGCACGGGTGTGATTGCAGCGCCGCGAAGGACACCGATGTCACCAGCTCCCCGACGCTCCACCTCCGCCCGAGCTCCCGCCACCGCCTGAAAAGCCGCCGCTGCCGCCCCCGCCGGACGAGAATCCCGACGAGCCGCCGGAGCTCGTAACGAGGAAGCCACCGATGTTCGCGTGGCCCGTGGTCTTGAGTTGCGTCGCCGCCTTCTGGTACCACTCGGAGCGCGAGAGCAGGACCTTCGCGACCGGATATCCGACGAGATAGACGCCGAGCAAATAGAGCGTCGGCCGCACACCGATGATCACCATCGGGAACATCGCCCAGAACGGAATCAGGAAGACGTACAGGAACCAGCCGACGCCGGGCGTCATGATGCCGACGAAGGTGAAGATGCCAATGATCGAGAACACGAAAGCGCCGAACAGGATCTTCTCCGGCCAATGCATGTCCGGCGTCTCGATCCTGAACGACGACGCGCCACTGGCTTCGGCCGCAGGCGCCGACGTCGCTGCACCGCTCCTTCCTTCGAGTGTCGCGACGATCGCCGCGACACCCTCGCCCACTCCCTTGTCGTAATCGCCCGCTTTGAACGGCGGCGTCATCACGTTGCGGATGATGCGCGCGGCGGCGACGTCGGTCAGCGTGCCTTCGAGGCCGTAGCCGACCTCGATCCGCATCTTGCGGTCCTTCGGCGCGACGATCACCACCACGCCGTTGTCCTTGCCCTTCTGCCCGAGCTTCCAGTTCTCGAAGACCCGCGTCGCATATTGCTCGATGCTCTCGTCGCCAATCGTCGGCACCGTCAGCACCGCGATCTGATTGCCGGTCGCCTGCTCGTGTGATTTCAATTCGGCGGTCAGCCGATCGCGCGCCGCCGGGCTCAGGATTTCGGCATCGTCGACCACGCGGCCGCTGAGATACGGAATGTCGGCGGCCAGCGCCGACGCGAGCCAGGCCATGGCCAACATGCACACCAGGATCGGCCCGAGTCGTTTCGCGCCTGGCATCACGGCCCCCGCTCCACGATCGGACGGTCGGGCAACTCGTTGCGAGCATCGGCGCGCGGACGGAAACCCTTTGCTTGAAGCAGCGCCTCGATGGCCCCGAGGCCTTCCTGCAGCGCCTCCGCGGATCGCCCAACGCGGATCTTCGGCGTCATGCGCGCGATGACCGAATGCCATTCCGTCGCGCTGACGCGATCGTGGAAACCCACGTCCGGCACGATCTCGATCTTGCGTTCGAACAGACTCACGAGCAGCAGCACGCCGGTGCGCTCGCGAGTGTTTGTCAGCCGATGCCGAACGAAGAGCGACTCTGCATGGCGCCGAACCTCGAGATCGCGGCGCGGCGTTCGCAGGAACAGCCGCGCGAAGGCGGGAACAAATACGGTGAGGATCGCGCAGGCGGCGCCGGTGCCGAGAATCGCGACCGCATCGAGCAGCGCCGCATGCGCGCTCGTCCAGTCTGGGCGCAGCGCGTCGACGAGGACCACGACAAGACCGGCGACGGAAGCGCCCAGCGCGAACGCCTTCCACGGAAGCTGCGGATACGCGTACGACTTGCTGACCACGGCGGCGACGACCTCGACACCGGTAAGGGCCTCGACTCCCGCGACGCGTGCTTCGATAGCGCTCGCCTCGGCGCGGGTCAGGATCATGAGAGCCGCCGCGAACTCATCGGCTCACCAATCACAGGGGCAGCGACATGTAGACGACGCCGGGCAGCGGATTCGCGTAATACGGCGCACATGCACGAAATCCGGCGCGCTCGTAAAGGCTGCGCGCCTCGGCCATCCAGCCCAGTGTGTCGAGCTTCAACTCGCGGTAGCCGATCGCGCGCGCCTCGGCGATCAACGTATCGACGAGACGGTGGCCCCATCCACCGTTGCGTGCAGTCGGCTGCACGAACAACCGCTTCACCTCGCCGGTAGGTAGTCCCTCGCTCTCGAGCGCGCGCAGCGCGATGCAACCGAATGCTTCTGCCGGCGCGCCGACAAGCAACAGGCGTCCGCCCGGCGGCGCATACGCGCCCGGCAAGGTTGCCAGTTCCCGATCGAAGCCCTGGAAGCAGAGGTCGACATTGAGCCACGTCGCGTATTCGACGAAGAGCGCACGCGCCAGCGCGACGTCCGCTGGCGTCGTCGCCTGCCGGATCGCGACGCTCCCCGGTTCACGATTCATTGCCGTCCCCGCGATCGCAGCGCAAAGCCCGACATCGGATGTCGGCTCAACTCGCCTTGTCGCAAGCGCCGATCTTCACTTCGGCGCCCGGATACGACGGCGCGAGCTCGCGGAGCCGCGCGAGGAGAGGCTGCTGCGGATCGCGGATCACGAGCAGCGTCTGCACGATGACTTGCGGTCGAGGACCGGCTCGGGCACCGGCGATTCCCTGCTTCGCAAGCTCCGCGAGATACGCGTTCGCGGCGTCCTCGGTGCGAAATGCGCCGAGCGAGATGGCGAAGCGCTGCGGGCCGCCGTCGACCACGAACACGTCTTTCAGTCCGCTCGCACGAAGCTCGGCTGCGCGCTTGTCCGCCGCCGCCTTCCCGGCGAACGGCGGCAGGAAGACCCAATAGGCAGCGCTGGTCTCGATGCGCTTCTGCGTGAGGAGCTTGCCCAGGGCGAGCGATTCGACGTCGCTCTGCGCCCGCGTTCGATCGACATCGCCGAACGGCCCCCACTCGAGGCAGACGTCCGCGAGCGACGCTGCGCTCGCCGGTCCGAGCGCGGCAACCTCCTGCGGCGTGAGGAGCTTGATCTTGTCCGGCCGCACCTGTTGCTTGAGCCGCACGCCCTCCCCGGCACCCGAGTCGAGCCGCGTATAGGCGAACAGCGTCAGGTTCGCGAGCAGGAGCAGGATTGCGAGCGTGCGCATGGGCGAGTGGGGTGCGGGCGCGAGATGTTAACCCGCCTCCACGACCCCGGCCAGCGCGAGCACGCCTTCGAGCACCAGATAATCGACGACCTCCACCGGTGGATTGAGGTGCGGCGCGATCTCGGCCGCCGCACCGCCTGCGAGATAGACGCGCACCTGCGCCGGGTTCGTATCGATCTGCCGGCGCATTTGCTCGATCGCACCGCAGATCGCCTGCATCGCGCCGGAATAGAGAGCGTCGGCGGTGTTGTCGGGAAATTCGCGAAAATCGCCGGGCGGGCCCTTCAATGCAGCTGTGTTCTCGGCAAGCGTCCGCAGCATCAAGCGCATTCCGGGCAGGATGAGTCCCCCGCGAAACGCGCCTTCGGCATCGAGCGAGTCGATCGTGACCGCGGTTCCGGCATTGACGACGACGCACGCGGGCGGGAAAAGATCGGTCGTCAGCGAACGCCGTCGCGCTGCGACGAGCGAAGCCCAGCGGTCGGGACCGAGTTGCGTCGGGTGCGCATAGCGATTGGTGACGCCGCAGGCGGCAGCGCTCGCCGTCAGCCAATCCGGCACGAGTCGCCAGCGGGTGAGCTGGGCCTCGACCCGGACCCGTGCCGCCTCGCCGGCGACGTTGACACCGACCGCCCGCATCGGTCGCGGCAGATTGTGCCAGTCCCGCAGCGACAGCGCGCCGATCTCGCTGTTGGGCGTGATCCCGGCGGTGACCCACCCGTGCGGTCCGGCGAGCCCCCACTTCATCCGGCTGTTGCCGACATCGATGACGAGGGTCAGGCTCATCCCCGCTATCTCGATCGGACCGGCAGCCTCGCTCTGGCGATGGATCGCAGCGAAATCTCGCCGGAAAGAAAGCGCGCACGCCGCGGCCCGTCGGCCAGCACGAGCGCGCCACTGGCATCGACGCCGGCGACTTTTCCGGTCACGGAGCCGCCGTCGGGCAGCAACAGGGTGACGGGCTTGCCCTGATAGGCATGACGATGTTGCCATTCGGCCGCGAACGGCGCGAAGCCTTCCTTCGCATACTGGCGGAGCACTTGAGCGAGCTCCGCGACGAGGTGTGCGATCAGCTGATTGCGGTCGATTCCCTTCGCCTTGCGTCCGGCAACCGTGGCGAGATCCGTCACCGCAACCGGAATCTCCTTGCGCACCGCGCTCGGCAGCCGGACGTTGAGCCCGACGCCGATCACCGTCGTCGACGGACCGAGCGCGTCGCCGTTCACTTCGATCAGGATGCCGCCGATCTTCATGTGCCGGTAGACGAGATCGTTCGGCCACTTGAGCGCTATCCCGCGAAAACCCTTGGCTTCGAGCGCGCGCGCAACCGCGACGCCGACGGCGAGGCTCAGGCCGGCGAGGAAGCCCGCGCCCTGCTCGAATCGCCAGCCGATCGAAAAGGCAAGACTGCCGCCGGCGATCGCGGTCCAGGCGCGGCCACGACGACCGCGTCCCGCGGTCTGCCATTCGGCCGCGAGCGTGACGCCGTGAACGTCGCGTCGTTGCGCGCGCCGCAGCAGCTCAGAGGATGTCGAGTCGATCTGGTCGACGACTTCGACCGTGAGCTCGGATGCGCCGGGCGTGTGGGCCAGCGCGGCCTTGATGTGCTTGGCGTCGAGAAAGTCGGGCGCTTCGAGAAGCCGATAGCCGCGACCCTTGATTCGCTCGAGGGCGAGGCCCGCGGTCTCCGCATCCTTCAGCGCCTGGGAGACGCGGGCGCGCGTCAGCCCCACCTTCGCGGCGAGATCCTCGCCGGAATGGAAATCGCCGTCGGCGAGCTGGCGCAGCAACGAGAATCCGAGAGGAGTGAGCACTGACCTTCTGGTGCGCTGGGCGAAATAGTGGATTTTCGCAGAATCAGCGCCAAAACGCAACAAATCATGGACTTGCAAAGGCGCGGGCCTGCGCGAGGGGAAGTTCCGAAATCCCCGGACCGGGGACTGCCGGTTAGCCCTTCAGCACACCGCGGCGAATCTGATCCTGCTCGATCGACTCGAACAGCGCACGGAAGTTGCCTTCGCCGAATCCCTCGTTGCCCTTGCGCTGGATCAGCTCGAAAAAGATCGGGCCGATGACGGTCGTGGTGAAGATCTGCAGCAGCATCTCGCCCTTGGCAGGTGCGCCGTCCAGCAGGATGCGGTTGGCCCGAAGACGCGCCGTGTCCTCGCGATGCCCCGGAAGGCGGGTGGCGAGCGCGTCGTAATACGTGTCGGGCGTATCCTGGAATTGGACCTTCGCGCGGGAGAGTTGCTCGACGGTCGCATAGATGTCGTCGGTTCCGAGCGCGACGTGCTGGATGCCTTCGCCGTGGTAGGCGACGAGATATTCCTGGATCTGGCTGCGATCGTCGGCGCTTTCGTTGATCGGGATCCGGATCTTGCCGCACGGCGAGGTCATCGCCTTCGACTTGAGCCCCGTCAACTGGCCCTCGATATCGAAATAACGGATTTCGCGGAAATTGAACAGGCGCTCGTAGAAGCCCGCCCATTCCTCCATCCGGCCGCGGTGCACGTTGTGCGTCAGATGGTCGACATAGGTGAGGCCCGCGCCCGGCGGATGCGGGTCAACGCCCGGGAACGGCACGAAGTCGATGTCGTAGATCGACACGCCGGTCCCGTTGCCCGGATAGCGGTCGACGAGGTAGATGAGCGAGTCGCCGATCCCCTTGATGGCCGGGATATTGAGCTCCATCGGCCCCGGATGCGCTTCGACCGCCCAGGCGCCCTGCTCGACGCATCGCGCAAGCGCGCGTGCCGCGTCTTTCACGCGCAAGGCGATCGCGCAGATCGACGGTCCATGGACGCGCGCGAAGGCCTGCGCGAAGCTGCCCGGCTCGGCATTGACGATGAAGTTGATCTCGCCCTGCCGATAGAGCAGCACGTTCTTCGCGCGATGCCTGGCGATCGCGGCGAAGCCCATCTGCTCGAACAACCGGCCCAGCGCGGCGGGATCGGGGGCCGCGTACTCGATGAACTCGAAGCCGTCGGTGCCCTGCGGGTTGTCCCAGAGATCGCCGGGGGATGCCGTTGCCATCCGCGCCTCCTTTCGCTTCGAGTCTACGAACCCGCGAGCAGTTTCAGCACCTGGGCATGCAGGCTCCGATCGCCGCACGCGACGACCGCTCCGCCCTCGTCGCACGGCGTGCCGGTCCAGGTCGTGATGGCTCCGCCGGCGGCCTCGACGATCGGCATCAGCGCCTGAATGTCATAGGCCTGCAGCGACGATTCGAGCACGATGTCGATCAGTCCCATTGCGAGCAGGCAGTAGGCGTAGCAGTCGCCGCCCCAGCGCGTGAACCGCGCGGCGTCGGCCACGCGCCGGAAAGCCGCCACCTCCTCGGGCGTGGTGAACATTTTCGGATCGGTCGACGCAACGACTGCGTCGGCGATGGATCGACAGCGTCGCGTCTTCAACGTGCGCCGTTCGGCGCCGCGCCGCCACTCCGCCTTGCCACCGGCCGCCGCGACGAATGATTCGTTGACGTAAGGCTGATGCACGACGCCGGCGACGACGCGGGTCCCGTCGTGAAGCGCTATCAATGTCGCCCAATGCAGCTGCCCGAGAATAAAGCTCCGCGTCCCGTCGATCGGATCGATCACAAGCTCCGCGTCCCGTCGATCGGATCGATCACCCACGTGTAATTCGATGAACCTTTGCGCCAGCCCTGCTCTTCACCACGGATGCCGTGATCGGGGTAGGCACCTGCGATGGCAGCGCGGATGGCTTCCTCGGCCGCGCGATCGGCAACGGTGACCGGATCGTAGTTGCCGCCGCTGCTCTTGTCCTCGACGCGCAGGGCGACGCGGAAATGCGGAAGAATGATCGCGCCGGCCGCGAGCGCCGTGCCGTAGGCAAACTCTGCGAAATCGGGTGGCGTATCGGGCGGCATTGGCAATCGAGGCGGCGAGGATCGAAGTGCCTATGATCGCATGCCGGCACGTCGTCCCGGCGAGGATTCAGGCGGATAGCAACAACTGCCGCTCCTTCGCGGCCGACAACGTACGCACCCACGCTGCGTCATTGTCGCGGGTGGCGAGCCACGCCGTGACGTCGTCGAGCGTCGCTTCCAGCGGCCGGAACTGCAGTCCCTGCGCCTGTGCCTTCGCGCAGGAGAACTCCATGAAGCCCGCTGTTGCCGCATCCGATTGTGGAATCCAGAGCGGCAACTCCGTCCATGGCTCGACGCCGGCGGCGGCGAGCGCGCTTTCATCGATCCACGTGGGCAGAACCGCACTTCCGCGGGCGCGGGCCCGTGACACGAGGGCATCGATCAACGCACCCATCGTCCA
>WNGE01007651.1_pt1 | contig 11705 bp, 9 predicted proteins | sample 5400651 | NCBI WGS metagenome assembly WNGE01 (sample SAMN13153370, study PRJNA577476) | soil metagenome | isolation source: 60 cm soil or saprolite under grassland replicate 2 | place: USA:California | collected 2016-06-15 | reverse complement strand
TGCCTGGTCCTCGGTTGACGCATCAGGATCGCCTGCGAGTGTCGACCATTCAGTGAGAAGCGTTCCCACGCGCTCCATATCCAAACCGGCCAGACCGATGTCGTCGATTCCCGGCGGGAGATCCCAGCCAAATTTCGCCAGCAACACGCGCGGCCCGTTTACAACTTTGGTAATCGATCCGGCAATGGTCAACGCCGAGGCGATTCCTGCTAGTAGTGTACGTTCGGCGCTCACTGCTTGATGTCCTCGCGCTCGGGGATGACATCCCACTTTCCGGTGGAGAAGTGGAACTTACGGGTGCCCGTGATGGGCCGTATCACTGCTTTGCTCGGCGTGAGCTCGACTCCCAGGGCGGCGAGGTGCTTGCGCGGCGTGTCGAGCCAGCCCCCGTCCTCCTTGGGATACTCCAGCACGAAGCCGCGCAAGTCCGCACGCGTCGCACTCTTGACGTGCGCAAGCGCGCGCTCTGCCGTTGGCCTCCATAGCTCCTTGAGCCACTTGTGCTCCGGACCATGTACCAGATTCGGATCTTGCGGATTCGGAATCCCGTTGGCATCGACTAATCCGAGGTGCTCAGCGAACAGCCTGCGCCGCATCAACTGTGCGAACGGGTTGACAGAGCCCGTGGCTGAAGGAAGCACGTTGATGTTGAGTTCACAGGCGGTTGTTTCGCCAAAGACCAGCGGGCTCAGTAGTAGGTTGTAGTCGAGCGAGAGCCCGTCGAGATTCGCGGAACCGACTGTGGCCCACGAGTCGTCCACAACGGCGCCCTTGGCGTGGATGTAGACCGGCGCCACCCACGGCCGGGCGTTGTTTGGTCGCTTCCCGTCGTAGGTCCAACGGGTGAAGACGCCGACGCGATCGCCTCCGGCTTTCCTGAGTTGCTCGATTCGTTTCGCCTGACGACGTGGGTAAAAGATCACGTCGGGCTTGATTGGCACGACGAGGATGAGCTCGAGGTCAGGCTTCGCCTTAAGCGCCTCAACTAACGCGTCAGTTATGACGGAGTCAGTGAAGTACTGGTTCTCCAGGTAGATGTAGTGCTTTGCCGCGGCGAAAGCGCGCAGGTAGCCTTCAAGGATTCCCTTTTCGCTCTTGCCGTTCAGTCCTGAGAAGCGTTTGCCGCTGAGTGTGCGCACTACCTGCACCCTGGAAATAGCGTCCTCACCACTGGTTTGTGCGTTGGGGTCGATGCCGTCGGGCAATGCCGGCAGCTTCTCCGGTTGCGAGACATCTTCGTTCCAATACAACCGGAACGTTTCGAATAAGTCGTGCGCCGCTGGCCCAACGACAGCCATGCTCAGGTCGTGCACCATGTCGGAGGTGTTCCCACCTCGGTGCGGGTCGTCGATCCGATGAACAAGGGAGTCGAAGTAACGTTGTGAGAACGGGGATCCGACAACAACTGCACGCTTCTCGTCGACGATCATCATCTTGCAATGCTGCACTCCGTTGTCTGGCGCAACCTGACGAAAACCGTGGATGATGATTCTTTGAACGGTTTCAGCTGCGGTGGCCAGGCCAAAATACTTCTTTGCCTTGTCGACGTCCGTCGTGTCCTCGAGTGTCAGTTTGATTTTGATGAACTCGACGAAGAACGCGACCACGGTGGTTATCAGGACTAACGGGAAGAACGGGATCCCGATACCAAGCAAGGCTCCGATTCCTGCGACTCCGCCGATGCCGAGTCCAGCAGCTAGCGGTGTGAGAACGGCTAACCAAAAGATGCCCTCGGGAAAGCCGAGTCCCGGCTCGTTCAGCAGGATTCTGACGAGCGTCTTGTCCTTCAGCAGCTTGTCTACGAGGAGCCGCTCGGGCCGCTCGTCACCGATTCTGGGAGCGGGGGCCTTCGGCGAATTGGCTACAGCGGGATCGATCGGTACCAGCGGAGCCGGGGAGAACTTGAAGACCAGCTTCGCCTTCTCCTTTGGTTCTTTTGTCTCAGGGTCGATAGCTTCGTTGTCTTTATCGAACTTGTCCGGCAAGGAAAAGAACAGCTGCGTCATGTTGATTGAGTGCTGCGCAAGTTTTATTTCATCGGCAATGCGCCCGAAAGCCTCGAGGCCATCGACGAGGAGCTTGATGGCGTTGCCATCGCTCACGAACTTCGCCGCACCGGTGAGATTGGTGACCGCCAATCCGTCCTTATCCGTGCGGTGCACTGTGATGTCATTGAGGTCGTGAGTGGGTGCCGTGCCGGGCACGAGCTTGTCGTCACTCAACTGGCGCCCGATCAAGTCTATGACGCGCACGCGAAACGAAGGAACGATCGTTCCGGGTTCGCCAGCCTCGACGGCCTCGACGCTTTCGATCTTAAGGGTGAAGCGTCCGTCGTTGTTTACGGTAAGTGGCTTGGTTAGCTTTTCGCTGGTCAGCAACCAGTCACCGAGGGCGACGACCTGCACGCCTGCCACTGGTGTACCCTGCTCGTCGACGACACGACCGGTAACGGTAATCATGTCGACCTACCTTGCTCGACGGATTCAAATGAGTGTCGCCCGGTGAGAGTCATAGGCTTGGGTCACTTTGATTGGCGGCTGACCCTCACTCGCGTGGAGTTCAGGGTCAGAGCGATTTCACTGCGTGTAGACTTGGACAGTATTCCTGTTCACGACGCCTTCCGATTCCAGGAACTCTTTGCTTCGGGGATGGCGATAGTAACACGCAAGCATTGGATCAATGTATAGCTACGATCGTCATCGCTTCCGTGCCGAGATCATTAGTCGTTCGCTCTGGTTGTATTTCGCTCCTTACTGAGATTCCGGAATGTCGAAGAATGTTAGCGATTCGCGGCGTCTCAGACAGCTATGAGACTATCCGAGAATGTTCGACTGAACGCAAGAACTTTACCGGCGGATCTAACAGAACTTCTGATCGTTCGCCGCTGCACGGCCGCGATAGTGTGCCATCTAACGATCAGCTTCAAATAACATCTTGAACAGCAAACAACCCTAAGCGTTGTTCTCCGGCGGCTAGTCCAGCGCTAGCGCTAAACTCCTACCGCAATGAGGTTGTGCTCCACTAGTAACTACGCCGTTGGCCCATACCACGGATCGACACTGTTGCCGCGATATGAAAGACGACAAGAAAGAAAAACTGTTCACGAAGAGACTTCTCTTTAGAATTGACCGAACGCTAGGGCAGCGGCCCGACCACTATGTTCCAGGGCGCAGATGTAGCTGCATGAACTTTACGAACTGATCCCAGTCGGACGGGATGGTCCCATGCCCCCCGGCGTGCATGTAAAGCCCGAGCGTATGCATGATTGGCTGTCCGGCCGCGGGCATTTGATCAGTGTCCAATCCCTGCCGGTCCAACAACCGATACACCGGTCCCGCTGCGATGGCGGCAAGGAACTCGCCCTTTGGATCAGACCAAAAATCAGTATCGCCTGTTTGCAGTAGCACGGGCCGCGGCGCGATCAAGGCAATCAGCAAATGCGCGTCGACGGGAAGCTGATCCACATGATCGCCGTACTTCTGATAATTCGCAGCGAACTGATAGGGATAGCGAGTTGGCGCGACCAGATGTTTCACCGTCTCGCCGTAGTTGCGCCGGCTTAAAGCCGCGCCACCTTCGCCTGAGCAACTGGCGATCACCAGGGCGAAGCGCGGATCGTGCGCACCCGCCCAGAGCACAGTCTTGCCCAGTCGTGACACTCCGAAAATGGCAACGTGCTTGGCGTCGACATCATGGTCTGTTTCCAGATAATCGAGCGCGCGGCTTAGCCCCCATGCCCACGCGGCAATCGCACCCCATTCATTCGGCGCCGGCTCCTTCTGTCCGGGCTTGAGATACAACGCTCGCACGCCATGCGGAATGCCGCCTTCAAAGTCCGGATCAATATCTCCGTAGTAAACCGTCGCGACGCCGATGCCTTGGACCAAGAGCGGCGCAACGTTTAAGCGGCCAAAAGTTGTGCCCTTAGGCGCCGGCACTCTCTTCTTGTCGCGGCTCCAGACTTCGCCCGGCTTGATTCCCGGATCGTCTACCGTACTGGAGTTCGCGGCAAAACTCAGATTCAAAAGCAACGGCACCGGCTTGCGCGCAGCCGCGGGCAGATAGATCAACAGATCCATCTTCGGGCCGTTTTTATCCGAAGAGAAGTAAACTGTCACCTGCCGGCGCAACGCCTTACCGTCCAACGCGGGTGTGCCCTTGTCGAACACGTCGAAGCTCATGTTCGCTGGTCGACCAGGGCTGCGGCCGAACTGATTCTCCTCAAACAAGCGCACGATCTCAGGACGTCTTTTTTTTAACCACGTCTTTGCATCGCGTACCGACTTCCCGTCAGCAAGTACGAGCGGATCAGGTAGCGTGTAACTACCGACGAGCGCTTCATCGTAGTTGACCGGAATGCCGGCAACGATTTTGGGCGGCGCGTTCTGAGTCTGCGCACTGGCAACACAAATGGATAAAACGAGAGAAGTAGCAAGCGACGCGAAGAGACTGTAATGGATCGGTTTTGATGTCCGACATGCTTTAGCTTGTCGTTGAGTGACGACAAACTGAAGCTTGTCGGACACTCCAGACGAAACTGACCCTCTACTGAAGAGACGGCAATATTTGAATGACATGAGTCCTCTTATTTTGATCCACCCGCTCTTGAACCGCTCGCCACCGACACAAACGTCACGGGGCCGAGCAACCCCGAATTGCCCAGCGTCTGCGGTGCGCCGAAACCACCAGCCGCAGGAAGACTCCCGGTGAGCACCCTCTTGTCCGGAGGGGCCGACCGGTCACCGATCAGCCGGTTCGTCCACTCGTTGGTGACCCTGATTTCCAGTTGATTCGCTCCGGGTTTCAATGCGCCGGTGACATCCACCTGGTACGGCGACTTCCATAGTATTCCTAATGCCTGGCCGTTGACTGAGACCTCGGCGAGATCATTGACAGTGCCGAGATTGAGCAAGATTTTCTCGCCCTGACGAAACCAACGACGAGCTACCTGCACTGTCTTCGTGTAGGTTGCCGTCCCGGAGAAATACTTCACGCCCTCGTCTGCGTTTGCGGTCCAGGATTCCAGCTTTGCTAATGTGATCTTCGCGGGCGCGCCCAGGTTCGATGGAAAGCTTACAGTCCATGGTCCATCAATGGTCGCGAGCATCGTCACAGTTGCGCGCGGCAGCGTGCGAGCAGAGGAAGAAGCCACACGGCGAAAGACCACGAACACAGATTCGCGCTCCGCCAAATGCAACGGCACAGTCGTGCGACCACCTGCGATGCTGAACTCGGCCGGCTCGATCTCACCCGTGTCCGCGTGCCAGAGTTCGGCCTCTTTGCCGTTCACGCGGAATCGAGCGTTGATGTCCTGGTTACGATCCGTCTGGTTGGCTACAAAGTAGATGTCCGCATCGCCAGCGCGCCGATGCAGCCACGACACGTTCGCATCCAACGCGCGGCTGTATTCAACATCTTTAGGAATGCCCAACGACGCGAGCACGTCTGCGGGCGAAAGACCCCACACCACAGTGCCCTTACCGTAGCTGCGTTTGGTGCGACTGAGGCCATCAAGATCACCCCACAGCTCTTCTGCCAACGCCTGCACTTCGCGATCAGCGTTCGGGTAGCCGGCGAGACTCGGTGATTGCAAAGGCTTCGGACCCAACACGGTCGCGCCGTTATGCACCAGGTTACGGATCTTGCGCAGCACGGGCAGTGTCATGCGATCGATCTCCGGCAGAACGAGCACCCTATAGCTCATACCGTCCGGCAAAACGATTCTTCCTTCAGCATCCACTGACATTCGATTAAACACCACGTCCGTGTTTACGTAGTCATAGTCGTAGCCGTCGGGCGGCGCCGGTTTCAGCCCCGCGCCCCAGAACGGCATGGTCGAGGGCGCGCCTTCATTCAGCAGATACGCGAGGTCCGCGACGAACAGACCCTGCTGTAGCATGAAACAGTTTCGCGCCAGGTAAGTCATGAACGGCTGGGCCTGTTCCGCCCAGGTGATGTTGCGATTGATGTGCGTGCCCACCATCGTATTGCCGGGTTTGGTGTCGAGCGGCTGATGAGCAGACGTATGAAAGACGATCCGATTGACGCCTTGCGCGAACCAGTAGTCAACGATCTTTTTCAGCGAATAAGGCGACTCGTAACCGCCGCCGGTGAACGACTCGGTAGCGACCAAAGTCTTCCCATAAACATGCGACGCGGAAGCGGCGCCGCGCACGTCTTCGTAGTACATAGACGACGGGTGCAGGTCGCGCGCCCAGAACTCGCCCATCGGTATGTCCAACTGCTTCTTGTTCAGCAGCGTATCTTCGAGGATCTCAAGCGACACTCCCGCCGCTTCGCCATAGGTCCCGATCCCGCGCTGACGCAGAAACTCCGTAGCGACTTTGTAATGGTTATCGGCAAACATGTCGGCCAGTGTGCGACGGAAGTCCCAGAGGAAACGGTCGCTCACCTCCGCACTCGTAACCACGCGGCCTGCGAGTGTGGGTAGATAAGGGGTCGGGTCGTAGCCACGCCGCCGGCGGAACTCGCTTAGCATCTCGTCAGTCCAGTTCTGCATGCCCGCTTCCCAGCTATCCAGCAACACATACCGCAGGCTCTTGCCGTAGAGCGGCCCCAGCGCCTGTGCGAGCGGGTCGGTATAACCGCGCAGATAACTTTCGGTGTGGTTTCGGCTGAGCTTGTCAACTTCGTAACCAAGACCGGCAGGCACCGCCGGACGATTCTTCGCACCCGTCAGCGAGTAGCCCATCCGCAGGATGGTCCAACTCCCGGCCGGCAGGTCCCAGTTGAGCGTCCCGTCTTTGTTCATCTTTGCGGTCAGGTCAACAATGTCTGAGCTTTGAATGATCGAGCTTGAAGGAGTCGGCGGTGTCGGCACTGACTCGTACTCGAAGAGGAAACTGAAGCCCGCCTTCTCTTCCCAGCGGTGTACGCGCGCACCTGAATGGAGCACCGCCTCCATCAGTGTGTACTCGCGCGCCGGCGAAGATAATGATTGGTTCATTACCATCGCTGGACTGAGCGGCGCGCCCGTCAACTCGATGCGGTAGAACTTCGCAGTGGTCTCTGCGAATGCAAATGTCCGCGCCACGCCGCCGCGATAAAGTTGCGGGCCGGGCATGGTCACTAAAGTTCGGAAGTCAACACCGTTGTCGCTCGCCAGGATGCGTCCGACCGGAATGCCACCCCGTCCAGCAATCGAGATCGCGCGCGCCTTGAACGGCTGCGCGAATTCGTATTGCACCCACGCTGGCCCACCGTCCGGAGGAGCGGCGATCGTGAGCGCAGTGTTTAGATCGTCGTCCCAGAGCGGAGTGGCATCAATCGCGCCTGCCTTCGTCGTCGCTTGCGGACGTGACTGGGCCATGTCGTTTTCATCCGGCGGCGTGCGAAAAGCGATGACAGCGCTGTCGCCATAGTAAGTAGGATCGGGCGGGCCGGGTGATGTTGGGCTGCCGGGACGCGGGCCGCCGGTTGCCAGATTACGGATTGGTCCATTGTTCGAAGGCGGCTGCTCAAGTTTGCCGCCGAACCTTTGCGGGCCTTCCAAGATGGTCTCACTCCAGACCAGTTTCTTCATCGCCTGTTCAGGCTTCACCCAGGGCCCGCCGGTCTCACTCCAGCCTGCCGAACTAAAGATCGTCATCTCGAGTCCGAGCCGATCAGCTTCGGACGCAGCATGACGGACGGCGTCAAACCATTCCGGTGTACCGAACACGATCTTATTGTCGACGGTCTGGCCGCCGCCTGCGTTGACGTCGGCCAACTGAAAGCCTGCAATGCCGACACGCTTCATCCACTCCAGGTCCTTAGTGATCCCTTCTTTGGTGACGTTGCTCCTGGTCCAGTGCCACCAGGTTCTGGGCTTAGCTGAGTCTAGCGGTTGCTTGAAGCCTTGTTCGAGAGGATCAACTGTGCTCTGAGCCGGAAGACCGGCTCCCAGGGTCAACAGCCCGGTCAAGGCAATGGCGATGAATAACGGCATCGGTTTGCGATGGCTCGGCATTCGGTTAGCACTCGCCTCCGCGAGTCTCCTTTTCTCCGTCTTGGCCTTTGATCGGTTTAATTTGATAATACCACCCCTGAGATACTCGAGACATTGCTATCGAGAGAATTGATTCGTGGGCGGGGTGGGGTGGAACTCCACTCAAACGAGTCTGGCTTTGCGCAGCACGGTTCATGTAGATCGAAAGCTGGTTGAGAACAGCGGACGAATTGTTCAGGTCTTGCTGTCAGAGAGCTCAAGTGCCTGCTCATACTTGATGATTTTCATCTAATTGAGAAGCGCTGAGCCAACCTCGAGCAGTGGCTATTTCAAACTAGGACTTCAGCCCGTCCGCACATATTAAGAACCAAGTCACGACCGCAGGTCCTGCGTGAAGAAGTTGTCGTTGAAGAAATAGTTCGCGGGCAGCGTCAGCACTGGATCGGTTTGGCCACCAGCAGTTTTCTTGCCGGCAAACTGCTGGTTGTAGTTTTCCACTAGCCTCGCCAGATCATTTTTGTTCAAGCCGCGATTGAACTGATTCACGCTTGTTCCCGGAAGCAGATCGTTCGAGGTTCCATCGCCGTTAAAATCTACTCCGTTCACGTAGGCGGAGAATGGCGGTGCGCTGTAAGCGGATATACTGAAAGAAAGTTGAAAACGATGCGGAAGGTCCATAAAGCCGGAGACGTTTAACACGTGGCGCAAATCGGTCGGCAATGGGCCGTAGTTCTCAAACCAGTTGTAGTTATTGAAGCCAGTGGCCGTTGCCCCAGGACCACTCGCACCGTTGCTGCCCTTAAAGCTGCCAAAAGCGTCCAGGCGCAGAAGTAATGCCTTGTCTTGCGCGATGCCGGTCGTGTTGTCAAATGTGATTGGGCCATTCGAACACGTCGCGGTCAAATCGTTTTTCTGCGTCGGCGAGCAACCGGGAATTATCGGCCCTCCACTGCTGTTGAAGTGGTTATAATCAATGTCTGAAATATAGGTGTGAAGAAATCGTCGCCACACGAAGTCAACTGTAAAACTCAGTTTCCTCGTGAGTTCACGCTGCACACCAAGGTTAACGTGCAGAGCATAGGGAGTTTCATAAAACGGATCAGATAAAATTTGAACCCGTCTTATCAAGGTCAATGTTGCGGAAACTAAAATCGCGATTTTCTGGATTGAGTTGTTGCGTCAAGTCCGCCCGGGTAGCGGGTAGAATGGCGAGTAGGTCAGCAGCGGAGAAAGAAGTAGGACCACTCCGGGTGAAGTCGAGTGCTCGACCCTGAAAAGAGATACTGCTGCCTGGAACTGTTCTTAGACCAGTCCCCGCCGGAAACAGCGCACGACGTTCGTTCGCCAAAGCTATTGAGTTGAAGCTTACCGGATCGAAATATCGGCCTGCACCAGCGCGAACTACGGTCTTGTTGTCATGGGTTGGTGTCCAGACCAATCCAACAATGGACGCGATGTTGGTGAGTTGAGCCATTGGCGGATTTATATCGGGACCGAGAATGGCGTTGAGGAGTTTTGGTTTCGACAGGAATGTATTAAGGCTATTGGGCTCATACGACCACGCGAGACCATAGTTCAAGACGAATCGTTCGCCAAAGCGCCAAGAGTCACTACCATAAACACGGAACAGATCAGTGAGGCGATAAGTGCGAAATTCTCGTTGAAGCTGCAGGCTTGGTCCGACAGCGGTTTGGAAGCTCCTCAAGGGAAAGCCGAAGGATATCCTGCAAAGTAACAAACGACGATGGCAGGGCAATCTGTGATGACGCAGGAACCGTCGCATTAAACTGCCGAACCTCTCGCGGAGAAAACAGGTTCAGTGTAGCTGGATCGTCGGTGAGATTTCGACCTAAATTGGTAGCGTGCTCCCATTCAATGCCAAAGCCCATCAAATGATGGCCCTTATGCCAAGCGAGGTTGTCGGTGAATTCATAGCGGCGTCCAATGAACGCCAGCGTTCGGGGAGTTCCAAAGGTTACACCGGCGTCCGGAATGTTGATGCGCGGAGCGCCCAGTCCAAAACATCCTCCACAATCTTCATTGCTCGCAGGGATTTCAGGTGAGCTAATGAAAAAGTAAGACAGATGGAGATCATTGACGAGGTTCGGAGACAGAACGCTCGTAAGTCCCACTATTGTTTGATCCACCCAGTTCGAGATGCGAGACCATCCTGAAGGTAAAGAAGTATTGCGGCCATCAAACGGGCCGAAGAGGCTGTTGCCGTCATGCGCGTAGCGGACGAAGCCGTTGTTCTTGCGATTAATACGGACGTCAAACCGGATGCTAAATTGATTGTTGAGAAACGGACTAGGGAAGACACCTAGTAGCACCATCAGTCGAAAAGGCTGGTCAAGCACGCACCAAGGGCAACCCGAGCGTACCAGTCGCACCCGCAACGAAGATTCTCATCTTGCACCTTTTAGGAAACCAAGCCAATTGAACTTCCTGCCGAAAATGCCAAGAGAATTTAATTCGAGCTGTTCGTGGGATGAGAGGAGGTTATGCGTGGGATGCAATCCACTGTGCACGCGCCCTTGAACCGTGCTGACCGGAGATGAGCTTGGTCAATGGTTGTTCCCTATCAGAGACCAAGCTCGAGCTTCGTGAATTCCTTAACGCCTTCGCGCCCGGTCAGACGAATCCACATAGGCCCGCCTTCTTGTTCAACTTCCATTTCAAAACGGAAGAAAGGGCAACACATTCGCTCCAGTGTGATGTACTCTGCCACGTCTCGGACCGTTGCGGATTCAGCGGGAAGCCGAAGAGCATAACCATCCGGCAGTTCTCGCACTTCTTGGCCGGCTGTGCGGATCTGTTTGAGCAAGACCAGAATCCGTTTCCTTTGCTCATCGCTTAGTGCCGCCATGTTACAGGCTATAGGCGATTCGTTTGTTACTTTGTTTTCCACATTTACTTGCACTTCTCGCTGAGGCTGTTGATGAACAACGGTTGCAGGCTCCTGCGACCTTGCCCTCGAACAGCCTTGCAGCAACGTGAGACTTGCTGAAGCGAGTGCTATCAAGGTAAGCGTACCAGCATTGAGCGTCAATATTCTCAGTTTGTAGTTCATCATTCTTCTCCCCGACTGCATTATCATGACCCGTGAAATTCGACTAGATCTGCTCCATACTCGCCGCAACGCTCTTTAGGTTCGGGCAGAGCGAGCGCCCGTCAGAGCATTCACATGTCTTAAGATTTTCACTCAGCTTGTTACGAATCACCTGCAACGACTGTATCCGTTCATCAATCTCGCGCACCTTATTTTCGACACGGGCGCGCGCTTCGACTGCGCTCAGGGAATGTGTTGACAGGAGTCGAAGAATAGTTCCGATTTCTTTTAGCGTAAAACCCGAGTTTTGTGAGCTCTTAATAAAACCTACGATTGTCGCCTCTTCTGGCGAGTAGTCGCGATAACCGGATGAGAGTCGGCGGGGCTTTTTCAAGAAGCCACGTCGCTCGTAGTAGCGTATGGTCTGAACGCTGACAGCTGTCTGCGCAGCTAGTTGTCCGATGCGCATTCTATTTCTCCTAACTTCTAATCGAAAGTATGCACCCTGTTCTTAGGTATAGAGTCAAGTCAATTCCTGCGTTCCAGCGATTATCCGCAATTCATCACCGATATAGAAAAAGCGAAAACAAAGTGGAGTCAAGAAGAATTCGTTTCAAACGCAATTGTCAGCAATCAACGGTCCTCCCTTCCAGAATTGGTATTCTCAATGTATGCAAAATGGTACTTGCGTCCAAGGCAATCCAAGGT
>WNGE01007648.1_pt1 | contig 11707 bp, 11 predicted proteins | sample 5400651 | NCBI WGS metagenome assembly WNGE01 (sample SAMN13153370, study PRJNA577476) | soil metagenome | isolation source: 60 cm soil or saprolite under grassland replicate 2 | place: USA:California | collected 2016-06-15 | reverse complement strand
CCGACCGGTCGCGGCGTCGTCGCCGGTGATCGCCAGCGCGCCGCGGCGGAGCCGGTCGTAGCCGGTCTCCTCGCGGATCACAAGGACCTGACGGGCCAGCTCCCGGGCCTCCGCCGAGCGACCCTGAGCGGCGTGGACCTCGGCGAGGACGGCCAGTGCCACGCCTTCGAGCGCCCGGAACCCAGCCAGGCGGGCGTGGGCGAGCGCCTGCTGGCCGTGGTGGGCGGCCTCGGCGAAGCGGTGCAGCGCGGCCAGCGTCTCGGCGAACCCGAGCAGCACCCGAACCTCGGTGTGGCGGACGCCGGCGGCGCGGGCCACCTGGAGCGCCTCCTGGTGCCGTGCTGGTGACCGCTGGACGAGCCCGAGCACGTCGAGGGCGGTGGCTTCGTTATGGCCGGCACCCGCCTCGCGGGCCGCGGCGAGGGCCAGCTCGGCGAGCCGGGCGGCCTCGCCCTCCTGGCCGGTCTCGAGCCGCAGGCGTGCCAGGTCGGCCAGCGCGGCCGCCTCGCTGGAACGCTCGCCGCACTCCCGCAGCACCTCGCGGGCGGCAGCGAGGTGCCCGGCCGCGGCGGCCGGCTCGCCGAGGTCCAGCAGCGCCTGGCCGAGGTTGGCGCGGGCCTGCGCCTCGCCGACGCGCGCGCCCATCCCGCCGTAGAGGGCGATGGCACGGGCCTGGTGCTCGGCGGCCTCGGCCAGCCGCCCGAGGTCGTAGCAGACCGCGCCGAGGTTGGTCAGGTTGTTGGCGACGCTCTCGGCGGGCAGGCCGTGCCGCCGGCGCGTCTCGATCGCCTCCGCCAGATATCTGGCGGCGTCCCGCATCCGGCCCCAGGTCCCGTGCACGCCGCCGAGGTTGCCGAGGCAGGACGCCTCGGCCTCGTGCCACCCGATCCGCCGGGCGAGCGCGAGGGCCTGCGTGAGCTGCTCCACCGACGCGCTGTGGCGGCCGAGCCACCACAGCGCCTGGGACAGGCTGAACCGGGCCGACACCTGCGCGGCCGCGGCGCCGACCGTCTCCGCCGCCGACAGCGCCGCCCGCGCCGTGCCCAGCCAGTCGCCCATGTGCCGCCGCAGCGCGAAGTAGCCGCGCAGCGCGTCCGCGAGCAGCCAGCACACCTCGGCGGGTCCGTGCCCGGCGGCGCGGCGGGCGGCCGCGACGAGGTTGACCCGTTCGGCGTCGAGCCAGGCGAGCGCCTCCGGCCGGCCGGCGAAGCACGGCGCCGGGGCGGACCCGCCACCAGCCGCGCGGGGCAGGCGCAGCAGCTGTGGGGAGACGAGCCGGGCGGCCTCGTCCGCGGCGGCGAGGTAGCGCTGGTAGAGCCGCCCGACCGCGCGGTCGCGCTCGGCCTGGCTCTCCTCCCGCTCGGCGCGTTCGACGGCGTACCGGCGCAACAGGTCGTGGAGCGCGAACCGGCCCGGCGCGGGCTGGTCGACCAGGTTGGCGTCGGTGAGCAGGTCGAGCAGCCGGCCCGGGTCCGCGGCCCCTTGGGCCAGCGCGACGGCGTCGCCGCGGGTGAAGTCCGGGCCGGGCACCAGGCCGAGCAGGCGGAACTGCCGCCGCGCGGCCGGCTCCTGCGCCGCATAGGACACGTCGAAGGCGCCGTGCACCTGGGCTTCCGGGTCGCCCTCGATGTCGAGCGCGGCCGGCCAGTCGTCCCCGTGCAGCTCGGCGACGAGGTCGGCGAGGCACCGGCCGGGGTGGCCGCTGAGGTTCGCCGCCGCGATCCTCAGCGCCAGCGGCAGGTAGGCGCAGAGCCGCGCGAGCCGGGCCGCGGCGGCCGGCTCCGCCTCCACCCGCTGCGCACCGGCGATGCGGGCCAGCAGGGCCAGAGCATCGGGCTCGTCGAGCGTCCCGAGCGCGAGGCGGCGGGCGCCCTCCCTGGCGACCATGCCGCTGAGCCGCTCCCGGCTGGTGATCACGACGAGGTTGCCCGGGCCACCCGGGAGCAGCGGCCGCACCTGCCCGGGGCCGCCCGCGTCGTCGAGGACGACCAGCACCTGGCGGCCGGCCAGCAGCGTCCGGTACAGGCCGGACGCCTCCGCCAGGTCGACGGGCACCCGCTCGGGCGCCACCCCCAGCGCGCGCAGGAACAGCGACAGCGCCTCGGTCGGCTGCAACGGTGACCCGGCCGCCCAGCCGCGCAGGTCGACGTAGAGCTGCCCGTCGCCGAACCGCGAGGCGACCCGCCACCCCCAGTGGACGGCGAGGGCCGTCTTGCCGACGCCGGCACCGCCGGTGAGCAGGACGGGGTCGCCTGCGGCCCGGTCGTCGGCTGCCCAGGCGTCGAGCTGCGCGATCGCGTCGGCGCGGCCGGTGAAGTCGCCGATGTCCGCCGGTAGCTGGGTGGGCGCCGGGGTGCGGGCGGCCACGCTGGTGGCTTCGTTCCGGGCGGCCGCGGCGAGCGCCACCCGATCGGGTTCGGTGAGGCCCAGGGCGTCGGCGAGCAGCCGCACCGACCCGCCGTGGGGCCGGCGGATGCGGCCGGACTCCAGGCCGACGATCGTGCGCACGCTCAGCCCGGCACGCTCGGCGAGCTGCTCCTGGCTGAGCAGGGCTCGCTGCCGCAGCAGGCGCAGCAGGCCTGCCAGGGCTGCCGGTTCGGCAGGGGGTTCGGAGTCGCCGTCGCTGGCCATCGTCGCCGCCGCAAGAAAGGTGCCGGGATCTTGCCAGGGAATTGCCGAACAGTTGCCTGGATCACGGGGCCGTACGGCGGAAGAGTCTACCGGCCACGGGGGGCATGCCGTACGGCCGTGCCTGGGAAAGGCCGCCTCGCCCCGCGTGGCGGGAGACCACCCCCGTCGAGGAATGGAGGTGCCATGTTGCTTGGACGACGTACGGCGCTGGCGGTGGCCGCGGCGCTGGCGGTAGCAGGGCTGCTGGCCCAGCCCGCCCTGGCCGCCGACCGGGAGAGCGGAACGCTGGCCTGCAAGCCCGGCCAGGAGGTGGTGGTCACCGAACGCACCAGCGCGGGGCTCACGACGGTCACCTACGGCCGCAGCCGCACCGCGGCCTACAAGCGGGACTGGTCGACCACCGTCACCCGAACGGGCCTGCAGGCCACCAGCTGGGAGGTGACCACCAGCGGCGCGATGGACCACGAGGTGACCGGCGCCGTCTGCGGGCCGTGACCGTCACGGACGCGCCACAAGGACATAGCCACCAACTGGCCTGGCCCGCTCCGGGCGGCCGCGGCGAGCGCGCCCGGTCGGGTCCGGTGAGGCCCAGGGCTTTGGACCAGCAGCAGCACGGATTCACCGTGGGGCCGGCGGATGCGGCCCTGCCGCCTGACAGCGCTACGCCTAGCGAACTGAGGCAATGAGGACACAACCACCAGTTAACAGAAAGGATTCCGAAGTGGCCCAAAAACGGCGTCACTCCTTGTTACGAGGAGCGACTTGGGTAGTCGCCGGTCTCGTCATGGTCCTTGTACCTGCTAGTCCCTCCTTCGCCCATGGCGACCCGGTCAACGGGCCGTGGTACCACTCGACGTCATCCCCGTGCAGCAACGCCATCTCTGGCAGCAGCGGAGGCGGCTACGGCTGGGCTCGTCATAACTACGATGCTCACCGGGCATCGACACGGAGGTATGTTATCGAGTATTCGCGTAACTGGGCGAATGACTTCAGGACGTGCGCCCAGGACTACAGCATAAGTCCGTATCGAATCACGGTGAGCGCACAATTCCAGTTCGACGGCACCTCACTTGCGTGCACAGGCGGTATCGATGCATCGTTCAAGGACGCCGGTCTCAGCGCCAGCTGCACCGCAAGCGGCTCGACAGTAACGGAAACGGTGACGGCTACATGTGCCAGATACTCCTCTTCCTGCCGAATTGATCTAGGCTATCTGGAGGTCCTCGCTCCATCAGGCGGGTCTTTCTACAACTACGTCCTTGGCAGGACGAGGGCGACGGTTACCAACTCGAGCGGGAATCCCGTGTCGTGGGGAACGCCTTATGAATAGTTTGACCAACGGCCCGCAACCAAGACAGTGTTGATGGCAACACACCAGAGCCTTAGGGCGTACACCACCGACAATCGGGCGCGCTGATCCTCAACCGCACGGCACTTTGTCACGCAGCCGCCAAGGGCTTCGGTTAGCCCCTGCTCGACAAGCGTCATAGAGACACAAGGCTGCCCGGGACCAGGCACGTCTGGTCCCGGGCAGATCGCGCGAGCAGATCCTCCAGCCGGAATGGCGGCGGCCCGCGCCATCACCATGAACGGCGCCGGCGCAGGATCGCCCAGACCCAGCCGGGGTGATAGGCAACCCCGGTGAGCCGCTCGATCACGGGCGGCGATCTGGGCCAGGGTCCACAGCTCCCCGGTGAACCCGTGCGCGGCCGCGCCCTCCAGCAGCGCCTGGCGGACGCGTTCCAGATCCTGCTCGGTGAGCCGTGGGGGCGGGCCGCTGGGGCCCTTGCTGGTCAACGCCTCGGTGCCGCCAGCGGTCCAGGCGGTACGCCAGCGGGTCGCGCTTTGCCTTGGGACGCCCAGGGTGCGGGCGACCTGGGCGGGGTGCTGCCCGTGGGCAAACAATTCGGCTGCTTGGAGGCGGCGGTCCCGTGCCAGAGCCCGTGCCAGACCTGCAAGCAAGACAAGGAGATGAGAGTACGAGCGAGCCTGAAACCGCTGGTAGCGGAGGCGAACCACCATGCATACGAACACCGGCACACCAGGACCGAGCCTGTGGGTGACCACCCGGGCGTGGGGTCGCGTCGGTTGATCGCATCCGCGGCTGTGGGGCGAAGCCGGTGGTTAATTCTGAACCCTGCCGGATCAGGCTCCGGCTTCGGGCTCGATCTCGACCTCGTAGATGGCCGCCCGAACGCGGACGTCGAACCAGCGGAAGAACCCTTCCTGGCCAAGGAGGTGGAAAGCCAGCGGCCAGGGGTCACAGAACCACACTGGCGACTCCCAGGTCACCTCGCCCAAGCTCAGCTGGACGGATGCCCGCCGCGCGGCGGTGACGAAGCCCCCCACGGCGAAGCGCTCCTCGTCCGCGGTGGTCAAGTCGACCCCGGCAGCGTCGGCGACCCACGCGGCGAACCGGTTGTGCAGGGCGCCGGTGTCCAACAGGCATAGCTGCGGTGCGCGCGCGATGCCTTCGACCGTTACCGGCACCGCCGGACGAAGGTAGTCGCCCGAGGTCCCCGGAAGCTCCTTGAACGGGAACCTCATGCGGGCGCCACACCGGTCGCTTCAGTCTCGTCACCGGGGACACGAAACATCGCGTCGGCGTGCTGGTTGTGGCGCTCGAGCCACTCCAAGACGGCTTGCGGCGTGTCCGCGGCCACGAGTACCTCGAGTCCGCGCTGGGCAACCCATTGACCTGCGAAGGGCCGTAGGAGGTCGGCTTCGCGACCGTGGTGTGGCCCGCGCCGGCCCGGCGACGCAAGCGGTCCTCCCCGGCGGCGGCCTACCGTGAAGCCCAGCCGGCTCAGGATGCGGCGGGCCTGGTGGGTGTTGAAGTCGGCGCGATCCAGGCCGGTGATCAGGCTGATCACCTGCTTGGGCGGGAACCGCTTGCCGGCTACGACGACGTAATGCTCCCCCAGCGGCTCGGGCATGACATCGCGAAGCCGTCGCCCGACCTCTGCGGTGTCGAAGGCGAACTGCTGCTGCGCGATCGTGGCCTGTACCTGACTCATACTTACTGTCTAGCACTTACCGACCGTTCCCACAAGTGTCGGGGGAACCGGGTCGCCGACACGATCACAGCGTCCTGCCGATCTCCGTAGGGAGTAAAGTCGTCCAAGGTGACTAATCACACGTAATCTATTAAATAGATAGAGCAGACTAAACGCTCTACGATTCCGGTCCAAGGTCTGGAGCGAGCTTCCGCGACGTCGATAGCAAGGAGACGACATGCCAGACCCGCCCGCTGCGACGGACTCCGGATCGCTGTCGGGCGGCGAGGTGATCGAGATTGACGGCCTGCTATGGAAGCCCAGGCCGGGAGCGACCGCCTCGGGGGAGGAGTTCAGACGCGCTCGGTCGCTGATCCTCGAGATCCGCCGCGACGCGTCCTGGAACCCATGGGTGGAAGAGGACCGGGCGCAGGAGTACGAGCAGGCAATGGCGGTCTTGGAGCAGTGGACGCGGGCCGAGCCTGGCTTCCGGCCCCGGACGTCCGAGGAGTTCGACGCGAGGATAGCTGCCTGGGATGTCGAGTTCGAGGCCCGTAACGCCGAGCGCGATCGGCAGCGGGCCGCACGCGTCGCCCTGTACGACCAGGGCCGCGAGCAGGCAAGGCTCGCACTGCTGGAGCAGCAGGCGATCCTTCGGCACCGCGGCCAGGAACTCGACGATCTGCGTGCGCGCCGGCGGTTTCCCGCGATGGCCGAGCAGCCACGCCGCCAGCAGATCGCTGAGCTCGAGGAGTCTGTGGCCGGAGCACTCACCGCGATCGTCCGCCTCCAGGAGGAAGTCGGGGACGTCGAGGCCGTGGTCGACCGCTGGGGGTGGCTGCCGCGGGAGCGCCGGGAGTTGGCGCTCACGCTCTTCTCCGTCCGCCGCCGCGCTGAGGTGCGGTCACTGCGTGACCGGGTCACGGAGCAACGGGCGACGCTGCAGGCCACCAAGGGTCGTGCCGAGCGCACCCCGATCCGTGCCGCACTCGACCGGGACACCCAGCGGCTGGAGTTCCTGGTAGCGATACCGCCGCTCGAAGCTGCGGAGATGTGCTCTGAGTGCGTCTCACCGGCCACTTGGCACGGGTACGTCACCACCGGTGCGAATCTCGACGCGGGTCCGTGCCCGGCGTGGCCGCGGTGGGCGGAACGCATCCGCAAGGTACGAGAGATGCTCGCCGCCGCAGTCAAGGACAAGCCTACCCAGCCGCCACCCCCGAAGCCGGAACCGCTGGCCGTCATCCCCTCCGGGCTGCCGATCGCCGAGGTGATGAGGCAGTTGGCGGAGAGCCAAGCCAAATACCCGGACGCGCGCGTCCGGCGTGGCAACCGTAATCGATGGGAGATCTGGCCCGGATGATCCTGCGCGACGCCAGGCCCGTCAGCCAATGTGCGATGCCACGCCCCACGCCAGTGCCTGACGGCCAGCCTCTTCCACCGGCGCGTGGCGCCGTCGCGCTACTGCTGCTGTCTCGGGGTGTGGCTTCCAGAACACTGGGCCGGCACGGGTTCGATTCCCGTTCGGGAGTGCCCCGTTTACGTCGGCCTGCATGCCCGTGAGCAGCAAAAACACACTGGTGTAATGGTGGAGGCGAACCACCAAGCATACGAATACCAGCGCACCGGGACCCAGCCTGTGGGTCACCAGCCGGGCGTGGGGTCGCCACAGTTGATCTGGAGCGAAGCGGCGCCTTGTGGCCTCATTGCCGTTACGGCCTCTGGTTGCCGGGCCTTGGCCAGATCTGGACGAGGTGCCGCTCGTGGACGGCGCAGATCCACGGGCCGGCGCGGCGCGAGCGCTGGATCATGCGGTTGATGTTCGCCAGGAAGCGGTCGCGTTGCTGCTCGCCGGTCAGGTTCGCGTTGGTGAGGCAGAAGGCACGGACGCCGTGCGCCGTGAGCGCCTTCAGCTCCGGCGGGGCGGCGGCGGATCGCGTCGTCCTTGGTGAGTGCCACCCACCCGGCCCGGCCCACCTGCTCCAGCCAGACCATATCCTCCACCGTCTCCTCCGCCCCTGGCCCGTAGACCGAGCGCATCGTGTGCACGACCAAGCCAAGCTCGCGCATGGCGTCGGGGAGCAGGTAGTAGCCCAGGCTGCGGTCGACGAAGAACTCGGGCGGCGGGTCACGCTGCGGGCGGGAGCGCGGCACGGATCACGTCTTCCAGGTCCTGGTCGTCCAGGTCGAAGTCCCGCGCGACCGACGCCAGCGGCTCGCCTGCGCGGAAGCGGTCGAGCACGTCCTCCATGCGCGCACCGCCGCGGACGAAGACGGGTTGGCCGAAGGCACGGCGGGGATCGACCTCGACGACGTGCCGTCGGGTGATCGGCAGCACCATGCGCTCCGCCAGGTCGTCCGGCGCGTAGGTGATCCGCTGGAGGTAGTCGCGGATCACGTCAGAGAAGACCCGCTGGCCGCTCAGCACGACCGTGAGGATCTCCTCATCGCCGTGCCGGGTGGCGTAGTCGTACAGGATCGACGACCCGTCGGTGAACAGCCGGCCCGACGCCAAGGCGTGCTCGACGCCGAGCTCCTGCTGCAGCACGTGGAGCGAACGGCGGATGTGCTGCATGGACACGCCAGCCTTGCGGAAGGCCGCAGCAACCATCCCCTCCGCCAGCCCGACGAACGGGATCCTGGGGTGCCGCGCCGGCGCCGGCAGGGCAGTGATCAACGGAACGGCGTGGACCTCGCGCTGCCCTGCGGATCGGCGAGCGTAGCCGCGTGCCCAGGTATTGAAGGTGGAGCGCGGCACGCCAAGGAAGTTGGCCGCCTCGTCGACGGTGTAGAGCGGCACGTCGAAGCGCAGGTCGCCGGCAGTGTCCACCGTCAGGCCCCCTTCCCTACGGTTGGGGCAACCCTACCTCGACACTGCGACGCGCACGCCTCTGTCCACAGGCCAAGTCGACCGCTGCGGCCGCACTTGCTTGAGTTGAGGCGTATGGACGAACATGCGTTCGCAATAGTGGTGCGCAAGCGGTGCCTGAAGGAGTGCCCAGATGCGAGACGAGCCTGACTTGTACGAATACGCAAGGCAGACGTCCGAGCTTGATCTGCATGGCTATCCGGTCTCGGCGGCGCGCGAGGTCGCTAGAGAGTTCGTCAAGGCCGCATGGGAGGCAGGCTGGGACCATGTCGTGCTGATCCATGGGGCCCGAGCCGCGCGCCACCCGCAGAGCAAACTCGTCCTCAGCGGGTATGGGGGCATCAAGTGGAGTCTGCGCGGGATGCTTCACGACGGCGAGTTCGACCCCTACGCTCGCAGTGCCAGTTCCTCGCTGCACCGGCATGAGCCGACACGGCTGATCATCGCCCTTGAGCCCCTCGCACCGAGGTGAGCGTGTTCGTTGCCTGCCGCGCTGACCCAGCTGCTACGGGCAGCTCCGAACAGGACTGACCACTACCCAGGGAGATTAGGCCAGGGTAGAGGGAGACGCCCAGTGGGGCGACCATCAGCCTTCGGGGTTCTCGACTGCCCGCGGCGCCGTTCGGGTTCCTTCAGGTGCTCAGGTAGGTATCGATGTCGTCGAGGGCGTCCTCGGCCCGGGGGCCGACCAGCGGGTCGCCGCGCTGGCGGTCCAGCGCCGCCCGGACGGCCTCGGCGTCGAGCTGGCCGTGGATGCGGGCGAGGTGGCCAAGGCAGGTCGCCGCCACCGCGGCCAGCGGCCGGTCCTCGCCGCCTAGCAGGCGTAGGCACAGGTCCTGGACGGCCTGCCGGTCCGGGTGGTGGAAGGCCGCGCCGACCAGCGCCCGCGCGGCCGCCTGCGGGTCGCCGCGCTCGAGCGCCGCGACCACGTCGGCGGGGGTCGCCGGGACCGGCTCCTCGTAGCGCAAGTGGCTCATGGCACGATGATCCTCCCCCTGGCGTCGACGAGGCCAGCACGCCGCAGCGCGGCCTGCATCTCGGGGCGCAGCTCGCTCCAGGATCGAACATGGCCGTGGAACACCTGCTGGCCCAGGTAGGTCTCGTCGAACACGACGATCTCCTGGTTGGCCGGGTCGACGCCGACGCGGCGGGCAGAGGTGGGCTTGACCTGGACGGAGCGGTCCAGCGCCGCCTGGCCGTCGCGCGGCGCCGCGGCGACGTCGCCGCGCTGGACCGGGCCGTGCTTGGGGGACGGCTCATACCGAGGTCGGCCTCCGTCGGGCGGCTCACCACCGCCCGAGGCACCCTCGGCCGCGGCGGCCAGCAGCACCCCCGAAGTGATCGCCGCAGCACCGCCAGCGGCGATCTCCCCGGCCGCGGCAGCGCTCACGCTCAGCGCCCCGGCGCTGGCCGCCACGCCACCACTGGCCAACGCCAGCGAGCCGCCACCGAACGGCCCGGCGAGCAGGGCACCACCGCCTGCCGCAAGCGCCACCAGCCCGACGAGGACCAGCACCGCCGCCAGCGCCAGGAGGACGCTGCGGCCGCTTGGGAAGCAGTCGGTGACGTCGCCGCAGTTGTCGGCTCGTGCGACTCCCGCCGTCCCTACCACCAGCAGGATCGCTGCGCCCGCGGCCACAGCAAGGCGCCTGGTCACGGCGAAGCTCCGTCGGCCGGGACCGCCCCCGAGCGGCCGGTATCGCCGCTTGCCTGCGTGACGTCGACGGGCGGGAGCAGCAGGCTCATGCACACGATCGCGGCGACCGTGGCGTACAGCAGCGGCGCGAAGTCCTGCGCGGTAACGATCGTCGTGCCGAACGCCACGACGTAGGCGGTACGGCCGATCAGCCAGGCGACCAACCACCCCAGCACCGCAGCGAGCACCAGGCGGATGCCAAACGGCACCCGTAGCGCCCACCAGCGCGCCGGGGGCATCGTCGGCAGCACCAGCGTCTGCACGCAGAACGCTGCGACGAGCACGCACCAGGTCAGGACGCCCCTGGCGAGGTCGGGGGTGATGCCGGCCAGCAGCAGCGCGGTCAACCCAGCCCGCAGCAGCGCACCGGCGACCCGCCACGGCCAGCCCCGCCGTGCGGGCGCCGGCATCCAGGCAGCGACCGGCTGGTAGCGGCGACCAGTGATGCGCTCCAGGCCGTGGAAGCTGGCGTAGGCCCACGCGGCGGCGGCAAGGGCGGCGGCAGCGCCGACCAGCAGCGCGTGCTGCTGGATCGGCGTGATCGCGGTGGGGTCGGGCCGGTTGAGCTGGGTCCGCCAGGTCCACAGGGGGCGGATGAGCAGCGGGTAGGCCTGCGTCCACAGCCCGGCCTGCACGCCGGCGCCCAACGCGGCGGCGGCCACGCCGGCGGTCAACCCCGCCTGTCTCGATGCAGCGGCCAGCAGCCCCGTGACCGTACCCCTGGCAAGCAAGGCGACCAGCGGCGTGCCCAGCAGCAGGGCCGCCAGGAGCAGGTAGGAGATCAGGTGGGGCAGCAGGAACTCGACCAGCCAGTCCCACGGCGTGGCCGGCTCGAAGAACGATCCCAGCGACGGGTGCTGGAACACAAGCAGGTCACCCAGGACGAACCCGGACCACAGCCAGGCCGCCAGGCCGCACCCGGCCAGCGCTACGGCGACCAGGACGCAGACCCAGGCGAGCGAATAGGTGTAGGTGACCTCCTCGGCCGGCCGCCAACCACCACGGAACAGGCCCACGAGCAACGCGACCACAGGGCCGATCAGGCCGAGCCCTGGTACGGCCCGCAGCCAACCGCCGTCCGACAGCGCCAGCCCGAACCCGGGCGCGCGTGGCCAGATCCGGCCGGGCAGGAATGCCCACAGCTGATCCTCGACCCGTGCCACCAATGACCGCGGGCGCGCACGCCCACCGGCGACAGCGCTCACCGGCTCGCTCCAGCTACGACCTGCGGGTCGTCCCCTGCCGCGGCGCTCCTTGCGGTCGCGAGCCCAAGGGTCGCGCCGTAGGCCAGGTGCCCCAGCAGCGAGACAGAGACGAACTCGCCCACGGCCGTGAGCCCCAACCAGGGCGGGTACAGCGCGACCGTGAAGGCCTCCAGCACCAGCGCCCAGACCACCGCGCTGACCACGCCGGGCCGGCGGACCACCATCGCGTAGCCGACCGCGAACCCAAGGCCGTTGAGCAGGTGGAAGCCGGTCCCCGCCAGGTACTGCACCCCAGCCGGCGCGTCGCGGC
>WNGE01007963.1_pt1 | contig 11710 bp, 9 predicted proteins | sample 5400651 | NCBI WGS metagenome assembly WNGE01 (sample SAMN13153370, study PRJNA577476) | soil metagenome | isolation source: 60 cm soil or saprolite under grassland replicate 2 | place: USA:California | collected 2016-06-15 | reverse complement strand
GAAGCCCTCTTGCCCCGGGCGCGCCGGCGTGCAGCCCTTGCGGATCACCCAGTAGTCGCGGCCGAAATGCGACTCCCGCCAGGCGAAGTTGTGGTGGTTGTGTACCTCGTGCGTCGACTCCGCGCCGAGGATCTCGAGCACCTTGCTCACGACGATGTCACGCCCGGCGTAGGCGTAGTCGCCGGCTAGCTCCATCGCGGCGACGTACGAGTCGCCCAGCTCCGAGCCGACCTCGAACAGCACCGGCGGCGAGTCCATCTCGCCCTCGCGTGCGCGGGCGTCGGCCCTCCTCGTCCTCCATCAGGTTGACGTAGTGGTTGCCGGAGCCGACGGTGCCGAGCTGCGACTCGGCGAGCTGCGCGAGCTTGCGCTGCGGCGCAAAATCGGCGTTGCGGATCTCGTCGAGCACCGTGTGGTCGGCACGCTCCGTCGCGGGCACGCCCATGCCGAACGAGACGCGGCGCGTGATCTCGCGCATGACGAACTCGACGCCGCCGAGCGCGTCGAGGTCCGTTCGCGTCAGGTCCGTTCGGGCCGCCTTGTTTCCACACCCGATGTCGTACCCGACGCCAGACGGCGAGACGTACCCCTCGTAGGCGATGCCCCCGCCGATCGGTTGGCTGTAGCCCGGGTGGTGGTCCGCGCAGAGCACGCCGAACTCGGCGTCCCCGGCCTCCATGCAGCGCTCGAGCTGCTTCAGGCTCCGCTCGTCCACGGAGCCGAACGTCTTGATCGTGCTCACTGTCCGTTCCATTGTGTCGTGGCGGCCGCCTCTCCGCGCCGTGTTGACCCATGCTGCGCCGCCGACATTCGTACGCGGTGATGCCTCCGGCAGCGCGCCGGACAACACGATGGGTCACACTGCTGTCGTGAGCGATCCTGTTTCGTGGTTGTTGATCCGCCCGGGCTGGAAGGTTCTCGCGCTAGACGGAACCGAGGTCGGCGAAGTCGACGAAGTTGCCGGCGATGACACGGAGGACATCTTCGACGGCCTGGCGATCGCGACGACCGGATTCGGAAAGCCGCGCTACGTGCCGGCCGAGCAGGTCGCCGGGATCACCGAGGGGACGATCCGCGTGTCGCTCACACAAGAGCAGGTCGCGCAGTTGGACGAATACCTCGAACCCGCGACGACCGCAGAGATCGAGCCCAACAGCAAGGGCGGGATCGGCGAGAGCCTCGGCTCCGAGATCCGTGAGGTCGAGGGCGACCTGGTCGCACCGATCCAGCGACACGAACACCCGATGAACATCTGGCGCCGGATCGCCTTCTTCTTCCGCCGGCGCGTAGGCTGAAGAAATTGCGAATGGATCTCGGACGACCAATTAGATCCTGAAGCCGATCGGCGCGCGTGGCTTCACCACCACTCCCGAAAGCCGCGCGTAGAGATCCGCCAGTGTCTCAGCGCCCGCCGGGAGGGCAGCACCGTCGTGCGCGGCCAACCACTCGCGTGCCTCAACCGGCGGGAACGCCACGAACTCGATACTGGCCGCGCACCGTCCCGGCCGAGCCGCGGCAGGATGCAACGATCCCAGCGCCTCGTTGGTCGTCACGAGGACGACGACGCGAAGTCCCTGCCCGATCAGCCCGTCGACGACGTTTAGAAAACGCGACAGGCCCTGACCCGTCCGTGCTTTTGCGTCAGAGGTCAGCAGTTCTCCGGTGTCTTCGAGGACGAGCAGGCGCCACGTGTCGTCCTCCGCGCCCTCTTCATTCGTGAGCACGTCGAGCATGTACTCGGAGCTGCCGAAGAACTCCTCGGGATCGGTGATGTAGTGCGTCGCGCACCAGTCGCGCCACTCCCAGGCGAGCGCCCGCAGCGCGTGCGTCTTGCCGGTTCCCGGGACGCCGTGCCACAGCAACAGCCGACCGCCGGCGGACGGCCGCCAGTTCCCGTCGGCGAGGACGGCGAGCCCTGCACGGACCTCGCGTGGATAGTTTGCATCGATCTCGCTCCAGCAAGGCACGTCGATGCTGCGATGCACGGAGTACGGACCGCGGCGGCCTTGCGACCAGAACTCGATCGACACGCGCTGCTGGCCAGCCGGCTCGACCTCGGGCACATGCTCGCGCAACCATTCCTCCGCTCTGTCGAGCTCGTGGCGCTCGTGCGCTGCCGCAATCCCCTCGACGCCACCGCGGCCGAAGGCGACGTACAGGAGAGCGCCGCCGAGGTCGACGAAGGCCTGCTCGCCGTGGTGCGAGCGGGTTGTTGACAGCGCGACATCGCGGATCCGTTCGAGGCCTGCGTCGGACGGCCAGTCGAAATGCGCCGTGTGCGGAAGGGCCCGCTCCGTGACGAGTGCCGACCAGCGGTGATACGGCAACGACGACGCGCAGAACTCGCCTGTCAGCGTAAGCGGCAGCGCGGGCACGCCGCCGCGCTCGCCCGCGGCGAGCTGCTCGAGCCGCTCTTCGGTTGTCTGGACCATCGCTTCGCTTTCTAGGCCACGTTCGGTGGCGGAATGGGCGCCGGACGGCACCCGGGAGAATGGGAACTCGTACTCACCCCTGGCAGGGGTCATCCGCCCGCTATTGCGGGCATCGGTTTCGACGGAATCGCATGTGCGCCGTCGAGTTGAGCACGAGTTTCACCTCCATCACGAAATCGAACGACGATCGGCGCGCAACGATAGCGGACGCAGCTACTCGTCGCGCGGCACGGCGGGCTCCGCGGCGAACGCGAACGCCATAGCAAGCCCGACGAACGGCCAGACGAGGTACGACGGCTGGAAGACGCGGCCGAGGAAGACGAGCGCGAAGATCGAGACCGCGAAGCCGGCCGCAGCGAACCACAGGTCCCGGACACGGCGCTGCACCCACAGGAGCCACACCGTGAGCGGCAGCCAGACCACCGCGAGCAGCGGCAGGAACGGGTACGGGTCGGTGCGCTGGTCGATCAACCCGGCCTTGACGAGGAGACCGGAAAGGCCGTACCCCACGATCCGATACGTCTTGCCGCCGTACTCGATCGTGTCCGCCCAGAACGCGCTCGCGTCCCACGCGACGAAAGGCAGCACTCCGGCGGCCACGACTGCGGCGAACAGCGCAGCCGCCCGCAACACGTCACGTCGCGGATTGCGCTGCACCGCGGCCAGCGCGAGAAACGGCAGGGCGACGAACGCAAACTGCTTGAGCAGGACGGCGGCGGCAAGTGCGGCGGCGGCCCAGAGAAGACGTCGTCGCGCGACGAGCGCGAACGCGACCACGGTGAAGAGGACGCTGGGGGCGTCGGCCGTCCCGAACCAGGCGGCGCGCACCGCGAGCGGGCTACCCGCGACGACGGCGCCCAGCACAAGTCGCCGGACGAGCGGCGCAGGGAACAGCAACGCGGCAGCCAGTCCGCCGAGCGTCGTGAGGAGCACGAAGAATCGGTAGTCGGACCACGGCTTCGGAAGCGCCGACCACACCGCGGCGGTGATCGCCGTTCCCGGGAAGTACGCGAAGTGCCGCAGCGCAACCTGCTGCTCGCGGGTCTTCTCCGTGACGCTGCCGTCGAGCGAGTAGAACCGCTCGAGCCCCGAGTGCGAATAGTCGTGCCCGTACGGGTTCTCACCGTCGCGCAGGAGGTCGCCTGCGAGCTCGATCTGGTACGTGGAGTCGTTCGTGAAGAACCACGGCTCGCTCGATTGACGTAGCCCCGCCTGGAGCACGACGGCCGGCACCGCGAGCAGGCAGACGACGGCCGCGGTCAACGCGAAGGCCCACCAGCGCGGCCAGACGGACCGCAGCGGCGCGGCGGCCGACGCGAGCGCGACGAGGACTCCGGCGAGCAGCGCCGGCGCGCGCACAGCCTCCGTATCCCAGGCGCCGTCGACGCCGCGCACGAACGCCGCGAAAGGTCCCGTCGCGTGCACCGTCCCGGGCCGGAAGTTCCAAGGCTCGGAACCGAGGCTGAGAACCGTCACGAGCACCAGCGCCCCGAGCGCGCCGAGCAGCAGCCAGACGTCGCGACGTGAAAGCACGACGCCAGCCTGCACTAACGAGCGGCCGGTGCGGGCGCCGATGCGACTCGAGGCGGCACACGTGAAGTCGACGCCGCGAGTCGCTCGCGCCCGAGCGCAGTCGCGGCGCCAACACCGAGCGCGGCCCAGAGAAGCGGATCCTCGAAGAAGACGCCGTATGACAGCGAGTGCACCACGAGGACCGCGAGCACGCCGAGCACTCCGAGTCCGAGCGGGTCGTCGCGCGCGCGCAACATGTAGCAGAGCCGGACGGCCGCCGCGAGGAAGGCGAGGTAGAGGAAGAGACCCGCTGCGCCCAGCTCGGCGGCGATCGTGAGCGGCGCCGTGTGGGATGTCGTGCGGCGCTCGGATTCTCGGCGTGATCCCACATCGCGACTGGCAGCCGGCTGCGACGCGATGCCGACTCCCGCAACAGGATGGTCGGCGAACACGACCCACGCGTCCTTGGCCAGCGTCCACCGCCCGCTCACGACGCGGTCGGCCGAGTGCTCGCGCGCGACGATCGCGAACGCGGCGAAGCCCGCCACGAGCAGGACGACCACACCGGCGCCGAGCACCTGGCGGGTGCGCCGTCCACCCGCCACTGTGGTGACGAGCACGGCCGCCACCCCGAGCGCGGCCAAGCTCGACTGCGAATAGGAGAAGTAGAGGCCCGTCCAGATGAAGGCCGCGGCGACCGTGCAGAGGACGATCGGAGCTTTCGCGAGCAGCGCGACGACGACAACGATCGTCAGCACGACGACGAGGTGTCGTGCGTAGATGGACGGGTCCGAGAAGAGTGACGTGACGCGGAAGTAGCTCGTGTAGTTGTTGGCGACGGAGAGCTTGGGCTCGTAGAAGAGGAGCCGGTGTGTCCACTCCTCGGCGATTCCGACCGCGGCGAAGAGGCATCCCAGCGCAACCGCCTCGATCGCGAGCACGCGCGGGAGCCACGGACGAAACGGCGCGGCGGCGACGACCCTGAGCAGGACCGCGAACGGGAGCACGAAGAACGCGATGCGCGTCGCAGCCGCCGAGCCGTCGTACGCCCACAGCAGCGACAGGCTCATGAGCGCCGTGAGGAGTGCGGCCGGTGCGGCGAGGAACGTCGGCAGCGGCCGGGGCTCCTCCTCGCGCACGGCGCGCCAGGCGAGCGCGGCGCCCGCGGCGGCAAGCGCCGTGTAGAGCGGGATCAGGCGCCCGAGCGCACCTCCCTGTCCGAGGCCGACGAAGAACCGGTGCTCCGTCCCGATGTCGAACGGCAGCCGAAACGGAGCCAGCCCGACGACCGCCGGGGGGACTGCGGCGGGAAAACGAACGAACCCCCACGCCAGCGCCGCGAGCACCGGGACGCCGAGCACGACCGCGGCGGCTCCCTTCGGCGAGACGACGGAGTCGAATCCGCGCGGCAGGAGATCGCCGGCGAACAGCACCTCGGCCGCGGTGATCGTGACGAGCGCTGCAAGCAGAACGGCGCGCGGGCGGCCGAGCAGCAGCCCGAGCGCTCCGATCGCCCCGAGTACCGCAGCAGCATCCCTCACGGCTCGGGCTGCGTCGGGCGGCCTCCCCAGGCCCTGTGCGCGGCCGGCAGCAAGGCAGTGGTGACCGGCACGCGGGGTAACGTACCCTGAACGCAGGGTCGGCCGCCGGCAAGCCGCGGCTCGAGCGTCGACCCACGGCGTCCAGTGAGCTCTCGACGGATGAACAAGCGCATCGGCATCGCTGTGATCCTGGTCGCCCTGGTGGCGGCCGGCGTGCTGGCGGCGCTCTACTACCGGAGCCAGACGAGGGAGAGGACGGTGCGCGGATCGTCGACGGTGGAGTTCGTACCGACGCAGGTGCCCGGCGAGAAGAAACGGCCTCGTCGCGTCGTCGACAAGGTGCCCTGGCCGATGTACGGCTACGACGTCGCACGATCCCACGTCGCCGCGGACTTCCACCACCGGCCGCCGTTCAGGCGCGTGTGGACGGTCGAGACCGGCTGGTTCATCGAGTTTCCTCCTGCGATCGGCGACGGCCGCGTCTTCGTGGCGAACCTCAGGGGTCGTTTCCTCGCAATCGATGCGGACACCGGAAAAATCGCGTGGCGCAAGGAGTTTGGACGCTGTATCGCCGACGGTCCCGCAATCCAGGGCCGCATCGTCGTCGTGGCGGTGGGGAACCCGAACCCGTGCGCCAGGGACAACAGGGAGGCGCAGCCCGGCTTCGTGGTGGCGATGGACGCGCTGACAGGGCGTCAGCTCTGGCGTCACCACATGGGCGTGACGGAATCCTCGCCGCTCATCGTGGACAAGCTCGTCTACGTCGGGTCGTGGGACCACAAGATCTACGCGCTCGACCTGAACAGCGGCAAGACGCGGTGGGTGTACGACACCGGCGAGGAGGTCGACAGCTCCGCCGCCTACGCGGACGGCATCATCTACATCGGCGCGAACGACGGCCACGTCTACGCACTCAATGCCTGGAACGGCAAGCTCGTCTGGCGGGCGAGCTCGTTCTCGCGCTTCGGCCGGCGCGAGTACTTCTACGCGACGCCCACCGTCGCGTACGGCCGCGTGTACATCGGCAACACCGACGGGACGCTCTACGCCTTCGGCGCGAAGACGGGCGACCTGCTCTGGGCGCGGAAGGCGGGGACGTACGTGTACACCGCGGCGGCGGTCTGGCGCCATCGCGTCTTCGTCGGCACGTACGACGGCTACTTCAAGGCTTTCGACGCGGCGACGGGAGATCCGGTCTGGAGCTGGACAGCGCCCGCGAAGGTGCACGCCGCGCCGACCTTGATGGCGGGGCTCGTCTACTTCAGCACCGCCTCGACCGGGCCGTACGCACACCCGTCGCGCTACATCAAGCGCGGCCCGCGCGGGATCTACGCGCTCAGCGCGCGGACGGGCAAGCTCGTCTGGCAGCACCTCGGGATCGGCCAGTACTCGCCGGTCGTGGCCGACGAGGACCGGGTCTACGTGATCGGCTCCACGCGCGTGTACGCGGTCGAGTCGCGGAAGGAGCGCAGGCACCGCCGCTGACGCGTTTCGGGTGCCTGGACAAGAGCGCAGCCTCCGCGTACCTTGTCCGCAGGTCGCGCGTGGACATCCTCGGCCGCCGGCACGCTCGCCGGTCGGTGCGTCGGCACCGGCTGCTTCTGCTCGGACCGCTCGTCGTGGTGTCTGTGCTCGTGGGTCTGGCCGTCACGGCCGGCACCAGCGATCCGTGGACCGGACATACCGTTCCCTTCGCGGTCCAGCCGGCCGTGCCGCCGTTCGACCTGGAGGAGCTGAACGGCGCGCGCGAGGGGCGGCTGCCTTCCTCACACAGGCCGACGGTGCAGGCCGCGTTCGCCGCGGAAAGCTACCGGCCGAACACGCTTGCGACGCTCGCCCTGTTCGACTCGGCGCCGCGACTGTCCCTTCGCTTCTACGCCGTCGGCGTGGGCGCGGGCAAGGTCGGTAACCGCCCTCTGGTCCGCAATGACGTGATGCGGGGGATGCCGGTCGGCCCCGAGCGCCGCCTCGGCGCTGTCCGTCCCGGCTCGAGGGCCCGCCTCCGGATCGGGAACTGGCCCACCGGTCTGTACTTCGCCGAGCTCCGAGCGCCCGGCGGCCGCGTCGGGTACGCGCCGTTCGTCCTCGCCCCGAGCAAGCTCGGCCAACACCGGATTGCCGTCGTGATCCCGACGCAGACCTGGCAGGCCTATAACTTCCGGGACGACGACGGTGACGGCCTGGCCGATACGTGGTACGCCGATCCCGACCACCGCACGACGGCGCGGCTCTACCGTCCGTTCGAGAACCGCGGCGTCCCGCGGCGCTACAAGTCGTACAACGAGCCCTTTCTGCGGTGGCTCGTGCACGAGAAGATCGGCGTCGACGTTCTCTCCGATGCGGAGCTCAAGACGACGAGCGGATCCGCGCTCGCCCACGCCTACCACCTCATCATCTTCCCCGGCCACCACGAGTACGTGACGCAGCACGAGTTCACGGCGGTGACGCGTTACCGCGACCTCGGCGGCGATCTGATCTTCCTCTCGGCGAACAACTTCTACTCGCAGATCACGATCCACGGCGGGGTGATGCATCGCGTCGCCTGGTACCGGTACCTCCACGAGCCGGAGTCGGCGGTGGTCGGCGTGCAGTACTACTTCAACGACGACGGCGAGCACCGTGGGCCCTGGACGATCCGCCCGACCGCCGCAGGCCGCTGGCTGTTCGCCGGAACCGGCCTGAAGCCCGGTGACCGGCTGTCGAGCGGCGGGATCGAGGGCGACGAGGTGACGACCGCGTCACCCGCGGGCGTGCAGGTCGTCGCCGAGATCGTGAACCTCTTCGGCGACGGGCACAACGCGCAGATGACCTACTACGAAACCGCCGGCGGCGCCAAGGTCTTCGCGGCCGGGGCGTTCGCGCTCGGCTGCGCGGACTGGAAGTCGCCGGTCAGCCGGATGGTGGGGAACCTGATCGCGCACATGATGCGAGACGATTCCGCGAAGACGGCGAGGCACAAGCCGCGCGGCCGCCCCTAGCCGCCGCGTCGCGCCTGCGCACGCTGCATCACGACGACGGCGACGGCGTGGGCGCGGCCGTCCTGCGTGATCACCAGCCTGTACCGGCCGGGCCGCTTCGGCGCGCGGAGCCGGAAACTGCGCGCCTTGCGCGAGCCCGCGCGCCCCGCGAGCCTCCAGCGGTAAGCCCGCCCGTCGCTTCGCAGCCGCACGTCGAAGCGGGCCCCTGCGCGTACGCGCACGTGCCGCGTCACGATCCGCAGAGGAGCGACGATCCCGACCGGAGGCGACGCATCGGACACGTTTCCCGCGACGTCGCGTGCCGTGAGCGTCAAGCGGTACCTGCCGGGCCGTAGCCGCGGAGACCATTCCAGCTTCCACGTGAGCCGCGTCGACTTGCCGAGAAGCGCGCGCCTGCCGTTGAGGAAGACGATCACCTGCGCAGGCTCGTTCACGGCATACCGCACCTTCAGCTGCCCGCCCGGCACGAGGACGCGCGGCCCGACGTGCCGCACCTTCACCACCGGCGGCGTCGTGTCGACGTTGATCCGGCTCGGGACGTAGATCGTGCGGTCCCCCAGCCGCACGCGCAGGCGGTAGGCGCCGTCGGTGACGACTGTGCCGTTCTCGTTCCGTCCGTCCCACGTTGCCGTCACCCGGCCGCGCCGTTGCGTCACCGGCCCGATGAGCGTGCGGACCGGGTGACGGCTCGAGTCCACGATCGTCAGCGTCAAACGGCCCGACTCTCGCAGCCGGAACGCGATGAACGCGACGTCGTCGTCGCACTCGCAGGTCGGCGAGAAGATCTTCGTCACCGAGACCTTCGTGACCGGGCTCGGCCTGAGCTTCAGCCGCTCGGTCTGGACGAACGCGACAGCAGTGGCCGCGAGCAGGGCGAGGACGAGAACCGTCGAGAGCGTGCGCGGCACGACGACTGCGAGTGTAGTGGGGTGACGGCTACCGGTTCGGCGCGGCCGCGACCTCGCGCGCCAGCCACTGGCGCACGACGTAGACGGCGAGCGCCACCGACCCGAGGCCCAGCGCGATCGCGATGATCAGCGAAGCCTGCGGGACGCCGACGAGCTTGATGCCGCTCAGCACGAGAACGAAGGCGAAGGCAAATCGGAGCGACCGCTCGGGGATCTTGATCGACATCTGGCTCCCGAGCAGGATTCCCGGGATCGACCCGACGAGCAGCCATGCCATCGCGTGCAGGTTCACGTTTCCGTGCACCAGGTGGCCGAGCCCCGCGACCCAGAGGAGCGCCGCCGCGTGCAGGATGTCCGTGCCGACGATCTTCTGCGCCGTGAGCGGGTAGACGAGGAGCATCGCGAGGCCGAAGAACGTTCCGGAGCCGACGGACGTGAGGCCGACGACGAAGCCGCACGTCGCGCCGATCAGGATCGCGATGATCCGGTCACGCGGCTGCAGGAGGAACGGCGCGTCGTCCGCCCTCCCGGAGAGGAACGTCTTCGCGACGAAGCCGAGACCGCCGAGGATCAACGCGCCGCCGACGAGCCGGCTCATCGTGGAGTCGGTCCCCTCGCCAAAGCCGCTCGCGATCTGCACGCCGACGAGCGACAGCGGCGCCGAGCCGAGCAGCATCCAGAGCGCCAGCCGCGCGTGGACCGTGCCGAGCATCCGGTGGCGGATCGCGCCGAACGACTTGAAGATCGCGCCGTGAAGGATGTCCGTGCCGACGGCGACCTTCGCGTCGAAGCCGAAGAGGAGGATCAGGATCGGCGTCATCAAGCTGCCGCCGCCCATGCCGGTCATGCCGACCAGGATCCCGACGAGCAGTCCCGCAAGCGCGAGCTGCCAGGTCATCGCGACCCGGGGATGGGGCAGGAGACGAACGGCCTGCCCGTGACGCGGCACGCGAGCTTGTACGCCTCACAGCCCGTGCAGAAGCCGGTCACGGCCGCCAGGAGCGCGAGGCCGCTGACGAGCAACCCGAGCGCCGCTCCCGTGACGTCGGATCCGAGCGCGTAGCCGAGCGTCGACGCGGACAGCACAGCGGCGCCGACCATGTTCGCCGCCCGCGGCGGCCTGCTGTCCTCGAGCGGTCCTTCGCCGAACCGCGGCTGCACGAGGTCGAAGTAGGCCAGGCACGGCAGGCAGAAGCGCCGCCCGAAGACCAGCCCGACGACGAGCTGCAGCGCGAGCAGCCCGAGGAGCCAGTGCCAGCCGGTGAGCACCGCCAAGAGGGCGAGCACGCCGATCGTCGCCTGGTTGAAGCGCGGCGCGCGGGAGTCGATCACGTCCGTGTCGCGGTACGGGTCCGCGAGGCGGTGCATTACGTCCTGTATGCCTCCATCAGTACCTTCGCTACCTCCGGTCGCGAAAACTCGACAGGTGGCAGGTCGCCCGCCGCGAGTAGCTCGCGCACCTTCGTCCCGCTGAGGAAGACGTGGTGGTCGGACGGGTGCGGGCACGTCTTCGCGCTCGCCATCGAGCCGCAGGTCTTGCACCAGAAGGAGTGCTCGAAGAACATCGGCTCGATGTCGAGCTCGTGCGGCTCGAACTCGTCGAAGATGACCTGCGCGTCGTAGGTGCCGTAGTAGTCGCCGACGCCGGCGTGGTCGCGGCCGACGATGAAGTGCGAGCAGCCGTAGTTCTTGCGGCAGATCGCGTGCCAGATCCCCTCGCGCGGGCCTGCGTAGCGCATCGCGGCAGGGAAGGCGGAGACGAGCACGCGGTCGGCGGGGTAGTAGCCGTCGACGAGCACGCGGTAGCACTCGACGCGCGTCGCAGCGGGGACGTCGTCGGACTTCGTGTCGCCGACGAGCGGGTGGATGAGCAAGCCGTCCACGGTCTCGAGCGCGACCTTCGTCAGGTACTCGTGCGCGCGGTGGATCGGATTGCGGGTCTGGAAGCCGACGACGCGCCTCCACCCTCGCTTCGCGAATGCGATTCGCGTGTCGGCAGGATCGAACGCGAGCTCGGGAAACGGGAGCTGCGGCCGCTCGAAGACCGTGACCTTGCCTGCGACGTACCACCGCTGCTGCGCGTACAGCCGCGCGACGCCGGGGTGGGCTTCGTCAGTCGTGCGGAAGCAGCGCTCGGCCTCGAGCTCTCTGGAGTACCCATAGGCGTCCTCGACCTCGAGCGTCGCGAGGAGGCGCCCGCTCTCGTCGGCGAGCGCGACGACGTCGCCCTTCGGCTGCGTGTCGACGGCCAGGCAGACGGGCAACGCCCACGGCAGCCCGCCGGCGAGGTGCATCTCCTCGACCACGGAGTGGTAGTCCTCGCGGCCCATGAAGCCTTC
>WNGE01011562.1_pt1 | contig 11711 bp, 11 predicted proteins | sample 5400651 | NCBI WGS metagenome assembly WNGE01 (sample SAMN13153370, study PRJNA577476) | soil metagenome | isolation source: 60 cm soil or saprolite under grassland replicate 2 | place: USA:California | collected 2016-06-15 | reverse complement strand
GCCCATCTGGCCAAGCTTCCCCCGACGGAGTCGGTCGCCGAGCGGCGGGCCATGTACGACCGCGCCGAGCGCGTGTTCACGCTGCCGCCCGACATCACGGTGGAGCCGGTGACGGCGGGTGACACCCCGGCAGAGTGGATCCGCCCGGCCGGGGCGCGGGGCGACGCCGCCCTCCTGTATCTACACGGCGGCGGCTACGTGATCGGCTCGCCGCGCTCGCATCGGCATCTGGCCGAGGCCCTCGCACGCTCGGCAGGCATCGCGTGCCTCCTCCCCGACTACCGCCTCGCGCCCGAGCACTGCTTCCCGGCGGCGCTGGACGACGCCCTGACCGCTTATCGGTGGCTCCTGGAAGAGAAGGAGATCGCGCCCGGCCGCATCGCGGCCGCGGGTGACTCGGCCGGCGGCGGGCTCACCGTGGCGACGCTCGTGGCGATCCGCGAGGCGCGGCTCCCCTCGCCCGGCGCGGGCATCTGCATCTCGCCCTGGACCGATCTCACCTGCTCCGCGGCCAGCTACCAGAGCAAGGCGGCCGTCGATCCCATGGTCAACCTCCCGGACATCACGGCCATGGCCCGCGACTACCTCGGCGCCACCGATCCCCGCACGCCGCTCGCCTCGCCCCTCTTCGCCGATCTCCGGGGCCTGCCGCCGCTCCTGATCCAGGTCGGGAGCGAGGAGGTGCTGCTGGACGACGCCTCGGGCCTGGCCGAACGCGCCCGGGCCGCCGGCGTCGACGTCACGCTCGAGGTCTGGGAGCCGATGATTCACGTCTGGCACTGGTTCCTGCCGTGGCTGGACGAGGCCCACGCCGCCGTGGAAAAGATCGGCGGCTTCGTGCGATCGCGGCTCGAGTGAGCAGGAGGGGCCTATGCGCCTGACGCCGACCGAACTGGACCGGCTGACGATCTTCACCGCGGCCGAGCTGGCCCGCCGCCGCCGGGCGAAGGGCTGGAAGTTGACCCACCCCGAAGCGCTGGCCATCATCTGCGACGAGATGCACGAGGCGGCCCGCGGCGGCGCGCCCTACGAGGAGGTCGTCAGGGTCGGCCAGTCCGTCCTGACCGCCGACGACGTGCTGGATGGCGTCCCGGAGCTGGTCGCGACGGTCAGGATCGAATGTCTCTTCGGGGATGGGATGCGGATCCTGCACGTCGAGGGACCGATCGGACCCGGACGGAGCGGGCCCACGCCGAAGGGGGGGCGCGATGAAGCCCGGTGAGATCCTGTTCGGGGAGGGACCGATCGTCCTCAACGAGGGCCGGCGGACCGCCGAGGTCGAGGTGACGAACGCCTCGGACCACACCATCTTCGTCAGCTCGCATTTTCCGTTCTTCGAGGTGAACCGGCGGCTCGTGTTCGATCGCGCCCCCGCGTGGGGCATGCACCTCGACATCCCGGCCGGTGATTCCGTGCGCTGGCGGCCGGGCGAGGTCACGCGCGTCCGGCTGGTCTCGTACGGGGGACGGACCGTCGTGCTCGGCTTCAACCGCCTGACCGAGGGCGCGGCGAGCCCTGAGCGGCTCGCCGAGGGGCTCGAGCGCGTCCGGCGCGGCGGGTACGGGCACCGCGAGGAGGCGACCCGTGGCCGGTGAGATCAGTCGGCCGGACTACGCGGCGCGATACGGCCCGACCGCCGGCGACCGCATCCGCCTCGGGGACACGAACCTCCTGGCCCTGATCGAGCGCGACGAGACGAGCTACGGCGATGAGGTCCTGCGCGGCTGGGGCAAGACGCTGCGGACCGGCCTCATGATGAATGACCGGCTTCCCGCCGCCAGCGAGCTCGACCTGCTCATCAGCAACGTCGTCGTCATCGATCCGGTGCTTGGCGTCCGCAAGGCCAACATCGGCGTGAAGGACGGCCTGATCGCGGGCGTGGGGCGGGCCGGCAACCCGGATATCGTGGACAACCCGGATCTGCTCATCGGCTCGGCCACGGCGCCGGTCTACGGCCAGGGGTTCATCGCCACGCCGGGCGGCATCGACACCCACGTCCACCTCGTCCAGCCCCGGCTGATCCCGGTCGCGCTGGCCGCCGGCATGACGACGCTGATCACGGGAGGGTTGAACGACAACCCGGCGTTCAACCTGCGGCACATGTTCCTCGCCTTCGAGCATCAGCCGATCAATCTGGGCATCCTCGGCCGGGCGGCGAGCACGGTCGCCGACCCCCTGACCCGGCAGATCGAGTCGGGGGCGTGCGGGCTCAAGGTCCACGAGGACTACGCCGGTTACCCGAGCGTCATCGACCAGGCGCTGACCGTCGCCGACGCCCACGACATCCAGATCGCGATGCACACCGATGGGATCAACGAGTCCTGCGAGCTTCACGAGACCGTGGCCGCCATCGGCGGGCGCGCCATCCACGCCTACCACGTCGAGGGCATCGGCGGCGGTCACGCGCCGGACATCCTGGCGATCGCGGGCGTGGACAACGTCCTCGGCTCCTCGACCACACCCACGATCCCCTACGGCCGGAACGTCGTGGCCGAGCACCACGCCATGATGTGGTCGGTGCACGGCATGAACCCTCGCGTGCCGAGCGACCGCCTGATGATCGCCGACCGCATCCGGGACGCCACGATGCGCGCCGAGAGCCTTCTTCACGAGCTGGGCGCGATCAGCATCATCAACTCCGACTCGCAGGGCATGGGCCGGATCGGCGAGTCGATCCGCCGCACCTGGCAGCTCGCCCACCAGATGAAGGCCGCCCGCGGCGGCGATCCGCCGCACGACAACCCGCGCATCCTCAAGTACCTCGCGAAGCACACGATCAATCCCGCCCGCGCGCACGGCATCCATCGCTGGGTGGGCTCGCTCGAGCCCGGAAAGATCGCCGACATCGTGCTCTGGCGGCCCCAGTTCTTCGGGGTCAAGCCCGAGCTCGTGATCAAGGGCGGCTTCGTCGCCTGGGGCGCCCTCGGCGAGGGCAACGCGTCCATCCCGCAGAGCGAGCCGATCCTGTACGCCGCTCACTGGGGCGGCCGCGGCCTCGCCGCCGCGAGCCTGAGCGCGAACTTCGTCTCCGCCGCCGCGGCGTCCGGCGACTTCCGGCGGCGGGTACGCAGTCGCCGCCGCGCCCTCGCCGTGGCGGGCACGCGGCACGTCGGCAAGCGGCACATGCTCTACAATCAGGCCAACCCGCGGATCGAGATCGACCCGCGCACCGTCGAGATCAGGATCGACGGCGAGCCGCTTCCCTCGCTGCCCGACGACGACCTGCCGCTCAACCGGCGCTACTTCCTGCTCTGACCTCAGACGACCGGCGACTGCGTCAGCCGCGACCGGCGGACACGGGCCTGGATGTCGCGCACCCGCTCACGCTCGAAGTCGATCTGCACCTCGTGGTGCTGCGTCTCACGCCCGCGGTCCGCCCGGCGCCGCGCGACTCAGCAGGGCGTCCAGCTGGTCCTCGACACGGTCGAGCCTGTCCAGGACACGGCTGATCTCGACCTCGGCCTTCAGGTTGACGCGGTAGTCGAGCTCGCCGCGGAGGCGGTCCTTGGCGTCTTGCCGGTTCTGGCTCATCATGATGACCGGCGCCTGGAACGCGGCGAGCATGGAGAGGAACAGGTTCAGCAGGATATACGGGTACGGGTCCCAGGGACGCGGCAGCATCTGGTTGACGATGATGTACGCGACCATGCCCGCGCAGAACGATCCGATGAAGCGCCAGGACCCGCCGAACCGGGCGACGCTGTCGGCGACCCGGTCGGCCATCGTTTGCGCCCCGGCGATCTCCTCGTTCGGATTGCGCACCGCCCGCATGCGGACCAGCTCCTGTGCCGCCCGGAACTGCTTGCCCACCATGGTGAGCATGTCCAGTCCGGCCATGGGCTTCCGCTGGAGCAGCGCCGCGATGTCGTTGCGGTCGATCTCGATGACGGACGTGTCGTCGAGCGCCACCGCCGTCGTCAGGTGCGGCGACTCCGCGAGCATGGAGGACAGCCCGAAGATCTCGCCGTGCTGAGGCGTGTCGACGACGACGGGGCGCTGCTCCTCGTCGACCATGCTGACTTCGACGCGGCCGGTGAGGACGATGTAGGCGCGACTTCCGGGGTCGCCGACCCTGTAGATGCGCTGCCGGCCCACGAAGCGCCGCAGCTCGACGTGGTCGGCGAGGATGGCGCGCTCGTCGGCATCGAGCAGGGAGAAGATCGGGACCTCGGCGAACACGTTGGGATCACAGGCCATGGGCACCTCCAGTCATGCCATCAGGCGAAGTGGCAGGCCACGAGCTGGCCGCCGACGGGACGGAGCGGCGGCTCCTCGGCGGCGCAGAGGTCCCGCGCGAGCGGACAGCGGGTCCGGAACCGACACCCGCTCGGGGCGTCGCGCGGGTTCGGCGGCTCGCCCTCGAGGGCGAAGGCCTGGGTCACGCGCGGCCCCCCGATGCGGGGGACCGCCGCGAGCAGCGACTGCGTGTACGGGTGGCGCGGGGCCGCGAACAGACGGGCCGCCTCGCCGAGCTCGACGATCTTGCCCAGGTACATGACGGCGACGCGCTGGCACATCGCGCGCACCACCGCCAGGTCGTGGGAGATGAAGAGATAGGTGAGCGCGAAGGTCTCCTGCAGGCGGCGGAACAGCTTGAGCACGCTCGCCTGGACGGAGACGTCGAGCCCCGAGGTGGGCTCGTCGAGGATGATCAGCCGCGGCCTGAGGGTGAGGATTCGCGACAGGCCCACGCGCCGCTGCTGGCCGCCGGAGAGCTCGTGCGGGTAGAGATCGAGATGGGCGCCGGGCAGCCCGACGGCCCGCAGGATCGCCTGCACCTCGGCCTCGCGCTCGGCCCGCGACAGGGTCGTGTGGATCTGGAGCGGCTCGTGCAGGGAGCGCTTGATCTTCCAGCGCGGGTCGAGCGACGCCCCGGGATCCTGGTAGACGTACTGGAGGTCGCGCGCGACCTTCCGGCGCTCGCGCCCCCGCAGCCGGCCGATCTCCCGACCCAGGAAGCGGATCTCGCCCGCGGTGGGCGTGTAGATCCCCATCACGGTCTTCCCGAGCGTCGACTTCCCGCACCCGCTCTCGCCGACCAGGCCGAGCGTCTCTCCCGACCGCACCGCGAGGGACACCCCGTCCACGGCGCGGAGCCAGCCGGTGCGCCGCCCGAAGGCGTTCCGCATCGGGAAGTACCGCGCCAGGTCCGCGACCTCGAGCAACGGCGTCCCCGCCCCCGTGCTCACCGCGCGCCGAGCGGGTGGTAACAGCGCACCCGGTGCTCGCCCTCGACGGCGTGCGCCTCCGGGCGGCGGGCGCGGCACTCCGCCGTGGCGAAGTCGCAGCGCGGGTGGAAGCGACAGCCCGGCGGCGGGGCGACGAGGCTGGGCACCTCCCCCGGGATGTCCCGGATCTCGCCGTCCGCCCCCGGCAGGCTCTCGAGCAGCCGGCGCGTGTAGGGATGCGCGGGCCGGTGAAAGAAGTCGTCGCTGGGCGCCGACTCCATCTCCTGCCCCGCGTACATGACGACGACGCGGTCACAGATCTCGTGCGCGGTGCCGAGGTCGTGGGTCGTGAACAGCACGGACACGCCGCGCTCCTTCACGAGCTCGCGGAGCAGGCGCAGGATCTGCGCCTGGATCGTCACGTCGAGCGCCGTCGTCGGCTCGTCGGCGATGATCAGGTCGGGACGGGGCAGCAGGGCCATCGCGATCATGAACCGCTGCCGCTGGCCTCCGGAGAACTCGTGCGGGAGCCGCCCGAGCGCGCGCTCGGGCTCCGGGATCTGCGCCGCGCGCAGGATGTCGAGCACCGCCTCCCGGTCGGCGCGCCGCCGCCGTCTCGGGTATCCGCGGAGCAGCGGCGGCCAGCCCCTGCCCTCGCCCCGTCCCCGCGGCGATTTCCATTTCATGAGGTCCATGATCTGGGCCCCGACGGTGAAGAGCGGGCTGAACGAGCTGAACGGGTCCTGCGGGATGAAGGTGATGGCCCGGCCGCGCACCTCGTCGTTGACGACGCGGGGGTCCTCGCGGAGGAGATCGCGGCCCTTGAAGTGGACCTCTCCGCCGCGGACCAGCCCGCCGCCCAGGGGCAGGATGCCGAGAATCGTCCGCGCCAGCGTGGTCTTCCCGCACCCGCTCTCGCCCACCAGGCCCACGACCTCACCATGCCCGATGTCGAGGCTGATCCGGTCCAGCACCCGGGCCACGCCGTGGTCGGTGGCGAACTCGACCTCCAGCTCGCGCACGGAGAGTAGCTCACTCACCGGAGTCCCCGCCTGCGCCCCGGGTCCCGGCCCTCGCGCGGCGGATGCGGGGGTCCAGGACGTCGCGCAGCCCGTCGCCCAGCAGGTTGAAGCCCATGACCGTGAGGAAGATGGCCAGGCCCGGCGCGGCGGCGTACCACCACGCCGCCGGCAGGAACTCGCGCGACTCCGCGATCGTGCGGCCCCACTCCGGCGTGGGCGGCGGCGGCCCCAGCCCGAGGAAGCCCAGCGCCGCCGCGGTGAGGATCGTGAACCCCATACCGATGGACGCGCGCACGATGATCGGGGAGGCGACATTGGGCAACACGTGCAGCGCGATCAGCCGGAGGGGCGAGGCGCCGAGCGCGGCCGTCGACTCGATGAAGACCTCCTTCTGCAGCGAGCGCGTCTCCGCGTAGACCAGTCGCGCGAACCACGGCCAGTAGGTGACCGACAGGGCGAGGATCACGTTGGGGAGCGACGGGCCCAGGGTCTGGGCGATGGCGATGGCCAGCACCACCTGGGGCACCGCGAGGAAGACGTCCGACACGCGCATCAGGAGATCGCTCACCCAGCCGTGGTAGTAGCCGGCGACGAGGCCCACCGGCACGCCGATCACGAGCGAGGCGCCGACCGCGATGACGCCGATGAGAAGGGTGATGCGTGCTCCGAAGAGGAGCCGGCTGTAGATGTCGCTTCCCATCCGATCGGTGCCGAGCAGATGGCCGGCGCCGGGCGGCTGAAGTCGCTTCGCCGGATGCAGCTCGAAGAGGTCATCGGGATGGGTCGCGAGCACGGGCGCCAGGAGCGCGCAGACCACGAGGGCCAGGATCAGCGTGAGCCCGATCAGCGCCGACCGGTCCCGGGTGAGTCGCGACAGGACGAAGAGGACGGCCCTCACGAGACCTCTCGCCTCATGCGATCAACTCCTGTCGAGCGCCGGCTTCGCCGGCGCAATCCGCGGGGGGAGGTTCGGAAGGGGGGCGGAGCCGCCCTCCGAGGAAGCTCGGGGACCGGTCCCGCGCGAGCCGAGACAGGACGAAGAGGACGGCGCTCACGACGCCCGCTCGCGCGGATCGATGACGACGTGGGCGACGTCCACGAGGAGGTTGACGATCAGGAAGATCGCCCCCGCCCACACGGTGAAACCCATCACCGCGTTGTAGTCGGAGCGGATGATGGAATTCACGGCATAGGTTCCCATCCCCGGCCAGTCGAAGACGGTCTCGGTGACCACCGCCCCCGCCAGGAGGATGCCGAACAGGAGCCCGATCTGGGTCACGGTGGACGTGAGGGCGCTGCGCAGGATGTACTTCCAGACGATCACCGAGCGCGGCATTCCCATGGCGCGCTCGTAGAGGACGAAGTTCGACTGCATCACCTCCAGCACCCCCGCCCGGGTGAAGCGGACGAGCGTCGCGAGGGCCGGGAACGCCAGCGTCGCGGCGGGCAGCGCCAGGTGGGCCAGCGCCACCCCGAAGGCCGCCCCGTCTCCCGTCAGCACCGCGTCCACGAGGAACAGCCCCGTCACGCCGCGCGGGGGGAAGCCCTGGAGGCGCCCGTTGAGCGGCGTCCACCCGAGCCGCATGGCGAAGAGGAGCTGGAGCATGATGCCGAGCCAGAAGCTGGCGATGGCGAGCCCGGAGACGGTGATCACGCGCAGGACGTGGTCGAGGGCCGAGTTGCGCCACAGCGCGCAGACGACGCCCAGCGGGATGCCCACCGTCACGGAGAACACCATGGCCACCAGGGTGAGCTCGATGGTGGCGGGAAGACGGCTCGCGAGGTCATCGACGATGGGGCGCGTGGTGTAGAGACTCGTCCCCATGTCGCCGATGATCAGCCGGCCGACGTAGCCGACGAACTGGACGGGCAGGGGCCGGTCGAAGCCGAGCTGGTGGCGCAGGGCCTCCACCTGCGCCGGCGTGGCGATCTCCCCCGCCACCAGCGCCACCGGGTCGGCGGGAATCACCCGCGAGATCACGAAGGTGACGGTGAGCAGGCCGAGCAGGGTGGGCAGGAACCACGCAAGGCGCTGGAGTACGAGCGCCAGGAGCCTCACCGATGATTCCTACCGGCGTTCCGAGCCTCGAAGGCGTCGATCGAACGGCCACGAGCCGGGCGCGTCCACCGGAGTGTTCCGTGAATCCCCGACGCGGCTCCAAACTCGCTGCGCGTCCCTCTCCCCGATGGGGAGCGGGTCAGGCTGAGAGGGCCGACTTCGTCAACAGCAGGCCGCCGAGCCTGAGGCATGGCGCGTCTCAGAGGTCGCGTAACGCATCGCCCGGCTTGAACACCGTGGCCCGCAGCTCCGCCAATTGGGTCGGACTGGACGGCCGCTCGAGCAGCACCGTGCCAAGAGCCTCGAGCTGCGCGTCCGTCGGCCACCAGAAATAGTTGGCATCGGCCTCGAGCTCTTCGATCTGCGTCCGTGGGTCGCCCGCGCGGGCGCGGTCGAGAATCTCGAGCCGTTTCAGCGCCAGCCGCATCGCCGCGCTCGCGTCGAGCCGTCCGTCCTCGCGCACGCGGTGCCGGACCGGCAGGACACGGAGCACGTTCATCACGCGGCGATGATCCACGTCCACCACGACCTCGAGAAGCCTCAGCTCTTGCGCGGCGCGCCCCGGCGGCAACGCTTCGTCGTCGGAAAACCACCGGTGGCATCTGGCGGTCGGGTCCCCGTCCCATCTCACCGCCCACCTCCTCCCGTCCACCGATTGCGCGCTCCCCACAGCCAACGAATTCATGTCGCCGCCGGGTCCAGGAGACGCCATGATCCGGCCCTACTGTATTTCATTTGATGCAGTGATCGGGTACTCAGAGCGGTTTGCGGATTCGCCTTGCGGGCTCCGGCCCATTCGACTACATTGATGATCCACGAAAGGGGCCCTGGGAGTATGGGCATAACCGGCCTTCGATCGTATCCCGCATCGCCACGAGGCGCCCTCGCCGCGTCGCTCGCGGTCCGGGAAACGGGGCCGGGCGGCGCGCCGAAGCCGCGGCTCCTCGATCGCGTCCGCCAGGCCATCGGGGCTCGCCATTACAGCCGCCGCACCGAGAAGGCGTACGTCCACTGGATCAAGCGATACATCTTCTTCCACGCCAAGCGCCATCCCGCGGAGATGGGCGCCGCCGAGGTCACCGCGTTCTTGACCTCCCTCGCCGTCAAAAGCAAGGTCGCGGCCTCCACCCAGAACCAGGCGCTGAGCGCCCTGCTCTTTCTCTACCGCGAAGTGCTCGGCGTCGAACTTCCATGGCTCGACGGCCTGGTGCGCGCCAAGCCCCCGCAGCGGCTACCCGTCGTCCTGACGCGCGAGGAGGTCCGGACGGTCCTCGGCAAGCTCGACGGCGTGTCGCGCCTGATGGCGCTCCTGCTGTACGGGGCGGGCCTTCGCCTGCTGGAGTGCTGCCGCCTGCGGGTCAAGGACGTCGACTTCGAGACGAACCAGATCGCGATCCGCGACGGCAAGGGCAACAAGGACCGGCTGACGATTCTGCCCGCCGCGGTCAAGACCGACCTGGCCGCTCACATCCACCGTGCCCGCGAGCAGCACCAGGCCGATCTTCGCCAGGGCGCCGGCTGGGTCGAACTGCCATGGGCGCTCGCGCGCAAGTACCCGAACGCCGGTCGCGAATGGGGGTGGCAGTGGGTCTTCCCCGCCACGCGTATCTATGTAGACCGTCTCACGGGCCAACGGCGCCGCCACCACCTGCACGAATCCGTCCTCCAGCGGGCCGTGAAGGAGGCCGTGCGCGGCGCGGGCATCGTCAAGCGGGCCACGTGCCATACATTCCGGCACTCGTTCGCCACCCACCTGCTGGAGGATAGCCACGACATCCGCACCGTGCAGGAACTTCTCGGTCATCACGACGTCAGCACGACCCAGATCTACACTCACGTCCTGAACCGGGGCCCCGCCGGCGTCCGCAGCCCAGCCGATCGGATGTTCCTATCGTGATGCGTCCCCAAGCGCTACGATTCGCCCTCGACGCCGGGGTGTTGAACTGCAGGGCCACGCGGGTTAACACCTGGAGCAGGGGGCGGTCCGTCTCGCAACGTCTCGACAACTCAGGGCGGTCTCGCCTCGCCCCCGCCCTGGCGAGCGGTGTTGAACTGACCAGTCCTCACGGTGTTACACAGTTCCAGTGATATCACGTTCGGCGGCATGACGGCGCACCCGACCGCATAAATGGAGGAACCGGATGAAGATATCCTCGATCGTGGCAGCGGCGTTACTCGCCGTGGTGTCTCCTGCTGTTGGCCAGCAGACAAGCCCAGCCGATCAAGAGATGATGAAGGTCCGCCAGACAATGACCAACCAGTACGCCGAGGCCATCGGCAGGAAGGACGCGGCTGCGATGGCAGATCACTACACCGCTGACGTGGTCACCGCCTCCGTGTGCCCAGAATCGCCGCCTGTCGTCGGCCGCGAGGCTCTCGTAAGGCGCGCGTACGCGTCGATCAGAGCCGGAATCAGGGACTACTCGGGGAGGGTGAAAGAAGTGCACCTCCTCGGCGATGGCCTGGCTTGGTCAACAGGGACCTCCGCATTTACGATCAATGACAAAGACGGGGAACCGCAGCAGGTCCGTCTAAATTGGCTGGACATGCTCAGACGCGAGGGAACTGTGTGGAGGGTGAGTTTTCAAGCCTTCGCGAGAGTACGTTGCTCGCCCTAGGCCCTTGGCGTCTACCGCGCTTGTCACTCCGCTGGCCGCTGGTCGCTTGGTCCCGAGTTGTTATTCCGAGCGCCGAACCTCCCAGTGCACCGGACCGGGCTCGCGTTCCTCGCTCCGGCCGGTGACTGCGGCTGTTGGCCAGACCTGCAGGACGACGCCGAGTGACGACGATCCCGGCCGAGCAGAGCTACAAGTTCGGGTGGCTTGTCGCTTTGGTCAGCCTGGCGAATACCATCAATCCAACGCTCATCGCTTATTTGGGTGACACGCTCGGCACTTGGGGTACGATGCTTGGGGTCGTGGTCGCAGGGAGGAGTCTGGCGGTCGGAATTGCCGCAGCTGCTGTGCGACCGTGGAGCTGGTACGTTCTCCTGGCTGCCCAGTTGTTCGAGCTTACGTGGGGCGGTTTCTACATGACCCTACTCGCACGTGACTGGGAAGCCAGCCTGATGGTCGCTGTCTTCTCGTTGACGATAGCAGTCACTTGCTTCGCTTACTTCTACAAGCGCCGGTCGTTCTTTCAGGCGAGATGGCGGTGGCAGTGGTTAGAACGTTCGTGGCCCAGATTAGTCGGACCTGAAACGCTCAGCCCTAGCGCGCGTCCCGGATTTATCGGCCTATCGCGTCTACAACGAACGCTTTTCGTTGCGGCGGTTGCGATAGGGCTTGTCATCAAACTGGTCTCTACTCGATGATCCTATTCAGCCGCGTCGATCCCTTCACTCCCCCGTTCGTTCCAGGCAAAATGCCTTCAGCGGACCAGACGCGATGGGCTACACGATGAACGCTGCGGGTCGCGGCCGCCCAACAACCCGCTCCAGCGGACCGCGTGGTCGCGCTGCTC
>WNGE01008150.1_pt1 | contig 11711 bp, 6 predicted proteins | sample 5400651 | NCBI WGS metagenome assembly WNGE01 (sample SAMN13153370, study PRJNA577476) | soil metagenome | isolation source: 60 cm soil or saprolite under grassland replicate 2 | place: USA:California | collected 2016-06-15 | reverse complement strand
CTGCCAGCCCCCCAGAATCGCCTCGGCAATCGGGTGGGCATTGCTCATCAGAGCTCTGCCCTTGCCAAACGGCATCTGCCATACCGCGTCGGCGGTGATGTTCTGCCGGACGTCGAACGAAGAGTTACCGTACCAGGATCTGGGGCGGAGGGGGTTGACGATAAACGCATCGGTGGCGAAGCCGCCGCCGATGTCTCCTTGCAGCCCGGACGCGTCGTCCAACGAATGTGAGAAGGTGTAGTTGAGGTCAAACGTCATGCTGCTGAGACGCTGCCGCAGCGAGAACGCAAGCGCATTGTAATTCGAGTACGCAACCGTGCTCCAGGCGGACAGGGCGCCGTATTGCGGGTGCATGAAGCGCGTGGTGAGGCCGTTACGGAACAGCACTGCGTCTATATACGCTTGTGCGTCTGTCCAGTCATTGCCTCCAAAGAACGCAAAGGGATTCGTGGGTGTTCGGCTTTGCATTCCGTAGAACATCTGGGTAGGTGTCCAGGTTGGGTCGAAGCAAAGGTTAACAGCATCACTTCCGCAGTCGCCCTGAACGCCCCGGTCATTATTCATGACGCTTACCAGGTTCGCCGGGAAAAGGTTATCGAAGAACGGAAGGGACGCGATCTGGCTGGTGTCTACCCCCTGCTGGCGCTGCTTTTCCAAGGTGGTTCCCGCCGTGTACCAGTCCATGCCGCTCTTTGGATCACGGACATCGTTAAAGGCGGTAACGTCCTGGCGCGCCAGCAAGTCGCGCGCCATCCGTCCGATGTAAGAAGCGGAAAATACCATGCCTTTCGGCAGTTGGCGTTCGTAGGTCAGATTCCAGACATACTCTTTTGGCGCATGCAGATTCGAGTCCACTCCCTGCTCGATGCGCTCTCTTTCGTCAAGCGGCTGCGACAGGGGAAACACTAGGCTGCTCGGCACCACGACCTGAGGGAGCGACCGGACGTCCTGACCGAAGCCCGTAAACAGCGGCCCCAGATTGCTCGGGTTGTCAGTAGTGAAGTTATTCGCGTTGATATTGAAGCTCGACGTGAATCCGAGCGTGTTATTCAGGTCCCAATCTACCGCCAGCGCCTGCCCATAGTAGTCGTTGGTGATGGCGAAGCCACCGCGAATGACCGATTTGCCACCCGCGCCGCCCGGCGACCAGGCAAACGCCAGGCGCGGCTGGAAGTTGTTCTTGTCCCAGTTGTACATCGGCTTGCCATTATTTGCCGGTCCGGAACGGTCAATCACGATGGGATCGATGAAGTTATTCCCCTGGAGCGCCGCCGCCTTGCGCTCAGCGAAAAAAGTGCTCAGAGGGACCTTGGGCTGGACTTCGAAGCCCTGGGTTTCATAGACCGGACGCTCCAGGCTGTAACGCAGTCCCAGTGTGAAGGTCAGGTTAGGACGCATTTTCCAAGTGTCCTGAACGTACGTGTCATAGGCCTGCGTGGCGAAATCGCGGGCCGTAGGCGAACCAGCGTTCAGCAAGGCGCCATTCTTGGCGAAGGTGAAGTTCGAGGTATATTGCGAGAACCGCCCGATCATGGCGGTCGCGGCGTTTTGCACCCCCGAAATCGAAGACATCGTGCCGGTGGTTTTGGTGCATGTTGGCACTTCGGGGACATGCTCGCACCCCTGCAAATTGTTTGCATCCAAAAATGCTTGGAACTCGTCCGACTCTGTGGCTCCACCTCCGAGATAGAACGAAGGATTGGTAACCGCATTATCGAAGGCATTCGCGAAGCTTACGCGGCTATTGCTAATCTTGCGAAAATTGGCGCCAAACTGCACATTGTGCTTTCCGTGGATCCAAGAAAGATCGTCGGTGATGTTGTGGACGGGGGTCACGCGCGTGAGCGTATGATTTAGGCTTGTTTGCTGCAATACGAAACGGAAGATTATGTCGTTCCCGCTGCTGTCCCCAATCTGGGAGAATGCCTGACGGGTATAGCCATAGCGAAGGCTGTTGACCCAATGGTTGCCAATCGTCCAAGTATGACCAGCGGCCAAACCCCACGGATGGCTCCAAATACTTGGCGATGGCGCGTCCGGCAGAAACTTGGCGAGCGTCTGGTGGTCAATCATCACATTCAACCGGACGAAGGCAGTTTGGTTAGTGCTCAGGTTGAAGTCGAGCTTGGCCACATGCGAGTTCAGCTTGGTAGGCGTTGGGGCGTTAAAGCGGAAGCCGCCTGTGTTCAACTGGTCGCCCGCCGACGTATCATTGGTAGGAAACTTGGAAATGGCAGCGGCAAAAGCATCCAGCGCAGCCTGGTTGATGCCAGCTTTTGTATACGGTCCTGGAGTCGCAGGAAGCATGGTCAACGATGCGACACCTGAGACACCTGTGCTGGTGACGCAGCCGGGGCACGCGTAATGAATGACACCCTCACCGAGAGTGCCATCCCCAAAGTCATTCTTCAGCGGCACCACCGTGGTCACACCGCTGGAACTGGCGTCGTGACGCCCCTCGTAGCTATAGAAGAAGAAAGCCTTGTTCTTAATGATGGGCCCGCCGATTGCGCCCCCAAAAGTGTGCCGGATCAAGTCTGCCCGGGGGATGCCGTCGTGATTGTTGAACCAATCGTTGGCCGTGAAGCCTTTGGAACGGTAGTAGTCAAAACCCGCGCCGTGCCAGGTATTCGTGCCGCCCTTGGTAACCAAGTTCACCTGGGAGCCGGACGAGCGGCCCTGGTTGGCGTTTCCATTGGCCGTGGTAACCCGGAACTCCTCGACCGCCTCGGCGTTGAGACGCAGCACCGGACCCTGAATGATGGGGCCGCGATCGGTGTCCAACTGTCCAATGATCAAGTTGTTGGTAGCTGTCGGCGTGTTGGCGTTACCGGTCTGCGCGTTGTTGATATCGACGCCATCCAGCGTCACGTTCGATTGGTCAGCTCGTGCCCCGGTGACGTAACCCTCGCGTGTGGAGCCCGGCTGCAAAGAGAGCAAGTCCCGCACGTCACGAGCCTCTAGCGGAAGCTGAGTGATCTGGATGGATTCGAAGTTATTGCCCAGAGTGGCATCCTGAGTATTGACGATGGCTTCCTGGCCGGAGGCCCGCACCTCGACGATTTGCGTCGTAGCGCCCACCTCCAACTCCACGTTGGTCTCAGTTTGCTTGCCGATCAGGGCGTTGACGTTCGCTACTGCCTTTTTCTTGAAACCCTTCGCTTCCACCTCCAGGCGGTAGTCGGCCGGGGTGATCAAGTCAAATACGTACGAGCCCGTGTCGCCAGTCTTGGTGGTGCGCACGGAGTTGGTGCCGACGTTGGTCAGGGTTACTGTCGCTCCCGCGACCACGCGTTTGTTCTGATCGGTGACGGTTCCACGCACGGTCGAGGTCCCGGTTTGGCTCCATAGGAAGGCTCCTCCTACGACCATCGTGAGCAGCAGCGCTACTACTCTGAGAAAACTCATATCGACTCCTTCGCGCCAGCGCGGATCGGTTTTGAACCAGATTGAGTTTGCCCCAGGAACAGAGCGAACTTGAAACCCTGGGAAGCGGTGATGGGCCGCTATTGTGCAACTCCGCAGCCATATCCGCAAGTAGAATTTTCAATGCCTTGTCTGGGGAGTTCATCGAACCCTGGAATGTTTTTTCATATACCGCTCCCACATTTGGAAGACGCTTTTTAAGGGTTCGCGATCATTTCCAACGTGAAGTCCGATTAAGGAACACTGCTCCCAGCAATATGATCACCGGGTAGCATTCCAGCGCGTAGCGGGGCTCCGGGTTCTCCAGCGTCCCGAGGAACAACGAGCGGAGTACGACAAAGCCCAGCAGCAATCCGGCGTAGCGGACGGCGGAAGGCCAGCGCACCATCGCCAGCAGGGCGATCCCGACGTAGGCAAGGTTCAGCAATCCGAAGGCAACCGCCAGCACGGAACCCTTGGGATCGTCGTTGAATTCCCACCAGCGCACGTCGGGCGGCAGAAGTTCGGTGCGCGGACGCAGCCACATGTCCGTAATGCGCAGCGCGGGCAGTACAACGTAGTAGCGAACTGGACGCGATCGAATGCGCTCTGCCGCCAGTTCGCCAAAGCGGTTATCGAGTGCCGCCGTCATCTCCTGAGACTGGTTGTAATCGGCGATCAGGGCGAGCGTTTTGTCCTGCTGTTGCCGCGAATCAAAGGAGCGATCGGGCAATTTCGACGCATCCAGTTTGTCGCCCGGTACAGACCAATAGATTTCTTCAACCGATGCGTAATCCACAATCCAGGTTTTGACCCAGCGGTTGAATCCGCGCAGCGCCAGTTCATCGCTCTGGTTCGCATAGCGCGGAGCCAGCGGCTGGAAATGGTGAAGCGTCCGGAAATTTCGGATCGTCCAGGGCACAAGTGGGGCGAGCGCTAGAGCGGCGACGAGCGTGGCGGCCTGCACGACGGGAACGATGCTCCGGCCGCGCCCTCGCCACGCCTGGATGGCCAGATAAAGTCCAATGCTGGCGAGCAGGATGCCGCCATCGGGACGCAGCAGGATACATGCCCCGATGGCTGCGCCGGTCGCCGCCCACAGCCTAGTGCCGGTCTGGCCCAGATTCATGCGATCCAGAGCGGCAGCCGCGCAAGCCAAGGCCAGCGCAGTGAAGAACACCTCCAGAGTTTCCGTGAGGGCCGCGGCGGCATAGTTTGCGAGGAACGGGCACAGGGCCGGCAAAGCAAATGCAATTCGGCTCGCGCGATCGCTGACGGTTCGGCGTGCCAAGTCGGCGACGATCACGCAGGTGCCCAGGTCGAACAGAATCTGTATCAGCATTACTGCCTTGAAATTTCCTGGCCCAAACAGACCGAAAATTGCGGCCAGGAACGCGGGGTATCCCGGCAGGCGCGTGTCAGCGGGGACGATCTGTCCCGATTGGGTCAGGCCGTAGATCCCGTCCTGCGCCCAGTTGGCGGCGAAATCAGCATAGACTCGGGAGTCGTCGGTGACAGCGGGAAAGGAAACCAGAAAAAGCGCGCGCAGGATCAGTCCGGCCAATGCCATGGCCAGAAAGAATTTGCGATGTTCACGCGCTAGGATGCGCACCTAGGGAATATATCGCGAAGCGTGGACTGCACCAAGAAGCAGCAGCGGGACCGCGGGCGGCTGCAGAATCAATGTCCAAATCTTGCGCGAATGATGCCGATGATGATCCCTCCAACCGCTCCGACCCCCAGAATCGGCACGTAGGCTTTCGTGATCACCGCACTGGGCAGGCTGACGAGCAATGCCACGACCAGCCCTACGCACCATCCGGACCACGGGAGATCGACCACACAAATCAGGAACCCGATGGCGAATCGGTCGAGGAACGCGCCCGTAATCGCAACCTGCTTGTTGGGGAAGGGCATCGGGAGCATGAGGATGGCATCCAGCAGTCCAAAGCCCAGCCCACAGATGATTCCCAGCGTGATGCGGCTCATGGGCCCCATACTCTGTCACTAGCGCCAGCTTTTCGTCAACTGGCCTGACGCGGCGCGGGAACCGTAGTTTGACCCCCTGCGGCGCACATCTTACGATGAAGAGACCACTCCAAGATGGCGAAACAGGTTTTTTACGATCCTCTGCAAGCCCGCTGGAAGCGGATTCGCCGCCTGCTCGACGCGGCTGCCATTGCTTTCACCGTGCTGGTGATCTTTTTCATCTATAGCGTGTTGCGCAGCGAACCCCTGCCTGACCTCTCGCTTAGCGCCGAGAAGCGCCCCTACCATGCCTTGAAAAAAAAGGAACAAGAGAAGGCGCGCGAGAAACGGCGCCTGGCGACACTGGCACGGACTGGACACCGTTCCCGGTCGCGCAAGCCTCCGTCCCAGATCAAGCTGAATTCCGAAGAAGGCGTTCGAGCGGCATTTTATGTTTCCTGGGACGCGGCCAGCTTCTCTTCCTTGCGTGAGTACGCTCGCCAGATCGACCTGCTTTTCCCGACGTGGCTGCAAGTGCTGACGGCCGATGGCCATCTGCAAGGCGTGGATCCGGAAACCAACAAGTTGTTTGACGTGGTTCACGGCGAGCGCGTTCATGTCGTGGATGACAAAGTGATGCCGTTCCTGAAATCGGAAGGCACGAACATGGAAGTCTTCCCCGTCGTGCAGAACTTCGACGGGACGGACTTTGCTCCCAGCGTCGCGGACTTCCTGAATAATCCAGACGCGCGCGCCAGATTCCGCCGCGAGATTGGTTTGTTTCTCGCGTCCGATCACTACCGTGGGTTGATGTTGGACTTCGAATCGTTCCCGAAAAGAGGGCAGGTCGGATATGTGGAGCTGTTGAAGGAACTGGCGTCGGACCTGCATGCGAAGGGCATGAAGCTCTACGTCAGCGTCCAAGTACGCAACGAAGATTACGACTATCCGGCGATCTCTGCGGCGGTCGACGGTGTCGTCATCATGAACTATGACGAGCACTTTCCGAATGGAACCCCCGGCCCGGTGGCTTCGCAGGAATGGTTCACTTCGAATATCGAAGCGGCCATCAAGGAGATCCCGAAAGAGAAGCTCATCTGCGCGATCGGCAACTACGGTTACGACTGGGTGGAAAGACCGAAGAAGAGCAAGCTTCCCCAGGGAGTGGGCGATAAGAACGTGGCGGTGCAGGACGCGTGGATTGGGTCACGGGATTCGGAAGAAGACATCGATTTCGATGGCGACGCTCTGAACCCACACTTCAGCTATCGGGATGAGCAGGATTTCCGCCATGACGTGTGGTTCTTGGATGCGGTGACGGCGCTGAACCAGATGCGTGCCGCTCAGACGTTTGGAATCCAAACCTTTGCGCTGTGGAGGCTGGGAGCTGAAGACCGGTCGTTGTGGCGGGTGTGGGATACGCCGGGTGAGACGAATGCGCCCGACAGACTGCTCGATGTCCTTCCCGGGCAGGATGTGGATATGGAGGGCGGGGGCGAGATCCTGCGCATCGAAGCGCGTCCCACCAACGGCGAGCGCGATCTAACCATCGATTCCTCTACCGGTCTGATCAATGACGAAACCTTCAAGAGCCTGCCCGAGCCCTACCGTGTCGCCCGCTATGGCGCCAGCAAGCAGCAACTCGCGATCACATTTGATGACGGTCCCGACCCGGAGTGGACGCCGAAGATTCTCGACATCCTCAAACGCGAGCGTGCGCCGGCAACATTCTTCCTGATCGGAATCCAGGCGGAAAAATTTAGTGGCGTGACCAAGCGCATCTACGACGAGGGGCATGAAATCGGGAACCATACCTTCACCCATCCCGATCTCAGCACGGTTGGATTCGGTTACATGCGGGTGGAACTGAATCTGACCGAACGGCTTTTCGCGAGCCTTCTGGGCATTCGCACCGTATTGTTTCGTCCGCCTTATTCGGTCGATGAGGAGCCCGACACCGAGGACCAGGTACGCCCGCTCGAACTCACGCAGAGCCTGGGCTATATCACGATCGGGAATAAGATCGACCCGAAGGATTGGAGCGACGTCCTGGCGCTTTCCCCGCAGGAGATCGCGGCCGGCGTTCTTGACCATTTGCCCCCCTGCCAGCTTTATGACCAGAAGTGCGGGAACATCGTTCTGCTGCACGACGGCGGCGGTAGGCGCGAACGAACCTTAGCAGCTCTTCCGCTCATCATCGATGGGGCGCGGGCGCGAGGGTTCGAGTTTGTCCCGGTCTATCAGTTGCTCGGCAAGACCAAGGCGGATGTGATGCCGCCTCTGGCCGCGAACCAATACTGGTCGGCGCGGCTGAACTGGATCGGCTTCTGGCTTTTCAGCGCGACCATTCTCGGGATCACGGTTATTTTCTTCCTGGGGGACATTCTGATGACCGGGCGTCTGGTCTCGATCGGTGTGCTCGCAATCTATGATCGGGTGCATTCGCACGCATATGGCACACCCGATCAGATCGCCGTCTATCGGCCGAACGTGGCGGTGCTGATTCCGGCCTATAACGAAGAGAAGGTCATCGAGCGCACGATTCAGGGCGCGCTCGATTCCGACTATCCGAGCTTGCGCGTGATCGTCATCGACGATGGGTCCAAGGACCGCACGCTGGAAGTCGCCCGCACGGCGTTTGCGGCGGAAGAAGCGGATGGCCGGGTTATCATCCTCACCAAGCCGAACGGCGGCAAGGCTGAAGCGCTCAATTTTGGACTTAAGCACATTGGCGATGCGGAGTTGTTCGTCGGCATCGATGCGGACACCATTATTGCCCCCGATGCCGTTTCTCGTATGGTGCCGCACTTCCTGAATCCGAAAGTTGCTGCGATCGCCGGCAATGCAAAAGTCGGGAATCGCGTAAACCTGTGGACGCGCTGGCAGGCGCTCGAATACATCACCAGCCAGAATTTCGAGCGACGCGCGCTCAACACCATGGGCGCGGTGAGTGTGGTGCCGGGCGCCATCGGAGCCTGGCGCGTGGATGCGGTGCGTGAAGCGGGCGGCTACCACGTCGATACCGTCGCTGAAGATGCCGATCTGACCATGGCGCTGCTGCGCAACGGATATCGGGTGGAGTACGAAGACCTGGCATTGGCGTTTACGGAAGCTCCGACGAACGCGAATGCACTCATGCGTCAGCGATTCCGCTGGTCATTTGGGATCCTCCAGGCGGTCTGGAAGCACCGCGACGTGTTCGCTCGCAAAGGTGTGCTCGGATGGATCGCGCTGCCAAACATTCTGGTCTTCCAGATCCTGCTTCCGATGGTCTCGCCTTTCATTGACGTCATGTTCGTCGGGGGCGCGCTCTGGTACGCCCTTCAGAAGTGGAGGCATCCGGAATCCACCGATCCGGCCGACTTCCAGCGCTTGCTGATCTACTTTGTCATTTTCCTCGTCATTGACTTCATCGCCTCGGCCATTGCCTTCGCTCTGGAGCGCCGCCAACCCGAAGCGCGCGAAGACGGTTGGCTGCTCAGCCAGGTCTGGCTGCAGCGCTTTGCCTATCGACAGGTCTTTTCTATCGTTCTGTTCCGGACCTTGAAGCGCGCCATCCAGGGCCGCCCCTTTGCGTGGGACAAACTGGAGCGCACTGCCGCCGTCAGCTACATTCCCGCAGAGCGTCGTGATTCGGTGAACGTGCCCTAACTGGGCTACGAGCTGCGAACAACAGGACGCTGCGCGAAAGCTCGAAGCTCGCGGCTCGTAGCTGCATTGGGCGCCCCACTCTAACGTCGCGTACTTTGCGACGTTAGGGTGGGAAAGCGGCGGCCCCTTCAGTTTGGCTGGCCCCTGAGACCTGGGACCTGACACCTTTCAGCTAAAATGAGGTGAACCCTTCCATGCCCCGCACAATCATTGAACCGTTCCGCATTAAGAGCGTCGAACCCCTTCGCTGGACGACGCGTCCTCAGCGCGAGCAACTGCTGCGCGCCGCATACCACAACCTTTTTCTCCTGCCCGCGGACGATGTCCTCATCGACCTGCTGACTGATTCCGGCACCGGCGCAATGTCTACGCACCAGTGGGCCGCCATGATGGAAGGGGATGAGAGTTATGCCGGCAGCCGCAGCTTCGAGCGGTTCCGCTCGTCGGTGCAGGATATTTTCGGCTACAAACACGTGATCCCGACTCACCAGGGCCGTGCGGCGGAGCGCATCCTGTTCAGCGTGATGTGCAAGAAAGGCGATGTGGTCCCCAACAACACACACTTCGACACCACGCGCGCGAACGTGGAGTTTGTCGGCGCCGAGGCGGTGGATCTCGTCATCCCCGAGGGGCGCCAGCCGAGCGTGAAGCATCCTTTCAAGGGCAACATGGACGTCGCGGCGCTCGAGACCTTGATTCAGAGAGTCGGCCGCGAGCGCGTGCCTCTGGTCATGCTGACCGTGACCAACAACTCCGGCGGCGGCCAGCCCGTGTCAATGGAGAACGTCAAAGTCGTGAGCGGAGTTTGCCGCAAACATCGCATCCCGCTCTACTTCGATGCCTGCCGCTTCGCGGAGAACTCCTACTTCATCAAGATCCGCGAGCAGGGATACGAGAAGAAGGCGCCGAAAGAGATCGCGCGGGAAATGTTCAGCTACGGCGACGGCTGCACCATGTCGGCCAAAAAAGACGGCATGGCGAACATTGGCGGATTTCTTTGCACCAATGACGATCTGCTCGCGCAGCAGGAGAAAAACCTGCTCATCCTCACCGAGGGCTACCCGACTTACGGCGGCCTTGCTGGGCGCGATCTGGAAGCCATTGCCGTCGGGTTGCAGGAAGCGTTGCAAGAGGACTACCTCGAATACCGCATCGCCTCAACCGCATACCTGGGCAACCACATTGCGGAGCAGGGCGTGCCGATCATGCAACCTCCGGGAGGCCACGCGGTCTACATCGACGCGCGCGCCTTCCTGCCCCACATTCCGCCGGATCACTTCCCCGGGGTTGCGTTGGCTAATGAACTATATCTTGAAGGCGGCATCCGCTCGGTTGAAATCGGCACCCTGATGTTCGGATCCGCGGCGAAGATGGATCTGGTACGCCTCGCCATTCCGCGCCGCGTGTACACCCAGAGCCACATCGACTACGTGGTGGAAATCGTCCTCGAGGTGTGGAAGAAACGCGAGCAGATTCAGGGCATGAAGCTCAGCTACGAAGCGCCGTTTTTGCGTCACTTCACGGCAAACCTGGAGCCGGTGGAGACGACGGTCGCTGCGAGGAAGTAAACTGGAGGCATTCTCCCGGGGCAGAGACCCAGAACACGCTATTTCACTTTGCCCGAACGTTGCAGTCCGTAGTATCGCTTCATGTATTTGCGGCGCTTCGCTTTGAATCTCTCCGTTTGCTCATACAGTTTGTGCCTACAATTCGCTGAGCATGACTTCTGAGCTTTTCTAACCGCAAAAAACCATTTCCCGCAGAGGCACTGCCGCAGCCAAACCAGTTCATTCACTTCTGCGAGACTCATCACTGCTTCAGCGGCTGCCGCTTCCTCTTGATCCGCTCGTTTCATCTGTCCAAAGTCGCGTCCAAAACTCACGTTCTCGAAACCCAAGTTCCCGCGCCCGTCCCACCCAAGCATCGGCCACGATGGATATCTGCGTAGGAGCCGCTCCACGATCCTGATCGACTTATGAGTCTCCTCCGGCATCGCCTCGATTCTTCGACGCGCCGCTTTGGAGTAGTAACGTCTGGGCAGCTCTTCATTTAGCCAAAGCAAAGCGTTCTCCCGCCAATTGCCGACATACAGGGTTTCTCGTTTGTATAACACACGCTTCGTTGACATGAAGTGTGTGTCACAAGTACTCGCATTATCTGGCTTGTGTCAACCACAATTAGCGTGTGACTATGTGCGAGGAAGGCACGGTAGACGAAATCGCTCCGCGATCTAGCAACTCGTGCTCTCTAGGCTCTAGCGCGAGGATTCCTAAATGACCAAGTGGACAAAAACACGCCGCGATCCGGGACGCACGTACTGCGACCCCGAGGAAGCTAAGAAACTTCGCCGTGACGTACAGCGAGTTCGAGAACTGGTCAAGCAGGGACTTGACGCTGAACCTGAATACGTGGAGCTTATCAACAAGCTGGAGCCAGGTATGAGTGCAGAGAGGCGGAAGGAATTGATTAGGCAGTTTCGCGACGCGGTTTACGAACAACAGCCCGATCTACCAGGTCGTTGATCTGCTTGCGTACTTTGCGCACTTCCTCCGTGGTCATTCTCTTGGAGGCTGCAACCGCAAGCTCGTCCATGCTTTCCAGCAGCGAGTCCATCGCTTTCTTTTTCTTGACGGGTGACGCAGCCATGTGGGATCGCCTGTCGTGATTCGCTTCAGGCATACTAGTTT
>WNGE01007644.1_pt1 | contig 11711 bp, 11 predicted proteins | sample 5400651 | NCBI WGS metagenome assembly WNGE01 (sample SAMN13153370, study PRJNA577476) | soil metagenome | isolation source: 60 cm soil or saprolite under grassland replicate 2 | place: USA:California | collected 2016-06-15 | reverse complement strand
GTCCGATACACGCATCGTGCGGTTCCCCCTACTCGCATACCCCGCGATCGGCGGCGGCATGGCCGTGACCGTCGCCGGGCGAGTTGTTCGGCAGCGTGCTCAGGTTCACGTTGGCGACGATGCGGCCGCTGAAATCGGGCCGGTCCGCCTGGATGCCCGAGTCGACGACCGCGATCGTCGTCGGCGTATAGGTCGAGGCCGACGGCGACCACCACAGCGGCGCGATCCAGCTCGTGTACGGCCACAGCTGCATGGAGTACGGCAGTGCATTGGCATCGAGCTTGACCGGCGCGTCGAGCGTTACCGTGAGACCCGGAACCTTTGCGAGCTGCGCGAGACGCGCCGCCGGGATCCGGGTCGCAACGCCGTCGACCGCTCCGAGCCGACGTCCCAGCGATCCGCCGGCTTCCGTCGACGCGTCCTCTGCGCCGGAGACACCACTCTGGCTCTGGACGATCACGTCGAGCTTGCTGCCGGGGTGCTCGCTCGCAAGCTTAAGCAGACGCGGGCTGACGTACGTGTCGGCGCCCGAGGCCTTGCTCGAGCCGTTGTCGGCGCTCGCGATGAGAGGGACGCCAAGCAGGAAGAGGGCTGCGAATGCGGTGACGAAACCACGCCCGCCCTTGCCCCAGAGTGCGCTTGAGCGCGACTCCCCTCCACGGCCGCCCGTTCCCCAGAGAGCGCTCGTGCGCAGCTCTCTTCGAGTCCTTCCCGGATCTCCCAAGATCTGTCTCCTTCTCCGCTTCCGCGGGCCGCCGTTCGCCACAGTGGGAGCTGAGATGCTCCCTGAAAAGCCGAGCGGAACGTACGCGGGGCGGGCCGGTGTCACATCCCCCTGGAGGGGGACGGGCGGCCGAAGTTCACTCCTTCGAGTGAACAGCCACACCTCGGACGCGGGCTGCCGCTTCTCTTAAGGCTCGAGCGGCGCGCGTCCGATACACGCATCGTGCGGTTCCCCCTACTCGCATACCCCGCGATCGGCGGCGGCATGGCCGTGACCGTCGCCGGGGCGATTGCCGCAACGCAACGCCCGTTGACGGCGCTCGCGCTGCTGGGGGCAGCCGCGCTTGCGGCGGAGCTCCTGGAGGAGCCGGAGAATGCCCGCCTCCGGGAGCCCGTCGGACCAGGTGTCTTCCGCGTCGCATCCGGTGTCGACCTCGCCGCGGTGATCGTGCTCGGCCCGTGGCGCGGAGCGCTCGTCGCAGGGGCGGCGGCACTTATCGCACGGCTCGTGCGCGGCTCCTGGCGCCTGGCTGCCTTCGAGGCGTCGGCGTTCACGCTCGCCGCGCTCGCGGCCGGCTACGCGTTCGCCCTCGGCGGCGGCCACAGCGGACGGCTGTCGCTTCCCGAGGACCTCGTTCCGCTGACGGCCCTTGCACTCGTGTACCTCGTCGTCTCCCGCGGTCTCCTCGAGCTCGTCGGCGGCGGCGAAGCGGTGCAACCGGACTTTCGCGCGGCTGCGGCGGAGGCGGGCCTCGGCGCGGTGCTGGCGCTCTTCGCGCTGCACCATCCATGGAATGTCCTCGCCGTCATCCCGATCGCGCTCGCCGTCAACCAGGCGCACGCTCGGGTGCGCCGCTCCCGCCACGAGACCCTGCACGCGCTCGAGACCTTCGCGAACATCGTCGACGAGCGCGACCCCTATACGTACCGGCACTCGATCCGCGTAGCCGGCTACGTCGACACGCTCGCACGCGCCCTCGGCTTTCCCTATTCCGACATCGACCGGCTCCGCTGGGCGGCGCGCCTGCACGATCTCGGCAAGGTCGCCGTGGACTCTTCGGTGCTGGCGAAGGTGGGCAAGCTGACGCCGGCCCAATGGGACACCGTGTGGCGGGCGCCGCGATTGTCGGCGCGCCTGCTCAGGCGCTTCGAGCTCTCGGCCGCGGAGGCTCGGACCGTCGAGTTCCACCGGGAGCGGTTCGACGGCCGCGGCTACTACGGGATCGCGCCGGACGACCAGCCCCTGGCCGCGCACTTCCTGATCGTGGCCGACAGCTTCGACGCGATGACCAGCGACCGCCCGTACCGCCCCGGGTTGAGCAAGGAAGAGGCGCTGACGGAGCTCGAGCGCAACATCGGCACGCAGTTCCATCCGGCAGTTGCCAAGGCCTTCATCGCCGTGCAGCGCGGGCAGAAGCCATACGACGTGCTGACTCCGGACGAAGAGCGCGAGCTTCGTGGCGCAGCCGCGCCCCGGCGCGTTTCCGCGCCGGCGGGCGTGCGGGACCTGAAGGAGCGGCCGGATCTCGTGGCCCTGGGCGGGCTGATCTGCGTTCTCGGAGGGGTCGGGCTAGGTCAGCCTCTCGTTGCGGTCGCCGGCGGCGTCGTCACGTGCGTCGGGCTCGTCATCCACGCCTGGGTGCGTTTGCGCTCGAACCGGCTGCGGCGCGCGGTTGCCGCCTCCGTTGCGGCGGAGGACCGTACGCTCGTTTTCGCGAGCCTCAGCCGCGTGCTCGAGAACGCGACCGGGGCCGACTGGACCGCGCTCGTCAGCTGGCAGGAGGACGGCCTCAGCGGAGAGATCGAGCTCGCCCGCGGCGAGGGCCCGCACGAGCATTCGCTGACGAGCTGGCTGGTGCGCGAGGCCGAGTCACGCGACGAGATCCTCATCGCGTTTGCGGATGATCTGCCCGGCGGCCCCTACGCGGCGCTGCCGATTCGGCGCGAGAACAGCGCCCTGGCCGGCTTCTTCGTCCTGCGCGCGCCGCGGTTGCTCCCGCGCCACGCACGGGCGGCGCTCGTCGCCTCGCTGGACGCGATCGGGCTTGCGCTCGCGGAAAGGCCGAGCACCGCGCTCGACGGCACAGAGGCCACCAGCCCGGAGCTGGCTGCGCTCTAAACCCGGGCGGGCTCGAGCAGCTTCAGCCGCTCGAGGCAGCTGCGGATCCGGGCCTTCTCCTCGTCGCTTGCCTCGACGAGCGGGAGGCGCAGGCCGCCGACCTCGTGGCCGAGCATGTTCAGCGCGGCCTTGATCTGGATCGGGCCGGTGACAACGCCGATCAGCTCGATCGCGGGCGCGAGCTCCTCGTTGACCTGACGCGCCCCTTCGAGATCGCCTTCCCGGGCGAGGCGGACCAGCTCCTTCACCTGCGGCCCGACGATGTGCGTGTGCACGCAGACGCCTCCGCAGCCGCCGAGCTCGACGAACGGCAGGACGAGATCGTCGTCGCCGGCGTAGAGGTCGAGATCGAGCTCGACGATGTGCCGCGCCTGGTCGAGATCCGCGTTCGACTGCTTGACCGCGCTCACGTTCGGGATCTGGGCAAGCTCGGTCATCGTCTCGGGCTCGATGTTGACGACCACGCGGCCCGGGATGTTGTAGGCGATCACGGGCCGGTCGGTGGCGGCGGCGACGGCCTTGAAGTGCTCGACGATCCCGCGCGGCGGCGGCTTGTTGTAGTAGGGCGTGACGACGAGGACGCCGTGCGCGCCGGCCTCGTGGGCCTGTTCCGTCAGGTCGATCGAGTGCGCGGTCGAGTTCGTGCCGGTGCCGGCGATCACCGTCGCGCGGTCGCCGATCGCCTCGAGCGCGACGCGGATCAACCCGACGCGCTCCTCCTCGGAGAGCGTCGAGGCCTCGCCGGTCGTGCCGTTGACGACCACGCCGTCGGAGCCGTTGTCGACGAGGAACCCGCAGAGCTCGCGGTACCGGTCGTAGTCGACGTTGCCGTCGGCGTCGAAGGGCGTGACGGTCGCGGTCAGCACCTCGCCGAGCACGAGAGCATTCTACGCCGCGCCCGTCCGATCGCCTGCCGCGACCCCTAACCACCCCCAAGGGGTCCCCCGTGACCCCTGGTAGGGACGCTACCGGTCGAAACGTCACGTGTGTGTGACGCAGGTGTGACGAAAGTGCGTCTTCTCGCGGCGCGTCAGTGCAGGAGCGCGTCGAGGCCCAGCGTCAGCCCCGGTGGCAGCGAGGGAAGGTGCTCGAGCGCAAGCAGCACCCCGGGCACGTACGCCTCGCGCGAGTACGCGTCGTGCCGGATCGTCAGCAACTGCCCGTCGCCGCCGAAGAGGACCTCCTGGTGGGCAACCAGCCCCGGCAGCCGCACCGAGTGGATCGGCGGCTCGCCCGGGAGCAGCTCGGCCGTCGCTTTCGCGGTCCCGGACGGCGCGTCCTTCTTCGCTTCGCCGTGTAGCTCGACGATCTCGGCCCGCACCATGAACTGCGCAGCTTCCGCCGCGAGCCGCATCATCAACACCGCGCCGATCGCGAAGTTCGGAGCGACGAATAGCGCCAAGCCGCGCTCCGCCGCGAGCTCCCCCGAAGGCGCGGGATCCCATCCGCTCGTCCCGACGAGGCACGGCACGCCTGCCTCCAGCGCAGCACGCACGTTCCCCTCCACCGCCTCCGGCGCGGTGAAGTCGACCATCGCCTCGGCCCGGCCAAGCTCGACCAACTCGTGGCCTGCCGTCTCCAACGCCGGAGCGAGCACCGAACCCACCTTGCCCCCGCGCCCGAAGAGGACGACCTTCACGCCGCCTTGGCGAGCCCCGGGTTGACGCGCTCGACCGCAGCGAGAAAGCGGCCCTCGTCCGGCCCGATGCCGGCCGCCGAGAGCTTCTCCGGCGCCAGCAGCACCCCGGCCAGCTCGGCCAACGCCTCGGCCTCGACGGCGTCGACCTCGGCCATGATCCGCTCGATCGAGAGCAGCTCCGTGTCGGTGATCAGCGACTTGCCGAGCCGGCTCATCCGGTTCGCGGTCGACTCCATCGAGAGCATGACCCGGCCTTTCAGGTTCTCCTTCGCCCGTGCGAGCTCTTCGTCCCGCACCCGCCCGGCCGCGATCTCTGCGATCTGCTGGCTCGCGATCTCGAGACACGCCGAGAGGTTGTCCTCGCGCGTCCCGATGTAGATGCCGAGCTGGCCCGTGTCGGTGTACTGCGAGGCGAAGCTGTAGACCGCGTACGCCATACCGCGCTTCTCGCGGATCTCCTGGAAGAGCCGCGACGACGCCGATCCACCCAGGATCCCGTCAAGCAGCGAGGCCGCGAACCTGCGCTTGTCCGAGCGGGCGATTCCCGGGGCGGCGATGCAGACGTGGTACTGCTCGGTGTCCTTCCGCTGGAAGCGGAGGCTCGGCGCAGGCGGCTTGACGAGCAGCGGGCGGACCCGAGGCCCCTTGCGCACCGACTCGACGGCTTTGCGCTGGGCCTTCAGCAGCTGGCGCTGCAACTCTTCGTGCTTGAGGTTGCCCGCGGCCGAGACCACGACGTTGCCGGGCACGTACATCGAGCGGTGGTACGCCGAGAGCGTTCGGCGCGTGACGTTCGAGATCACCTCCGCCCGCCCGATCACCGGCCGGCCGAGCGGGTGGTTCCCGAAGGTCGCCTCCGAGATCAGGTCGTGCACCAGCTCCTGCGGCTGGTCCTCGTACATTGCGATCTCCTCCAGCACGACCTCGCGCTCGGCATCCAGCTCGGCGAACGACGGCGCGAACACCATCTCCCCCATCACGCCGAGCGCCGTGTCGAGGCGGTCGTCGGGAACGCGCGCGTACAGCACCGTGTGCTCGCGCGAGGTCGCCGCGTTCAGCTCGCCGCCCAGCGTGTCGAAGATCTCGGCGATCTCCTGCGCCGTGTGGCTCGCCGTCCCCTTGAACAGCAGGTGTTCGAGGAAATGCGAGACGCCGGCCTTCGCGTCGGTCTCGTCACGCGAGCCGGCACCGATCCAGAAGCCGATCGCGACCGAGCGCACGTGCGCGAGCCGCTCGGAGATGACCCGCTCGCCGGAATCGAGCTCGGTGAGGACGTACCGCTGCACGGACGGATCGTACTCGCGGTGCGCCGCTAGGCTCGTCTCGTGGACGACGAGCGCACCGAGGCCGAGTTCGAGGAGGTCGTGGCCGCCGCGATCGAGGATCTGCCCGACGACCTGCAGGCGGCGATGTCCAACGTCGAGATCGTCGTCGAGGACGAGCCTCCGCTCGGGCAGCCGCTGTTCGGGCTCTACCAGGGCGTGCCGCTCACCCGCCGGACGAGCGCGTACGCCGCGCTGCCCGACAAGATCTCGATCTACCGCGGCCCGCTGGAGCGGTTCTACGGGACGGACACGGCGCAGCTACGCCAGATGATCAGGCGGGTCGTATTGCACGAGATCGCGCACCACTTCGGCATCAGCGACGAGCGCCTGCGCGAGCTCGACCGCTATTAGGACCGGTTGTTAGAGACGTCGGGCGGGTTGCTGCGAGCCCGCCCGACGTTCGTATCAACCCTCTAGCCGCAGTCCGACGCCGAGTTGAAGTTCTCGATCGTCGACTCGAGCGTGGAGGCTGCGCTCTGGCCGGATCGGCCCCTCGCCTAAAACTCCCCGTCCGGCCAGTCCGGCCCTCGTCGGGACCGCTGTGCCACTCCGCACGTGGTTCGCGGGGGCGAGTAGTCGCTAGCTCTTCAGCGCCTGCTGGATCGCGGCGCTTAGGTTGGAGACGTCCGGCGAGACGACCTCGGTCAGCTTCCCGCCGGTCTTGCCGACGAGAACGGTCGGGGTGCCGGTGACGTTGTCGGCGGTCGCCTGGGCCTCGAAGCGGTCGCCCTCCTGCGCGATCGCCGTTTCGGTGCGCGCCTGCTCTGCCGCCGCGACGTTGAGGCCCGGGATGCTTGCGAACGCCGAGCGGATCAGGTTGTCGTCGAGCCAGCCGCTGTTCTCGCTGCCCTGGTGGTAGTAGAGGAGCTGCGCGACGTCGAAGAAGGAGTTCTGCCGTCCGGCGGCGAGCGCGGCGAGGCGGCCGCGCACCGAGTCCGGCCCGATGAACGCGATCGGCCGGGCGATCACGCGCACCTTCCCGGTCTTGACAAAGCGCGGGACGATCGTGGGCATCACGTCGCTCTCGAAGGCGCGGCAGACCGGGCACTGCAGGTCGATGTACTCGACCATGGTCACGGGGGCGCTCGCCTTGCCGAGCACGTTTCCGTGCTGCGGAATGCCCTTGAACAGCTGGACCGCAGAACCTGCGTCTGGCAGCGTGCCGGCCGCCGTCGTCGGAGTGCTCGAGGACGACCCGCCTGTCAGCGCGAACGCGAGCGCTGCAGCCACGGCCGCGAGCGCGATCGCCCCGGCCCCGGCGGCCAGAACCTTCGGCGAGGCACGGCGCCCGCCCCCGGTACTCCGAACCGGTGGTGGAGCCGGCGTTCGGCGCTGGCTGCGTGCTTTCTTGCCGCTGGTCATGTCCGTTCCACGGTAGCGGGCGGAAGCCCCGCCAGCAGCAGGAAGGCGAAGCAGAGCGCGAAGCCCGTCAGCGCCAGGGTCGGAATCGTCATGTACCCGAACTCGTCGATCCACTTCGTCGCGCAACCGCCGGGCGCGGAGATCAGGCACGCCTTCGTCTGCCCGACGACGCCGTTCTCGACCAGGAGGTGGTAGACGGAGACACCGGCGCCGACCAGCGGCAGGGGCAGCAGGTAGCGAGCGGGGCGCCGGTCGTTGGCGAGCGCGGCGAGCAGCGTCACGATCGAGAGCGGATACATGCAGATCCGCTGGAACCAGCAAAGCTCGCACGGGGTGAAGTGCGCGATCTCGGAGAAGAAGAGGCTCCCGCCGGTTGCCACCGCCGAGACCAGGAAGGCGAGCCACAGCTCATAGCCCTCGGTCGTCCGCCTGAGCGCATCCCCGGCCGAGCGCGCGCCGGCGGCCCACGCGAGGCCGAGAAGCAGCAACACGGCGGCCAAGACTTGCCCCGCGACGCCGAGCGCCGCGAGGACGACGATGACGTCGTGTGTCACTGCGGCGCTTCGAAGACGCGGCTCGTCTTGTGCTCGATCAGGATCCGCGCCCGCCTCGAATGCTCCCAGGACGCGAGCCGCGCGGCACCGACGAGGGACATGACGGCGAGCCCCGCGAGGATGCCGGCCAGCAGAGCCGCCAGGCCGGGCTGCGGCCAGAGCGCGACGGCCGTCAGAACGGCCAGCCCGATGGTGCTCGGATAGGCCGCCTGGGCGAGTGCGCGGACGCGGCCCTCCAGGTGAGCGCCGGCCGGGACCGGGTCAGGGCTTGCGAACTTCAGGGCCGATCGCTGCCGCCTGTCGCCGCTGTAGACCGCGAACAAGAGGACCACTGCACCGGCGGCGAGCAAGGCGACGGCGGCGCCAGGATGCAGGCCGCGGGCGATCGTCGCGCCCAGGCCGGCCAGGGCGAGGGCGCCCCGGACAGCGGCGATCAGGAGCGCCTGCGACCTCGCCTCGACGAGCGCCGGCGCTCCTGACTGCCCAGTTACCTCAGCGGTCGCGACCGCCGCCGCGTCCGCGTCCGCCACCGCGGCCGCCACGACCCCGCTCGCCGTCGCGCCGCGGTGGGCGCTCCTCGCGCTCGCGGGGCGGTGCGTCCTTGGCGCGCTCGATCAGCTCCTCAGGCTGGACGAGCGAGCCGTTCTCGTGCTTCGCGATCAGCTTGAGGCCGATCCGGCCGCGGTCCTTGTCCACCTCCTGGACGATCACGTCGAGCACGTCCCCGCGTGCGATCACGTCCTCGATGTGGCCGACCCGGCCGGGGCCGACGTTCGAGACGTGGAGCAGGCCGTCGGTACCCTTCTTGAGCTCGACGAACGCGCCGAACTGGGTCGTCTTCACGACCCTTCCGGTGTAGGTGTCGCCGACCTCGGGCTCCTTCGTCAGACCCTCGATCGCGGCGATCGCGGCGGCGGCCTTGTCGCCCTCGGTCGCGTAGATCAGGATCGTTCCGTCCTCCTCGATGTCGATCTGGACCTCGTAGTCGGCCTCGAGCCCGCGGATCGTCTCGCCGCCCTTGCCGATCACCATCCCGATCTTCTCCGGATCGATCTTGACCGTCGAGATGCGGGGGGCGTGCGACGGGAGCTCCGTACGGCTCTCCGGCATCACGTCGGCCATCTTGTCCAGGATGGACTCGCGCGCCCGCTTCGCCTGTTCGAGCGCGTTGCTCATGATCTCCTGCGTGACGCCGGTGATCTTGATGTCCATCTGGAGAGCGGTGATGCCCTCGCGCGTCCCGGCGACCTTGAAGTCCATGTCGCCGAGGTGGTCCTCGGCACCCTGGATGTCGGTCAGGATCACGTAATCGTCGCCCTCCTTGACGAGGCCCATCGCGATCCCGCCCACGGGCGCCTTGATCGGCACGCCCGCATCCTGGAGCGCGAGCGTCGAGCCGCAGACCGACCCCATCGACGACGAGCCGTTCGACTCCAGCGTCTCGGAGACGATCCGGATCGTGTACGGGAAGTCCTCCAGGCTCGGGATCACCGGCTCGAGCGCCCGCTGTGCGAGCGCGCCGTGGCCGATGTCGCGCCGCTTCGGGCCTCGCATGAAGCCCGTCTCTCCGACCGAATAGGGCGGGAAGTTGTAGTGATGCATATAGCGGCGCTCGGACTCGAGCGAGAGGTCGTCGATCCGCTGTCCCTCCTTCGCGGTGCCGAGCGTGAGCAGCGACATGATCTGCGTCTGCCCGCGCGTGAAGAGCGCCGAGCCGTGCGTGCGTGGGCTCACCGAGACCTCGCACGTGACCGGTCGGATCTCCTCGGCGCCGCGTCCGTCGGGACGGCGCTTGTCGACCGCGATCTTGCGGCGAACGAGCTCCTTGTAGATCGCTTCGGCCGCTCGCTTGACGAACTGGCGCGTCGTCGAGTCCTTGACGGCCGGCGCGTCCTCGTCGGCCGGGGTCGGGCCGACCGGGAACGGCAGTTGGACCTCCTCCTCGATCCGCTCGAAGAGCAGGTTCCGCTTCGCCGACTTGAGCTCCTTCGAGTCCTGCTCGGCGTCGGTCAGCGCCCGTAGGTCGTCCTCGAACTGCTCGCGCACCGGGCCGAGCGTGGCCTCGAGGCGCTGCCGCTCGACGATCAGCGCCAGGCTCGCGCGCACCTGGATCTGCCGGCGGATGTCTTCCTCGGTCGAGTCCATCGTGATCGGCGGAGAGAGCTCGGCGACGAGCTCCTCGACGAGCGCGCCCGTCTCGCGGAGACCCTCCCTCGCGATCCGCTCCTGGAAGCTAGCGCCGTGCTCGCTCTCCAGCTGCTCGGTGAGCTCGGCGTCGAGCCAGCGCTCCTTGCCGGCCTGGCGGCGCAGGTCCTCCTGCGCGTCGCAGATCTTCACGATCTCGGCGTGGGCGAGCTCGAAGGCCTCGAGGATCGTCTCCTCGGGCACCTCCTCAGCTCCGGCCTCGACCATCGTCAGCGCGTCCTTGGTGCCCACGACGATGAGGTCGAGCGTGCTCTCGTCCGCCTCGATCGTCGGCAGGGTCGGGTTGACGACGAGCTCGCCGTCGACCAGGCCGATGCGGACCGCGCCGACCGGGCCGAGAAACGGCAGCGGCGAAACCATCAGTGCCGCCGAGGCGCCGTTGATGCAGAGGATGTCGTGCGCCGTGACGAGGTCAGCCGAGAGCGTCGTGCAGACGACGTGCACCTCGTTGCGGAAGCCCTTCGGCCAGAGCGGCCGGATCGGGCGGTCGATCATGCGCGCCGTCAGGATCGCCCGCTCCGTGGGACGTCCCTCGCGCTTGAAGAAACCGCCGGGGATCTTCCCGGCGGAGTACATCCGCTCCTCGACGTCGACGGTGAGCGGGAAGAAGTCCGCGCCTTCGCGCGCCTCCATCTTGCCCGTCGCGGTCGCGAGCACCATCGTCTCGCCCGCGCGGACGACAACTGCTCCGTCCGCCTGCTTGGCGAGCTTGCCGGTCTCGAAAGTCAGCTCCTGGTCGCCGACGGTGACGGACACCGTCGCGGTCCGGGCCTCAGTCGTTACTGCCATGGTTCATGCCTCCACTTCTTGTGGAGAGTGGAGGTTTGAGTCAGCTGCCTATCGGCTCAAGGCACAGCTCACTCAAACTTCCACCCTCCGCGGGTTTGTGGGCGTCCGGCCTACCTCCTCAGGCCGAGCTCCTGGATCAAGTTCCGGTACCCCTCGAGGTCGCGCTTCTGCAGGTACTGCAGCAGGCGGCGGCGCCGGCCGACGAGCTTGAGCAGCCCCCGGCGCGAGTAGTGGTCCTTCGGGTGCTCGCGGAGATGCTCGGTGAGCTCGTTGACGCGTGCAGTCAGGAGCGCGATCTGCACCTGGGCCGAGCCGGTGTCCTGCTCGCTGCGGCCGTGCTTGCCGACGATGCCCTGCTTCGCTTCCTTGGTGAGGGTCAAACTGCCTCCTTCTAACGTGACTCCGCAGTCCAAGCGCGCCGCGAGGAAGCACCCGCGTACGGCCGAGACTGCGGTACGGCGGAAGGGTAGCAACTCGCGGCTTTTCGCCTCGTTCCGCGACGGCGACGGGGCCTGGTGGCCGCCAGCCTCCTCCCCACTGCGAGCGTAACGAGGAATTGCGCGCGGGTGGGTGACGCGAGTGCGCCGGAAGCGTCACGATCTGTCCACGGTGCAAGCGGCGGTCGCAGCTGGGCATCCGGCCACGGTCGAGGCCGGGATCGAAGTGCTCTCCGAGGGCGGCTCCGCCGCCGACGCGGCCGTCGCTGCTTCCCTCGCCTCATGCGTTGCGGAAACCGTGATGACCGGGCTACTGGGCGGTGGGCACGGGATCTACTTCGATGTCTCGACCGGGCAGGCGCGCAATCTCGATTGCTTCGTGGCGGTCCCGGGTCTCGGCGGAAAGCGCAGAGACGTCGAGCTGCTGGAGCTCGAGATCCCGTTCGGGACGGAGCTCGTCCACTACGCGGTCGGGATCGCGTCCTGCGGCGTCCCGGGGCTCCCGGCCGGGCTCGGTGTGCTTCATGCCGAGCACGGGCGGCTGCCGTGGCCGCGGCT
>WNGE01034994.1_pt1 | contig 11712 bp, 11 predicted proteins | sample 5400651 | NCBI WGS metagenome assembly WNGE01 (sample SAMN13153370, study PRJNA577476) | soil metagenome | isolation source: 60 cm soil or saprolite under grassland replicate 2 | place: USA:California | collected 2016-06-15 | reverse complement strand
ATGCTCGTGCCCGCGATCCGGCCGCCCACCGTGCGGTCGGGCACGTCGCGGCTGCGGGTCGCGCTGTCGGCCGCGCACGCGCCCTCACAGGTCGACGCGCTGGCGGCCGCGCTCGCCGCCCTGTGACCCCGCGCCCCGCGCGCGTCGTCTTCGTCGCCGGGACCGGCACCGAGGTGGGCAAGACCTGGATCGCAGCGGCTGTGCTCGCGCGGCTTCGTGACCAGGGTCTGCGCGTGGCAGCGCGCAAACCCGCACAGTCGTTCGATCCCGACGCCGGGGCGACCGACGCCGACGTGCTCGCGGCCGCGACCGGCGAAGCACCGCACGACGTGTGCCCGGCGCACCGCTGGTACGACTGCGCCCTCGCCCCGCCCATGGCCGCCGACGCGCTCGGCGCTCCTGCATTCACCGTCGACGACCTGCTCGCCGAGCTGCGCTGGCCCGAGGGTGTGGACGTCGGGCTGGTCGAAGGAGCGGGTGGGCCGCGCTCGCCGCTCGCCGCCGACGGCGACAACGTCGCGCTGGCGCGCTTCCTCGCGCCCGATCTCGTGCTGCTCGTAGCCGACCCCGGACTGGGCACCATCAACGCGGTGCGCTTGTCGGTCGACGCCTTCGGTGGTCTACCGGTCGTCGTCGTGCTCAACCGGTACGACGACAACGATCCGTTGCACCGCCGGAATCGCAAGTGGCTCGAGCGCAGCGACGGCTTCGACCTCGTCGCCGGAGTGGAACAGGCCACTCGACGAATCGCGGCGTAACCTCACACCTCCGTCCGATGTTCGGTTCTCGTTCACCAGCGTCTCATTCGGGCCGGACGACACTCTCGACCGTGCCGCCCGACTCGGCCGACGCCGACGCGCCCGCCCTCACCGACTCGCGCCCGCCCTCCCACGCCGATCGAGTCGTCGCCCTCGCGCTGGTGCTCGTGTCGGCGGGCGCAACCGCGGCCGCGATCGTGCGGCCACTGTTCACGCTGGGCCGCGCCGGCGTGCTGACGCTCGCGTTCGCAGCACTGGGGCTCGCGCTGGGCGTCGCCCGCTGGCGCCGCGCGCTCGGGATGCGCTCGGTGCTGATCACGACGCTGGCCCTGCTGGTCGTGGCGGTCGCGTACTGGCCACGCGACTCGACCGACATCTGGTCCTACGCCGCCTACGGGCGCATGGTCTCCCAGTACGGGAAGAGCCCGTACCGGCACGTCCCGGTCGAGTTCTCGAACGACCGCGCGATCCGGCGGGTCAAGCCGACCTGGCAGAACACGTCGTCGGTGTACGGACCGCTGTGGAGCGGGATCTCGGCGGGTGTCGTGTCGGTGACGCAGACGCACCTCAAGTCGACCCGAATCTGGTTCCAGGCGCTGGCCGCGCTGTCGGTGTTCCTCGCCGTGCTCCTGATCGCGCGGCGGACACGCGCGCCGGCGGCGGCCGCCCTCATCGGGCTGAACCCGCTCATCATCTACGACGTCGTGAACGGCGGGCACAACGACGCGCTCGTCGGGCTCGCACTCCTCGCCGGTGTGCTGCTCGCGTCGCGGGAGCGATTCCGCTGGGCGGCGGTCGCCATCGCGCTGGGTGTCCTCGTGAAGCTGGTCGCGCTGCTCGGTCTCGTCGCGCTGGTCGTCTGGATCTGGCGGAAGCGCGGGATGCGCACGGCGGCAACCGCCGCCGGCATCGGGAGCGGCGTCGTCGCCGTCGGATACGCACTCACCGGCGGCCTCGACGCGCTGACACCGCTTCGCGAAGCGCGGCTTCAGATGAGCCGCAACTCGATCTGGCTGCTGAGTAGCGCGGAGGGACGCACGAACCTGTTCGGCTTCGGGCGCGTGTTCGACTTCTCCCACCAGTTCGTGCAGTCGGCGGCCACGTTGTCGACGATCACGGTGCTCGTCCTCGCCGGCGTGCTCGTCGCCGGGCGTCTGCGCGACAGCACGCCGGCACTCGTCGTGGGCAGCGCGGCCGTCGCCTACCTGCTCGCGGGGGCGTACGTGCTGCCCTGGTACGCCGCGTGGGCGCTGCCGGTGCTCGTGCTCGAATGGCGAACGGGCCTGACGCGCCTCGTGCTCGCGCAGTCCGCCCTCTACTTGATCGTGTATCAGTACCGGCAGGGCGTCCCCAGATCCGTTCCCTATCGGGCGCTGTTCGTGTCGAACGTGGTTCTGGTCCTGTTCGAGGTGACGATCATCGCCGCCCTCGTCGTCATGGTCGTGCGTCAGCGCCGGCCCGCGCGCGTGCACGTCGAATTGGCCGAGCCACCGAGACCGGCGCCGGCGCAGGTCGACTGACGTTCGAGCTGTCCTGACTCACGCGCTCGCTGCCCCGGGGTCGGCACCCCCGGGGCCCTGCGCGTATCAGAAGTTGATCGTGATCCCGAGGTTGGCGTTGATGATCACGTTGTTGTCGCCAACGATCGTGTTGTTCGAGTTGTTGTTGCCCTCGTTCGAGATGTGAACGTTCGTGATCGGGGCGTTGACGGGCGACTGCTGGAACTGCATCCCGATGTCGCCAAAGCCGTCCGTGTTCACCTGCGAGTCACCGCCGGATTCCACGGACGTACACCTCGTGTCGCCGCTCCCGGAGCCACCGCCACTGGCGCCGATCCCGACGACCACGCCGCAGTGCGACTGGTCCCCGATGTTCACCGGGGTCGCGGAAGCCGTCCCGACGTCGGCCGCGGGCAAGCCACCTCCGGACGCGTCAGCTGCGGCCGGGAATGCGGGTGCCGCCGCGCTCGTGTCCACCGGCGGGAAGGCCGATGCGGACGCTCCAACATTGCCATTGATGATCTGGTCGGAGTTGCCGATGATCGAGTTGGTCGAGTTGTTGTCACCCTCGTTCGAGACGTGGACGTTCGAAATGGGGGCGGCGACCGGCGACGACTGGAACTGCATGCCGATGTCGCCAAAGCCGCCCGTGTTGACCTGCGAGTCGCCACCGGACTCGACGCTCGCACACTGCGTGTCGCCGCTGCCCGAGCCGCCGAAGCTGGCGCCGAACCCGACGACGATGCCGCAGTGCGACTGACTGCCGATGTCGACCGTCTGGGCCTCGACGAGAGATCCCGGCGCAGTCGCACTCCCGGCCGGGCCCGGCAGCAGCAGCACTGCGAGGACTCCGACAAGGAGGAACCAGCCGACGACCAACCCGTGCTGCACCCCCAGCCGTCCGACAACCGGAACGGGTAGTCTCCCGGACCGCCCGGTCAAGCGATAGGGCCATGACGCCCTTTCGCCCTCAGACTCGAGCTCTCGCGCGAAGGGTGGGGCCGATGGAACGCCGGTTGGTGGACGGACGGACACCACGACGAGCGCTGCACATCGTGGCTTCGATCGTCGCAGCGTCCACGTTGACGTTCGCGACCATCGGCGCGGCTCCCGCATCCGCAAGCTCTGCGTCGCCGGCACCGTCTGCGGCCGATCGCGAGCCTCCGCCGAAGTGGGACAAGCGGGTGGCCGACTTGGCTGACTTCGTGGAACGCAAGCGCGGCCTCGACTTCGAGCATCCCGTACCCGTCCGCTTTCTCACCGACAGCCAGTTCACAAAGGAGTTCAAGACCGACGAGAGCGATCTGACCGCGCAGGACAAGAAGGACCTCGCGCAGACGGCAGGCCTGCTCCGCGCCGTGGGCCTCACCCAGGTGGACGCCAAGCAGCTTCTGGAGGACTTCGGCGAGGTCGACACGGCCGACACGGACGCGTTCTACGACCAGGAGAAGAAGGAGATCGTCATCCGGGGCAAGGAGCTCGACGTCTCGACCAAGGTCACCGTCGTCCACGAGCTCACCCACGCCGTCCAGGACCAGCGCTTCGATCTCACCAAGCTGGACGCCCACGCGGGCACCAGCGGCGCCGGAGCGCTGCTCGCCCTCGTCGAAGGCGACGCGGTGCGGATCGAGCAGGAATACCTCGCGACGCTCAGCCAGCGCGAGCAGAACGAGTACAACAAGGCGCTCGACACGGCCATCGCCGAGTCCGAAGCGACGCTGCCGGCCGACGTGCCCCCGGTGCTCGGGATCATCGACCTCGCGCCGTACTCGGTCGGCCCCGCGTTCGTGGAGGCGATCGCCATTCAGAACGGCGAGAAGGCCGTCGACGAGGCGTTCCGAAAGCCACCCACGAGCGACGAGCAGGTCCTGAACCCGTCGTCCTACCTCGACGGGGATATCCCCGAACGCGTGCGCACGCCCAAGCTCGGTCCCGGCGAGAAGCGCACCGGCAGGCCCGACACCTTCGGGGCGCTCGGCCTCTACCTGATGCTCGCGGCTCGGCTCGATCCCGCTGTAGCGCTGCCGACCATTCACAACTGGCGCGGCGACAAGTACGTGCAGTTCAAGCGGGGCGACACCGAATGCGTCCGAGCCGCGTTCGCCGGGAAGGAAGCCCAGAACACGGAGCAGATCGCCGCCGCTCTCGACCAGTGGGTTGCCGCCGGACCGAGCGGCCCCGCAAGCGTCGAGCGCACGAACGGCACGGCAACGTTGACGGCGTGCGATCCGGGCCAAGAGGCTGATGGCGCGAAGGTCATGACCGCCGGCGACGTGCTCGACGCCCGCGCCTACGCGCTCTCCGGCTCGATGGAGGACGGCACACCGGTCGACAACGCCGAGTGCGTCGCCGACCGCGCCGGGCTCGACCCCGACCTTCGCGCATTCCTGCTCTCGGCGGATGAGCCGTCGCAGGACGAGCTGGACGCGTTCTTCGGCAAGATCGCGGGCGTCGAGCGCACCTGCGCGGCCTGATGGCGTAGACCGGGGTCGGTGGGCCGCCGGGGAATCGAACCCCGGACCATCGGATTAAAAGTCCGTTGCTCTGCCAACTGAGCTAGCGGCCCGCGCACGATCGTAGGACGCCGGCCTGGATCGTTCGCTCCGTCACGTCGTGGTCGTGGGGCTCTCGAACGTGATCCCGCACTGGTCCTCGAGGTAGCTGAAGATCGTCGAGAGATGGTCTCCGGCCTTCGAAATCGCCTTGGAGAATCGCTTGATGGAACGTTCGCTCGTGATGTCGAGCTTGAGCTTCCCGTCCACGACTCGCTGGTAGAGGGCGCGGAGCCGTTTGAATGCGTCCTTGAGCTCCTTGGGCGCCTCTTTCTGGAGCTGCTTCACGAGGTGGACGTCGCGTCGATACGTGGACTTGACGCTGGAGACGCTCAGCTTCCCGAGGTCGAGGTTGCCGACGTCGGACTTCTCTCGACGCCGCAATGGTCGGAGACGAACGTGTCGATTCGGTCGCCCGCACGACCGATCTTCTCCGCGTCGGTGGAGAGCGTCTCGAGCTTCTTGGGATCGACGGTCTTTCCAGCGTCGAGGCTCGCGATCGTGTCGAGCGTGTCCCGGATGGTGACGATGTCGCCCTTGAGATCTGACGGCGCGGTGCGTTCGAGGTCGCGCAGCGCCGCGACCGTCTGCTCGAGGACCTGCGGGTTGCCGGCCTCCGCGCTTCCCGGATCCCGGCCGAGCCTGCGCAGCTCACGCACCACACCACAGAACGCCTTCGTGTTGCCGCCGCCGTCGCTTCCGCCGCACGCGGCGACCACCACGACCGCGAGCACGGCCACCGAAACCAGGCGTCGCATGGCGCGGCTTCCTCGTCGACGAAACGGAGACCGGCGAGCATAAACCGGCGAAACGATCACGGGACGACGCAGGAAAGACGGCTGATACGATGCGATGCTCCCGGTGGAGTCCGAGCCCCCATCGTCTAGCGGCCTAGGACGCCGCCCTTTCAAGGCGGTAGCGGGGATTCGAATTCCCCTGGGGGCACCGGCGCCGACGGCGCGAACGTCGGGCCGTGACATGGTCCTGTGGTGCAGTCTGGTTAGCACGCCGCCCTGTCAAGGCGGAGCTCGCGGGTTCAAATCCCGTCAGGACCGCCGGGCGGGTTGCAGCCGCAACCCGCTCACGGCCGGGTAGCTCAGTCGGCAGAGCACACGCCTGAAAAGCGTGGGGTCGACGGATCGACGCCGTCCCCGGCCACCAACGAACAGGCAGGTCAGACCGTGTTTTTGGCCTGCAGTTCGACCACGGCGCCTCCCCCTTGGGGGGCGTCGTGCCACTGTCGTGCCACTACGGATTCGCGATTCGCGTCGCGAGCGGCGCGGTAAGCGGCGTCGAGGCCTTCGGTGAGGGCTTCGTCGAGTTCGGGGAACAGGTGCCCGTAGGTGTTCATCGTGACGGTGATCGACGAGTGCCCAAGACGCTGCATCACCGCCAGCGGATGCGCGCCCTGGGCGATGAGCAGCGCGGCGCAGGTGTGGCGCAGGTCGTGGAAGCGGGTCCGCTCGGGCAGGCCGGCGGCGGCGACCGCGGGACGGAACTGGCGGCGGTAGAAGTTCCGGTGCCGGAGTGGGCCACCTTCGGGCGCGCTGAAGACGAGGGCGTAGCGCTCGCGTGAGCGGTCCGCGAGATACGCGGCGAGCTCCTCGCACAGGGACGGCGGGAGGGCGACGGCGCGGCGCTCATAGGTCTTCGGCGGTCCGAACACCAGCCAGACCCATGGCTCCTCGGCCAGCGATTCGACGACCTCGATACGACGTCGCAACAAGTCGAGTCGACCCACCCGGAGCGCGCCGATCTCCCCGGCCCGAAGTCCGGTGTAGGCCGCAAGTCGGATGAGGACGCCGTATGGCGCGCTGATGGCCTCCGCCAGGGCCTCGATCTGCGACGTGCTCAAGAACATCATCTCGTGGCGGTCGGACCGTGGGACGCGCACACCGTCGCATGGGTTGACCTTGATCGCGCCCGATCCGACCGCAGACGCGAACACCAGGCGCGCCACCTTGCGGGCGCCGCGCACGGTGCCCGGTGCCGCGCCGCCGGCGATCAGATCAGCGATGAGGCGGCGGACGTCGACCTGTTCGGCCGTGGAGAACCAGAGTTCGCATCCGTTGGCGGAACTGTGTGTGTACCGGGGAGATAGTTGACACCGCGTGCTTGAGAGTTATCTGACAGCCGCTCCTACGAGTTGTTGTCTTGGTTGATGCTGGGTTTTGGCGCAGACGATTCGCGCCAGCGGCCGGGCAGGTCCAGCCGGAGCCGGAGCGCTTATTCGGGTGAGTCCCGTCCTCGTGGAGAGCCGGGGCGTGTCCCGATCTTGCTTGGGTCGACGAAGCGCACATGGATGTGTAGGACCGTGGTGTCTGGGTCATGGCCCAGCCACTCAGTCAGATCGACATCAACCTTGCCGGCGGGCGTGTCGAGCTGTCCTCGCGGGCCCCCGAACTCGTCGAGCAACTCTCGGAGCGGTCTGCCGGTGAACGCTCGGCGACCATCGGGCAGAGTGACCTCACGGCGCGTCTCGTGCGGCCCAGCTTCGGTGATTTCGACCGTGACGTTCCTCAAGTGCGCTCCTTCTCTGGGAGATAGCTAATCACGCGCCCGGCTCCCTGCAACATGGGTAGGTGAGTGCTCGCTCGGGGCTGTTCTGCTTGCCGGTTGGTAGCGGCGCGTGTGGTCGATGGCGAAGGAGCGGATGTGTTCTTCGCCCCAGTACAGGTGCACGAGGCCGCCCGACTTGGATCTGTTTGTTGGCGAAGGTGAGCTTGCCGGCTTCGGAGACGCTGCGCACGGTGGACTTGGGCGGGTAGATCGGCTCGCCGTGTTGGTCGAAGCCGACGCTCATGGCCCGTCCGTCCGCCACTGGTACTGCCGGGCGGTATCGCTGCGCCGGGGTGAGGTTCCCGATGGCTTGGTGGGGACGCTCGCGGTTGTAGTGGAACCGCAAGCCGTCGAGGAGCTCTTGGAGGTGCGAGAGATCACATGCCGGGCCCTCGTCGGCGAGCCACTCCTTCAGAGTGCGATGGAACCGCTCGAGTTTGCCGAGGGTCTGGGGGTGATAGGCGGCGGCGTGGATGAACTCGACGTCGAGATCGGCGAGGGCGCGTTCGAACTCGACGGTGACGCCGTGCAGGCGGCCGGTGAAGCACAGGCCGTTATCGGATAGCACCTGGCGGGGTAGCCCATAACGCGACGCGGCTTCTTCGAAGCAGTCCCAGGCCGCCTCGCCAGTCGGGCCGTCGGCGGCGACGGCAGCCAGCAGATAGCGCGAGTGGTCGTCGATGACGTCGAGCACGTAGGCCTTGTGCTGATCGGCGAGGCGCACCTCGGTGGCGTCGATCTGCCAGAGGTCGTTGGCGATCTCTCGCTCGAAGCGCAACAGCGCCTTGGGACGCCGCGGCGGCTGGTCAGCCACCAGGTGGTTGCGGCGCAGCGCCTGATGAATCGTCGACACCGCCGGCGCTGAGCGGCCGGCGCGCACCAGCTCGGTGTGAATGCGGCGCGCCCCCACCGGGGATGATCCCGACGCATCCCACAGATCTCGGCCTCCAGCTCGACATCGATGCGAGCCGGTGAGTCCTTCGGTCGGCGGGACTGGTCCTCGAGGCCCTCCATGCCCGCCGCCAGATAGCGGCGTCGATACCGGTAATAGGTCTCCCGGGAGATCCGATAGCGGCGGCACACCTCCGCCACCGACTCCCCGGACTGCTCGGCCTCCAAGAGAACCTCGAGTCGCAACTCGGCCATGGTCACCGTCCTCAGGGCCATTCCCACCTCCAGCTCTCCGGCTGCAGGCAGGCTCCGGCCTCACTCGGGCGGTGTCACGCATCTCCCCGGAACGTCACACATGTCTCCGGAACGTCACAGATCAGTCCCGAACGACCTGTCACGCATCACTCCGCGCCGCACACGTTGGCGGAACTGAGCGTCAGGCGCGAAACGGGAGTCATCCCGGGAGTGATCGCGATGACTCCCGGGCGGGCTCGGATCACTCCCGCCGCCCCGGGATCACTCCCGTCGCGGGTCATGAAGTCGCGATATCATGACTACATGGCAAAGCAGACCACCGTGAGGCTGCCCGACGAGCTCGCCCACGAGGCCGAGGCCGTGGCGCGGGTGAAGGGCTCGAGCGTCAACGCGCTGATCGTGGAGTCGCTCGCGGCCGAGCTCGAGCGGGTTCGGGCCGACAAGGACTTCACCGCCCGGGCCCGGAAGCTCCTCCAACGTGACAAGGAGCTGCTCGACCGGCTCGCTCGGTGACCCGCTACCTGCGGCTGGCGGAGTACCTCTGGCTCGCCGAGCAGTCACGGAGATCGAGGCCGCCGTGATCCGCACCCTTCGCAGAATCAATCACGCGATCGAGGACGCGGTCATCTGGTGGGCGTTAGGGCTGCCCGTGGAATTCCGTGATTTCGTGCCCTCCCGGGGCCGCCGCGAGCGCGTCAAGGCTCGTCGTGAGCGGTGGCGCACACACCGAGACACGCGTCCGCGCTCTTGACCACATAGGAGCTCTTGCTGAGATTCGTGTGTCGGGCGGCGGGCGCACCCCTGGTGCCAGTGTGTGAGCTTGCTTCGGGGCGTGTGCATTCGCGGGATGCAAGTTCGTGTGAGACGTCATGGGTGGTGGATGGATGGTCATGTAACTGGCTCTGAGTCGTGCTTGTCCGAGATGTGGTGGCTGAGCATGGTGAGCGTCGCCCTTCTGTTCTGCGGACCGGGATCGGTTGCCTCATAGGCGGGTTGTCGGCGGCCGCTCTCTTGCTCGGCGCGATCGCGACCTTCGGTTACTTCGAACTGCGAGACCTGGGGAGCTCGGAAGAAGGATCTGGTCCGAGCTTTCCGACTCCCAACGGCTTGTCCCCGCCATCCGCGGACACACTGCGGGCGCTGGATACCGGCACCGGGGATGAGCGCTGGCGGAATCAAATCGGCCACGCGGCCGAATTCGTCGGAATCGCCAGCGATGTGGCCGTTGTGCATGAGTCGGACAAACACGAGCTCATCGCGCTCGATCTGATGACGGGTGTGCAGCGTTGGCGCGAAGGCCCCGCGCTCGTCCACGACTGCTCACCCATCGTGGACGGTTCGGTCGTAATCGGCGTGACCTTCCACGGCGAGCTCGTGGCCCAAGACGTTCAGACCGGCGCGAAGGTCTGGCAGACGAAGGCCGCCGCCCGCTGGGAATGCGCCAGCCTCGTCGGGGCTGACGGGACGGTCTTCGTCTCGGGAAGCGTGGCGCACCCCCACGAGGCCTTCGCGGCCGGTTATGACACCGCCACGGGGCTGGAACGATGGCGACAGGACGGGTCCATGGCCCCGGGACTGTTCCTGCATGGGTCCAACAGCGGGCTCGTCTTCGCAGCTGCCGGTCACGGCGCGATCGACGCGCTCGAGGCGGCGACTGGCGCCGGGCGTTGGCGGTGGGAACCCCCTCAGCCGGTCCGTAACGACCTCCTGTTGGTCGCCATCGACGTCAGGGCAGTCACCGCCGGATCAAGCGTTGGGTTCAGCGCGGCTGATCCAGAGGCTCGCCGCGGCGAGACGCGCACCATCACGGTCTTCGTGGACGTCCAAGACGGCGTCGAGCGATGGCGCACGAAGAGCGGCGCAGCATCGTCGTTTGCGTACGATTCGACGACCGACACGCTCGTCGAACTCGGCGAGCCCCCGGTCCCGATCGCGCGTAACCCTGCGACGGGCGCCGCGCTCTCGACCGGCTCAACGCCCGGCGAGAGTCTCGTAGCTGCAGACGGGATGGCTTATGTCGGCGACGGAGACGTCACGGCCCTCAACGAACAGACCGCGGCATCGGGTTGGAGCATCCGACTGGGTTCGCACGGCGTCGGGACGGTCATCGGAGCAGCGGGAGGCGTCCTGCTCGTCGGCAGCGAGCAGTCGTGAAGGCTTGAAAGCGCGACCACGGCCGTGCCAGAAGCGTGCCACTACGAATGGCACGGAACGCTCAGCAGCGGTCACTGCTGCTCACCCAAAACGGCCCTGAGCAGGGCAAACGCGCGGACACGCAGATGGCCGCGCGGGGCGATTACGCCTGAAAAGCGTGGGGTCGACGGATCGACGCCGTCCCCGGCCACCAAGGAAACGGCAGGCCAGAGATCGTTTCTGGCCTGCTGGTCGACCACGGCGCCTCCCTCTTGGGTGGCGCAGCGCGCTGTCGTGCCACTCAGGGCCGATGCGTTCTCGCGCCGCCGCGAGTCCTCCTGCTGAAGCCACAACGAAGGGAGATCCGAGATGAGCACGACGGCAACCCGGATCAGTCAGATCCAGCTCGTGATGATCCCCTCGACGGACCAGGGCCGGTCGGCAACGCGCTGCTGATCATCCAGCCGGGCTAGCTGTAGTTGACCGCGGCAGCTACGGGACCGCCGCGGGCCCGGCCGGGCGGTAGGCACAGATGAGCACGCCCGTCTCCGCCTGCGTCACCGACACGAGCTCCAGCTGCCGAGCTCGCCCATCCGGCGGGAAGATCGTCTTCCCGCCGCCCAGCAGGATCGGCTCGAGCATGAGCTGGTACTCGTCGACGAGATCGTTCTCCACGAGCTGGCGAGCCAGCGAGGCACTGCCCCAGACCTGCAGACCGCCGTCACCGCCACTCGTTCGCAACGAGCGGATCGCGTCGATCGCGTCGCCGCCGCCGAGGAGCGTCGTGTTGTTCCACCTCGACGACGCCTCCTCCGCCGACAGCGTCCGCGACACGACGTACTTCGGGATGGCGTTCATCTGGTCGGCGTACGGATCGCCCGCCCGCCCCGGCCAGGCGGCGGCCATGCCGTCCCACGTCCGCCGCCCGAACAGCAACGCCTCCGTGCGCCCCATGACCTCGCCGATGACCGCCCCCATCGACTCGGGATCGAAGAACGGCCCTGACCAGCCTCCGTGCTGGAACTCTCCGTCGGTGTCCTCGTCTTTGCCGCCGGGAGCCTGCAC
>WNGE01018322.1_pt1 | contig 11714 bp, 8 predicted proteins | sample 5400651 | NCBI WGS metagenome assembly WNGE01 (sample SAMN13153370, study PRJNA577476) | soil metagenome | isolation source: 60 cm soil or saprolite under grassland replicate 2 | place: USA:California | collected 2016-06-15 | reverse complement strand
CGACCTCGTCAGCGCCGGGCTCGTCGTTAAACAAGACCATCAACGCGTGTGCATCTAAAACCATTGTCGCCATAATTAGAGTTCCCGTTCGCGTTTCCGCTCGGACATAAATACCTCCATCGCCTTAGTGCCTTTCAGCGATCCACGGAGCCGGCGATAGTGCTGCGCGGTCAGCGGTTTGAGAACGATGTGGTCGTTCTGCTTGTAAACTACCGCCCGCGTCCCTTCGTTAATTTCGAAGTCTTTTCGCAGCCACCGCGGAATCACCACCTGCCCTTTTACGGTGAATGACACGGTATCAGTCTTCGGTGTTGGATTCATAATGACAGGTATTACATTAGTCATTCAAGTAAGTCAAATAGATTTTTGTGAGAAATCGATTGGAAAGGTAAACCTCGCTCAGCAGAACAGGAAAAGTTCGGATTTTCGATTGACCCGTTGACTCGTGAAATCTCATTGTCGGGGGCCTCTCCGCTCGGCGGAAGTTGCGAGTCAGTAGTTGACTGTTGATCCGCCTTCGCTTGCTACGGCGCGACCCGCCTTCATTTCGTTTTGGCATGGCAAGCAAGTGACGGTTGCGCCGGGCATCGAACGAGGGGACACTGCGCGCTTTCATCGATGCTGACCGTTTCACAACTTTCAAAATCGTTCGCCGGCCGGGCGCTCTTTGACGACGTGTCGCTCCAGGTCAATCGCGGCGATCGGATCGGATTGGTTGGCCCCAATGGAGCCGGCAAATCAACCTTGTTTGCGCTCCTCCTCGGTGAGGCTTCGCCCGATAAGGGAACGATCGCGATCGAGAAGAATGCAACGATCGGATTTCTTCCGCAGGAAACCGCTGCCGCCGGAGACGAAACCGTGCTCGAACTTGCTCTCGCTGTTTCCCCGGAGCTTGTGCACGCGCAGAAAGTGATCAAGCAACACGAAGCCGGGCAAGATCATGAGCATGAGCATGAGCATGAGGTTAATGACGCGGCATATCACAATGCGCTCCATGTTTTTGACGAGCGCGGCGGATTGACCAGCCCACGCTTGCATGCGTTGAACGTCGCCACTCTTTTGCGCGTCGAATCGCATTGCTGTCGTGAGCCCGGGTTGCACCGGATACGGCGCTGGAGCGGGCATCAGCCCGAGAATGGTAGGTGAACGCGAAAGTGCAGGTGCAAGAGATCGTGCGGAATTCCTGGCTATCGCACTCCCAGAGCTCCCCTCATTGCATGCCTGTGTCGCAGTTCCACTGAACCTTCTTGATCTGGCCCGCAGCTATATCGACCTTAAAAGGGCCATAGAATCCCACTCTACTCTTCCAGTCTTTCTTCGAAATGCTGTAATGCCCTGAAGGCAAAGAAATCCGAAACCGGCCCTGATCGTCCGTCGTGAAGGAGGCAACCGTGACATCCCCCTTCTTCACGTCGAAGGTAGTATTGGCAAGCGGTTTTGAATCGGGAACGCCCTGTTTCACTGGCCCACCCGAAATGCTGTGCAGAGAAATCGATCCTTCGAGACCAGTTCCCGCCTCGGGCGGAGGCGTAGGCTGTGTCTCTGCCCGGACGACGCAACATGACAGAGCGAGCAGGATCAGAAATAGTTCGAGCGATTGTTGTTTGTTCAAAGGTGGTTGGATGGACGTGTAATAAGTCAATTAGCTCAATCCATCCACGAATGGAAGGCAGAATCGAGAGACAGTCTAAAATGCTTGAATCCGAAGGAGCGGCCAAAAGGAGACACGTGATCCAGATAACGGTTTCTCTTGGCGAACGACCCTGCCGAGAACGTTCGCGGCGACTGACCACTCGTTAGGTGGCGAAGAAGGCCTCTCGGGACAGCTAGGGTAAGGACATTACATATTCGTAATGTAATTTGAGACCGAATGTTATTGACTCCGCATTAGGAAAAAGATTATCCCACCGGAAGCCGTCCAAAAAGGACGGCCGGAGATTCCAACAAACAACAGCCGTTCAATCGGAAAACCTAGGAGGTCAGAATGTTTAGTCGTAGAAAAGGATTGTTTATCGTCACTACCATGGCGCTGCTCGCCGTCGCATCTGTCGTGCGAATCGGTCAGGCGCAAAAGTCACCCTCAGCCAAGGCCTCTTCGGGCGGCCACGCGCAACTTGCGAGCAATGTCGCGGTTGTGGGGCGCGCAGTTGGATTCGCCGAAACGCGGCCGGTGCGCGAGCTCATGTCCCAAGTCGACCAGGTCGATCGCGAGCTACAGCGCGAAGTCGAAGAAATGAACGAGCTGAACACGGTGTTCAACCGCAAATCCAACCCTCACGCGCCGGCCCAGAAGGACGGCGCCCTGCAGTCCTCTTTTGGACCGGACGGCCTGTTCAAGGTGAACATTCCGTCGCCCATACTCGTTTTCGAGGGCTTGGGCGTGACTAATTCCGCGCCGCCCGATAACGAGGGCGCGGTCGGTCCGAATGACTACGTGCAAATTGTGAACGGCGGTGGAGTGCGGATCTATGACAAAAACGGCGTACCGCGCGGTCCGGCGTTTCAGCTGAGCACGCTCTTTTCCGCGTTCGGTCCTCCCGTGTCTACCAACAATAATGGCGACGGGCTCGCTCTCTACGATCGAATGGCGAATCGCTGGATCCTCTCCCAATTTGCTTTTACCAGCACAACCACGCCGCCCTACCACCAAACGATCGCCGTTTCCAAGACGGGCGACCCGACCGGTGCCTATTGGGCGTATGATTTCATCACGCCAGGGAATGATTTTCCCGATTACGGTAAGATCGGCGCTTGGCCGGACGGTTATTACTTTACTGATCGTCAGTTCACGCTTGGCGCGATTTACAATGGTTTTGGTTGCTTCGCCTTCGACCGGGCCAAAATGTTAGTCGGCGATTCCACGGCGACCTTTATTTACTTCAACGCGGGCCCGAATCTGAGCAATTCGTCCTCGGGCATGATCCCGTCTGACTATAATGGTCTGACGCCGCCTCCGGCCGGCGCTCCCAATGTCTTTTCGGTCTATCTGGACGATGCCTTCGATACAGTTGACGCACTGCGCTTATTCGACTTCCACGCGGACTTTGCCGTTCCGGCGAACTCTACTTTCCTTGAGCGCCCCGAGAGTCCCCTCCCGGTGGCCTCGTTCGATTCGCGTAGCCCAGGCACCTTGACTGGCGCGCGTAACGAGATCGAAGAACCCCCGCCGGCCGTCACCGCGGATTATCTAAATGCGATCGGCGACCGCTTGATGCTGCGCCTCCAGTACTTCAACCGCGCAGGCACCGAGACGCTCACGACCGTTCAAACCGTGAACGGAGGCATCATCCCTCCCCCTGGCGTGGCCCCCACGATCGCGGAATATCGCGCGGCGACGCGTTGGTATGCGTTGGAAAAGACCAGCCCGGGCGGGAACTGGTCGGTCCAGGATCAGGGAACCTATTCGCCTGACACGACGGAACGCTGGATGGGCAGCTCAGTGGTCGACAACGCCGGGAATCTGGCCGTCGGCTACTCGACCTCCAGCATCAGCGTGTTCCCTTCCATTACCTATGCTGGAAGGCTATTGGGTGATCCGCCCGGGGTGTTGGCGCAGGGCGAGGCCACCATGTTCGCCGGAACCGGCGTCCAACTCGACACAGTCAGCCGCTGGGGCGATTACACCGCCATGTGCCTGGATCCGGCCGACGATGCGACCTTTTGGTATACGAACCAATATTACAATACAAACGCTAGCTTCGGCTGGAAAACCAAGATCGGCGCCTTCAAGTTTGCTGGCACAGTCGCGCCTCAACAAGGAACGCTGAGTGGAACGATCACCGCTTGCGATACTGGTGCGCCGCTCAAGGACGCCTTGGTTCAGGTGACGGGTGGTCCTTCCACCGGTTTCTCCGCCGGGACCAAGCCGGACGGCACTTATTCGATGAACCTGTCGCCTGGGTCCTACTCGGCCACGGTCGTCGATCCAGCCCACAATTGTAGCGCGATTGGGCCGTTTCCCGTCACGATCACAAACGGGAACACTACGACCTTGGATCAGTGTCTGAGTGGCGTGGCCAGGTTCGCTTATGTGTCCAATGCAGTCTCCCTCACGGGCGGGAACGGCAATGGAATTATCGAACCGAACGAGTGCAACGATCTTAACGTGACCATCCTGAACGATGGCTGCTTGCTCGGCTCCGGTGTCTCGGCGGTCCTTTCCACGACCACGCCAGAGGTGACTATCAGCCGCCCGAATTCGCCCTATCCAGATACGGCCGAAAACGCCACCGCGGTGAACACGACTCCCTTCCTAGTGAGTACTTCGTCTTCGTTTGTTTGCGGCACCACGATCAACTTCACCCTCACCGTCTCATTCGCAGGCGGCTCTTCGGTGTTGAACTTTACGATCGTAACGTGCCAGCAGCCGCCCACCGTTGTGAATGGCAGCTTGGATACGTCCGATCCCGTCCAGGAAGGCCGCATGGGCCGGAATGGCCTCGTGAGCAGTTGCGGAACGGCCAAAGCCTGCCCGGGCATCTTCGGAAGCGGAAATCGGCGCTACGATGTCTTGAGCCTCGCGAACGGACCGGCTGCGGCTTGCGCTTCGATCTCGCTCACCGCGACGAACACGACTGCGGGTGGCGCCATTCTTTCCGTGGCCTACCTCAACACTTACATTCCTCCGACCCCGGGGAATACAGGTACCATCTGCACGAACTATCTCGGCGATCCCGGCGGCAGCCCCGCCTTCAACGCCACCAACACCTTCTCGGTGAACGTGCCGGCTAATCAGACCCTGGTGGTGGTAGTTGAGGAAACAAATCTGAATCAGCCCGCCGGCTCCACTTATACCCTCCAAGTCTCGGGTCTCGTCGGCAACGGCGTGGGCCCCGGCCCTTGCGCCCCGGCTAACCTGGTCAGCGCGGCCTCGCGTGTGACCCAGGGAGGAGCCGGTTCATTCGACATCAACATGCCGCTCACCGGCCCGTCTGGAATTGAAGATCGTATCGCAAGCAACTACACCGCTGTCTTCACCTTCGATATTCCGGTGACTTCCGGAACAGTGACCGTGATGAGTGGGACGGCCACGGTCGGTGCAATTACCTTCAGCGGCAACGAAATGAGAGCGGATCTCTCAGGGGTGGCCGATGTGCAAAACGTCGTTCTGCACACAGAGAACATCAACGGGGACGGATTGCCGCATGGTGACGTTCCGTTTGGCTTCCTCGCGGGCGATGTTGATGGCAACCGGGTCGTCGCTAAGGCGGACATCGATAGCGTCGTAGCCAATCAAGGTGTAGTTACCTCGGCTAACTTCCGCAATGACGTCAACGCTGATGGCAAGATTAGAAACAATCCTGACGGCAAGCTGGTCAAGGCGAGGAAAGGTCACTCCCTGCCTTAACGTAGACTAACATAACCTTATCGCTTCCGGGCGTCGTCCTACCCGACTCGCGGCAGCTCGTGAGGAAACTTGCGGACGAAAGCAGACGTCTCGCCGCTGATTTCTCGGTTCAGACTTCGTTGCCTTTGTGATCATGTTTTCCTTTCTTTGGCTGGTCCCGCGACTGCAAGACCAATCCCTTTGCTCCTTTTCAAGACCTAGAGCCTGCAGCGTCAACGCGCAACTTTGCAACGCCGCTGGCTCTCGTCACTCGCCTCCCAAGCCATAGCCTTGGCGAAGGCTGGTCACTAATCACTGGTCACTTTTTTGATGGTAACCTTGGATGGCTTTCATGACTCGTATTGATTCGACCGCGACCGTACTCAGTAAGATAAATCGGTATCCCAGCATTTCAGCTTTTCAGCCGGTATTTTTCCGCGCCCTATTTCTAAATCTTCCAGCCGAAGACGTTTTACAGAATCGCCGCAGCGCCGGTTCGCAAGTGGCACCGCTGTCGTAAATGAAGGTGCCAGTGGATACATCCATTTGGATCGATCATCTGCAGAAGTCCAGAAAATCTCTGCGCCACGATTTCTTTTTGGAGAGGATCAAAAATTATGAAAATATCAATTCGTTTATTTGGTTGTGCAGTGGGCTTCGCGGCCCTTGCTGTGACGGGAGCGTTGGCGCAGTCGCCACTCGCTTTTAGTTTTCAATTGGTGACCACGTTTGATTATCCGGGCAGCGGGAATCAGACGCGGCCGCAGAAGATTAACGATATGGGCGACATCGCCGGCGTCTTTGTGGATACCAGCGCGGCGTCGTTCGGCTTCACCAGGCGGAGCAATGGCGTCTTCAGTCCGCCGATCGCTGACCCGAACGCCACCAGCAACTTCACCGAGGGACGCGGGATCAATAACTCGCGCCTGGTCTGCGGCGATTATCTCGATTCGGCGGGGGCTTTCGAGGGGTTTTTCTTCTCGCATAACACCTTCACCAATTACGACATCGAACCGACGTTTACGATTGTGCTGGGGGTGAATAATGCGGGGGATTTTGTCGGGTCGGTCATCCCGAGCAGTGGAATACAGTCGGGCTTCCTAAGTATCGGCGGCAACGTGACGGAGTTCACAGTGCCGAACGCGACGGCGAGTTTAGATTATCAGCTTAATACGACGAACCAAAGCTGCGGTTATTGGGTGGACTCCTCGGCGGTGACTCACGGGTACTGGCGCGATAGCGACGGCACGATTCACTCGCCGATTACCTCGTTCAATGGAATCAACCGGGCGAACACGATCGTCGGCCGCTATACCGATCCCAACACCCTCATTGACCATGGTATAATCGTACAGCTGGTGCGCACCGCAGCTGGCGGTGTAACACTGCCCCTGGCGCCACCTTCCGCGCCGACACAAGCGGTCCCACAGCGCGCGGTGCAAATTGCGCCTGCTTATTAAGGCTGGGTCCGCGTTAGGGTTGTAGAACGAAACGACGGGCTGCGGCGTTCACCGGGCGCTGCCGTCGCCGGTTCGGTGTGTCCCAGCGGGATGTTTTTTTTCCTGCCCGCCTTTCGCGTCACGCGCCCGGAAGCGGAATTGGAGTGGCCCACTTTGGCGATAGGCTGACAACGCGAGAGCCCGTGAGATCGAGCGCAAAAACCGTGTCACCGTCCGTGTTGTTTAAGTGCAAGTCGAAAAATGCGAGGCGCAACGGGCCATCGAAAAGAAAATGTTGATCTTGGGCCGGGCTGTCGTGCAGCAACCCAAAGACGCCGTCAAACCCGGGCAGGCTGCCGAATTCCGTCTCCGCTCCCGTTTTCAAATCGCGGAGCAGGTAATGTTTCCCATGACCCGGGCCGTTAATCTGATCCTCTTCGTCCTTTGGGTCCTCGCGTATTGCCAGTTCGACAGGCCATCGGGCGATTTGTAACTTGGCGGTGGCGTTTCGGCAGACGGACCAGATTCCTCGGATGACGCTGTCAGACTCGGCGATGCTGATTCCTCCGGTTCGGCGTTTGTTAAATAAGGCGAGCTCTTCGCCTGGATGTACCAATCAGGCGCCGCTTCCAGCTTTTTCAATCCACCGCCGCGCGGACCGATAGTCAAAAATTCGCGGATGTTGCCGGGCTTCTCGCGCGTGAAAACAATTGTGGCGCCATCCTGAGCGAAAATCGGCCCGGAATCCTGGCCAGAATTGTCGCTCGTCAATTGCCGCAAGAGTTTTTCCGTCCTCCCGGTACAAATACAAATGCGAGTGACTCGTGCCTTGCGCCTGTAAGTAACGAATGGCGATTACGACCTCTGCATCCGCCCATGCTTGCGTAGTTAGAATCGCAAGCGCGCTTGTCACTATCAACACTCTTAAAGACCGGTCGCATGGCCACGAATTTTTTCAGGATTATAGGCGATCGGTTTTCAATCGCTTTTCGCGCTCAAATCGTTCAATTGCGAGTTCTATCAATTTGTCGATTAACTCGGTGTAAGAGATGCCGGTCGCTTCCCAGAGCTTCGGATACATGCTTATTCTGGTGAACCCAGGAATCGTGTTGATCTCGTTGACGATAATTTCACTGCCGTTTCTCAAGAAGAAATCGACTCGCGCCATTCCTTCACAACAGAGCACGGAAAACGTTTTGATAGCCAGCTGACGGACGCGTTCCGAAATCTCTGACGGCAGCCTGGCCGGTATTTCCAGCACGGCGCCGTTCTCATCGAGATATTTCGCTTCGTACGAGTAAAATTCGTGGCGAGGCAAAATCTCGCCCGGGACTGATGCGATGGGATTATCGTTGCCGAGCACGGAACATTCTAATTCGCGTCCCCTGATGCACTCTTCGATCAAGATCTTGTTGTCATAGTTGAGCGCATCACGGACCGCGCGCTCGAATCCTTGGCGATCTTTGACTTTATGAATGCCCACCGATGAGCCGAGGTTTGCAGGCTTAATAAAGAGCGGCAGGCCGAGTTCGCCTCGCGCGTAGTCGAAACCGATCTCCTCCGGGGAATATCTGCTGGCTACGATAAATCGGCCAATCGGGATTCCAGCGTCTCTTAGCAGCCGCTTCATCACATCCTTGTCCATGCCGACGGCTGAACCGAGGACGCCCGCCCCGACGAACGGGATATTAGCGAGCTTCAGCAATCCCTGGACCGTGCCATCTTCTCCGAATGGACCGTGGAGAACAGGAAACACAACATCCAAAGAGCCAGGCTTCTGTTGGCCTGAGAGCGGAACAAGCTGGTCTCCTTGTTTGCCTGGAACCAGCGCCAGATTTTCGCCGCCTTCAGGCAACTCAGGTAATTGCGATTTAGTTGCGGGAAGGAGAAATTCAGACCCCTGGTTTAGATGCCATCCACCTTTCTTGTCGATACCGATCAATACGACCTCGTATTTATTCTTATCGATGGCGTCGACGATATTTTTTGCCGACTGCAGAGAGACCTCATGCTCGGCAGATCTACCCCCGAATAGTAATCCGACACGAATTTTCTTAGACATCTACGGACGTCAAGCAGTTGGCTCGCGGAGCGAAAGCTGAATCGCGCTCGCGTGCTCGCTATCGTGGTAAATTTTCACGTGCGCGGTGCGCGCATCCTTTGCGGTTTCATCGGCGACAACGCCTCCGTAGCAGTAGTTCTTCTGCCAGAAGATCGAGTTTGGAGAACTAATGACGAGGCGGAGCCGGCTGCCTTTCATTAAGCGCCGCGCAACGAACAATCCCGGATTGAACTCGCATTTCACGATTTCGCCCGATTTGACGAACTTCACTTCGCGAAGCGATTCGCGATAGCGCAACCGGCGAATGTCGCTCCAGATCGCTATACTTGTTCCATCCGGTTGGATTTCATAGAGATCGGCGGACAAGTCGACATCAGGCGTGTCGATCGAAACCCATAGGGTCAATGCTGGAGAGCCTACAAGCGGTGTTTCGTTCGGCAGCGGATCAGTGTGATAAACCAAGCCGTCTTTGCCAATGCTCAACGCATATGTTTGATCGATGCCGGCGGTTTTTTCCTTCGGATCGATTCCATCGACCATTTCACCGCGCGTCGTATCGAGCGGATCGTAAACGAACGTGTCCAAGCCTTCGCTCGGCTGCTTTTCGGTGAGCGAGCCGGCCCGAAAGACGCCATTCGCGTCGCCATTTTTTGAATCCAAATAAAAAGTCCGCGGATTAGCCGTTAGAGTTTCGAAGCTGTCGGCATATTTCCATTCGCCGTTCGCGCCCGTGTTGCCAGGCGCGAGCAAGTAATAGGCGACTTGATCTTTGAGAAACTCCGGCTTCGCGCCGTCCTTCATCGTCCAGTCGTACCAATGGCGATGGAGATCGTTAAGATCGACAATGGCGGCTGAGCCGAATTTGATGCCGGCGACTTCATCCGTCGGCGTGCGCGTGCCGGCGTGGTCCCACGGGCCGATGATTAGAAAATGCTTCGCGCGCACCTCGGGAGAGACGTTCGCGATGTGATCGCGATAAAACGTCATCGCGCCGAGTTCGTCGCCGTCATATTGACCGGTGATCGTGAGAATTGGCAACGTCATCTTCTTGAATTGGTCAATCGTGGGAACCATCGCGTCATAGTACGCGTCGGCCATTGGATGTTTTAGGATGCGCTGGAAATTCGCGGACGGATTTCCAACGAACGAATCGAGGTCTTCGAATGGAATGTGTTTCTTGTAGGCGTCGAGAAACTTTGTGCGCCAGAACTTTTGGTCGCCGAAAAGATTTTGCTGTCCGGCGCGACCGCTGGTGAGGGTGAACCATTGGACGTCGTATTTCATTCCAACGTTAAGGTAGGAGGGGTAGTCGAGCGGCGGATGCACAGCGGCGGCAGGAACTATCGTCACCAGATGTGGCGGGAATTCCTTAACCGCCCCACATCGCGACTTTGCCATCGCAAAACGGCTGTTGCGCCAGCCACTCGACAACATCGTGACCGTCGCGCGCTTCATTCGCGAACGGCTCGAACTCACCACCAGAATTTCCGCGTCCACGGACATCGACAAGTGCAAATGCATAACCCTGCGATGCGAAGTATGCCGCGCGGGCGTGATACGTGTCGGAGATGTACGGCGTCAGAGTAAAAATGACTGGCGTCTTTGAGTGCTGTCCGCCTGTCGTTTTCGGCAAATAGAGCGTCGCGTTTAGTTCGACTTTGTCGCGCATCGGAATTTCTACAGCAGCGGGGGTCGTAATCGGCGGGCGGTTTCACCGGCGATGGCGAAGGCGAAGGCGCGGGAACAGGCGTTTGGGCAATGGCGTTGGCAACGAGCGCCAGGAAGAAAGCGGCAGGCATAATCGACAATTTCATCTAGCGGCATTCAAGCGAATCGGAGCGAACGAAACAAGGGTTCTTTCCTGCCAGTCGCGTCGATTGGGTCTCAACTGGCCGAATGGAAATCACGTGTCGGATTCTTTAGCGTTGAAGCGTGTGCGCTCGGAAGCACCGGCGTCTGGCGACCCGGGATGACCAGCAGCTAGATTGGCCCGCGCAAGTCGCGGATTGCCTTGGCGTAATCTTTCGTGTGGAAAATTGATGTGCCGGCCACGAGGACGTTGGCGCCATTTTGGATCGATAATCGCGCCGTCTGGGCATTGATTCCGCCGTCCACTTCGATGTCGATCTTACCTCCGTGGGATTTTTTCCATTCCGACGCGCGTTTCACTTTCTCCATCATTTCTCGCCGAAACGATTGCCCGCCAAAACCGGGATGGACCGTCATGACAAGCAAAATGTCGATCTTGTCGAGAAACGGCTCAACCGATTCGAATGCTGTTGCGGGATTTAAGGAAAGACCGGGGCGGCAGCCAGCGTCTCGAATCGCGCGTAAAGTTTTCTCGACATCGTGGTTCGCTTCTTGCTCTACGTGAACTGTAATGGAATTAGCGCCTGCTTTGACAAAGCGGGGCGCATAGTGGTCGGGGGTTCGGATCATTAGATGGACATCGAGAGGCAGATTTGTTTGTTTGCGTACGATGCCAACAATTTCCGGACCGAAGGAAATGTTATCGACAAAATGTCCATCCATGATGTCGCAATGGATCCAATCCGCCCCAGCCTGTTCCACCCGATGAACTTCGTCGGCAAGCCGTGAAAAATCAGCGGCAAGAATGGACGGCGCGACGATGACTTTTTGCATGGAGTGATGGAGTTAAAGCAGTAACGGAGTAATGGCAATAGTCCAATAGTCGAACACCCCACTGCCCCATTACCGCATTATTCCGATAATATGCGCTTGACGACCCGAGGCTCTGTTTCATGTTACGGCGTTTCAGCCGGTCGAATCGCGCTCGCGGGAAGTGCCTGCGAAGATCGACATGTGACGCGCTTCCCTCGGACTGGAAAGTGCTCCCAATTTAATAACTCATGTTCAACGGACTCTT
>WNGE01013351.1_pt1 | contig 11714 bp, 9 predicted proteins | sample 5400651 | NCBI WGS metagenome assembly WNGE01 (sample SAMN13153370, study PRJNA577476) | soil metagenome | isolation source: 60 cm soil or saprolite under grassland replicate 2 | place: USA:California | collected 2016-06-15 | reverse complement strand
CAAACCAATGCACCTGGTTATAATTTTTTGCAGAAGCCGAAATTTTTACACCTGCGGGCAGCGGAGAAAGTGTTTTCTGAAAATCAGGAGGTGCATTAAGTGTAAGCAATGTAAATCCTTCTTTGATCTTTAGTTTTTGTAACAGAGTAGTTGGCATGAGAAAATATTTTTCAAAAGTAAAAGCTTAGTGTTAGAAGGATTTATTGAAAATGCTTTATGAGGGTTTTTGAGCTTGCATTCAACTTTGCCCTATTTCTGCTGCTGATAGAATACTTTTTACAATTTTAAGTTCCATTTAATAAATAAGTTTTTATGCGAACCGCTTTTTTTTGATTATGTTCAAAACAATTATTATTTTGAGCCCGCAATTTCAACCTTAAAACTATTTTCCGTAAACCCGAACAACCCTTAATTATGAACATTCTATTTACATGGAGGTACAGGAAGGAATACCTGTATGTTGACTGCACCCTCGTTAAAAACGGTTTCAATAATTATGATACTTGTATCATCATCAGGGAGAACCAGCATGGTAGCTCGTTATTTCAATTTAAGATTTTGAATATCCTTGGCGAACAAGAATACAAGATCTTTCAAGGCTCCCCCGGCATTGCCTTATTGAAAGATATCAGAGAAGTTATTTTAGAGCAATTTGATATTATCAGGCCATGTCATCTCAATTAAATTTATTACCGTTTTTTTAAATCACTATTATGGTTAATTCGCCCAATAAAAACTATGCTTACGAATTCTTTAAGAAAGAATTTGAGCCATTTAAACTTAGGTTTGAGTATAACGGTAATCCCTACGAAATAACAGTTATACCACAAGGTCAATCTGAAAAAGAAGATATCCCCCTAAATTTCAATCTTATTATTAACCGCAATAATATCGCAGATATAAGCTGTACGTTGGATAAATGGGAAAGTCATTCTATAAAAGACCAGAATTTGATAAACCGGATTGGCTTTTATATTTATAAAAGGTATAAGGGATTGATAGAGTAAGAAAGAGATTATGATATTCCGAAGGAATCCCATTTCTACTGCTTCGGTTGGTGTTGCATGTAGCGTCTCTCTTAATTGTTGTAATTTAAGCAGGCATGTTTTCAGGAGTTATTGCCATCATTGGATACCATTCATAAACATTCAATCCACTGGCAGGATCGCCTTTCATTAATTGATTGAGTTGTTCTTCATTGTTCACTGCAATTATTCCGAGGCCGTATACTCCTTTAGGATCGAGCACCGGACCAAATGCAATAGCATTACCCTGCTGCATAAGGTTCGTCCAGTATGCTACATGCTGCTGCATAATGTTTCTTTCTTCGGGTGTCATGTCCTGCGCAAATGTTGGTCGCGGTGGTATAAGCTTTAAAGCATAATATTTTTTAGCCATAGTAATTAAGGTTATTGTCAAGAATAAAGTTCAATAAATTGATTCAGGTCAGATAGCTACCTTACATCTATTAAAATTTTGCCAGTCACTTTAATAAAATGCGTTGCAAAATTATTTTTTCAACAATTTGTTGTTTATAATTTTCACCAGCACTTCTTCCTTTTGGTATTTGCTAATAGGCACTTCATATTTCGCTACATGCAATATATTACCTTCAATTGCATTAATGTGATTAATGTTAACAAGATAAGATTTATGCGGTTGTATAAATTGTTTATTCGATAATTTTTCCTGCAGGGCTTTCAACGTAGAATGGGTAATAATCTTTTTAGTATTGGTATAAATGGCAACATAATTTTCCATTGCTTCCGCAAACAATATTTCATCAAATTGAATTTTCTCCAGCTTATTATCTGTCTTTACAAAGAAATAAGGTTGCTCATCATTTTGCTTAGACTCAAAATAATCATAAGCTTTGTTTGCTGCTTTTAAAAACCTGTCAGGTGATATGGGTTTTAATAAATAATCAAGCACATCAAGTTCATATCCCTGTACGGCATAACGTTCATAAGCAGTTGTAAAAATTACTTTAGGCGGGTTGGCAAGATTCTTTAGAAACTCAATACCTGTTACATAAGGCATTTCAATATCAAGGAACAACAAATCAACAGGCTGTTGTTTTAAAGCCGTATTTAATTGGATGGCATCTTCACACACAGCAACTAATTCAAGAAAACCAATCTTTTCAATATAACTCTGTAAACCTTTGCGGGCAACAGGCTCATCATCGGTAATAATACAACTTATAGATAGCTTATTCATGAATGAATGTTCAGTTTAAGTTCTGCGACAAAACTATTGTTACGCTTTCTTATAGTTAATAAATGTTTGTCAGGATATAATAATTCAAGCCTCCTCTTTAAATTTTCCAATCCGATACCACCAGTTTTTTTAAAACTAATTTCTGCGGGAATAGAATTTTCAACGATAAATATTAAGTCATCATTTTGTTTATTCAGATTGATATTTATTTTGTATTCTCCACCAACATATTTAAAAGCATTTTCAATCAATGGTAAAAATAATAACGGATAAACTTCTTCACCATTCAGGTTCGTGTCAATTGCCATATTTAATTGCAGTTTATCTGAAGTTCTTACTTTCTGGAGTTCAATAAAATTCTGCAGATATTGAATCTCTTGGATCATAGGCACAGTTTGTTGCTGATCATACAATTGATAACGTAATAATTCAGAAAATTTTTCAACAGTTTTCTTTGCATTCTCCACACTTTCATCCATTTGAAAATAAATAGTGTTCAAGGCATTGAATAAAAAGTGCGGATGATATTGGGCTTTCAGAAATTTTAATTCGGTTTGCAAATGGTCATTCGTGATTTTTTCTAATTGAAGTTTACTATTTACATAAGCTTGTAATAATTTATTGCTTCTTACCACTCCATAATAAATAAAACAAAATAAAAGTGGAATAATATTGATAGTTGCTACATCTCCCCACGATAAACCATCATCTGTTAAGGCAGCCATTGGTGTAAATACTGCATTCACGCAAAGCTCAATAACTACAAATACCCAAAGCAATTCATTCAGCACGATTTTATACGAGAGTGCTTTTTGAAGTTCTTTATCGAATCTTTTAAATAACCGCTGTAATACATAATTAATAATGTAGCCCATCAATATACTGGCGCTGATTTCAATTACATTAACTGTCCAGTCACGCTTCCAAAATTTAAATCCTGAAACGGTGTCATTGATTATGCGAATAATAATGTAAACCAATAAACCGAACAATGCGGGAAAAATATGTTTCCAGAAAAATTTCATAGTGATTCAAATTACAAATTTATGAAGCCAATACTGTTTCCCGTTCCTGCTTCGCCAAAAATGGTTCAATTACGACTGTTTTTTTATCTTTTTTCTTTGGCTTCATTCCGAATAAAAATCTTGTAACAACAAAGGGCTGAATAAAGAGATGATAAATGCTCATCGTTACAAGAAAAGATACAATTACGGTAAACAAATACTTCATTATTATAGTGTCAGTTGTTTGCACCCTTGTGTTTTTTATTCAGATAACGTTTGCCATAACCAATCGCTGCAAATACCCATGCCCATGCTGTTAACGGGTATAGTGAACGATAGAGATACATTCTCCAATCATGCTGCCAGTCGGCAAATAAATTATAAGGCTCCAGTTGATTCCATCTTAAATAATTAATAATAAAAATACTTAATACGGCAATGGTTAAAGATATCCTCCTGTTTTTTTCAAGGCTGTCCATTAAAGCAGGAAAGTTGATGCATGCAAAACCTGCAAGCAAAAAAAACAGCCAGTAAAAAAAGTAACAGCCATCATGTATCAGGTCATTTGTTTCAGGGAAGTGTAATGAAAGACTTGTATATAAAATTATGCCGGGGAGCATTAACAAATAAATTCGTTTGCCAATGGCAAGGTTGTTTATCCAATTCAATTTTCTTTTACCGTTTTCACTCATGCTCCATTTAAATATTGCGGCAAATACCACATCATACAAAAAAAGATAAACAATAAACCATAAGTGATGCCAGCTCAGATTTCCCTCGGGATAAGCGCCTGTTGTGAAAACAGAAGGATAGAAGTTTGCGAAGTTACCTTTAAATCCCTGCGTTAATCTTTCCATATAAATCTGTGGTGGTATTATCATAAGCATACCAAATAATAATGGCACAAATAATCTTCTGAAACGCAGCCCGATAAATGAGCCGCTGCTTCTTTTCTTCATCATGAAATAAGTAACAGTGCCTGAAATAAAAAATAATAAGGGCATGCGAAACTGGTGAAGAAAGAAATTGAATTCCATCAGCAGGTAACTTGTTTCTTTATTCTTGATATGCCATTCCCATTCGGCTACATAAGCCATTGCAGAATGAAAAAATAAAACACCAATAATTGCCATGATGCGCAGCCAGTCGAGATAAGCTTGTCGTGATGTGGTTTGCATAAGTTTAATTTTTTCACAAACCTAATTTCATAAAAAGCTGTCGTAAAAATTGTTTGACGTATAGATAGTTTAAAGCGGTGAATAGAATTTTTTTGAGGAAAGTCATAAGCTCTTATTCACGAGCTACGAGTATTTTACGCCGTGGAAGGTGTTGTTGCCTGCAAATTATTATTAATGAATTCGATTGGTGACACACCGACCGGAAGTAAGAGCAGTTTTGGAGTAATCAAAATAAGTCTGAACCAATAGTAGAGAAGAGATCATAAATAACATTTCTTCTAGTCCTTTTATATGCTCTTTCCCGTCTTTTTCACTTTTTTTGCGTTCTGAAATTTATTTATATAATTTTCTTTGCTATGTTGGAAATTTCTTGGATTAAATTTACCCACATAATTTTCTTTGCTATGGTCCTTTTTGAGTGAAAGAATAAGGAATTGCAGTTAAGTACAACAACTACTTCTTCTTTACCATCTTCAACATTTGTAAAATCTTTTGACAAATAATGAATAGAACGAACAAGTGAGCAATTTGAGTGACCAAGCAGCAACTTGGAAACAACGAAGTTCAATAGTAGCACTTCAGTTAAGTACAAAAAAAAAATAAAAATTCTTACATGCCAAACGGATAAGTATCCGGCATTTCATGCCCATGTGGTTCTATGTGCAATGGATGCAAAGCTTTCGTTTCATCAAGATAAATAAAAGCATCATATCGTTTAAACAAAACAGAGGGCACATAATTTCCGTAGCGCTCATGTTGGGGACGATACACAACACCAATAGCCCTGTGACCAATACGATTGGAAAAAAGCGGATCACCAAGATCGTCCATGAACAACAATTTATTTTCACTTCCCGCATTTTGCAATAAATATTCCCAACTTTCTTCACGGCCTTCGGGTACATTCATATTTTGCATTGGCGCACCCCAACTGGTTCCTGCAATTACACTGCCTTTGTTTGAGCCAAAACCAATAAGCGCAACTTCTCCATTGTATTTATTACGTGCCAGTTCACCAATATTATACATGCCTGCATCATTCATATCTGTAGCACTTGCATCACCAATATGCGTGTTATGCGCCCATACAATTGCTTTGGAATCGGGGCCATGAAATTCCAATAAACGTTCTAATGTTTCCATCATGTGTGCATCCCTCACATTCCATGATTCATCATTACCTTTTACCATGGCACGATAATATTTTTCGGCACTCACCGCAATCAATGCATTTTGCTCTGTGCTGAAAACATTTTCTTTTCCTGAATCATAGAGCGGGATTTTTCTTTGTATTTCCTTAAGCAGATCGATTACTTCATCTTCACATATTTCAGGTACAAGACGGCTTGCAAGTGCATAAGAACTTCCATCATCTTCTTTATAAGGTTCAAAACAACGAAAAGCTGTTTGTGCTTTTTCCAGTGCTGCAGGATCAACTCTTGAAAGATAATCCATAATGGCATTCAGTGATTCCCAGAGGCTGTACACATCAAGACCATAAAAGCCTGCCTTGTTGTATGTTTTCCTGTCATTGTATTTTTTTAACCATTCAGTTAAAGCTACTATTTCCCAATTGGCCCACATCCATGTTGGCCAGCGGTTGAATCTTTTTAAAATATCAAAAGCATTATCAACTTTCGATTGAAGAGATTTAATATAGAGGTTGATCTGGTAACAATCCGGCCAGTCACCTTCCACTGCAATAAAATTGAAATTCATTTTTTCAATGAGTTGGCGGCTTATATAACTGCGCCACGTATAATATTCATGTGTCCCGTGCGAAGCTTCACCAAGCATCACAATACGTGCATCGCCGATTCTTTCAATCAAAGGATCAAGATCATTTTTACTGTTTAAAATGATGGCTTTGCGGCGAATAATTTCTACTGCTTCTTTTGTATCAAAAGTAACTTTGGCAAATGAGGAGCGCATACAATTCTTTTTCCTATTCCGCCACAAAAACTGCGCTAAAAAATGGGTTATTGTGGTTAGTCACGGCAACAGGTTTGGTTGAGTAAAGCATCCTGATTTATTCCAACGACCATAGATACCGTCTAAACGGGCAGCCGGGACCTTAAACCAAAACCAATTAAGAAGCAATCAGTGTAGTGGAGAAAAGCTCTACATAGCGTGCAATCGTATTGCGAAATGCATTGGGTTCAAAAGGTTTTAAAACAATATCGTTAGCGCCGCATGCCATAATTTTTTTATTTTCCTCTGAAAGCATACTCGCCGTAAGTGCAATTACAGGAACCTTAACACCTTTTTCTCTCAGTCTCATTGTGGTTTCATACCCATCTAAAATGGGCATGTGCAAATCCATTAATATTAGTTGATGCTTGTCATGGTTAAATATTTCCAATGCTTCAAGACCGTTAGTAGCTACATCAATTTCTGCTCCCCAGCTTTCAAGAAATTTTGTGGCAACCAATATATTAAACTCACTATCCTCCACCAATAAAATATTAATGCCCTGCAAGGGTTGATCTCTGTTTTCAACAAAAACTTTTGATTCAGCTTTTGGTTCATTTTTTTCTTTTAAAACAGGATTACAAACAGGAAGAGTTTGTGTGAAAGAAAAAACAGATCCTTCACCCTGAGTGCTTTGCAATCGTAATTTGCTGCCTTGCTTTTCAAGGATACTTTTACAAATAGATAATCCTAATCCTGTGCCGCCAAAACTTCTCGATGTGGAAGAATCAGCCTGTGTAAATTGCTCGAATATCATTTTTTGTTTTTCCGGGGCGATGCCGATACCGGTATCTTTTACAGTTAGGGTTAATGTAATATTATCAGCGGTTCTGTTGTCCACATTAATACTTAATTCAACAAATCCTTTGTTCGTAAATTTAATTGCATTATGAATGAGATTAGTAAGCACCTGGCTTGTTCTTGTAGGATCCGCAATTACAGTAACATCAAGGCTTTTATCCGCTTTAAAGCGGAGTTCAATTCCTTTTTCATTTGCAAATGTTTTGTACCCGCCGATAATATTTTTCCCTATCCAATGAAGATCAGTTTCTATCAGTTCAAAATTTATTTTACCGGCTTCTATCTTGTTAAAATCCAGAATATCGTTTACAACTGTAAGCAAATTTTTTGCTGAGAAAAGCATTACCTCCAGTTCTTCCTTTTGATCTTTTCTCGGCTCTTTTTTCAGCAGCAGGTGCGCCATGCCAATCACCGAATTTAATGGTGTTCTTATTTCATGCGACATGATTGAAAGAAATTCTGATTTGGCTCTTAATCCACTTTCTGCCAGCAGCTTGGCCTGTTTTAAACTATGCGCGAACCTGAAGGATAAAATGAGTGACTGAAGAAAAAAGAATAGTAAGTAACCTGTAAAAACAAAAGGACCAAAAGAACCAACGATACCAAAATAATGCAGATTAATTATTACAAAAACGCCCATCATTACTATCGAGCCTAGCAAAGAATTCACAGCTCCTGTTCTTTTGTTTTTAGCGGCTTTAATAAAAATATACAATGCATAAGCAATGTAAAAGAATGCTAAAACAAGAAAAGGATTGATAAGTGTTGTAAATACAAATGGTGAAAAACAAATAGTAATAAAAACAAAAAGGAGGCATACACCGTTCATTACCTGTATGATTCTTTTATGTATATCCTGTGGATAAAGGTGACGAATGTATAACGCAAAGAAAATAATTGAAGCAAATAGCGACAGGTATTCCAGGTGTATCGTTATCCACCAGGGAATAGCCGGAAAAAATGTATGAAAAGAATAAGGCTCAGCGCCAATAATGCGGTAACTATAAACCATGCAAAACAATGCGAAATATAAGATGGCTTTATCATGCTGACCAAATAAATATAAACCAAAGAAGAATAAACCTCCCATGAATAAACAACCTGTTAATAAAAAATCAGAAGCAACTGTTTTATTCTGTTCTAAAAAAAGTTGTTGCCTGTCGCCTATAAATATTTCTTTACCAGGGCCGCCTCTGGCATGAGAAAAGTTAGCAATTTGAAGAATCAATTTAAGTGTGTCGGTATTATCAGGTAATTGCAACGTCATATCTGTCCAGTGTGGCACGGTGGTTTCAGCAGATGTGCCGGGGATACCATTTTCTGCAAATATTTTACCGTTAATGAATAAACGGTATGATGTATAAATATCCGGAAGTTTTAAAGCAAGTTGTTTTCTGTTCTGAGGAAGTAAAATTGTTAGTGTATAAGTCGCATAACCTTTGGAAGAAAGTTGCCTGCCATTCAGTGAAGTTTCATTCCATAATTTAGGAAATTCAATATAAGCCGGAGCAATGTTATTTTCGGAACCAGGTGTAAGTAAATTATTCAGATAAAAGGCCCATTCGCCATGTAGAGTAAAAGAATTTTTTTCAAGATTTACTTCTCTTAAATCCAAAATTCCTTTTTGGGCAAGAGGTGCAACAGCGTTGTTAAAGGCAATACTGGCTACCGGTAAAGCAAGTAAAAAAAGCAGGAGAATAAGGAGATTTCGCTTTTTCAAAAGTTATAGGATTTTAAAGCCCCAAATTACTGTAATTTGTTGAAATCAAATTTCACATTAAACTCTTTTAAAGCTCTTTATACATTTATTAATTGTGTTGTTAAAAAAATGAATGTTGACGGGAAACCGGGTAGAATCACTGCCAGCTCAGTTACGCATTAGCATTATTCATAAAACAAAAAATTAAATGAAGGATAGACCTTCCTTCGTCAGGGTGACAAACTGATGAATGAATTTTAACTTGATTAAAGATATTAAGCTTGTCATGTCGAAGAATGAGACATCTGTTTCAGATTATTCAGGAAACAAAAAATTAAAAAACGAAGCACAAATGATGAATAATGAGCAGAACGTAAAAGTGAGTGACACAACGAAAGCATCATAGTAGTAATGCAGATGGGCTAATAATTCTCGCCATTTTTATCAACAACAAAGATCGCTCCATGAACGGCCTTATGCATCATTTTGATTGTTCTTTTTTTATTTGGCATTCCATGTATTATTCGTTTCGTCCGCATCCATAAAAATGCCTCCTTTCAATTGTACAGATTTAATTTTTTTCTTTGTTGGAATATTTACAGTAGCGTTCTTTTGGTCTGCTTTCCATAATGCCGGCGTTTGATGAAATGTTTCTGTATTGCCATCTTCATAATTTACCTGCACATCAACCGGAGCTGCATAGCCACCAATATTTTGAATAGAAACAGCATAACCATTTTTATTTTTATCTACTTTCTCTATTGCAAGGTCAGTATAGTAATTGGAGAAATACCAATTTTGCCAAAACCAGTTAAGATTCATACCAGATACATCATTGAAAGTATAAAAGAAATCCCAGGGAACGGGATGTTTACCATGCCAGCGATTAATAAATTCATGAAGGCATTTTTTAAATAATTCATCCCCAAGTAAATCTTTTATTGCAAGATAACCAAGTGAAGCTTTTCCATACTCATTGTTTCCAAGACCCGCTCCATCCAATATATTGCCCGGAGTAATTATTGGAATATCTTCTTCAGCAGAAGCATCACTTATCCATCCCTGTACACGGAATTGCCTGTAAAAATAATCGGCCTTTTCCTGGCCAAGATCTGAGCGACCGATGAGCAACTCAAATGTTGTAGCCCATCCTTCATCCATGAAACCATAACGCGTTTCATTAATGCCCATATAAAAAGGAAACCATGTATGAGCAATTTCATGCTCTGCCACAAACCTTGAAAAGACAGTATCACTGTATGTTTCATCATTTACCATCATTGGATATTCCATGCCGGCATAGCCCTGGAAAATTGTTGTCTTTGGAAAAGGGTAGGGCACACCTGGCCAATTATGCGACAACCAGTCAAGCGCATGTCTTCCAAAAGAAACCATGTGATGAAAATCTTCAGCAGTATCATTGTATGCAGATTGCACACTTGCACGACGCTGCGTGGCATCATCTACAACAATGCTGGATGCATCCCATACAAAATGATTACTGAGGGCAACCGTTACATCTGAAATATTATTTGCAGTCCATCGCCATGTATTCATGTCATTTGGCGCTGTAACTTTTTGTGCAGCAAGCTCATCCTGTATTGCAATATGAATAACAGAATCAGATGCCATTGATGAATGTAATCTTTGCGCATACTCAGGTTGCAAAACATCATTTAGATTTTGCAATTCGCCTGTTGCCCATACAATATAATTTTTCGGCACATTCACGGCAAGTGTATAATCATTAAAGTCATTATAAAATTCCTGCGCATCTGTAAAATTCATCCTGTCCCAGCCATTGTAATCATCATACACAGCTATACGCGGATAGAAGTATGCAAGGAAATAGGTAGTAGAATCAATCATTCCTTCACGTCCGCTTCGCAGAGAAATTTCATAGTGCCACGCAAGAGAAAGTTGTGCAGAATCGTTTGGCATCAATGGTTTTGACAAGCGAACTGATTGCCATGTATAATGATACTCCGGTTCCTGCCATTCTTTAATTTGTCCATTAACTGAAAATGAATCAACATGAATACCGGAAGTAAGATAATCCGAATCTGCATCTCCAAATCTTGTTGCACCTGGTTTATGAATGTTTAAAATAAGTTTGAAAACAAAATTCTTTAAAGTATCAGGGCTATTGTTGGTATAAGTAATTTGTTCTCTTCCGGTGATATTTCGGTCAGGCGGCATTGCAGTGACGGTAATGTTATAACGGCCATGATTTTGCCAGTAATTTTTTCCCGGCTTGCCATCAGGCGATCTTGTTCCCTTTTTGTAGGCCTGTTGCATATCCCGGGGCGTATACAAAGTTTGCGCTTGTGTGTATAAAAAAAAGAAGGACACTAAAAAATATAAAGAAATAAACCTGTGCATAAAAAATAATTTAAGCCGGCAATATAACAGCAAAATTATTGTCATGCATATTGTTGTGATAAATGGTGATGTCTGATGTTTGATGTCTGATGTCTGATTTCTGATTTCGGATTTGAATTAATAATTTCTTTTTTACAGTCTTGCTAACTGCTGACCACTCGCAACAAACCCGCCCGATTGAATAATCTCTTATTTCTCACTTCTCTCGTCTCACGTTCACAGCACATTACTGCATGATCTTTAACTCATCTACAATTTGTTTTGCACCACCAAGTTTTTCAATACACCAAAGCACATATCGAATGTCTACACAAATAGTACGATTGAGGTCTTTATCAAAAGCAATCTTATGACTTAATGCTTCATAGTTGCCGTCAAATGCAAGACCGATAAGTTCACCCTTGCTATTCATAACAGGTGAACCGGAATTGCCGCCGGTAATATCGTTGGTGGTGATAA
>WNGE01016646.1_pt1 | contig 11718 bp, 11 predicted proteins | sample 5400651 | NCBI WGS metagenome assembly WNGE01 (sample SAMN13153370, study PRJNA577476) | soil metagenome | isolation source: 60 cm soil or saprolite under grassland replicate 2 | place: USA:California | collected 2016-06-15 | reverse complement strand
GCGCGGCTGCACGCCGCGGTGACGGACGTGCTCGAGCGCGCCGTGAGCTCATCCGGTACCACGGTGCGGGACTACCGGACGGGCGTCGGAGAGCCGGGCCGGTTCCAGTTCGAGCTCAAGGTGTACGGGCGCGGAGGCGACGCCTGCGTCACCTGCGGCAGGAAGCTCGTCACGACGCACACGATCGATCTCCGCCACACCACGTTCTGCCCGAACTGCCAGCGCTGACGGCGGCTACCGGCTGAGCGCCACCACCCGCCCCCGGGGCGGGATCCCCGCCTCGAGCTCGAGGATGCCCACGCTCGGCGGAATCCCGAAGCGCGGATGCCCCGCCCCGCCCGGATTCATCACCGTCACGGTGCGGTCCACGAGCTCGAGCAGCGGCTTGTGGGTGTGCCCGTACACGAGGATCTCAGCCCGGGGAAACGCGGCGTGCAACGCCTCGGGCGTCGGGTGCCCGAGTTGATCGCCGTGCGTCACCACCACCGCGAAGCCATCCAGCTCGACCTCGGCCACCTGTGGCAACCGCGCCCGTAGCTCGAGGCCGTCGGTGTTGCCGTACACGGCCGTGACCGGGGCGAGCGCCTCCAACTCGACGAGGATCTCCGCTCTCCCCACGTCGCCGGCATGCAGGATGTGGTCGACTTCCTTGAAGACCTCGAACACTTGAGGACGCAGCAGCCCGTGCGTATCCGAGAGGATGCCCAGCCTCACTTCCCTTCCCACCGCTTCACTAGCGCGATGTCGATCCTCAGGTGATCGAGCACGCGCTGGACCACGAAGTCGACGAGGTCGCCGACCTTCTGCGGCCTGTGGTAGAACCCGGGGGCGGCCGGCAACACGATCGCGCCCGCTTCGGTCGCCATCGTGAGATTGCGCAGCTGCACGAGCGAGAGCGGCGTCTCGCGGGGCACGAGCACCAGCGTGCGGCGCTCCTTGAGGACCACGTCCGCCGCGCGCTCGATCAGCGAGCGGCTCGTACCGTGAGCGATGGCCGCCACCGTGCCCATGGAACACGGGCAGATCGCCATTCCTGCGGTCCGGGCGGAGCCCGACGCCGGCTCGGCGCCCCGATCCTTGTCGTCGAACACACGCACGCTCGTCCAGTCCCCGCCCGTGGCCTTCTTGAGCTCGCGGTCGTCCTTGATGCCGCACTCCTCCGTGAGCAGCCGCCAGCCGTGACTCGAGATCAAGAGGTGTGCGTCGCCAGCAGCTCGAGCAGCCGCACCCCATACGGGGCGCCCGAGGCGCCGGTGATGGCGAGGATGACGGGAAGCTTGGTTGTCACCGCCCCCTCCGGTTCGGCGTCGGAGAACGCACCGGATGGCGGGGAGGACCCTGCGGCGACGGGAAGCGGGAAGCGGGAAGCGGGAAAGGTGGCGCCTGCGCCGCCTTACGCTTCCCCTTTCCCCTTTCCCGTTTCCCGCGCGTCATACGAGTCGATCAACGAGCGCGCCGAGGAACACCACGATGCTCACGATACCGTTCGCGCCGAAGAACGCCGCATCGAGCCGCGACAGATCGCCCGGTTTCACCAGGCGGTGCTCCCAGGCGATGATCGCCGCGCCGAGCGTCACACCGGCGTAGTAAGCCGGTCCCAGTCTCGCTGCCACACCGAACGCGATCAGCGCCACGACGGTCAGCCCGTGCAGCTCCTTCGCCAGGGTAATGCTGCGCGCCCGCCCGAACCGCACGACCGCGGAGTATAAGCCTTCGGTCCGGTCGAAGTGCTCGTCCTGCAGGGCATAGAAGATGTCGAACCCGCCCACCCAGAACGTCACGGCGGCGGCCAGCACCCACAGCAGCCACCACGGCGTGCTCCACTCCCCCGACACCGCGAGAAAGCCCGCCGGTCCGGCGATAGCGTCGCCCAGCCCGAGCCAGAGGTGGGACCAAGAGGTGAAGCGCTTGGAGTAGCTGTAGAGGGTGACGACCGCGAGCGCGATGGGAGCGAGCCGGAAGCACAAGGGATTGAGCGCCCAGGCCGACCACAGGAACAGAGCCGCCGCGGCCAGCACGGCGGCCCACGCCTGCGCGAGCGTGAGGCGGCCCGCGGGCAGCTCGCGCGCGCGGGTGCGCGGATTGCGGGCGTCGAGGGCGCGGTCCGCGATGCGGTTGAACCCCATCGCCACGAAGCGGGCCGCCGTGAACGCCACCACCACGAGCCCGAGCGTGCGTGGGGTGACGGGGGCGCGCCACGACGCCGCCACCACCCCGAGCAGCGCGAACGGCAGCGCGAAAATGGTGTGCGGCAGCTTGACGAAGTTCGCGTACCGGATGAGGAGACTCTCGCCGGTGAATGTCTGCCCTTCGCGCGGCGTCGTCGTGTCGCCCATTACCGCCCTCTACCGCCCGTTACCGCCCAGGTCAATTCCCAGCTCCTTCCACATTTCGTCCACCCGCCGCTTCGTCTCCGGGTCCATGACGATCTTGCCGGGCCACTCGCGCGTGAACCCCTCTTCCTTCCATTTCCGCGTCGCGTCGATACCCATCTTCGAGCCGAAGGTGAAGCCCCGGCTCGAGTGGTCGAGGACGTCGATCGGCCCGAGGCTGAACCGGACGTCACGCTCCGGATCGATGTGGTTCAGCGCCACCCACCACGCCTCCTTCGGGTCGCGCACGTTCACGTCCTTGTCCAGCACGACGATCACCTTGGCGAGCGACATCAATCCCTGGCCCCACAACCCGTTCATCACCTTGTACGCCTGCCCCGGATACTGCTTGTCGATGCTCACGAACACGAGATTATGAAAGATCCCCTCCGCCGGCATGTGCAGGTCCGTGAGCTCGGGGAGGGTGAGCTTCAGGAGCGGCAGGAAGATCCGCTCGGTCGCGTGGCCCAGCCAGTAGTCCTCCATCGGCGGCCGCCCTACGATGGTGTGCGGCCAGATGGGGTCCGTGCGCAGCGTGATCGCGGTGACGTGCACCTTGGGATAATAGTCCGCCAGCGAATAGAATCCCGTGTGGTCGCCGAACGGCCCCTCGAGCACCAGCGCCTCGCGGGGATCGATGTAGCCCTCGAGCACCAGCTCGGCCTCCGCCGGCACCTCCAGGTCCGAGGTGACCGCCTTCGCGAGCCGCACCGGCTCCTTGCGCAGAAACCCGGCGAACAGGAACTCGTCGATCGTGGGCGGCAGCGGCGCGGACGCCGCGTAGATGGACGCGGGATCGCCGCCGAGGGCGATCGCCACCGGCATCCGCTCGCCGCGCTGGGCCATCTCGCGCCAGTGCGCCGCTCCGACCTTGTGGCGCTGCCAGTGCATCGCCAGCTCGTTCCTGCCGATGACCTGAATGCGATACATCCCGACGTTGCGCACGCCCGTGGCTGGATCGCGCGTGATCACCCCCGGCAGGGTGATGTACGGGCCGCCGTCCTCCGGCCAGCACACGGGCACCGGGAATTGCGACAGGTCCACGTCCCGGTCGCGGATCACCGTCTCCTGGCACGGCGGGCGTCCGCCCGTGGTCCTGGGTGGGAACTTCGCGACCTCCGCGAGCTGCGGCAGCATCGCCAGCTTGCCGAGCAGGCTGTCGGGCACCTTGAGGTTCAGGAGCGTCGCGATGCGCTCGCCCACGTCGTCGAGGCGCTCCACCCCCAGGGCCAGCGCCATGCGACGCTCGGAGCCGAACAGGTTCACGGCCACCGGCTGGCGCGCCACCGCGCCCGACGCGAGGGTGGGGTGCGTGAACAGGAGCGCCGGCCCGCCGCCCGGCGACTTCATGCAGCGGTCGGCGATCTCCGTCATCTCCTTATCGACCGAGATCGGCCGCGCCACGCGCACCAGGTCGCCCCGGGCCTCGATCGCGTCCAGGAAGGCGCGCAGGTTATCGAGTGCCATGATGGACGGCGCAGATGCCGCCCGTGAGGCGCCGGTAGCTCACGTCGCAGAACCCGGCGCTCTCGAGCCGGCGGGCGAGCGCATCGGGATCGGGGAACTCGAGCACCGACTCTGGCAGGTAGGTATAGGCGTCTCTATGTTTCGACACCGCGCGGCCGATGGCGGGGACCACGCGCCGAAAATAGAAGAGGTACAACGCGCGCAGCGGCGCGAAGCGCGGGGTGGCGAACTCGAGCACCACGAAGCGGGCGCCGGGCCGGAGCACGCGACGCGCCTCCTTGAGCCCCGCGTCCAAGTCCGCGAGGTTGCGCATCCCGAACGCCACCATGGCGCCGTCGAAGCGGCCGTCGGCGAACGGAAGGGTGAGAGCGTCGGCGCCGACTGGCCGGGTGCGAGCCGCCTTGCCCTTCCCCCGCGCCAGCATCGCCACCACGAAGTCCGCGCCGATCACCCGCCCACAGAAGCCCGGCTGACGGGCGAGGGTCGAGGCGAGATCGAGCGTGCCGGCGCAGAGATCGAGGTAGGTACCGTCGGGTTGCCGCTCCCAGCCGAGCCGTCGCACGGCCGCGCGGCGCCACGCGCGGTCGACATTGAGGCTCAGGAGATGGTTCAAGACGTCGTAGCGCGGCGCGATCGCCGCGAACATGCTGCGCACGTACGACCGCTTCGCGTCGCCGCCCGCGCGCGTGGCCATCTCGAACGCAGGAGACGGGGGGGGCGTCATAAGCGCCAAAGATAGGCCGGGCAACCTGACGGGCGCCAGCGACCAGCAGGTCGTGGCGCGGGCGGCCCAGGGTCACGAAGCGGCGTTTCGCGAGCTGGTCCGTCGCTACGAGCGGCCGGTCTTCTCGTTGCTGTATCGCATGGTCCGCGACCGCGCGCTCGCCGAGGACCTGGCGCAGGAGACGTTCATCAAGGTCTTGAACGCCATCGGCTCGTACAACCCCCAGTTCAAGTTCTCGTCGTGGATCTTCAAGATCGCCAACAACGCCGCGATCGATCAGCTGCGCCGCCGCGAGCTCGAGACGCTGTCGCTCGACGGCTCGCCTCACGCCACGACCCCCGACGAGATCCACGCCACGACGCTGCAGGTCGGGGACTCGGGCGAGAGCCCGCTCCAGGAGCTCGAGGCGCGCGAGCTGGGCGGGGCGATCGAGCACGCCATCGCGCGCCTGCGGCCCGAGTACCGGGCCTGCATCCTGCTGCGGCACGTGGAGGGGCACAGCTACGAGGAGATCGCCCGCATCCTGGAGCTGCCCCTGGGCACCGTGAAGACGTATATCCACCGGGCGCGCAACGAATTACGTGGCTACCTCGAGGAGCGCCGGGAATGAAACCGCTGCCCCCGCGGGCGCGTAGGGGTGAGCCAAGATGACCCCGACCCCTGACACCCAGCACCTGACGCCCGACGAGGTCGAGTTGTGGGCGCAAGGCCTGTTGCCCGCCGCACGCGACGTTCACCTCGGCGGGTGCGCCGAGTGCCGCGCGACCGCCGGACGGGAGCGCAAGCTGATCCGCGAGCTGGCGCAGCTCACGCGCTTCGCGCCGGAATTCGGGTTCGTGGAACGCGTGATGGCGAAGGTGAGAATCCGGACGCCGTCGGGGGGATTCAAGAAGGGGTAGCGTAACCCGCCTCAACTGAGACCGATGACACCATCGCAGAGGGGAGCTTCTCGGTGAAGAGGTCTCATGCGTTCCTGCTCTGCGCCCTCACATCCTCCATAGCCGGGACACCACCGCCCCTCGTCGCTCAAAATCCGGGGGACGGTGGTATCGATCGTGTGCTTCACGGTCTGCGCCCACCCGTCGCGGTCAAAGGCAGGCCCGCCGTGCGCTGGACGATGGCCGGGCGCATGGCGGTGCACCACGTACCGGGAGCGAGCATTGCGGTCATCGACGGTGGTCGGGTGGTATGGGCTCGGGGGTTCGGTGTAAAGGAAGCTGGAACGGCTGACTCCGTCACAACGGCGACACTGTTCCAAGCTCAGTCCATCAGCAAGCCGGTCGCGGCGACGGCCACGCTTGTGCTGGCGGACGCCGGCCAACTGTCGCTCGATGAAGATGTAAACACATATCTCAAATCGTGGCGGGTGCCCGAGAACTCCCTCCAGGCTCAGGAAAGGGTGACGCTTCGGAGAATTTTGAGTCACAGCGCGGGTTTCACCGTTGGCGGATTTGACGGCTATAGGTTAGGCGACTCGATCCCCAGTCTCCTGCAGGTCTTGAACGGCGAAGCGCCAGCCAATAGCCCACCGATTCGAGTGGATGCGATTCCCGGCTCGATCTCGCGCTACTCCGGTGGCGGCGTGCTGGTCATGCAGCAGCTCTTGATGGATGTGACGCGCGAGCCCTTCCCTTCGCTCATGAAGCGACTGGTGCTTGCGCCCATTGGTATGACGCTGAGCACGTACGAGCAGCCGCTTCCCGAGCCGCGCCGCAAAGAAGCAGCGAGCGGACACGATGGCGACGGGGTGGTGGTAAGAGGCAAATGGCCAATTCAGCCCGAGATTGCGGCTGGCGGTCTATGGACGACGCCGACCGAGCTCGCCAACTGGGCGGTTGAAATCAGCGACGCGTCGGGCGGGCGCTCTAGCAAGCTGCTCTCGAAGAGAATGGCGACAGAAATGCTGACCGTGCAAAAGCCACCGTTCGGCTTGGGGTTATACCTCCAAGGAACGGACCAAGCGTTCAGCTTCTCCCACGCGGGCTCGATCTGGGGCTTCCGGGCCCTGCTGGTGATGTTTCCAGGGGTGGGGAAGGGCGCCGTGGTGATGACCAATGGCGATCGCGGCGACGCTCTGATCGGTGAAGTGATCATGAGCATTGCGGCTGAGTATGGATGGCCAGCACGCACCCAGTCGGAGCGGGAAGCGGTGAGCCTGACGAGCGGGCAACTCGACGGTCTGGTCGGTACGTACACCTTACCCCCCGCCCCATCGGGCGCGCCGGTCTCCTACGAAGTTTCGCGCGACGGCGGACAGTTGTTCGCCGAGCTGAAGGGCTTGGGCTCCTATCCGAAGACCGAAATCTATGCCGCCAGTGCCGATTCGTTCTTCAACGCTGGCGGTTTGTCCATCGTCTTCACTCGCGACAGCTCTGGTCGGGCGCTGCAGGTGAAGATGGGCCAGATCGGAGGTGTCCACAGACGAGCGGATCCGCAGCCCGAGACCGCCGCCGGCGCCGCGCAGCCGCCGCAATCCCCTGCGCAGCAGCGCATTGACCTTGCGGAGCGGTTAGCCGCGGGCAAGCTGAGGGCGGTGAATCGTGACGTCACCAAGCTTCAGGGAAGCCGCGACGCCGTGCATGTGTCGGAGCGGCCCGACGTCGGGGCGATCTGGATCACAGGCAGTGAGTTTGCCGAGGGAACGATCGAAGTGGAGGTCCGCGGCCGTGACCTGAACGGGCAAAGCTTTGTGGGCATTGCCTTCCATAGGAGGGATGACGCCACGTACGAGGCAGTCTATCTGCGTCCCTTCAACTTTCGGACTCCCGATCCGGTCCGACACCACCACGCGGTACAGTACATAGCGCTCCCGGATTACGACTGGCCGCGCCTTCGCAAGGAGTTCCCGGAGGAGTTCGAGAACGCAGTTGATCCCTCGGTCGGCCCCACCGATTGGGTACCTCTCAGGGTCGTCGTGAAAGGCAACACGATCCAGGTATATGTCGGCCGCGTCAACTCGCCCACACTCGAAGTGCGCAAGCTCGGGCAGGACGATCGAGGCATGATCGGCTTGTGGACGGGCAACAACAGTGACGGCGACTTCGCGAATCTCCGCGTCACTCCCCCGAGGTGAGACCGGCAGACGTCACGACCGAGGATTCTCCTCTCAGGCCCGCACCTCCGCCCCCACACCGACGCCCAGCAGTCGCGCTGCGCTGCCGTCGCGCACCGCGATCTCCACAGTTCCACCGCTTCCCACGAGCGACACCAGGGCCCCACGCGCGACGTCGCCGAACGTGCGCGCCAGCGTGCCGATCTCCGTTCCCGCGACCTTGATGCGCACCCCGGGCTCCACCGCCTGGCCGGGAATGTTCGAGATCAACGTGCCGAAGCGGTCTACGTAGATCACCTCGCCGATCACAACCGACCCGTCGTGATGGGGAACGGGAAGCGGCGCGCGGTACACGTCGCCCACGGCATGACCCACGTGCGATAGGGACGCGCCGAGCGCCAGCTGGCCCGCGGCCGGCGCAAACACGTCCCGGGCGTGGAACGTCGGGGCCGCGGTCGCCGGGACCGGCAGGGCGGCGAACTGCGCCTCCGCCGGCAGGAACGAGAGCAGGCCGTTGTCGGGCGCCACGAAGAAGTGGCCCGTCAGGGACGCGGCCAGCGCGCGGCGATCGGTGCCGACGCCAGGATCCACCACCGCGAGGTGCACGCTCCCTTGTGGGAAGCGATGCCACACCCGCGACAGGACGTACTGAGCGGCGCGCACGTCGCCCGTCACCTCGGCCACGTAGCTGTCGGCGCTGCCGAAATCGGTGAGCAAGGTGATGAGGGTCGCCATGGGGCAGGTGTGAGGGCCTAGGTGTCGGGTGTCGGGGGTTACACCACTGCCCGCCGCCAGGCTCCAGCGAGCCAGAACGTCGTCATCGCCGCGCCCCGGGAGATCGCGGTGACGGACAGCGCCAGCCAGATGCCGAGCAAGCCGATCGCGCCCGACCACCAGGCTCCGAGGGGCACCCGGAGCAGTGTGAGCGTGGTGCTGGTAATCTGCGGCCACAGCGTGTACCCCGCGCCCGCGAGCGCTCCTTCCAGGATGATCTCGAACGTCTGACCGATCTGCGCGAACGCGATCACCCGCAGATAGAGACTGCCGTCCGCGATCACCGCCGGATCGTTGGTGAAGAGCCCGACCAGGAGGCGCGGGATCGCGAGAAACGCGACGGCGGTGGTGGTCGTGACGGCGAGACAGTAGCCTACCGTCAGCCGCACCGCCTGGCGCGCGCGGGCTTCCTGCCCCGCGCCCAGGTTCTGGCCCACGAGGGCGGCTGCCGACAGGGCGAACCCCGAGATCGCGATGAACCCGAGCCCCTCCACTTTGTGCCCCACGCCGAGCGCCGCCAGCGCGGCCGTTCCGAAGCGCGAGGTATACCGGGTGAGCCACATGTAGACGATCGAGAGCAGCACGCCGGCGAGCGAGAGCGGCGCCCCCACGCGAAACACGGTCGGGATGGCGCGCCAATCGGGCGAGTCGAGGCGGATGAGACCGCGCTTCCAGGCGATCCCGATGCCGATCAAGAAGCCGCCGCCGCGCACCATGACGGACGCTGCGGCCGCACCCTCCACCCCGAGCCGGGGGAACGGCCCGATCCCGGCGATGAGCAGCGGGTCGAGCCCGATGGACAACAGCACGGACGCCATCAGCAGGAGGAAGGGCGTGCGCGTGTCTCCGGAGGCGCGGAACGTCGCCTCGATCGCGAAGAAGCCGAATACGAGGGGCCCGCCCCAGAGCCAGGTGTCGAGATAGGCGTGGCCCAGCGTCGCGACCTCGGGCGGCACGCGCATCAGCAGAAACAGGTCGGTGGTCAACGCGAACCCCAACAGGGACACGGCCGTCCCCGCCACGAGGGCATACAGCACCGCGGCTCCCGCGGCGCGGGCCGCCGCCTCGGGCCGCCCTTCCCCGTGGCGACGCGCCGCGACGGCGATCAGTCCCACCTCCACCATCTCGCCGAGCGACAACAGCACCCAGACGTAGAAGCCGGCCGTCGAAACGGCGGCCAGGGCGGCGGGGCCGATGAGGTGACCCACCCACATGGAGTCGATGAGGTTGAAGCAAAAGTGGCAGGCCATCATCGCGACCGCGGGCGCCGCGAGCTTCAGAATGACTGGCCGGAGCGGCCCGACGGTGAGAGGGCCGGGCGTGCGGGCGACGCTGGTCATGGCGCCGGAAGCTACCGGGGCGCCGGGCCGGGGGTCAACGCGCCGGGTGAGTCGCCCGGTGACGGCGGCGCGCCTTCGCGTCGTACAAGGACCGGTCCGCGGCGTTCAACAAGGCCTCGAGCGTCGCGCCGTCGCGTGGATGGACCGCCACCCCGACGCTCACCGAGAGCGGCGGCGCCTCACCGTCCCGCGACACCCGCTCCGCCACGCGCCGCGCGACGTGCCACGCCGCCGCATCCCCCGTCTCGGGAAGCACCAGCGCGAACTCGTCACCCCCGAAGCGCGCGGCGGTGTCGATCGCGCGGCACGACCCGAGCAGCGTCTCCGCCACTCGCCGGAGCGCCATGCTGCCCACCAAGTGACCGTGATGATCGTTGATCTTCTTCAAGCCGTCCAGGTCCATCAGGACCACGGCGAACGGGCGCTCGGTTCGGGACGAACGATTGACCTCGGCGTCGAGCGCCATGACCAGCTGACGGTAATTGGCGAGCCCCGTCAGCGGATCGCTCACCGCGAGCCGGAGCAGCCGCTCTTCCGCCTCCTTGCGCTCCGCCACCACCGCCGACAGGACCAGCGTGATGACCGCCGAGACCCCCTGGAACGCCTGCAACAGCAGCAGCGACTCGTTGAACAGCGGCCGGGCAAACGGCCCGTAGCCCCGCAGCGTACCCCAGATCGCGAGGCCCGAGAGCAGCACGACCACGGTCGCCGCCTCGCGCTGCTCGAAGCGGACTGCCGCCCACAACAGCAGGGGCACGCACAGAAACTCGAGGGGGTAGTGCCCGTCCTTCCAGGGAACGACCCCGCCGAACACGGCGAGACCCACCGCCGCGAGACAGACGAGCAGCGCGGCGGCCTCGAGCCCCTGACGCCGGTCCCAGCGGATCCACGGGCGCGCCGTCCACAGGAGCACGGCCGGCGCGACCACCAGGTCGCCCACCGCGTCGCCCGTCCACCACGTCGCCCAGATCGGCCGGAAGTCGGTCCAGCGGGCGAACCCCTGGAGCGACAGCGACACCACGCCGGCGGTCGCGCTCAGGGTCGTGCTCAACAGGCCAGCCAGGGCGACGAACTTGAACACGTCGGCGGCGCGCTCGCAGGCCCGGCGGCCACGGGCGAACCGGTTCACCAGGTACGCACCCACGAGCCCCTCGAGCATGTTGCCGGCCGCGATACCGACCGACGTCGCCACGGAGCCCGCGGTCGTGACGTTGACGAGAAAGGCGCCGAGCAGGATCGCCGGCCAGACGTCGTAGCCGGCGAGCAGGAAGGCGGCGAGCGCCAGGCCCGAAGGGGGCCAGACGGCGGTGGCGCCGGGATGGACGTACGCGACCAACAGCCCGACCTTGCCGGCCACCAAGTATGCGGCGGCGAGGGCCAGGAGGATCCCCAAACGTCTGACCAAACGCGACTGGCTCATACCAGCCTATCGGTCTCCAGACGGCGGGGCGCGCGCCTGTTGGCTTCAGGTCAGTATAACACCAGGACGCAGGCGGCCGGGCACCGTAGCGACCCGCACGCGGCCGCCGTCAGGCCGGGCAAGTTCCACACCAGCCAAAATGCGCTCGACGCCAGCCCCCAACGTTGCGCTGTCGCCACAACGACATTGTGACGCGCGTCACGGGCGCGCCGCGGCCGCGTCGCGCAGGAACCGTTGGAACACGGGGTTGCCGGGGTGGCGCTCGGCGAGGCGGTCCACCAGCTCGCGGGCGTCGCGGTCGAGGACGGAGCGTTGCGCCGGGTCGCGGGTGGCCTCGCGCTCGAGCGCCGCGGCGAGCACCCACCCCGCTTCGACCCGGGCCAGGTCTCCTTCGGTCGCGGCGCGCCGCATGTAGCGGATCCCTCGCTCCGCGTTGCCGCCCCCGAGGCCGATGATCTTGGCGACGAGCCGCGCGAGCGCTCCGGCTCGCGCCAGGCCGTACTGGTACACCCCGAGTCCCAGGTAGCAGTCGGCGCAGCTCGAGTCGGAATCCAGGGCGCGGGCATAGG
>WNGE01015305.1_pt1 | contig 11720 bp, 10 predicted proteins | sample 5400651 | NCBI WGS metagenome assembly WNGE01 (sample SAMN13153370, study PRJNA577476) | soil metagenome | isolation source: 60 cm soil or saprolite under grassland replicate 2 | place: USA:California | collected 2016-06-15 | reverse complement strand
CACACGCGCGTGCCGGTGGGCAAGTTCAAGATCGGTTTGATCGCAGAAGAAAAGACGCCGAGCCTGACCAACGACCTGGCCAATGACTCGCGCGTGGGCGACCAGGAGTGGGCCAGGCGCGAAGGGCTGGTCTCTTTCGCCGGCTATCCGTTGTTGATGGGCGACCGCCTGATCGGCGTGATCGCGATGTTCGCAAAGCACAGGCTCGAGCCAGACATGTTGAATTCGTTGGAAGCTGTCTCCGACAAAGTGGTGCAGAGCGTCCAGCGCAGGTGGATCGAGGAGCAGCGCGCGGCGTTCCTGGAGCGCGAGCAGGCGGCGCGCCGCCTGGCCGAGGACGCGAGCCGGTTGAAGGACGACTTCCTGGCGATGATCTCGCATGAATTGCGCGCGCCGCTGACGGCGATTCTGGGTTGGGCGCAGATGCTGCGTTCGGGCGCGCTCGACCGCGCCTCGGCCGAACGGGCGCTGCTGACCATCGAGCGCAACGCGAAATCGCAGGCTCACCTGGTCGGCGACCTGCTCGACGCCTCGCGCATCGCCACCGGGAAACTGACCCTCGAAAACCGCCCGGTCGAACTGATGTCTATAGTCGAGGCCGCCGTCGACGCCGTCCGCCCGTCAGTCGAGGCGAAGAGTCTGAGAATGCAGATCGTGCTCGAACCCTGGGTCGGGCCGTTCAACGGCGATCAGGAGCGCCTGAGACAGGTCGTCTGGAACCTGCTCTCGAACGCCATCAAGTTCACGCCCCAGGGCGGCCTGATCGAGGTCCGCCTCGAAAGACTGGAGGGCAAAGCCCTGCTGATCGTCAGCGATACGGGGCAGGGAATCGATCCTGAATACCTGCCGTACGTCTTCGACCGGTTCTCTCAGATGGACAGCACGTCGAGGCGGCGCCAGGGCGGACTCGGACTGGGGCTGGCCATCGTCAAACACATCGTCGAGTTGCATGGCGGCGCGATATACGCCTACAGCCGCGGAGAAGGGCAGGGGAGCGACTTCATGATAACGCTGCCGCTGGCGACTCAGATCGTAGAGGGCGAAGCCTCGGAGTTGTGGGCCGCCCGCCCCGATGATGAAGGGGCGCAGACGCGCGCGGGCAAGCTCGGCGGCGTGCGGGTCCTGGTAGTCGATGACGAACACGACACGCGCGAAATCCTAAGCGTGATGCTCACCCGCTACGGCGCCGAGATTCGCACCGCCGGGTCGGCCCCCGAGGCCATGGAGGTTTTCGGCCAATGGAGGCCCGACGTCCTGGTCTCGGACATCGGAATGCCTGTAGAGGACGGCTACGTCTTGATCAAAAAGATTCGCGCGCTGCCGCCGGAGAACGGCGCCGACGTGCCCGCCATCGCCTTGACGGCCTACGCGTCGGCCCAGGACAAAAAAACCGCCCTCGCCGCCGGATTCCAGCGCCACCTTGCGAAGCCCGTCGAACCGGTCGCGCTGGCCAAAAACGTCGCGCTCATTCTGGGCCGCAGCGACGAGGGAATTACACTGTAACTATTCCGCCGGCTTAAAGCGCGGCGGCTTTCTTAGCCCTCCCCGAGGGGTGGACTCCTGGCGAGTAGTTACGGACTCGCATCCGCGAAAGGCTCGCCGATCACGGATATTGAGGGATGCGTTGTAATCCGCGTTGGATTTATGGCCACAGCGAACACAATCAAAAACACTCTGGCTCTTCCGGTTAGCGGCGTCGCAGTGACCGCACTTGTGACAAGTCCTGGACGTGTTGCGGGCGTCAACCGATTCGACCCTGACGCTATGTTTGCTCCCGACGTGCCCAATTTTGGCGAACAGCGAAGAGAACGGCCACCCGTGGTGAATCAGCCGTTGCTTTTTGGCGACTCTGATCCTCGTCCGAATGCCCTTAAGATTTTCGACCACTATCGTCCCCGCGCCGGCTTTCATGGCTTCGTCCACGATCTCGTTGGCCACGTTCCAGAGCAACCAATCGACCGATCTCTTCTCTTTGCCCGCCAGCCGTTTCAAGAGCCGTCTTTGGTTTCGGCTCTTGTGCCTTGCGGCTTGAAGATCGCGGCGCTGTTTGAATCGGCGCTCTCGAATGTGCTTGATAATTCCGCCCTTGAAAACCTTCCCGGTGCTGACCGTGGCGATCCGGACGATACCCGAATCGACGCCGACCCTCGCCTCACTTTGAGAGTCGGGAATATCTTTATTGGCGATCAGATGCAGATACCATGCGCGACCTTTGCGGAAGACCGTGGCAGTCGGTTCGATCTCCCACGTCCCGTCGAGATATTGCCGGTGGTAGTCGGAGAGAATCAGATTGACTCTAATTCTCACGTCGAGGGTCGTGAGAGTGGCAAATTCCTGCCCGATCTTAACCGTCAGGGTGCGGGCGTCGTAACGCATCGCCGCCGTTTCTTTCCAGCGGTGGTGAATAGTCTTATCGCGCTTGTACGCCTCCGCGACGACACAGCGGGCGGAACAGACGAGATTCGCCGGCAGTTTCGTCAACTCCCTCACGTCTCGATAGGTGACGTGGTGAAGGGCGACGGAGTTGAAGACTTTCTTTTGAGCGCGACCGCGTAAGCCTTCTGAGTCTGGGACAGGGAGCCAGAAGCCTCCTGCGTTGTCTCAAGTTTTATCTTCAATGTCACGGTCGCCTTCATATAGGCGTTTCCTATCATCTAAAACACTGGTATTGCAAGAGGGGATTGCGCTCCGCAAAGCCTCCGCGCAATGCCGATTTCCTCTGCCGGCTATAAGCCGGCAGTCTCCATCGGCGAATCTTATGAATAGGACCTATAGGACCTATAGGACTGATCAGTCCTATAGGTCCTATAGGTCCTATTCATGACAGGGAAACCTTAGCTATCGGCGTATACCGCGCGCCCGCCGGATGCAGTTCGCTCTTCATCAAGACAATCTCGGTGACCACGAATGACAACGCGGGAACTTGACGAGCGTCCGCGAGCGCGAGCAGTTCGCGGGTCTTACTGTTAGATTTCACCCGTCCGATCGTCAGGTGCGGGCGAAAATGCTTCTCCTCGCGCTCGAAGCCGATCAGAGCAAGCCCATCATTGAGGCGCTTCCGCATCTCGACGGCCTTTTCGATCTCGCCCGCCAATCCGGCCCACAGGACTCGCGGCTGTCTCGCGTTCGGAAAGACGCCCGTATCGTTGAGCCTTAGAGTGAACGGCTGAAATTCGGCGGCCGAAGCGACGCAGACTTTCTCGACCTCTACGATCCGCCTTTCATCGACCTCGCCCAGGAATCTCAGCGTCAGGTGAATGTTTTCAGGCCTTGTCCAACTGACATCAGCGCCGGCGCGCCGCAAATCGTCTTGCAAAGCCGCGAGCGCGGATTTGACCTCGGAAGGAATCTCGATGGCGATGAAGGTTCGCATGATTATGGCGTGGGAGTTTTACGCGAGGCCTGTAGCGCGGCCTCGATCACGGGCATGAGCTTTACGCAAAGCTGAAGCACGTGGTCATTTGAATATCGCAGCGCTTCGAGCGACAGTTTCTTCTCTTCTTCCTCCATAGAACGAATACGGCGCAGCAGGTCTGACACGTGGAGGAACCATTCGATGAAGCCCTCGCGCTCGAAGCGATTTTGCTCCAGGAAAGCCATGTACTCGCCGAGCATCCTCAGCCGCATCGAACTGTTCGGCGATAATTCGAGCAGTTCGTTGAACAGGCGGCATTTCTGGTGGAAGTAATCGTCAGCCGACGCCTCGTGCTCCGGCTTCCACTCGGCCATCTCGCGCAGAAAATCGCTCAATTTGTATGGCCACTCTGAAGACTGCCTGGCTTCAAGCGACAACGGCTGGGGCGGCTTGTTCGATTTCGCCCTGGTCGTTTGTTTAGGAGTCTGGCCGAAGCGCAGGATATATATTTTCTCAATGAGGCTCTTTGCCCGCGGCGTCGTCCAGTAAGGATAATACGATGCCGCGCGATCTAACTTGCGCGGTTTGACGTCGTCATCGGAGATCTTCGGAATATATTCATAGCGGTCCAAAGCCGCGTTGAGGTCGGTCACGAATTTCGGCTGCCGGACGAGCTTTCCATCACCCGTCAGATTGTCGGCGCAGCGCGGCGCGCTCAGTTGTCTGACCAGATAATCGCGAAAGCGAATGAGCAGGAAGTCCGCCGGAAACCCGCGCCGCTCGCACGCTCCCGCGAGCGCGACCGGCGCGGCCGAGAGTTGATCGGATGTGCGAGTCGACGAATTGTATCTCCTCGCCGATCCTCATCTCCTCGCGCGTGAACGCCTTCCGCGCCATCCCCACCATCGCGCGGTAGTAATCGGCGACGTCATAGAGGAGCGTCTCCTCGCACCTGAGCGGCTCCAGCTTAGGCTTCCGCATTTCGCCCCACAGCGAGCGCGCTTTCTTCGGGTCGAGCGGGACCAGGTTGAGAATCGCGAGCAGTTGCAGCGACAGCCTGTCCATCTTCAGATCGAAGGCCATGCTCTTGTACCCGGTTCGAGTCTCCGCCCGAGACTCGCTCAGGTCTTTCATCTTATACGGATGTTGCGCGTCGAACGCGATTCTGAAAGCCTCTTCGAGAATCTCCGCTCTCCATTTGTCGTCAATCTCCGGGTGTGGAGAGAGTTTGATCATCGAGTCGGCGGCGAATTCGGGCGGCGCGACTCGCAGTTCGTCGATCAGCCGGACAAGCTCCGGATTGCGGTATTTGTCGGGGGCCGTCTCCGAGACGCGCCGCGACTGATTCACGAAGCCCCTGGCGCGCAGCCAGTTTTCGAGAAGCCTAGGCCATGTGCTTAACGCCGGGTCGTTCGACGCCAGTCCGACGCCGTGCCGCCCGTGTTCGTATACGTGCAATTCATACGGGACCTTCTTCTTGCGCAGCGCGAGGGCGAACATCAAGCTGTTCTCAACCGGCACGACCGGATCGTCGCCGGTGTGAAATAAAAAGGTCGGCGGAGTTTGGTCGGTGACCTGTTTCTCGTTCGACATCAGGTCAATCAACTGCCCCGGCGGATTTTCGCCCAGCAGATTTCGCCGCGAGCCTTTGTGCGCGAACGGATCGGTCATCGTTATCACCGGGTAACCGAGGATCAGCAGGTCGGGACGGCTGCTCAGCTTTTCGATCGGGTCGCTCGCGTTCGGGTCGCCGACAGTGAATTGCGTGGCTGCGGTCGATGCCAGATGTCCCCCCGCCGAAAAGCCTATAACGCCCACGCGATTCGGATCGATCTTCCATTCGGCGGCTTTCGACCGCGTGAAGCGAATCGCGCGTAGCGCGTCCTGCATCATCGCCGGGTGTTGATATTTCGGCCCCAGGCGGTATTTCAAAACGACCGCGGTCACGCCGATGCCGTTGAGCCACACCGCGATGTCGTGCCCTTCGTGCGGCGCGAGATGAGAGTAACTGCCGCCGGGACAGACGACGATCGCCGCGCCGGAGGCTTTGTCAGCGGGCGGTTGATAAAGCTGGACGCTCGGAATGTCGTCGGGCGCGTCGCCCTTCGCTCCCGGCGCGCCGTTCGCCCAGAGGGGAATCGGCGCCGGTTGATTCGGAGTCTGGGCCGTGGGTTGATTCGAGTTCTGTGCGAAAGCGGCGGACAATATGCAGACCGGAAACAGGAACATAACGAGATTCGTCATCACGAGTTTCATCATTCGGCCTCTTTGTTGATATTGGATGATTGCGATCTGAAGCGAATGAAACTGGGGGAAACCGTACCGCAAACTGTCCAGTTTGCGTGTCGCGTTCACCCAACCAATGCCGGAAGTTTCGAAACCTGATAGTTCGCAGGTCTCATTCACTCGCTAAGTGTTGGGGCGGCGCAAATTGGACAGTCTGCGCTACATTGCCGAATCATTTGCACAAACGGCAAACCACTCTCGGAGTTCAAAAAAATTGTGAATCCGCGTGGCTGTTATATCGCAATGGCTTGGATGTGAAAAGAGAATGGGGCGGATGCGATATCCGCCCTGTTGTGTGTTCAGTTGGGTTGAGGGGATAGAGGTCAGGTCCGAGGTTACTGTTTGGGGCGTTTGAAGTAGAAGATGTGCCTGGTTGTGTTTTCAGTGACTGGCTCTTTCGAAACCATCTCCCATCCTTCATCGCCAAGTTTAGCTATGGCTTTGGACAGCGCCCCATTTTCGATAAAGTAATACTCAATTTTCTTTCCGAAATCCGGTACAAACTCAACTGTCTCTTCTTTCCCCCCACCGGCGTAGAAGTAGCGAATGGTTGCGACGCCTCGCTCGCCGGAATTGCCGCCCGAAGCAGAAACGTTAGTGATCGCGCAGTATTCCCATTTCTGCGCGCCACTTCTCCCCCCCTGATTGGCCTGAACGGAAGAGCCGCTGAATTGATTGATCGCAATCATTCCCACGGCGGCGCCAACCGCTGCGATGATCGCCAAAATAAGAGCCTGCTTTATCTTGTTCATCAGAAGCCTCCTTTGGAATCGAGAAACGTCATCTTCGCTATTTCGCTTTTTTGACAGAGATGATTACGATGATCGCCTCGTCTGACGCGCCGATATTGGCTGTTCCAACGACGGTCATCTCCCCTTCGCGCAGGGTCAGCGGAGTAACAATGCCGATGTCTCTATACTGTGTGTTGTTTGTACCAATTCTGATTGGGACTGAAACACCAAACTTAAATTGATCTATCAGAATGCTATCTTTGCCGGTCCCATCCTGTGTCAGCGTTACCCTTGAAAGGCTGTAGGTATAAAACGACGGGTTATCGGGATTATTGGTGACTCCCGCCGGCGTAGGAAAAAGCGCGCTTGTTACGCCGCTCGACTCAATTTTCCCACGATCATTGACTCGGTTTAGGGCTGAGCTGACGTATCGATAGTTTGTAAATTTCAGCGTTGATTTGAGTTGTTCCAGAACAGGCTCTATGGTTTTCGGCAGCGTGGGCTTTTCAGGCGGAGTCATTGACGCAGCGATTAGATGAAGCTGGAATTCGAGGCTTAGCGGTGGGTTGGGGGGGCTGAATTTCTCAGGTACGTCCAATCGCTTCAGCGCTTCTTCAATTGCCGCAATGTTTTCCGGGAAATCTCTGACTGTCAGAGTCTTGAGGTCCTCGTTCGCATAGATCGTTGCATTTCCTGCGCCACTGCCCAGCGCCTGTACCGAATTGGCCAAGCTCTGTGGGGAGCGATGCTTGATCTCAAAAAGTTTGACCGCAAGCCTTTGAGGCTGCGGCGCCGGGGTCTGTTCGTCCTTCTTCTGTTCGTCCTTCTGTCCGCCGGTTGATTGCGCGGATGTGTAGGGCGTCGGCATTGCGCAAACCAGCAAGAGAGAAAATAGAAGCGCAATTGATCTCGGTTTCATTGTCTCCTCCGATTATCGAGTGTTGGTGTTGGATTTGGTGGAAGATGAATCTGAATCCTTCGGCGCCAGCCAGATGATGCGGATGTTCGGGTCAGCGGTCTGGAATTCGATCCGTGTCATTTCCCGATTGAATATCGCGTCATCCATTGCCAGGTCAGCGCCCAACGGCGGCGGTTCGAAAACAGGCCAGATGTTTATTATCGGCGGAATGATTGGCGCATTTACGACCGCCAGGTCCGGTAATCGAACCGGCTTGACGCCGCGATTCTCGTTAATTCGGCGCGCGCGTTTCCGCGGTAGCCGTTGGGCCGGAACAGGCGAGGGATTTACCTCATCGTTTCCCTGCGCGTCGCCGGTAGAATGTTTTTGGCCGCCGCCTGGATTGATCTTCACAACATTCTCTTTGTCAGGAATCGTTTGCGGCTTCCTGCCACGATAGGCGTAAGTGGCCAATAGGATCAACAGCAATACGGCCACAGAAGCCGTGAATCTTAGGTCCCAGCCCGGAACAATCCATTGAAGCCATTGCGCGCGATTTTCAATCCGCCCAATATCTCTCAATACCGAATCGCGCATATCGTCCAATACCGCATTATCGAATTGCGGCGCGGCGAATCCGCGCAGCCAGTCGCGGCTCTCTTCAAATTCGGCGGCGAGCCGGCGGCAGTTCCCGCAGGATTTCAGATGTCGTCGTAAAGCGTCCGCCTCCCGCGCGGGCAGATCGTCGCCTGCGAAAAGCGGAATCAGTTTTTCAGCGTGTGTGCATCGCATAGTTAGGGCCTCACAATTGATACAATACCGCGCGCGTAGGGGCGGGTATTCCCCGCCCGTGTCTGTGATCAACGCCGTTGGGCGGGGAATACCCGCCCCTACGCGCGCGGCGCTGTGCCTCTTTTCAAAAAGCGTTCTTTGAACGCCTTGATTTTCACCCGCGCCGCGCTGATCTGCGACCTGACGGTAGTAGGGCTTGAGCCTAAAATTCTCGCCACCTCTTCCGTGTCCAGCCCTTCCAGGTCGCGCAGGACGATTGCGGCTCGCTCTTTTTCGGGCAGCGTGGCGAGCGCGCGCATCAGGATCGCCTGTTCCTGCGCGAGCATCGCCGCCGATTCTGTGTTGTGGGGGCTGGCCGGTTCCGCGATGGCGCCGGATTCGACCTCGGCTTCGAGCGAAAAATGATCGCCTCGGCGTTTTCGGGCCAGGTCGCGGCAGACGTTGACGGCAATGCGATAAAGCCAGCCGTTAAAATCTTGCGCCGGGTCGAACCTGCCGAAGGATTTGTAAACGCGCAGAAACGTCTCCTGCGCGGCGTCGCGCGCGTCTTCCCGGTTGCCCAGAAGCCGCCACGCCAGCGAGATGACCCGCCGTTGGTGGTTAGTGATGATCTGGTCGAAGGCCGCCATGTCGCCGGCTTTCGCGCGGATTATTAGACGAGCCGCAGCTGCGACCGCTCCCTCGCGGTCGCGGCTCTCGTCCTGGCCCTCGATTTTTTCAGCCATCAACGCGATTTCCATTCTTAGACTCGACTCCGGAATTGGCGTGTAGTTTGCGGAGCTAATCGCGCGCTCGAATACATCTACTCGGCTGACTGATTAAACGTTGAAAGGGAATTTTTGTGGCGAAAGTTTCGGTCTTCCCTGGGTACGCATCGCTTCCAGCGTGCAGTCTCGGAGGGTAGACCCGTCGGAGGTCCGCAGCGCGCTTGGGGCTCGATGCGCACAGTCGCAAGCGATAAACGAGCAGCGCAGGCAAGGCGCCTTCAGAAGCGCCTGGGTTCAATCAATGCGCCTTTTGCCGAGACTGCACGCTGGAAGCGATGCGTACCCAGGGCCGGAAGATTCTATTTGGCGTTCGACCGCTTAATCGCTCTCAGGATCGAGCGGAAATCGCGTTTCTGCTCTTCGAGCGTTCGCACGGTGATTATGACCTGGGGGCTGGGGTGATAGAGTGGCACGAGCAAGCGCCCGTTCCAGCGCAGGATTCTCGCCGCCGCGTCGCGCAGTTGGTAATCGTGATCCTCGATCAATTTCAGAGCGTCGAGCGCGACCGCGCCGAGCGTGGCGACGACCGGCGGATTGATCAATTCGATCTGGCGGCGCAGGAAATCGGAGCAGTTGCGAATCTCCGACCGGGCGGGTTTGTCGTTCGCGCCGGAAGGTTTGCGCGGGCTGCAGAGGACGGCGTTGGTGATGAAGATTTCGTCGCGCGTCAGTTCGATCGAGGCCAGAAGCGATTCGAAGTTCCTGCCCGACGTGTCGCCGTGAAACGGGATTCGCGTCCGGTCGGCGCCGTTGCGGCCCGGGGCCTCGGCGATGAACATCACACTCGGGTTGAGCGCGCCGTTGAGCCGGCTCAACACCGCCTTGCGTTCACGCATCCGCTCGCAGACGGCGCAGGCGGCGGCCTCGCCCGCCAATTGGTCGAAGAGTTGATCGTGGAGTGGTCTGTCGCTCATTCCTTGAAACGGATTCTTTCTTGAGATGGTCGTTCCGCGCAAAGTAGAATGCGCCAGGGAAAGGGACAATAACAAATGGACGAGAAAGATAAAATTCGTGGGGCGGGCGGCACGCCCGGAGGCGTCGGCCAGTTCGTTTTCGGCCTCGGAATGGTGATCGCCGGAGGCTACTTGTTTCTGAGCCGCGTGACGGTGATGAGCGGGTATTGGACGCTGTGGGGGTACAACGCCTTCGGAGTGTCACTGATACCACTGCTGATAGGCATCGGCCTGTTGTTTTTCGACGGGCGTTCGGTGTTCGGATGGATACTGACGTTCGGCGGCGTGATAGTCATCATGGTCGGCATCATCGCGAATCTGCACGTCTACTTCAGCCCGACCAGTCTGACGAATACGATGATCATGCTCGGCCTGCTTGCGGCGGGGATAGGGTTGGTGGCGCGTTCGTTGAGGTCATATTCGAGTTGAGCGATAAAATCACATCCGCTTCCGCGCCGGCGCGCGCGCGCGACTTCGCGTCGAATTTCACGACGGGCCGCGATTGGCTTCTTTTCTACCTGAAAAAATACAGATGGCGATTGATCTTCGGCACGCTCTTCGTGCTCGTCTCGGTCGCGCTGGGCGTCTTCACGCCGCGCTACACGGGCGTGGCGATTGATTACCTGAGCGCGCCAGGGGCCACGGGCCAGGGGCTGACGAAATATGTCGCGCTGATCGTCGGCTCGCAGCTTCTGAGCGGCGTCTTCCTGTACTTTCAGCGTCGCACGTTGATCAACATGTCGCGCTACATCGAATACGACCTGCGGCAGGGTTTCTACGGCCATTTGCAGAGACTCCCGCTCCAATTCTTCCAGCGCCATCGCACAGGCGATCTGATGGCGCGCGCGACCAACGACCTCGGCGCAGTCCGCCAGATAGTCGGCCCTGCGATCATGTACAGCGAGCAGACCCTCTTCCGCGTGCTGATCATCCTGCCGCTGATGTTTCGCATCAGCGGCAGGCTGACATTGATCATGCTGCTGACGATGCCGTTCGTGACCCTGACTGTGAAATATTTCGGCCATCAGATTCACGTGCGGTTCGAAAGGATTCAGGCGTTCTTTTCGGACATCACCGCGCGCGCGCAGGAGAACCTGACCGGCGTGCGCGTCATCCGCGCGTTCGCGCAGGAGGAGGCTGAAAAGAACGAGTTCGCGCGGCTCAACCGGCAATACGTCGACCGCAACATGAGCCTGGTGAAGCTGTCCGCCGTCTTCCGGCCCTTGATGCAATTTTTCATCGGACTGGGGTTCGCGGCGATCCTGCTGATCGGCGGATATGAAGCGGCCCGGGGGCGCATGACCATTGGCGAATTCACCGCTTTCAACCTCTATCTGGAGCAACTGATCTGGCCCCTGATCGCAATGGGTTACGTAACGAACCTCGTGCAGCGCGGCGCGGCGAGCCTGAAGCGAATGCATGAGATCATGCGGATCGAGCCCGCGATAGCCGACCCTGATATTGTAGGGGCAGACCTGCGTGTCTGCCCCGAATTGAAAGGGAAGATTGAGTTTCGCGATCTGACATTTCACTATTCGCCCGAAGAGCCGCCGGTTTTACGGGACATAAATCTGGTGATCGAGCCGGGGCGGACAGTGGCGTTCATCGGGCGGACCGGCGCGGGCAAATCGACGCTGATGAATCTGATCCCACGACTGTTGGACGCCGAGCCGGGAATGGTTCTGATCGACGACAAGCCGGTCAGGGAGATTCCGTTGAAGCGGTTGCGCGAAAACGTCGGCTACGTTCCTCAAGAGACATTCCTGTTCAGCGAGACGCTGGCCGAAAACATCGCTTTCGGGATTCACAACGGTCGGCCCGATCTTGAGAAGAAGATCGAACGGGCCGCCGAAATCGCCGGGCTGGCCGACGACGTGAACGCCTTCACGCAGAAATATCTGACCGTTCTGGGCGAGCGCGGCATCACGCTCTCGGGCG
>WNGE01007637.1_pt1 | contig 11720 bp, 5 predicted proteins | sample 5400651 | NCBI WGS metagenome assembly WNGE01 (sample SAMN13153370, study PRJNA577476) | soil metagenome | isolation source: 60 cm soil or saprolite under grassland replicate 2 | place: USA:California | collected 2016-06-15 | reverse complement strand
CGCTGGTCCGGTATTGCGGAGCTGCTGTTTATGCAGCCTTATGCCGACCGGAATATCATTTACAACTTCCACTTCTACGAACCTTTTGCCTTTACGCATCAGGGTGCGACGTGGGCCGGCGCCAATCTGCCCTTTTTCAAGAACATTCCTTACCCGTCGAGTCCGGAGGGCGTTAGTAGAATGCTCGACACCGTTCAGGATGACCCGGCGCGTTACAATCTGCTTCGCTACGGGGAAGACCGTTGGAACGCCGAACGCATTGACAAGGAGATCGCGGTCGCTGCCGCCTGGGCTGCAAAGTATCAGGTTCCGCTCACCTGTAACGAGTTCGGGACCTTTCGCAATTTTGCGCCGGCTGCTGATCGCGCCGTTTGGATAGGAGACATGCGCACCGCGCTGGAGAAGTACGGCATCGGGTGGACGATGTGGGACTACGCGGGCGGCTTTGCCGTGGTCAGCAAGGTAAATGGGCATGCGACGCCTGATGCTGAGATTATTAAGGCTTTGGGATTGGTTGTTAAGAAGTAGTTGGGAGCTTTGAGTGAGGTTCCGAGATTTGATTGATTAGGCGAAGTCGTGATAGGCGAAAGCATTCAACGAACCTGCGGAGCAGGTGGAAGCGTAAAGCCCAGGGTGGAGCGAAGCGGAACCCTGGGTAAGCTCACGAAATCAATCCGAGCCCGTGGAACGGGCGACAGAACTCGGTTAGTAAAAACCCCTCTTTCGCCCGCTACGCGGGCTGATCGATTATTTGAACACTGAACCCAGGGTTCCGCTTCGCTCCACCCTGGGCTTTATGCTTCCGCCCGCTCCGCAGGCTCATTGAAGGGTGCAAATAGAATTGTGCTTGCTCGAACTTGGCAAACTTTGCCAGAAAAACAAGAGGTTGATGCTTTGTTTGATAAAGCGAGGCAGTTGATGGATCGGTTGCTTTAAACATTTCGCTCCACTGGAGCTAGGAATCAGAGATTTCCGCTCCCCTGGAGCGACCAATCACCAATTGGCCCAGCGGCCAGCCATTCAACCACAAGAGGATCCACTGAGATGAAGATACTAACTACAGCCTGCCTGCTAACGGTTACGCTGCTCGTGCTCTGGAACTCGCAAGCGTTTGCGAATGCAAGACCAGAGAGCACGATCGATTTCGGTAAGGACTGGCGATTCAAGCTGGGTGATGTCACTAATGGGCAGACGCCTGATCTGGACGATTCAAAATGGCGAGCCTTGAACCTGCCCCACGATTGGAGCATCGAAGGGGAATTCGACGAAAAGAATCCCGCCGGTTTCGGCGGGGGCGCATTGCCGGGTGGGATTGGATGGTATCGCAAGGCCTTCACGCTGCCGGCGTCGGCTAACGGCAAGTCTGTCTTCATCGATTTCGACGGCGTCTATCGCAACAGCGAGGTTTGGATCAACGGCCATTATCTCGGCAAGAGACCTTATGGCTACATTTCCTTCCAATATGAATTAACTCCGCACCTGAAATTCGGCGGCGAGAAGAATGTTATTGCCGTCAAAGTCGACAACTCGCAGCAGCCAAACTCTCGCTGGTATTCCGGCTCGGGAATCTATCGAAATGTGTGGCTCACGACCACAGATAAAACGCACGTCGATCATTGGGGTACCTACATCACGACACCTGAGGTCAGCGACCAGTCAGCAAAAATCAAGATCGAGACGATCGTCCGAAACGATTCGCAGACCGATGCTTCCGTAATCTTGACCACAATTCTCTACGATGCGGATGGTAAGGAGGTCGGTCGGGCCGCCTCCGTTGTCACCGTAGTCAAAGGTGCCAGGTCGGTCGTGCCCCATGAGTTGATGATACGGAGACCAAATCTGTGGTCCATCCCGCAGCCATATTTGTACAAAGCCGTGTCTCAGCTGGAACGGAACGACCATTCAGTTGACGGCGTGATGGTTGATCGCTATGAAACGCCTTTCGGCATCCGCTACTTTGTCTTCGACCGGGAGCAGGGATTCCTCCTGAACGGCCAGCGAGTAAAGATCAACGGCGTCTGCGATCACCACGACCTGGGCGCGCTGGGCGCCGCGGTGAACACTCGCGCACTTGAACGCCAACTGGAAATGCTGAAAGCGATGGGCGTCAACGGCATTCGCACGTCACACAATCCGCCCGCTCCGGAACTCCTCGAGTTGGCCGACAGGATGGGCTTCATCGTGATGGACGAAGCCTTTGACATGTGGAAGAAGGAGAAGACCAAGTTCGACTATCACCTCGACTGGGACGAGTGGCACAAACGCGACCTCGAAGACATGGTGCTGCGCGATCGTAATCACGCGAGCGTCTTCATCTGGAGCATCGGTAATGAGATCGCGGAACAGTGGGGCGGCGATCCAGCCGCGGGCATTATTGGAAAGGAACTTTCCGGCATCGTTCGCAGTTTGGATAAAACGCGTCCGATTACTTCCGCGTGCAACTTTGTTAACGAGAAGAACACATTGATCGCCGCCGGCGACCTGGATCTGGTTGGCACCAACTACTCGCACGATCGCATCTCCCAATTCCCAAAGTTGTTTCCCGGTCGTACCTTCATCGGCACGGAAACAGTCTCCAGCCTCGCTACTCGAGGCAGTTACGACATGCCTTCCGATGTGATTCGCCGGTGGCCCGCGCGTTGGGACCAGGAATTCAAAGACGGAAACAAGGACTTTACCTGCTCGGCCTATGACAATTGCAGCGCCCCCTGGGGTTCAACTCAGGAAGAGACCTGGAAGATTGTAAAGAAGAACGACTTCTTTGCCGGTCAGTTTATCTGGACTGGTTGGGACTACATCGGCGAGCCGACCCCGTATCCGTGGCCGGCGCGCAGCTCTTACTTTGGCATCATCGATCTCGCCGGCTTTCCCAAAGATACTTTCTACATGTACCAGAGCGAGTGGACCAGCAAGCCCGTGCTGCACATTTTCCCGCACTGGAATTGGAAGCAGGGCGATCCGGTTGACGTTTGGGCTTACTTCAACAGCGAAGAGGTTGAGTTGTTTCTGAATGGAAAATCTCTGGGCACAAAACGAAAATCTGGCGATGATCTGCATGTCATGTGGCGAGTGCCTTTCGAGCCAGGAACACTCAGGGCAGTCTCGCGTAGCCACCGGAAGGTTGTGCTCACTCAGGAAGTCCGCACGGCGGGTCAGCCCGCCAGAATCATCCTGAGCCCGGATCGTAAGACGATCAAAGCTGACGCCAATGACCTATCATTCGTCACCGTGAAAGTGGTTGACGCGAACGGCACAGTGGTGCCTGATGCAGATAACCTGATTAAGTTTCAACTGACCGGCGCAGGGTCGATTGCCGCCGTCGACAACGGCAGTCAAATCAGTCACGAGCCGTTCAAAGCAGATCACCGAAAAGCCTTCCACGGCCTGGCCCTGGCCATTGTTCAATCCAAGTCCAAAGACGGGAGGATAACATTGAAGGCCACCGCGGAAGGGTTGGCTCCCGCTTCGGTGGTGATTGAAGCGAAGTGAGTTGGCCCAGGTTGGTTGGGAAGTAATTGCGAATGATGCAGAACTACACCTGCAAGAGATGAATAGCGTTGTTCTTTTTGCCCCAACGGGCTGCGCCCTCCAGCCCAAAGTTTCCGCTTCGGCTACGTTGGGGAACGGGGAAGAGAATTATTCTCAACCGCAACGCGGTTGCGTCATTTGCATCTACAAAGCAGGCGCAACCGCGTTGCGGTTGAAGGATTCAATCGTTCCCTTTTCCCAGGGTAGCCGCCCGAGGCGGCAACCCTGGGCTCCAAGTCGCAGCCCCGTTGGGGCAAAGAGAACGCAAAGACATCCGAGCTTTCACACAGCCTCTGAAGCAATGAGCACTCAAACTGAACCAGTACCTGCCCCTTTGCAGTCATTTTAGACCGAGCGCTTTCACATATCCCTGGTTGATCCGGCAGTTAGAGAATTTGATTCGCTCAAGATAATCGCTCAACGCCTTCTGTGCCTTCTCTCTCGGTGGCCGGTTCTTCCTTATCTCTTCGTACGTTGTGCGCGGGCCGTTTGCGAAGGCGACAATCGCCGCCCATTCCGCGGGCGAGCTTATCGATACGATGCACGATGTCGCGTCTAGTTTTTTGTAAGGCCAGAAACACCAACTGATGTTGTTCTGTTCCAGCAGAACTCTAAAGGAAGTGATCCATTCATCGCTGTTTTCACCCGACTCTCCCATCCAAACTGCCACGTTGTATTTGTCGCGGAAATCAAGGTACTCCTGAATGGCTCCTTTGTTCACGTCCATCCAGTACTTGTGAAAAGTGTAGGCGAGTTTATCGTTAAACGGCGGCCCAAAAATTTTGAAGTTGGTATCCCACTGAGCGCCACCAAGAAAAATGATGTGATTTTTGTCGACCTCGCGTATGCCGGCGACGATCTTCCGGTAGAGCGGTTCGAGCTTTGGGTTCAGGTAGGCCGTGTCGAAAGAATTCGAGATCGGTTCATTTAGTAGATCGTAACCAACTACTGTCGGCTCGTCTCGATAACGCGCCGCGATCTTTCGCCAGATGTTGACCGTCAACTCCTGGCTTTCCGCGCTTTCAAAGAGGAACGGGTATCCCCAGCTGTCATCGATGTTATCTCCGGTCTGTCCGCCCGGGGCGGCGTGCATGTCCAGAATTACGTATAGACCTTCGTTCCGGCACCAATCTACAACGTGGTCTAACACCTCGTAGCCTGCACCGTCCAGCTTGCGAGGCTCGCCTTCCGTGACAAGCAAACGATAGTTGAAAGGCACCCGAACAGAGTTGAGTCCTGATTGCTTAATGAAGCGGATGTCTTCCCGCGTGATGTAGTTTTCACGATAGGTTTTCCAGAATCGATGCGCGTCGTCTTCACCGATCAGTTCATTGATGAGGGTCTGAATTAACCGAGGAGAACTGGCCGTCTTGAACTTAAACATGTAGCCCTCAGGCAGCAGCCAATTGCCCAGATTGATGCCTTTCAAGAGCAGCGGTTTGCCCCCGGGCGAAATGAACTCTTTGCCGCGTGTCGTGACAAACTTCGCTTGTCCTTTGGTGGCTGAGCAAGCGCCGAGACATAGCAAAACAACAGTCAAGAAGAGCGCTTGCCTTCGTCTATACGATCTCATCAATCAATCTCTCCACGTTCGGATCAAGGCTGTGACGTGTTTATTGGATAGAAAGAAACAGGCAACAATGCTATTCCGAACTCATCCTGCGTTGGGATACTTGCAGCCCGCCGCCAGCGCGGAAGCGTAACAGAAGCCAGCTTGTTGAGCCAGAATCATTGATGCTAGACTTGCGCAGCCACGTTAGAGATTTGTTGCTCCCGCATAATCCTTCGGGCTGTTGCTAACTTAGAAATCGCTGCGAAATCGAATTCAAGAACTCTATGCTCGGAAGTCTGCTGTTGATCTTGGTTATAGCCGGCGTGCCGATCCAGGATAGCGCCACGCGCCAGTCGGATGCTGACTTTGCTCGCGGTGTCGCGTTGCAACAACAGGGTGATTTGCAACGCGCGCGGGAAGCCTACGAAGCGGCGCTGCGTTCCATCCCCAACCGGGCGGACGCACTTTCGAATTTGGGCGTGATCTTCGCCCGTTTAGGCCAATATGGTGAAGCGATCAAATACTACAAAGAGGCACTGGCGGTTGATGAGAAACAGTACGAAACCCGCCTGAATTTAGGCATCGCTTTTTACAAAACGGAAGAGTTTGAGTTGGCCCAACGGGAGCTTTCCCAGGTTGCCGCCGCGCAACCGGACAATTATCAAGCGCGTCTGCTGCTTGGTGTTTGCGACTACCAGCTCAACAAGTTGAAGGAAGCGGTTGTTGAACTCGAGGCTGTCCATAATGCGCAGCCCGACAACATTGCCGCAGCCTATGCACTGGGAAATGCGTACCTCGGCCTCAATGAAACTGAAAAAGCGGAGCCGCTGGTTAGAAATGTTTTTCGGCAGCTCAACTCTGCGGAAGCGCACTTGATTGTCGGCGCCTTTTACCTGGCCGTTAAGGACTTTCCGAAAGCGATTGAAGAGCTCAATCGGGCTAAGGAACTCAACTCGCGCTTGCCGACACTCCATTCGCAGCTTGGCGAAGCCAATCTGTTTTCCGGCAACCGGGAGCAGGCTGCAAAGGAGTTTGCCGCCGAGTTGGAAATCAATCCGCGCGACTTTAATGCAAACGTTCGTCTCGGCTGGATCTATCGGGAAGACGGACGCCTGGATGAGGCGGCGACGCTATTGAAGAAGGCGCTTGATCTGAAACCCGACGACATCGCTTCGTTATATCAGATGGCCCAGTTGGCCACGACCAAAGGCGAAAACGCTGAGGCCTTGAGTCTGCTCGAACGCGTCACCGCGCGCAGTCCGGAATTCACTCCGGCGCACGTCCTGTTGGCGCGGCTTTACTACAAACTGAATCGCACCGCAGACGGACAACGCGAGCGCGACATCATTCAAAAACTCCAGGAAGAACAGCAGAAGAAGCAGCCGAATGGAACGCCGCAATCGGCACCGGCGAAAGCAGCTGCCAGCGAAGGCGATCTGCAACAGAAGGGCGATGAATTACAGCGGCAGAATGACTTGCAAGCAGCACTTGAGGCCTACCGGGCCCAGTTGCTCCTGACACCGCAACGGGTAGAAACGCTGTCGAGTCTCGGCGTGGTGCTCGCGCGTCTGGGCCAATATAGCGATGCGATTGCCCAGTATCAAAAAGCCCTCGCTATTGATGCGAAACAGGACAGCATCAGGACAAACCTGGGCATTGCTTACTATAAGTCAGGAGCGTTCGAACCGGCACAACGTGAATTGGCGCAGGTCGCAGCAAACCAGCCGACGAACTACTGGGCTCGGATGATGCTGGGTCTCTGTTTTTTTCAAATGGACAAACCGGCCGATGCCGTCAGCGCTCTTGAACCAGTTGTTGAAGCGCAACCCGACAACGCGACTGCCGCCTACACGCTCAGCATGGCATACATTGGGCTGCGACAGTTGGATAAGGCCGAGCTGTTGATTAACAAAGTCTTTCGCCGGCAGAACACCGTGGAAGCGCACCTGGTCCTGGGGTCGTTCTACCTGGCCAGTGGAGAATCATCCAAAGCGATCGAGGAACTTAAGCTGGCGAGTCAGATCAACCCGCGTTTGCCAACTGTCCATTCCCAATTGGGTAATGCGTATCTCGCGACGGGCGCGCGCGAACAAGCGGTTAAGGAGTTCAGTGCTGAATTGGAAAACAACTCGCTTGATTTTGATGCAAACGTGGGCCTCGGAATGATTTATCGGGAAGATGGCAAGGTGGAGGAAGCCGCCACGTTACTGAAAAATGCGCTGGCGGCAAGACCTGACGAGGTCTCAGCGCTCTACCAGATGGCTCTTTTCCAATCGAGCAAAGGCGCCACGGCAGAAGCGGTTCGCTTGCTCGAGCAAATAGTCAGGAAGGCCCCGGATTTCAGCAACGCTCACGTTCAACTCGCTCGTCTTTATTATAAACTTAACCGTACTGCGGAAGCCGAGCACGAGAGCGCCGAAGTCAAGCGACTGGACGAAGCAAGCCAGAAAGCGGCCAGGCAGCTTGCTGAAGCCCAACTGAAGCAGCGTGCGGAAACATCGAAGCCTCAGTCCGCCACTGTGACGCCGTCGAATCGGAAGCCGGGCAGCTCAACGCCTAAACCATAAAGCCCGAAAGGTAATCATGTGTGACAGCCCTTAAGACTCTATTCCCTCTGATCCCTATCGTTCTACTCCTGGCCCAGGCTTCGAGCCTTTATTCCCAGCAACCCACTTCCGCGGCACCAGTGGTCTTTACCGACGTGACAAAGCAAGCGGGAATCAATTGGGTGCACGACAACGCCTTATCCGCAGACCGCTATCTGCCGGAGACGGTTGGCGCCGGCTGCGTGTTCTTCGATTACGATAATGATGGCTGGATGGATATCTATCTCGTTAACAGTGGCCCTTCGGATTTTTTCACACCCGTCAATCCGCCCAAGAACGCCCTCTATCACAACAATCACGACGGCACATTTACGGATGTGACCGACAAAGCCGGAGTTGCGGGCGGCACGTTCGGCATGGGGGCGGCCGCCGGGGATTATGACAGCGATGGCCGTGTCGATCTTTATGTCACGAGCTATGGCCGTAACGTTCTCTATCACAACAACGGCAACGGCACGTTCACAGATGTAACTGAGAAAGCCGGAGTCGCGGCGCCGGGATGGTCCACCTGCGCCGTCTGGTTCGACTATGATAAAGACGGCCAACTCGATCTGTTCGTTTCCAGCTTCGTTGACTACAACAAGGAAACGACTTGCGGCAACAATCGTCTGGGCCAGAAATTCTATTGCATTCCACGCGTCTTCAAACCGCGACCCAGCCATCTCTACCACAACAACGGCAACGGCTCGTTTACGGATGTCAGCGAAAAATCGGGCATCACGAAATCGCCCGGCAAGTCGTTTGGTGTGGTGGCAACCGACGTGAATAACGACGGCTGGACTGATCTGTTTGTGGCCAACGACACGATGCCGAATTTCCTTTTTATCAACAAGGGCAATGGGACCTTTGAGGAAGTTGGGCTGCAGGCAGGCGTAGCCTTCAGCGACAACGGCTCACCGCGCTCTGGTATGGGTGTAGATGCCACAGACTTTGACGGCGACGGCTGGCAGGATCTGTTTGTTGCCAATATCGATCAGGAGTTGTTCAGCCTCTACCATAACCAGAAGGATCTTACCTTCACTGACGAGCCGGGCGAGATCGGTCCGGCAACTCGCTTGCTGAGCGGCTGGGGTTTGAAGTTTTTCGATTATAACAACGACGGCTATCCCGATCTTTTTCTGGCCAACGGCCATCCCGATGACATGGTGGAGAAGCTGACCATGCGCGTTAAGTACAAAGAACCACTTCTGATGTTCGAGAACCTCGGCGCGAAATTCAGGGATGTCAGTGCGCAGTCAGGCTCCGTCTTTTCAAATAGTTTTCCCGCTCGGGGCTTGTCGGTCGGCGACTATGACAACGACGGCGACTTGGATGTGTTGATTTCGAACAATGGCCAGGCGCCGATGTTGCTGCGGAATAATGGCGGCAATCGAAATAACTGGGTGGGCTTGCAGTTGGTCGCGACCCGCAGCAATCCCGCGGCGGTGGGCGCCGTGATCTCCTGGCAGGTCGGCACCAGGAAATTCAGCCGACTGAAAACAACCGGCGGAAGTTATCTGGCGTCACATGACCCACGCGAGATCCTGGGCGCGGGACCCAACGGCAAGATTGAATCGGTTGAGATTCGTTGGCCAAGCGGCAAGTCTGATAAACTCACGAACGTGCCGACTAATAGTTATGTCACAGTGGTCGAGGGCGAAGGCCTAAAGATCACCGCAAAGTAGAGAGTGGGAAAGTTCTAAATAGAAAAGTGAATAAGAACGGAAACCACGACTGAGGACACGGCCGTATCAGGGAGAGAGATTTTTTGTTATCGAAGTTGAGGTCAACCTGGGGCGCTTCGCAGCGCCGTCGGCGATCGCTAATGATCATGGCCTTCTTTGCAACCGGGCTCCTCGCCTGTCCAGGACCAGGGTCTGCGAATGCCCAGGGCCAGCGCCGCGCGCAACGATCGGGATCCGCACCGGTTCAGCAGGTGGCGGCGACGCCGAAGGAATCAGCAGGCTCGGAAAATTTCGACACGATCGCCCTGGCAGCAAGTACCGCGCGTGAAGCCGATAGAATCGATGAAGCCCTCGGACTGTACCGCCAGGCATTGGCCCTTCGCCCTGCATGGGCTGAGGGTTGGTGGTTTCTCGGAACGCTTTATTACGATCATGACAAGTACGCCGAGGCCGCGCAGGCATTCAAACAGACCGCACAGATACAACAGAAGGTAGGCGCTCCCTGGGCAATGCTTGGTCTCTGCGAGTTTCAGCTGGCACGTTATGACGAGGCGCGCGCGCACCTTGACCAGGCCCGAAAACTTGGACTCGGCGACAATACTGAACTAATCCATGTCATGCGTTATCACGATGGGCTTTTGTCGATCCTGAAGGGGGACTTCGAAAAGGCGCAGGAGACTCTCGGCTCGCTAAGCTACGAAGGTCTGAAGAGCGAGGAGTTGATCATTTCGCTGGGCCTGGCGATCCTGCGGATCGGCATGACGCCGAAGGAAATCACCATCGACTATCCAGACCGCTCTTTGATTCGTCGCGCTGGACTCGCTGAGCATTTCGCGGCCGAGAAAAACATGTCCGACGCTCAGCGCGAATACGACATGGTAGTGCGCGACTATGGCAAAGTTGCTAACGTCCAATATGCTTACGGCCGTTTTCTGCTGGTGAACCGCGATGACGACGGCGCCCAGGCCGCCTTTCAACGCGAGTTGCAAAACTGGCCCAAACACGCGTTGGCGCGTTGCCAACTTGCCAACATCAAGTTGCGCAACAAAGACATTGAGGGTGGATTACCTCTGGCTGAAGAGGCAGTAAAGATCGCGCCGCGATTGCCGCTGGCACACTATGTTTTCGGACGACTCCTGCTCGACGCGGGTCAGAATGACCGCGCCATCGCGGAGTTGGAGACTGTTTCCCAGATGGTCCCCAACGAGCCCAAGATTTACTTTGCGCTAGCGCGTGCTTATACGAAAGCGAGGCGCAAGCAGGATGCCGACAAGGCGCGCGCCACCTTTACGCGTTTAAGCCAGGTGGAAGGCGCAGGGCAGGGAAGCGCACTGCCCGATGACAGTTCGACAACCGATAAGCCGCCTCAGCCAAAGTAACGCAAGTTGTTAGCTTGCGACGCCGCAAACTAACAGTTTGCGTTACGTTATGGCGCTTTCAATTACACTTTCAAAGATACGCGGCGGAATAAAGATCTCGACTCTCGTTGTCCCGGTCATCGTGATCGGCCTTCTGCTTTCCGTTGATCGACCACTTAAATCGCGCGCGCAAGGCCCAGGCATGAGCGGCGGCGACGCCCCCCTTTCGACTCCATGGCGACCCAACAAAAAGGACGCCAAGTACACCGGGCCTCAAGCCTGCGTGAAATGCCACGCGGAAGAATCGGCAAGACAGCACTTGACGGCAATGGGGCGAGCGCTGGAACCGGTAGCCACGAGCGAGATTCTGCGCGCGCATCCGCGCCTGACGTTTCGCAGCGGACCATATGTTCACGAGATTGTGCGTCGCGGCGACCAAAGCCTGTACACCGTAACCGACGGAGTTAACACAATCTCCGAGCCGATACTCTACAGCTTCGGCCAGGGTAAGGCGGGACAAACCTACATCTTCCGGCATGATGGCTCGTTCTACGAAAGCCGCCTCAGTTTCTACAAGGACATTCAGGCTCTGGATGTCACCATCGGCTATCCGCGCGACACACCGCCATCCCTTGACGTCGCTGCGGGCCGAAGGATCAGCGTGGACGAGGCACGCAATTGCTTTTCCTGTCACAGCACCGCCGCCACCTACGGAAATCAGTTGCAGCTGGATCGGCTGGTGCCCGGAGTAACCTGTGAAGCATGTCATGGACCAGGCGCGGAGCATGTGGCGGCGATGGAGGCCAAGCAGTTTAAGGACAAACGCATTTTCAATCCCGGCATGATGAGCGCTGACGAACTCTCGCAGGAGTTCTGTGGCTCCTGCCATCGCAGTGCCGAGCAAGTGATCTCAAACAAGCTGCTTCGCGGATTGATCACCGTCCGGTTTCAGCCCTATCGCATGTTCACGAGCCGTGCCCACGATCCGGCCGACATGCGACTAACCTGCACA
>WNGE01007636.1_pt1 | contig 11721 bp, 8 predicted proteins | sample 5400651 | NCBI WGS metagenome assembly WNGE01 (sample SAMN13153370, study PRJNA577476) | soil metagenome | isolation source: 60 cm soil or saprolite under grassland replicate 2 | place: USA:California | collected 2016-06-15 | reverse complement strand
CTCTACCGGCCGGTGGCGGCGCGCCCGGAGGAAGGCGCTCCGAGAAAACCGCCGCTCGCCTTCCTCCTCGTCGGAGAGACGCCCACGACCGGGATCCACCGCTTCGCGCTCGAGCGCGCGCTCGAGCTCATCGAGAAAACAGGCCGCGCTGCCGAAGAGCCGATCACGATCATCGGCCCCACGTTCTCCGGGTCCACAGCGAGTCTCGCGCGCGAGCTGGCGAAGAGCGACCGGAGCTTCGACGTCGTCACGGGGAGCGCGGCCGACGGGAAGAGCCTCGCGCAGCTGTCGTCCAGACCGCGAGTCAGGTTCCGCTCGACCGCCCATCGCCAGGAAGACTTCTGGTCCGTGCTCATGTCCTATCTCCGCCACGTCGGCGTCCCCACCGACCAGCTGGCCATTCTGGTGGAGTCGGACACCGCGTTCGGCGGCGGCGTTGCGGCCGGTTTGCTCGATACGGTCGATCCATCCTTTCGTGAACGCCCGCCCATCCTGCTGCGCTTCCCCGTGCACGTCTCGCGCATCCGGAGCGATCTCGACAGACAGCGCCGGCGCCAGCAGGTCGTCGTCGGGGGCTATGCGCTGCCTGAGCTCACCGTCGGGCTGCGCGATGATCCGCAGCTCTACGTCAAGGATGTCCCGCCGATGTTATCCGCCACGTCCGAGAACTACGAGGAGGAGGTCCTCGCCGGCGAGCTCGGCTCGCTCCGCCGACGCGGCATCCGGGCCGCCGCGGTGCTTGCTACCGATCCGCGCGACAGGAGCTTCCTCGTCGCAAAGCTGCGCGAGCTCGTGCCCGAGGCGCTCCTCTTCACCGTCGGGAGCGACCTCCTCAGCCTGTACCCGGATCTCCAGCGCGCGATGCAAGGGACGCTGGTTCTCTCGACATACCCACTCTTTGCCGACGCCCAGTCGTGGACCGCGTCGGGCCCGCGGCTCGAGCGCGTTCAGTTCGCCAGCGGCATCGCCGAGGGCACGCACAACGCGGCGATCCTCGCGCTCGCCCAGGAACATGAACGGGCCAGGTTGCTGCTCGACTACGGCTGTCCCTTCCAAAACGCCGCAAGGGACTCGCGGGCGCCGCCAACCTGGATCTCGGTCGTAGGCGGCGACGCCTTCTGGCCGGTGTGGGCCGACTGCCACCGCGGATCTGCCGTGCCGGCGCCGCATCTCCGCACCTGGATGGACGCCCACGCCACGAGCACGCCGGTGCGGCGAGTTCATACCCCGGAGGCATCCCGGTCGATGCTGGTCCTCACGGCCGTGCTCGCGCTGTACGCTGTCGCGAACGCTCTCGCAGCGTTCGCTGCGCGGGGGCTCGCGCCGTGGGGACCGTGGCTCCATCTTGGCCACTATGCGCCTGCCCCCGCCAGCCGGTCTCACCGCGTGTGGCTGGTGGTGCACCTCGGGTGCCTCGCGCTGGTGGTCCTGGTCGTCGCAGTCATCCTGTTCATCCCGGGGTCGGCAGGAGTGGATCCCGAAATCCTCGCGCCTCGCTCGACGGACTGGACCTCGGTCGTGGCACGGCTCGCTGCCGCTGGGGCGGGAGTCGCGCTCGGCGCAGCAGGTTGGGTTGCGTGGGAGCACGCTCGACCACGCGGCGGTCGGATCGAGGGCCCGGCCCTCCCTGACACGAGGACGCTTCTCGCGGCCGCGATCGCTGTCGCAGTCCCAGCGATGGCGCTGGCCCTGGTGGCGCCTGTCGTGGCGGGCTTCGCGCAGCAGCGACTCGGCGCCGTCTGGACGATGCTCCTCTTCGAGCGGGCGGTGCACCTGGGAAGCGGCGTGTCACCCCTCCCGCCGGTGCTCTTTGCGGCGCTCGGCCTGCACCTTGCGATGCACTATCAGCTGATGCGGCTCCGTGACCTCGACGGCGACTGGCGCGGCCAACTCCTCGGAAGGTCCATCCAGTCGCGGGATCCCGCCTTTGCGGCCGCTGACGAGGACGTGGCGCGGCTTTCGAACGGGCAAACCTCTCTCCGCGAGCGCTCGCTCGCCGTTGTTTTCGTGCTCGTCCCGTCCGTCGTCCTCCTGCCTGGCTCGTCGTGGACGCCTTCTCCCGAGGGGCCGGGATTCGACCTCATGTACCGGCTGCTCCTCGAGGCCGCGACCGCCGCCGCGGGGCTGTCACTGTGGCGGAGTTGCCGGCTTTGGGCTGCGCTTCGCAAGGTGCTCGTGCGACTGCCCGACAACTCTATTGGCGCCGCCTTGCGCCGCGTCCCCGAGCTCTACCGCCCAGGGCGGGTGAGGCGCCTCCTCAGGAGCGGGCCCGAGGTCGCAGACCTCGAGGTCTCGTGTCGGCTATTCTGCGCTGCCTTCCCCAACTCGTCATGGGCCGACGCGCGCGAGCGCATCGACCGCAACCTCGGTGACGGGCGCGCCCTGGTTCAAGGCGGACGCTGGCGCGGAAAGTTGGCGCTGCTCGAGGAGGCTGCGGTGCTGGCCGCGGCGATCGGCGAGGAGGCCGGTCCGCGCCGCGCCGACGACGGCGGCCCCCGCGCGCGGGCCATCGAGGACTTCCTGGCGAGCCAGCTCGCGCTGAAGCTGTTCTGCGCCCTCGCTCACCTCCGGCGCCTCGTCACATTCTCGGTGGCGGGTGCCCTCGCCGTCCTGTTCGCGGTCGCCCTCCGCTACCAGCCCTCCGGGAGGCCCATGCTGCTCATGTGGCTGATCGTGCTCGGTGCGGTGGCGAGCGCGGTCGTCATCCATGTCCAGCAGGCGCGCGACGAGGTGCTGCGGTGGCTCCACGCCAGGGCACCGGGCGCCAGTTCGTTCGACGTGAGCTCCATCCCGCGCTACGTCAGTCTGGGCGCGGCGCCCCTGCTGGCGCTGCTCGCCTTCGAGTTCCCTGGCTTCGGGCGCTGGATCGCGGGATGGCTCGGGCCCGTGTTCGGCGCCATGAAGTGATACGAAAATCCGACGTCGGCGAGCGGCGTCGCGCCGCGCCAAGCCTCCGTGCCGAGCCCGCGTCCGCTTGACAGCCTCGCGAGTGCGGGCAACAGCCGTCGGACAACAGAATGCTTCGGGTGCCCGCGAGGGCATAACAGGGAAGCCGGTGAGAAGCCGGCGCGGTCCCGCCACTGTAAGTGGGGAAGCAGCCTCGGCGGTCCTCCCAGAGCGCTCGGGGGTGCGTCGCCCGTGTCGAGCGCGACGATCGCCGCGCCCTCCGCCCGGTGACCGTCACGATGTGGGGCATGGCCTCCGGCTCACCTGGCCACCAGGGTGAGGGCGAAGGTGGAGTCCGGCGTGACTGCCGGACAGCCGGAAGCGTAGGTGTCACCGGACTGCGGCGGAGGAGCAGTCGCCGTGCTCTGACAGTGAAGGGTCGTGGTCGAGCCAAGCGCCTGAACCACGGGCATCGCGCAGAGATGGGCATAGGCCGTGTAGTCGAAGTCCGTCGGGAGGGCCCAACAGAGCGTTCCCGACGCGTCGAGGCCGAGGTATCCGCCTGGGCGGAAATGGCTCCCATTCTGCGGCGTCTTGGCGGGGTCGACCGCCCATGCCTCGCTGGGCCCGATGGTCGGGTTGAAGACGAACCGCGGCACCCCGGCGTCGTCGTAGAACACGCGGACGCTGCCCGCCTCGTTGCCGGACCCGAGCCCCGTGTCGTGGTTCCCAGCCGTTCCGGAAGGCGAGTAGTACTCCACGCGTCCTGCGCCACCGGACACAGGAGTGGTCATCGCGATCAGGGCGACGCCGGGTGCCGGCAGGCTGGTGTCGAAGGTGAGCGTTCCGCCCGACGCGTTCGCGAACACCGTGTGGATCATGTCGGCGACGATCGTCAGCGACACGGGTGAGCCCTTGCTGGCGACGAGCGGCGCGGACAACCCGGTCTGGACGGTGAAGGACTTCGCACCGCCAGGCGTCTGGGGCGTGAACGGAACGAGGCCGGGACCGCCTGCCGGGCGCGTTGCCGACAACCCCGTCGCGCTGGCAGGGTCGGTGAAGATGCCATTCACCGCGTCGTCGATGAGCACCTGGGTCGTCGCGTCGACCTGGATCGCCAGATCGACGTAGGTTCCTTCGGGCACCTCGAACGGGCAGTCGAGGATCGATGACATCGCGGCGCCGTCGCGACTGAACGCGACGAGGCAGTTCTGGATGTCCAGGTGCTCCCTGCTGCCGTCCGCCTTCACGAACTCCAGGCCGGTGACGTTGATCTTCCCCTGGTCGGGAGAGAGCAGCCAGTGGCCGCTCGCCACCGCCGCCGACGGCGACGCCGACGCGAGCGCCCTGGCTGCAACCGGTGCCGCCGGTGAGGGACCGTGCAGCACCCGGGCCGTCCCCGAGACCGTCGGCGTGCTGCTCTTGCCGCAGCCGAGCGATGCGGCAACGACGAGAGCGATGGCGAATATCAGGGCGTCACGACGCATGCACACTCTCCTGGCAGGGAAGGCGACCATACCGAACCTGAGCGCGCGGCGTCAGGACCGCGTTCACGCGTCACCTCCTCTGGCGGTGGACGGCCGCCACGAGAACTGCGAACAAGCTCGACGGCAGGGCCGCAGTCGCGGCACGTAGAGACGTGTCTCGAGCTTCGAGCGCTCCATCCTTCTCATCCGGCTCGTCCTGCGAACACGGCACGGACGGACGCAGACCAAACGTTTACGCTCTTGCCGCGCGGCTCGGGTGGTGGCAGCTGGGGTCGTCGCTTCCACGAAGGGGAACCCATGGTCGTCACGAGAGCAGCATCCATCGCGGCCGTGGTCGCCTGTGCCCTCACCGCCTGCGGCAAGGGCGGCGAGGGCAGCGTGCGGATGTCCCTGGCGGCGGTGAACTCCTCGGCCACGGCGGGGACGGTGAGTGGTCTGGTGCGAGCCACCCGCTCCGTGGTCGCGACCCCGCAGGTGACGAGCGGCTCGATCCTCTCCGGCGCTCCGGACGAGATGCGGATCTACGTTCAGCAGGTGCTGCTCTCCTCCAAGGACACGGTCGAGATCTTCAAGTCGAGCGACCCCCGCGGCTCGCTCGTCACCCTCACGAACCAGACCATCGATCTGGCTCAGGCGCTGGGGGTCTCGCAGCTCGCGGTGCCCGCGGGCACCTATTCCGAGCTTCGCCTCGTCGTCTCGCGCGTCGCCGAGATCGCCGGGTGCGTCACCGGGTCGTTCCAGCCGTTCGTTCCATTCGTCGCGACGACGGGCCCGCTGCAGCCGGAGATCCTGGCGGTGGCCCCGCTGCACACGGGCAACGTGTACTCGAACGATCCCATCCTCGACACGGCGGCACGCACGTTCTGCACCCATACCGCGCGAAGCGAGCTGTCGGTGGGCACCTACACGACGTCGGCCATCGGCTCGAACGCCGACTTCATGGCCTCCCTGGCGCAGCTCACCGAGATCGATCTCGACCGCGGCAACCCAGGCAACCTCGACGCTGCGCAGCTTCGGGCCGGCAGCGTCACCGTCGCTACGCAGCTGCCATTCGAGGTGAAGGACAAGCAGGAGACGAAGCTCCTCCTGGCGGTCGATCTCAACCGCATGCTGCGGTACTTCGCCAACACCCGCAACGACCTCCAGCCGCCCGCCCCCACGATGAAGGCGGGGACCTCGTACTTCTTCACCAGCGTCTTCCTCGACTCGCTGGCGCTGGCGCCGGGCGACGCAGCGGCCATCGAAGGATACGCGGTGAACATCACGGTGGACCAGCACAACGGAGGCTCGCCGTTCCTGGTCAGCGAGTGGATGACGGTGATCCGGGGATCCGACGGCAACGTGCTCGCCGGGGTCATCATCGCGGACGACGACGACGCCTATACCATCGCCAAGGGGAACCTGGACCCGGCGGCCAGCGGCGAGACCGCGCCTGGCGTTTGGCGAATCGGTTTCAAGCTCGGCACGCTCGGATCGGGGTCGCTCGACGGCTTCGCCTTCACCGCGCTGGGCGGCAGCGGCACCTGCAATCTCACCCCGCTGCACTACGCTTCCGTCTCGGCCGGCACCACCTTCCAGGTGTCCTACACCCGGAAGCTCTAGTCGCGGCGCAGGTCACGGAACTCCTCCTTGACCAGCAGCGCCGTCCGGCTGCTGCGGATCGCCGGGCGCTCGAGGATCGTGTGCGGGTCCTGCCAGGACCGCCGGAGCGGGCTCGCGAGAACGTAACCGAGCCACCAGGGGCACACGCGATGGGCTATGAGACCGACCGCGATCTCGCTTCATCGCGCAGGCTACGGCCCAGGCCGGCCATCCACCGTGTTGTTCACGCTGCGGTTCACGGCGGGGTCGTCGCTCGCTGCCGCGTCTTCGGCGGCCGTCGCGCGCACGGGCATGACGTCGGCCGGGTCGACACCGAGCGCTTGCGATGTCGCGGGATCCAGGTCGCCGGTCGCGGGCAGGGCATGTGCCGTCTGGAAGCTCGTCAGCGCAGCGCGCGTCCTCTTGTCCCACGCGCTCGTCACCTCGACCGGGTAACCTTGGGCATTGAGCGTGCGCTGGACGAGCCTGATCTGCTCCGGGCTCATCGCCGCCGCGGACGGCCGCCCGCCGCTCCGTGTGGTGTCGGAACCCTCGCCGGCACCAGCTGTGTCGGACGCACGGGGAAATAGCGGAGCGGTTGCAACCGCGATGGCCGCCACCCAGCTCAAGTGGACACCACCTCGCAACGAACTCACATTCATGATTCTCCTCCGGACCCAATGCGTTCTCGGGCGTGATGCACATGCCAGTGCTTGATGGAGCGTAAGAGGCGGTTGACGCACAATCGGGGGTGGACGCCAGTTGGGATTCCGGCAAGGCCCGCATCGCGCGACCGACAGGGGACCGCCGGGCGGTCCCCCGTCGATGGTCGGTTCGATAGCCCTGCCGCTCCGTCTCCTGGCTCTATCGGGACGGCGTCCGAGCGGCGAGGCGCCGGGCGACGACCTTGGCCGGGCGCGCGGCCGTGTCGGCAGCGGGGTAGGTCGTGTCGTCATGCCCGGGCGGCGCTGAGGCGACGAGCTCGACTGCCGTGCCGACCTGCACCGGGCCCTCGGGGTACGTCGTGTCATCGTGGGCGATGGCGATCCCGGGGCCAGAGGTCTCACTCCCCGCCACGACGGCGGCGGGCGCGTCCGGCGGATACGTCGCGTCGTCGTGAGCGTAAGCCAGCGGCCCCTCGGCGATGGCCGGCGCAGCCAACGTCGCGAGCCCCGCCACCACCAAGGATCGCAGCTGCACGGAATTCATATCGACTCCTTTCTTGCGACATCGTGGACTGCCTGGACGGCCGACTCGCTCCGTCGACTTCTCAGACGTCGCTTCGACGTCGATCGTTCCGCAGATTGGACGGCGCGGTCGCGCCGACTTGACCGACACACCTCAAATGTGCCGGCGGCGGGCGGGCAGCCGTTCGGCGACGCGGCGCGGGCCGCTGGCGCTCAGGTGCTCCGCGCGAACACGAGCCGGCCGGGATCCACGATGCCGGCCTCGAGGTGGGGCATCCAGGGCCCCCAAGTGTTGGGCGTGCGCGCTCATCCCCCCTGCCCGTCCGGCCGACCTGGGCGAACCGGACCAGGCGCCCAGACGTGGTCGGCGACATCGCGGCGGACTCGCCTACGCTGCCGCAGCCCACACGTACCGGTGGTACGGGCCCCCGACCCGACGATGGGCGTGGACGGCGGCGGCACCAGCAGGGCGCAGGTCCACAGGACGAGCCATCGGCGCGTCCTTTTCGACCCCGAGATGGGTCCGATCCGCGTGGTAGTGCGCCAGGTACTCCCTGAGCAGCCGCCGGAGATGCCCATCGTCGAGAACGATCGCGTGGTCGAGCAGGTCGCGGCGTACCGTCCCCACGAATCGCTCGGCCACGCCGTTCTGCCATGGGCTCTGGTGGCTTGTCCGCGTGGGCTCGAGCCCCATCGACGCGATCGCGGCGACCACCGCTGCGGAGAAGATCGTGTCCCGGTCGAGCACCAGGTATCTCGAGCGGCCAACAGCATCATCGAAGGGGAACGCCTCCCGCAGCTGCTGCATCACCCACGTCGACGTGGGACTCTCCGTGACGCTCCAGTGCACGATCTCGCGCCGGGAATGCCTGATCGCGAACCAGACATACAGGACGCAGAAGGTCGCTGTCGGCACCGTGAAGAAGTCCATGGCCACGATGACCTCTCGATGGTTCCGGATGAACGTGAGCCAGCTCTGCCTCCGTTCTGGTGAACGACCGTGCTCTCGCATGTAGCGCGAGACGGTGCGCTCGGAGACCATGAACCCCAACTTCAGCAACTCTCCGTGGATCCGCGGAGCGCCCCACCCGTTCGCGCGCTCTTCATCGCTGCGGGCGTCATTCTAGCTGACCGAGCGACGCAGGCTCGTGCGAGACCGTCCGAGGTGGAAGACCTCCTTCGACGAGCAGTCCATCAGGCTACCGGGCTCCGCGGCAGCTCCCTGGCCAGGTAGCGCCAACGTGGGCGTCGGTGATTTCGCCGACGCCCACGGTCGTTTCGAATCGCGCACCCGCCGCCGTCAGGCGTGCGCGCCGCGCGCCGCCTGCGGAGGCGCGCCCAGCAGATCGGTGGCCTTGCGGAACCCGCGCGCCAGCGAGATCCGCGCGACGCCGGCGAAGATGAGGCTCACGCCGATGTACGTCCCGATGAGCCACACGCTGATGTTCGGCAGCTGCCCGATGGCCAGGTACGCGAGCACGATCGCCACCACGCCGCTCGCGAATGCCCAGAACTTGCCCGGAGTGCCCCGGGGAAGCTGGAAAGCCATGACGATACGGAAGGCGCCCACGAAGATGAGGTACGCGAGGAAGACGACCGTCAGCGCGACCAGGCCCACCACCGGCCGCGCTATGTACAGGATGCCGGCAGCCAAGGTCACGAGCCCTGCGAGCCCGAGCAGTATGCTGCGCTGCCAGGTACCGGCCCGGAACGCGTCTACCAGCTCGACGATCCCCGCCCCGATGAAGAGGGCGCCGAACAACATGTCGAATACCAACCCGCTCGCCAGCGGTGCGAGGATCGCGAGGACCCCGATGACCACCATCGCGACGCCGGTGGCGATCAGCGCGTCCGTGCCAGCGAGCGTCCCGTCCTTCACCAGGTCCTGAAAAGTCTTTGCCCGTTCTGCCCGTTCCATGACGCCTCCTTCATTCTGTACCCCGCAGCCCTTGATCTCGCGGAACCAGGTGACGTACGGCGGTCAATTGTCCGTGGGGGCGTGGCTCCCCCACTTCTCCTTGGTGCGCTCCCATGCCTTGCGCAGCTTCTCGGTCCGCTGCTGGAAGCCAGCCTTCGCCTCGCCCTTGGCCCTCGCGGTCCGGTCCTGGAGGACGTGCAGCTTCGCCTCCATCTGCTGCTTGTCAGCGTCGTAGGCAGTCTTCGCGCGCGACTGGAGCCCCTGCAACCGCGTATTGGCCGCGTCGACGCGCTTCTGCAGCCTGGACTTCGCCTCGCCGGTGGCCTTGGCCGCCTCTGCCTTCAGCTCGGCGATCTCCTCCTGCATCGCGGCCTGCTCGGAGGCGACCTGCGCGTCGACGACCTCCGTGCGCGCGCGACGGAGGACCTCACCGCCCAGCGCTCCCATCCGCGTGTCGACCGGGGTCACCCACTCCTCGTTGATCTCCGCGACGACGGCCGCCTTGCCGGGCTTCAGCGAACCCGCGACCTCGTCGACGAAGTCGTTGGCGACCCCTGCCCTGGTGAGGTCGAACATGCCGCCGCCCACCGATCCGACGTAGGCTCCGACGGCGGCGCCCACCGGTCCGGCGGCCAGACCGATCAGCGTTCCCGTCAAGAGGCCCACCGTCGTGCCCAGAGGACCTTGGTCCGCCTCCTGCTTTACGGCCACGTGTCCGGCAGCGTCCTTCGCGATCACGGCCGTGGCGTACAGGACGATGCTGCCCTCCTGATCCAGGGCGGACAAGGCCTTGCTGCCCTCGTACGCCGCACTCTCAGTGGGGAACACCACCACGAGCATCTTGTCCATGTGAGGCTCCTTCCCGACAGGCTCGACTCCGCGCCCGAAACGGCCCGGAACGAGCACGCGTCTTCTGGCCGCTGTGTATTCGAGCGTCGCGCCTCCTGCCCACGTTCGCGCGTGAATTCTTCGTGCTCCTCGCCCGAGCAGAAAGCCGCTCGCACGTCCCGAGGTGGAGCTGGCTCGAGAATTCACCGCCTCTCCCGGGTTCCCGCCTGGAGTCCAGGTTCCCCTCGATTATCCTTCTTGTCCGTGACGGTCCCTCCCCGAAAGGCCTGCCTCGTGCTGCACGGAAAGGCAGCGATGCGCGAGGACGTGCGCGGGGCAGTGCGCGCAGCTCGCGAGGACGGATCCTCCGTCGATGTGCGCGTGACCTGGGAAGGCGATGACGCTTCGCGCTTCGCGCTCGAGGCGGCGCAGGCCGGTTACGAGATCGTGGTGGCCGGCGGCGGCGACGGGACCGTCAACGCAGTGGTCGCGGGACTGATCGAAGGGTCCGGGGCGTCGAGAGCCTCGCCGAGCCTTGCCGTCCTTCCGCTCGGCACGGCCAACGACCTGGCGCGGGCGTGCGGGATCCCGCTCGACCCTTTCGCGGCCATGCGTCTCGCGGTCTCTGGACCGACTTCCATCGTCGACGTCGGGCAGGCCAACGGAAGGCACTTCGTCAACGTCGCCACGGGTGGTTTTGGCACGCAGGTGACGGTCGCGACGCCGAACGAGCTAAAGCGGATCCTGGGAGGCGCCGCCTACCTGCTCACAGGCCTGACGCATTTCAGCAGCATCAGGCCCGAGCGCGGACGCTTGTCGGGGCCCGGCTTCGCGTGGGAAGGGGCGTTCCTCGTCCTCGCCGTCGGGAACGGACGCCAGGCGGGCGGGGGTCACCAGCTGTGTCCGGAGGCCATGCTCGATGACGGCCTGTTCGACGTCCGCCTCCTGCCACAGCTTCCGAAGGAGGAGATCCCGGAGGCCCTGCGGATCCTGCTGCGTGACGGAATCGAAGGAGTCCGCCGCACGCTCGTCGGCGCCCGCGTGCCCTGGCTCGAGATCGAGACCGAGGAGAGCCTCCAGATCAACCTCGACGGTGAGCCGCTGACCGGCACGCGCTTCCGCTTCGAGCTCCTGCCGCGGCGACTGTCCATGAAGCTGCCCGCCGGGTGCCCGTTACTCAGCTGATGCTCATCTCGCGCGTCCCCCACCATCCCGATCCCCAGCGATGCCCCGCCGCCAGCCACAGGCTGTTCGACCTCAACCTGTCACTAGCGGAAGGCCGGCGACGCTTCGCCTTGAGCATCGCGGCGCTAAGGACCCGGGCGGTCACGTGTCGCGCTCGATCCGGTCGCGGTCGACGACGCGAGGCAGGATGTCGCGCTCGACGCCAGCGCGCTTCACGCGGCGGCGCAGGTACTCGGCGGTGTCCTCGGGCGGCGATCTCCAGAGTCACGCCGGCCAGCGAGGAGACCAGGGACGCGAGTCGACGGTCGGCGCGAGCGCGCCGCCGATAAGCAGCGAGGCGCGCCATCCCCTCTCCCTCTGCGACTGCTCGCCGCGAGCCTTCAGGTCTCGCACCTCTGCCAGCTTCTTCTCCAGTTCCGTAGGTGTCGGTCACCTTGGCGAGGACCTGGGAGCCTTAGAGCAGCAGGCGCGCCGGTCGGTGTCGGACGTGGTGGAGGAGGACGGCGTCGGAGCGTTGGACCACGAGCGCGCACGTTCGCCGCCGTGCGGAGTCCGGAACTGGCTGCATGCCAGCTCGGAAAGAGAGCGGTCGCAAGTCCCGCTGCCCTGCGCCAGACTGCCTTGGTGGGCGGTCACTCCGCTGGGATGC
>WNGE01022395.1_pt1 | contig 11724 bp, 14 predicted proteins | sample 5400651 | NCBI WGS metagenome assembly WNGE01 (sample SAMN13153370, study PRJNA577476) | soil metagenome | isolation source: 60 cm soil or saprolite under grassland replicate 2 | place: USA:California | collected 2016-06-15 | reverse complement strand
CTAACCCCCGGCGCCAGCCCCCAACGCTACCCCCCGGCGAGGATGGCGGCGCCCACCGCGCCGGCCAGGTCGCCGAGCTCGGTGGGAATGATCGCGGGCGGCCGGTCGGGCACGTGGAGGTGGGGCTGGACGGCCGCCGCCACCCGGTCGACGAAGGGCTTGCCCAGCCGGTCGCCGAGCCCGCCGCCGATGATGATGGCCTCCACGTCGAGCAGGTTCTGGGCGTTGGCGACGGCGATCCCGAGCGCCCACACCGCGTCGTCGATCAGCTTCTCGGCCAGCTTGTCCTTGCGCTCCAGGGCGGCCGCGATCACCCCGCTGGTCATGCGGTCGCGGCCGCGGTCCCGCATGATCTCGAAGAGCTCGGTCTTCATCTTCTTCTTGGCCGCCCAGCGCCGGGCCGTGGTCTCGATACAGCCCCGGCCGGCATAGGCCTCCAGGCAGCCCTTCTTCCCGCAGGAGCAGAGCCGGCCGCCGGGCTTGACCATGGTGTGGCCGATCTCGCCGGCGGCGCCGCGGCCCTCGCGGAGCTTGCCGTCGAGCACCAGCCCGCCGCCCACCCCGGTGCCCACGAAGACGCCGATCACGTTCTTGTACTGGCGGCCGGCGCCGCGCTCGTACTCGCCGAGGATGGCGACCCGGACGTCGTTGTCGATGACCACGGGCACGCCGCCGAGCTCGTGGGAGACGCTGGGGCCGAGCGGGAAAGGCTCCGTCATCCCGACCACGTTGCCGGAGCGGGAGACGACCCCCTTGCGGGCGTCGATCTTGCCCGGGGTGCCGATCCCCACCCGCTCCAGCTGGGCGAGCCGGCCGCCAGCTTGCTGGACCGCGAGCCGGACGGCGCCCACGATCTCGTGGACGACGGCCTCGGCGCTGCTGGTAGGGGTCGCCGAGCGGCTGCCGCCCCGCACCGAGGTCCCGTTCACCGCCACCGCCTGGATCTTGGTCCCGCCCAGGTCGACACCCGCGATGAAAGGCCCAGCCATCGGTGGAAACCCTAAGCGATCAGGGCGGCGCCGAGCACCTCCTGGGCTGTGGAAAAAAGTGATCCCCGACGGATCGCCTGTCGGGCTCCAGCGCCTGCCTTGCGGCCGGCACCGGCTCCCTTCCGCGTGTCCCTCGGGGGCCGGGCAATACGGTAGGGCCGCCCCGGGGCCGGCGCAACCCCAAAAATCAGTTCGCCGCCAGGTTACCCGTGATGGGCTGCCGGGGCTGGGGAAAAGCCGGGGAAAAAGAAGTGACCCCGACGGATCGCCTCTTGAGCTCCGGTACCCGGTCTTGCGACCTGGTTCCGGCTCCCTCGCGCGTGTCCCTCGGGGCCGATGCGAAGGTTAAGGATTGGCTGGGAGTTAGCGCAACTCCAAAATTCCGTTCGCCGCCAGGCAGCGGAAAGTAGGCACTCAGTCCACCTTGCGGGCCGGCGCAGCCGGCCCATAGGCGACGTGCACGCCGCCGTCGACGATCAGGTTCTCTCCAGTCACCAGGTCCATGCCCAGGAAGCCCATCACGGCCTGTGCCACGTGTTCGGGGGTGGCCACCGCGCCCAGGGGCGTGTGTTGGGCCATGAACTGCTCCTGGGCGTCGGCCGCCTCGTCACCGTACTTCTGGCGGAACCAGCGCGTCGCCACCAGGCCGGGCGACACCGAGTTGACGCGGACCTCGGGCGCCAGCGCAGCGGCCAGGTTGCGGGTGAGCTGGATCAGGCCGGCCTTGGAGACGCCGTAGACGATCGAGGAGCCGCTCGCCCGCCAGCCCGCGATCGAGGCCACGTTGACGATCGCGCCGCTCGCCTTCCTGAGCTCGGGCGCCGCCGCCCGCGCGCAGTGGAAGGCGCCTCGGAGGTTGACGGCGAGGATCTCCTCCCAGACCTGGTCGGTCACTGACTCCAGCTCGCGGTGCGGGATGTGGTGGGTGGTGCCGGCATTGTTGACGAGCACGTCGAGCCGCCCGAAGCGGAGCACTGCCTGGGCGACCATCTCCCGGCATTCCGCGTCCACCGCCACGTCGCACCGGTGGGCGATGCCTTCGCAGCCGAGATCGCCGAGCTCGTGCGCGGTGGCCTCGGCCTCGGCGGCGGAGCGCGAATAATTGACGAAGACCACCTTGGCGCCGGCGTGCGCGAGCGCCAGGGAGACAGCCCGGCCGATCCCGGTGCCGCCGCCGGTGACGATAGCGACGGCCCCGGTCAGCTGCATGCGACTATCTAAAGGCAAATGCAGGCCGACGGCGGCGGGACGCCGCGATATGCGGTGACCAGGTGGTCCCGATGCAAGGAGGCGCCGAGTACCGCAGCGCGCGCATCCGGGATGCGCACCTGCTGATGAGCCTGTCGTTGATCGAGGCCCAGTCGGTGATTCAGGCCGCTCACCAGCAGGCGACCGCCGACGGCCTCCGGGTCACGGTCGCGGTGGTGGACGAGGGCGGCCACCTGATCGCGCTCGGGCGCATGGACGGTGCGCCGCCGCTGTCGCCGCAGATCGCCGAGGCCAAGGCGGTGGGGGCCGCCGTCTGGCATCGCGACGGCGACTCCCTGGTCCAGGTCCAGCAGGACCGGGGCGCCTTTTTCGCGCAGGTCGACCGCCTGGTCCGGATGCCGCTCATCCCCGCCCAAGGCTCGGTGCTGGTCCGCCGCGGCGACCGGGTGATCGGGGCGGTGGGCGTGAGCGGGGCGGCGCCCAACCAGGACAAGGCCTGCGCCGAAGCCGGCCTACGGGTGATCGGGCTCTAGCCGAAAGCTCTCGATCGGGAGGTAGAGAGGCGGTCCCTGGCCGGTGGGGCGGCTCTCGTAGAGCACCATCTCCTCGGCTGTCCAGGGCGTCAGCTCCGGCGGCGGCGGCAGCTGGGGCAGCGGCGCTCCGGCCCGCTCGCGAGCCCGGGCCAGGGTGAGGTGGGCCCGGAACGGCCGTGCCTCCGGCGCCAGGCCGGCGGCCACGCACTCCGCCTCCACGGCTCGGGCCAGCGTGGCGGCCGGCTCGAGGCCGGTGGCCATCCCCAGCCAGACCACCGACGGGCGGCGTCCACCGAAGGTTCCAAGGCCGTCCAGGCCGACTTCGAAAGCCGGGTGGCGCACCCCCCGCAGCCGGGCGCGGATGTCTTCGAGGATCGGGTCGGCGACTCGCCCCAGGAAGCGGAGGGTCAGGTGGACGCCCTCCGGGGCCACCCAACGGAAGCCTGGGGCGAGCGCGCGGCAGCGTTCGATGTAACCGGCCAGGGCCGCCCCCTGAGCGGCCGGGGGGGCCAGCGCGACGAAGGCCCGGGTCACGGCAAACGACCATACTCGACAGGGTGAGAAACACCCTCATCGGGCTGGCGATGGGCGGCTTCGCGACGCTGGTGGGGGTGGCCTGGCTGCTGGGCGCGGTCAACACGCGGCGCCGGCGGGCCGAGATCGGCCCCACCTACGCCGCTACCGGCGGCCCCGTCTACACCGCGGTCCAGCTCGGCTGCGCGGGGGTGCTGATGCTGATCGGCCTCGGCATCATCGTCACCGTGGGCCTGAAGGCGCTGCTGGGCGGCTGACGGCGCGGCCGGCTCTAGATCACGTTGCGCTCGGCGACCAGCTCGCCGCGCGCGAAGCGGCCGTGGCCGAAAGCCGAGATGTCGATCTCGCTCCGGCCGTCGAGCAGCAGCTGGGCCACCAGGAGCCCCGCCGCCGGCGCCTGCATGAAGCCGTGGCCGCTGAAACCGCAGGCACACCAGAACCCCTCCACCTCGGCCGCGGGCCCCAGGATCGCCTGGTGGTCGGGCGTGACCTCGTAGAGCCCGGCCCAGCCGGTCTTGATGCTGGCGGTCTCGGCCAGCATCGGCGCCCGCCGCTCGGCGACCCCGACCGCGCGTTCGAGAAGGCCCCAGTCGACGTCCTGGCTGAAGGTGGACGGCTCCTGGCGGTCGCTCATCCCGATCAGCACCCCGTCCCCCTCCGGGTGGAAGTAGAAGGAGGTCGCGAAGTCGACCGTCATCGGGTTGCTCCGCGGCACCGCCGGGAAGGTGTCGGTGACGAAGATGTGCCGCCGGTAGGGCAGCACCGGCACCTCCACTCCGGCCATCGCCCCGATCGCCGCCGACCAGGCGCCGGCGCAGTTGAAGAGGACCCGGGTGGCGACCTCGCCGGCCGAAGTCTGCACTCCCGCCACCCGGCCGCCGGTGACCTCGATGCCGGTCACCGCCACCCCCTCCCGGATCCGGGCGTCGTGGCGGCGCGCGGCGGAGACGTAGCCGGAGGTCACGTCGGCGGGGCTGGCGATGCCGTCGGTGGCGCAGAAGGTGCAGCCGAGCACGTCATCGACGTTGAGGATCGGCGACAGCCGCTGGGCCTCGTCAGGATCCACCCAGTACGCCTCCTCGAGGCCCACCCGGTGCCACATCTCCATCAGCCCCTGGAAGTCCTCCACGTCCTGGGGTCGGGTGAGCACGAACAGGTAGCCGTTCTGGCGGAAGTCGGCGGGCGCGCCGACCTCGCCCTCGAACTGGGTGAGCAGCTTCACCGCCAGCATCTGGATGCGGACGTTGTGCTCGCTCGAAAACTGCTGGCGCACTCCGCCCGCACACTTGCCGGTGGATTCGGCGCCCAGCGCACCCCGTTCCAGCAGCAGCACGTCGACGCCGCGGCGGGCGAGCTGGTAGGCCAGCGCGCAGCCCATCACGCCGCCGCCGGCGATGACTACGTCGGCGGTTTCCACGCCATTCCCCAGAACTCGAAGACCAGCTTCAGCGCGGCCAGCGAGGTGATGTCCGCATGGTCGATCGGCGGCGAGACCTCGGCGACGTCCAACCCGACCAGTCTGCACCGGGCGGCCACCGGGGCCAAGAGGTCGAGGGCCTGGCGGGTGCTGATTCCGCCCGCGCTCGCGATCTCGGTGCCAGGCGCGAAGGCAGGGTCGAGGGCGTCGATGTCGAAGGAGATGTGCACGGGGCGGTCGCCGAGGGCGTCCGCGATCGCCTCCCCGGCGGCGCGGGGGTCGCTCGCCACCCGGCCGATCTGCAGCATCAGCAGGTTGTGGCGGGCGACGAACTCCAGCTCGTCGAGGTCGAAGTCGCGGCAGCCGGCGAGCACCACCCGCGAGGGCTCCACCTGTGCGCATTCGAGCGCTCGGGCGAGCGCGCAGCCGCAGCTCCAGCGGCTGCCGCGCGAGAAGTCGTTGAGGTCGGGGTGGGCGTCGACCCAGAGCACGGCCAGGTCGGGATGCCGGCGGGCCTGCGCAGCCAGCACCGGGATGAACGAGCAGTGGTCGCCGCCCAGCACCGTCAGCAGCGCACGCGGCGGGACGGCGGCCAGCCGGTCGGCGAGCGCCGCCCAGGAGTGCTCGATGGAGTCGCCGCCGTCGAGGTCGCCGAGGTCGTGGAGTCCGAGCTCGACCAGCGCGGTGCCGGACTCCGTCACCGGCGGCATCACGGCCGACAGCCGGCGGATCTCGGCCGGCGCCCGGGCGGCGCCGCGCCGGTAGGCGGCGGAGCCGTCATAGGCGATTCCGGCCACCACCGCATCCGCCTCCTCGAGGCCCGCGGTGGCGAGGCCGCCCCAGGGTTTCAGGCCGGAGAGGTCGATGTCCGTCGCACCCTCTCCGGGACTTTGAAGACCGCCAGGCTGCCCAGCACCAGCCAGGCGAAGAAGATCGAGAAGATGACCGGGTAGCCGCCGGGCAGGCCGAGGATCGGTGGCCCCTGGTTGAAGTAGTCGTGGACGGGCCCCGCCAGGCCGCGGGCGATCAGGCCGGCCCCGGCGGTCGCCAGGTTGGAGAAGCCGAGGAAGAGACCGGCCTGGGTGAGCGGGATGACGTCGGTGATGAACGCCCAGTCGACCGAGAAGAAGGTCCCCAGCCCGAGCCCGATGACCAGCCCGACCAGGCTCGCCTGCGCCGCCAGCGGCGGCACGTTGAGTGCCCGCGCCAGGGGATCGAGGACGGCGCCGGGCACCCATTGGTAGTGGCTGAACACCAGGACCATCGTGCCCGTGGCGCCCAGCATCCCGCTGGCGAAGATCAGCGGGCGCCGGCCGACCCGGTCGGAGAGGCGCGCGGCCGGGATGCTGACCAGGATGGCGATCACGATCGCGGTGCCCAGCGTGGTGGCGAAGGCGGTTCCCACCCGGGCGGCGTCGCCATGGAAGAAGACGTTGCTGAAGTAGAAGTAGAGGAAGGTCTGGATGCCGACGATCCCCATCAGGATCAGCAGGCGCGAGGTCATCAGCCACAGGAAGGCCCGGTTGTGGAGCGGCGCGGTGAAAGTTCGCCGCACCAGCGCCAGGGGCCGGTCGAGCGCCTCCGTCGGCTGGCCGCGGTCGGGCACTAGCGTCACCGTCAGCGCCATCGTGAACAGGAGCGCGACGCCCACACTGGCCAGCACGGCGCCCACCCCGGCATGGGCCAGGATGATGCCGGAGGCCCCGGCGCCGAGCAGCGTCCCGAGCAGGTTGGACGCCCCGTAGTACCCGCTGGCGGTGGCCTTCTGCACCGGCGGCACGAGGTCCGGGAGCAGGCCCTGGTAGGGACCCTGGGCGGTGTTCGAGGCCAGCTGCAGCAGCACGTAGCCGGCCACCAGCGGCAGGTAGGCGCCGGACAGCGCGATCGCGGTCAGGAAGACGGCATCGCCGATCGTGCCCACGAAGATGAAGGGCCGGCGGCGGCCCCAACGCGAGCGGGTGCGGTCGGAGACGGCGCCCATGAGCGGCTGCCAGACGATGGCGACCAGGGTGCCCAGGTTCTCCATGAAGGCGGTGGCCGTGCCCTCCAGCCCCTTGCCCACCACGTGTTCCACCAGGTAGGGCACGACCAGCAGGCCCATGCTGTTCCAGAGGTACCCGATCGCCACCCAGTAGACGGACATGACGACGAAGTCGAGGTGGCCCAAGGGCCGGACCGGGCGTACGGGGCGGGGCGGCGCCGCAACCGCGCTGCCGGCCACTACTTGGGGGGTGTGGGCGAGACCTTGGGCGACGCCGAGGGCGAGGGGGTGACCGCCGGCTTGGGCAGATCCTTGGGCCCGGCGTGGCCGATCACCGGGATTTTCTGGCCGATCGAGAGGATGAACGGTGCCGCCCGCGAGCTCGCCAGCTGGGGCTGCAGGAACTGCTCGTAGAAGCTCTGCAGCTGGCTGAGCTGGGACACCGTCTCCAGGCGCGCGCCACCGGGTTTGGCGGCCTGCGCCTTGAGCTTGTTGAGGTCCTTCTCGTCGACCAGGAACGCGGTCAGCGGGTTGCTGTTGATCTGGTCGGTCAGCGTCTGGACCTGCTTGGCGGTCAGGGTGGCGGCGGCGATGGTGGGGGCGAAAGCCTTGTCGAGGGTGATCAGCGCCGACAGCAGGATGTAGCTGATGACGACCACGAAGCCGGCGTGGACGAAGATGCCGAGGAAGCCGTCGACGCCGCGGACCACCGGCATGCGGTGGATCATGCCGCCCAGCTGGCCGCCCACGAAGCCCGCCACCACGGCGACGATGAGTGCCAGGAAGACGTCCAGCACCGCGTTGGTGTGCAGGTACTTCTCCATCGCCTGCTGGTAGGCGTGGCGGTCGCGGATGATGATCAGCAGCGCGCCCAGGAAGAAGATCTCGACCAGCAGCGGCTGCACGACGCCGCGCTGGTAGCCGATGTAGATGGCGACCAGCAGCGCGAGCGCGATCGCGATGTCGATGAACAAGGGTGGCCGCGCCTAGGCGGCTGATCTCCCCCGCAGCGGCAGCGCCTGGTTCTCGATCGCGAGGTAGCCGGCGAACATCACCAGGATCCCGATGGCCTCACCAACGGGTTGAACGGCGTAGAGGTTACGGACCTGCGCGTAGGTGTGGGTCGCGGCCACGATCAGGGCGCCCGCGGCGAGCAGCGCGGTGCCCAGGACGCGGCCGCTCGCGCCCCGCTTCCGGTAGGCCCGGTAGGCGGACCAGGCCGCCCCCCCGATGAGCAGGATCGACCCCAGGGTGTTGGTCACCGGCGGGAAGATGGTGGCCGGCGCGCCGATCGCTCCCCGGCCCGGCACGGCGGCCTGCAGCAGGTGCGCGTCGGTCGGCGCGAGCAGCACCGCCGGTACGGCGAGCAGCGAGATGACGCCCATCGCCAGCGCCGCCCCGGCCGCTTCCCAGAGCGCGGCCGCGCCGAAGAGCAGGAGGGCGCCTCCCCAGGCCGCCTGGTAGGGCCGGCGGCGTTCCGCATACTGCCTGAGGACCAGGCCGCCGAAGGCCAGCCCGACCAGTCCCGCCAGCAGCGGCATCGCGAACATCAGCGGGATTCTACGGGTAGACTCGGACCGCACTTATGGCGCGGGTGATCTCGATCGCGAACCAGAAGGGCGGCGTGGGCAAGACCACCACGGCCGTCAACCTGGGGGCCGCGCTGGCCGAGAAGGACCAGAGGGTCCTCCTCGTCGATCTCGACGCCCAGGCCCACCTCACAATCAACATGGGCGTCAAGATCCCCGACGAGCTCGAGAAGACGATCTACGAGCTGCTGGTCGATCCCGAGGTCTCGGTCAACGAGGTCATCCTCGAGGCCGAGACCATCGGCGTCCACTTCGTGCCCGCCAACATCGAGCTCTCGGGCGCCGAGGCCCAGCTCTACAACGAGATCGGGCGCGAGGGCATCCTCAAGGAGAAGCTGGAACCCGCGCTGCGGCGCTACGACTACATGATCATCGACTGCCCGCCGGCGCTGAACGTCCTCACCATCAACGCCTTCGTGGCTTCGGACGAGGTGATCATCCCGCTCCAGTGCGAGTACTTCGGGATGAAGGGCATGCAGCAGCTGCTGAAGACGATCGACCGCATCCGGGCCAAGCTCAACCCGCGGCTGCACGTGGCGGGTATCCTGCCCACCATCTACAAATCGCGCACCCTGCACTCGCGGGAGGTGCTCGAGCTGGTCAAGACCCACTTCAAGGACCAGGTCTTCGACTTCGCGGTCAAGGACTCGATCCGCTTCGCGGAGTCGCCCCTGGCCGGCCAGTCGATCCTCCAGTACGCCGCCCAGTCCGAGGGTGCCAAGGCGTACCGGGAGCTGGCGGCGTCGGTGATGGAGACCAACCACCGCTAGCCGGGGGGCCGCCTGATGGGGAAGGGCTTTAAGCGGGTCTCGCTGGTGGGGTCCGAGGAGCTTTTCCGGGCCACCAAGCCGCAGCACCAGGAAACCGACGAGGTCATCGCCGACGTGGTCGACCGCAAGCCCCCCGCCGCCGAAAAGCACCTGATGACCGTCCACCTGGCGCCGGCGGAGGTGGAGCTGATGCTGGAGGCGATCCAGGTCGCCAAGTACCCGGACCGGTCCCGCCCCAAGCCCTCGCTGGACAAGCACGAGCGGCTGGACCAGCTGCGGGGCAAGCTCCAGGGCGAGGGCCTGAGCGGCCGCTGAGAGGTCATCGGGCCGCCCAGTGCACCCCTCAGCGGCGCATGCGGCGCCGCAGGTAGGCGTAGGTCATGTAGGCGGAGATCACGAGCAGCGCGATCCCGAAGATGATTGCCTGGGTCCGCACGGGGTAAATATTGGGCGATGTCCAGGCTAGCGATCGTCAAGGTCAAGCAGGACCGGGAGGTCAACGGCTACCTGCTCTCCTGTTCCGACACCAAGGAAGGCCTCGTCGTCGATGCCGGCGAGCCGGCCGAGAAGATGATCGGCCAGCTGCGCGGGCTGACCCTCAAATGGGTGGTGGCCACCCACGGCCATCCCGGCCACCTCGCCGGCAAGGACGCCCTCAAGGCGGCCACCGGCGCCACCACCGCCATGAGCTTCGCCGACGCCAAGCTGCTCCTTCGCTCGGCCGACCAGTACCTCCTGGACGGCGACGAGCTCGAGTTCGGCGCCTTCAAGGTGCAGGTCCTGGCGACTCCCGGCCACACGCCCGGCAGCCTGAGCTTTCTGGTCGGCAACCATCTCTTCACCGGCGACACCCTGCTGGCCGGGGGCATCGGTAAGCAGGCGCCGGAGACCGACCTCCGCCGCCAGATGAACAGCATCTATTCGCGCTACCTGGCGCTGCCCCCGACTACCGCCATCTACCCCGGGCACGGCCCGGTGACCACGCTGGAGGCGGAAGTCAGGCAGAGCCCCGTCTTCCAGCAGGCGGTGCGCTAAGGGCCGGGGCGGACCAACCGGCCGCGCCCCGGTTCGGCGGCCACCCTCCCCCGCTCCGCAACCAGCTCCCCGCGGGCGTAGACCTGGTTGATGGCGAAGTCGAACGCCATGCCCTCCAACACCCCGTGCCGCTGCCGCGAAAGCATCGACTCGGCCGTGGCCAGCGTCCATCCGGCGGGGTCGACCAGCACCAGGTCGGCATCGGCGCCGGGCTCGAGGCGGCCCTTGCCGGCCAGCCGGAAGCGCTCGGCGACGTTGGCGGTGATCGCGTTGATCGCCTGCTCGGTGGCGCCCAGCACGCGCCCCAGCTGGAGCTGGCTCAGGAGCAGCGTCTGCACGCCCGGGCTGCCGGGGTGGCAGTGGTCGAGGTCGACCGCGAACTTCTCGGCGTCGGTGTGCGGCGCATGGTCGGTGCCCACGGTGTCCAGCTCGTCCTCGACCAGCGCCGCGCGCAGTGCGCCCTGGTCGCCGCGCTCGCGCACCGGCGGGTTCATCCGGAGGGCGTTGCCGACCCGGCGGTAGTCGTCGGCGGTCGCCCACAGGTACTGGGGGCAGGTCTCGATCGACACGTCCGCGCCCTGGTGATGCTTGGCGGCGGTGGCCGCGGCCAGGCCCTCGGCGCTGGAGACGTGGACCAGGTGCAGCCGGAAGCCGTGGGCGCCGGCCAGCCGGCAGGTGGCGGCGACCGCCGCCGCCTCCGCCTCCGCCGGGCGCGCCCGCAGGACGTCGGCGTAGTCCGCGAGGTGGCGGGCGCGGTGGCGGAGGATGTCGGGGTCCTCGGCGTGCACCGCGAGCAGGCCGCCGCGGCGGGCCAGCTCCGGGCCCAGGCGGGCGATCGTGTCATAGCCGGGCGGCGCCTCCAGCTCGGGGTCATCGAGGGCGACCGTGTAGGTCACTGCGCGCCGCCCTCGGTGGTACGCGTAGCCGAGGAAGGCCTTGAGCCCGACCGCACCCGCCGCCAGCAGGCCCGCGATCGCCTCCGGTGTCGACGAGGAGCGGACCAGGCCCCAGAGCCCGAAGTCGACCAGGGCCCTGGAGCCCGCGATCGAGACCTTGGCCGCGAAGACCTCGGGAGTGTCCACCCCGGGCACCGTGTTCGGCATGTCGAGCACGGTGGTGACGCCGCCCACCGCCGCGGCCGAGGTCAGCGTCGTCCAGTCCTCCTTCTCCGGGAAGCCGGGGTCGCGGGAGTGGACGTGGGCATCGATGGCGCCCGGCAGTACCCAGAGCCCGCGGCAGTCGACGACGGCGGGGCCGGCGGCAGGTCCCGGGGCCGCGATCACGCCGTCCCGGACCAGGACGTCGGTCTCGACGAAGCCGGCCGGGGTGAAGACCCGCCCGCCGGTGAAGAGAAGGTCAGTCGAGGGGGAGATCTGACTTCCTGAACAGCGGCTGGTAGGCGATCCCGGCCGCCCGCAGGTTCGCCTCGGCCCCCTCCTCGCGGTCGAGGACGGCGATCAGCATCAGCACCTCGCCTCCCGCCGCGCGGACCTTCTCGGCCGCGTTGATGGCCTCACCGCCGGTGGTCAGGACGTCCTCCACGACGGTCACCTTCTGCCCCTGCTCGAGGCGGCCCTCGATCGCCTTCGAGGTGCCGTACTCCTTGGCTCTCTTGCGCACCAGCACCAGCGGCTTGTCGGTCTCCAGCGAGAGCGCCCCGCCCAGCA
>WNGE01015559.1_pt1 | contig 11724 bp, 7 predicted proteins | sample 5400651 | NCBI WGS metagenome assembly WNGE01 (sample SAMN13153370, study PRJNA577476) | soil metagenome | isolation source: 60 cm soil or saprolite under grassland replicate 2 | place: USA:California | collected 2016-06-15 | reverse complement strand
CCAGGTCGACGATCATCACGTTTGGTAAATTTCGCGTCATGTTCATCCAAGTAATACCGGAGTCATGTGACACAAACACTCCGGCATCATTTCCGACATAGACTGTTTTTGGCTCGTCGGGTCGAATAACGACAGCGTGGTGCGGAACATCAGGTAGTTGCCCATTGTCCATATCTTCCCAAGTCTTGCCACCGTCTCTCGAACAAAAGAGGTGGGAGTGACCAAAGTTTCCGATCGTGACTAAGAGAAAGTCGGCGCCGAGCTTTGCTGCAGAATCGATTCGAGTAATTGTGTGTCCTGGCAAGGTGGCGCCGGCAAGGTTTGCGCTCCAAGTGTTCCCACCATTCAGGCTGCGGAAGAAGCCACCATTTTCTGTGGCTACATAAATTCGCTGCGAATCCGCGGGAGCAACTTCGATTGCTGAGATCGTGCTGCCATCGAGGTCCGGAGACACTGGTCGCCACTTTTTCCCGTCGTTTTTAGTACGCCACACTCGCGTCGAGCCGGTGAACACTGTGTCCGGATCCTGGGGATCCATGGTAACGTAAACCATCCACACCGAGTCCGTTTCGTCCTGTCCAGCTGGCGGGGACACATTTCGCTTTCTCCCGTTGCGCCAGCGGTAAATACCCATGTTGTAATAGGAGGCATAAAAATGCGTTGCGTCACCGGGATCATAGATCATCCAGCCACCATCGCCGCCGAGAACCTCGTGATGGTCATTGCTCCGCCCTGCTGTGGTGACGAGTGTCCCATTATCCTGAGCTCCTCCGCCAAAGCACCGGCCATCGCTCTGTGCTGCATCCATGTCGTAATACATCGTGACCGCGAGACCTTTGCTGCGATTCTTCCATGTGCGCCCCCCATTTTCACTTACATCGAGTCCGCCGTCATTCGTGTCGTACACACGGCCTGGAGCAGTCAGCGGCATCAAAAGGTGATGATGATCGGCATGAGCGTAATGAATCCGTCCGGGTTTGGAATTCCATCGTGTCGCTCTGATCCACGTTCTGCCGCCGTCGGTTGTGAGATGCAGGTCAACGCCGCCGCAAAGTACATGATTCGGATGCTTCGGGTGGACTGCGATTGTATTTCCATAGGAGATCTGACCTTCCGCCTTGAAATGACGACCGCTAATTTCTTTCCATGTTTCACCTCCATCGGCACTGCGAAAAACTCCCAAAACCAGATCACTCCGATCGCTCAAGGTATTTTGAGCGAGAGCATAGATCACGTCCGGACCTGATGGGCTAATCGCCAGGCTAGTTCGCCCAAAGTTTTCCGGAGCAGGAAGGCCTTTGCTCAGTTGTCGCCACTGTCCGCCACCGTCCTCAGACAACCAAATACCGTTTTTTGCGCCCTGCTCTGTGAAGGTGGCGAATATGACGTCTCGCTTGGTGGGATGAAATACGATCGCGTGGCACCAGTAGTTGTTTGTCGAAATGAAAGTTTCTCGCCGCCAAGTCAATCCTCCATCATGCGAGACAAACATTCCGCCAAAGTCCTCGGGCTTGGGACTGGATTCATTGGCACCAACGCCAGCTACCAACAAATGCGCTGAATCGCGAGGATCAATCGCGATTACGCCGATACGCGTGGGAATGCCCAGGTCGGATGCTGGAGCTAGCAGTTTCCAACTAGCACCGCCATCCGTCGTCTTATAAATTCCTACCCCGCCGTAGGAGTCGGCTGAAAGATTCGCTTCGCCCGTCCCGGCATAGATGACATCGGGATTCGCCGTATCAATCGCAAGCGAGCCAATGTTCAAGCTATCCTGCTTGCTCCACACCGTGTGCCAATTCAGGCCGGCGTCCGTACTTTGCCACACACCGCCGCCTGCGGCTCCCACCCAAATACGATTAGCGTCCTGAGGGTGGCAAACGATGCTTGTCAATCGTCCACCCACGTTCGTTGGCCCAATGCATCTCCACGGGGACACACGCTTGGATGTTGCCAGATCTCGCCGAACGCGATCTCTCTCGGTCACCAGCCTGTGTACACGCGCTTCTCGAAACGGCCACGCGCTCCGCGCTTGAAACCATACGCTCCTCCTCTTATGCCCTGAACGCCGTGGCTTTCGAGCACGCTGCTTAAGATCTTGTTTTCGCGGGCCAGGCGTAATCAAATTTGGAACTTTCTGTTGATTTGCGATGCCATCTTTGGTTGCACCGTTGCGATCTCGTCACTGAAGCTAGTGTGCGCCAACAGGTCTGAGCCCTTCCACAATTTTTTTGCAAACCGCGCCGCTTCGCTAACCCGCGAAAAAGGCACACTTGCCCTCAAAACCTTTCAGTTCGAATTCGCCGAGCGAACGCACCGGAATCAGTTCCCCCAGCTTTATTTTTGCCGCTTCGCTCAAGCAGCAAGATTCGCCTAGCGAGCTAGCTAGTTTTTCCAAGCGGAAGATCAAATTTACTTCGCCTCCCATCAGGCTTTCTTCGCCCATCGACGCGACTCCTCCAATCGCGACGGCCCCGAAGTGAACAACGAAGCGAAACTCCGGCCATTCTTTTCGTTGCAATTCTTTGAGCGCGGAGATTACCGCCACAATCTCCTCCGGGCTCGTAGCAGCATCCGGCCAATAGGCAAGAAAACCATCGCCGAGATACTTGTTAATTATCCCGTGCTGATTCTCGATGATCTCCTTGGAGGTGAAAATCCACGCTCCGAGGAGAACATCCAGGTCCTCGCTCTGCATGTGGCGGCTGAGGGGCGTAAAACCGCGGATATCCGCGACGAGAAGCCAACAGGGAATATTCCCGATTTCGCGCAACGTTCGTTGCACCACGTCCGTCTTGTACTCCTCTGAAACGGCGACGGGCTGCCGGAGCGTGAAAACCTGATCTCCAATTGTGATTTGATCGCCATCGCTTAATCGAATCGGGTGTTGAATGCGCCGCTTGTTCAAAAAAGTTCCGTTACTGCTGCCGAAATCGATCAGCCAAAGTTCGCCGATATTTTGCAGATGGATGAGAGCGTGCCGACGCGACACTTTGGGAGATTCCAGCACGATCGTGTTAGCGGCGGTCCGTCCGAGCGAACAACTGCCACGGATTGTATGGCGTGTGCCATCGGTCGCTTCCAACCAGGCACTTTCCTCCTGGGACGCGTTCACCAAAAACATTCTACTAAGAAGTGATCCTGGACGCAAAGTCTCTCAAATCACGAGGTGCCCGTGGATGCTGACATGAATTGATCAGGCGCTGTAAGAGTAGCCCTTTCAGCTTTTAACTTCCTTCCTACCTTAATAATGTATACTTGCTCAAAGTGAGTAACGAACGCGCAGGCGACGTCATAGGCGCAACATCGTGTGAGTTTGTCGGCGGACAAAAAGTCTTTGGCCGTTACACGCTGGTCAAGGTCCTTGGGCGAGGCGGAATGGGAATTGTCTGGCTGGCGCGCGATGAAGAACTGGAGCGCGATGTCGCGCTGAAATTTCTTCCCGATCTCATGATTCAAGATCGTGCGGCGTTTGACCAACTCAGGCACGAGACAAAGCGGTGCCTCGAACTGACGCATCCGCATATCGTACGTATACACGACTTCGTGCATGACGACCGCTCCGGCGGCATTTCGATGGAGTATATCGATGGAGAAACGCTATCCAACTTGCGAGCTGAGAAAGAGCAGAGGGTCTTCGAGGCGGATGAGATCGCTACTTGGATAACTCAGCTTTGCGACGCACTCGATTATGCGCACACGCGCGCGAACGTCATCCATTGTGACTTGAAGCCTGCGAACCTGATGGTCAATCAACGCAGCGACCTAAAGGTAACGGACTTTGGTATAGCCCGCAGTCTGAGTGATTCAGTCAGCCGGTTAACTGTAGAGCAAGGCCGGAGCGGCACGCTAATTTATATGAGCCCGCAGCAGCTAAACGGCGAGCACTGTACGCATTTGGACGACATCTACTCGTTAGGCGCAAGCATCTACGAATTGCTTACGAGCAAGCCGCCATTCTATTCGGGCAATATCGATCGACAGATTTGCGAACGAGTTGCTCCTTCGATGACCGAACGGCGGAAAGAATTGGACGTCGAGCCGGCGTTGGTTCCACAAGTTTGGGAAGATGCGGTCGCATCTTGTCTGGCAAAGGACCCGTCCGACCGTCCGCAATCGGCCGCAGAGGTTGCGCAGCGGCTGCAACTTGCCGCCGTACATACACGAACCAGAGTGGCCCCTGCCAAGAGATTAAACAGAAAGCCGCTGCTTATTAGTGGCATCGCGGTGCTCTCTGCTCTCGCGGTTGCTAGCTTGTACTTCGGAACGTTGAAGCGGCAGGCCAAACCTGTATCACAGGTGCCGGCGATTCCCGAAAAATCGATCGCCGTTTTGCCTTTCGAAAATCGAAGCGAAGAAAAAGGTACCACCTACTTTGCTGATGGAATCCAAGACGAGATTCTAACGCGTTTATCCAAGATCGCCGATCTTAAGGTGATCTCGCGCACGTCTACGCAGCATTACAAAAGTGCCCCTGAAAACCTGCCTGAGATCGCCAGGCAACTTGGTGTTGCGCATGTTTTGGAAGGTAGCGTGCAGAAGAGCGGCGACACAGTGCGCGTTAACGTGCAGCTAATCAAAGCAGCCAATGACTCTCATCTTTGGGCCGACACATTTGATCGAAAATTGACCGACATCTTCTCGGTCGAGAGCGAGGTGGCCAACGCTGTCGCCGTCCAATTGCAAGCGAAACTCACAGGTCCGGAAAAAGAAGTCATAGCTGCCAGACCGACCGACAATGTTGAAGCTTATGATGCTTATCTGCGCGGCCTGGCTTATACACTAAAAACCTTTCCGACAAGGACCAATGCCCTTGGTGCACAGAAATATTTCAAAGAAGCAGTGCGCTTGGACCCGAAGTTTGCGCTTAGTTGGGCGTTGCTGTCATACGTTGATGCACGCAACTACGTCACACAGAGTCTTCAACCAACGCTGGCCCTCTTTGAAGAGGCGCGACAGGCAGCCGAAACCGCTCTCACTCTCCAGCCCAATCTCGGTGAAGCCGTATGGGCCAAGGGCTATTATTATTACGCCTGCCTCAAGGATTACGACACCGCAGTGCGTTACTTTGAGCAAGCACGCCAACTCTTACCGAATAGTAGCCGGATTCCTGAATCGCTGGCTTATGTCGCACGGAGACGAGGCCAATGGCAACAGAGCCAAGCCTATTTCAATGAAGCCGAGCGGCTCGACCCGCGCAATGTTAATCTCCTCAGCCAGCAGGCGACCAACAATATCTGTCTTCGTCGTTTCCCGGAAGCGCTGCGAAAGTTTGATCAAGTTCTCGATATTACACCGGACGACTCCGATACCCTGGTGCAAATGGCGGCTATCGCACAAGCGGAAGGAGACTTGCCGCATGCGTCGGCGCTCCTCGCTCGGCTCCACCTCGCAGCCAATGACATCGAGGGCTTAGAAACTCAAGTCTACCAGGCAATCCTGGAGCGCCGCACGGCATCGGTAATCCCTCGACTAAGGGAACTACTGGCCACGCCTGACCCAGCGTTAGGTTTTTACGGTGGCGAACTGCGCTTTTGGTTAGGTTGGGCTCAAGAGGTTGCTGGCGATCATGCTGGCGCCCAGGAAAGTTGGCGACAGGCGCGCAGCGAACTGGAACCTTTCCTCAAAGAACAGCCGGACAATTATAGCCTCATTGGCGATCTCGCGCTGACCGAGATGGGCCTCGGTCACAAGGCCGCCGCCTTGGCTCTGGCGGAACGGGCCATAGTCGCGAATCCGATCGAGAAGGACGCCGTGGTTGGTCCCATTCCGATCGAGATCCGCGCCCGGGTAGCAGCGCAGGTGGGAGAGCCCGACCGCGCGATCGCCGCTTTACAAAAACTACTCTCGATACCGTACGCTGGCGCGCTGGCTGAAAATATACCCATCACTCCTGCGCTGCTCCGACTGGATCCGATGTTTGATCCGCTTCGGAATGATCCACGCTTTCAAAAACTCGTGGCTTCGCCTGCGCCGAACTGATCCCGTTTCCATTTGTAGCTCGTCAACGCGAGACTTGTGGAGGTTATGAGTTCAAGCTGGTCTCGAATATTTCTCGCGCTAGGCGATTTGGAAATGGGCAGATTTAGACGCCCCAACAATATTAAACAACATCTGCAGTGGGAGGTGTTGTTCAAAACGCCATGAGTTTTGGCATCGTAGGAAGTAAGGATAAGCTCGGCGTGCATTTACGAGCGGTGCGCAAACGTTGATAAAACGCTGCCAAGCTGGCGACAGCTTATCTCACTCGCTCATTTCCGCGGGCGGCGCGGTTTCGGCCGGCGGCGCGGACGTGGCTTGGGTGGGATTCTCATACGCGAGCTGTTGACTTATTCTGTGTCTAATGTCAAGGGCATTTTTATTTTCTCCAATGCTCGACTTGAGTTCCAGCGTCTGCACAGACCCGTCGCCCTGACGTTTCAGATGACGGTAAACAGGCGTCGCAGGAGGTTGAACAAGAAAACTCCGTTCAACGAATAGTAACTACGATTGCAGTCGTCGCCTTAACACGAAAACAGCGTAAGCCATTTCATCGTTCACGGTGGACGGCCGCTTAATGTCGTACCGGAAATCGTAGACATCGCACAGTTCCAGCGACGGAACCGAACCGAGCAGTCGTCGGAATTGCCTTGTCGTATACGTGCGGAACTGAAATTCGTGCCACAGGCGAAGTTCCTTCGACCCGCGGCGTACCAGCAGGCAGACCCGAAGGTTCTCGATCCGGCGGCGCGGATCGCTGCGTAGCACGCGCAGCGTTACGGTCACTTTTGTCTGGCCTCGCCGCTCCGTGCAGCGCTCGGTCTTCTCTTCCTCGACATCCAATGGCAGCAGATGCAAGCCGAGGACATAGATGCCGCCCGGACGAAGACTATCGGCAATACAATGCAAGTGACCCCGCGCCGCCTGCTCCGTCAGCAAGTGCCCAAACGTGTTGACGGTGCAGTACGCGCCATCAACCGGTCGACCGAGGCGAAAATCGGACATCTCAGCCTCGAATGTCTTGGCATGGAGTCGGCGCCGTGCAAGCTGCCGTCGAAGGTAGCTCAACGCTGGCTGGCTCAGATCGAAGCCAGTTACTTGATAACCTCGGGCAGCCAACTCGGTGACTAGTCGACCAGTGCCGCAGGCTGGCTCCAGCAACCGGCGGGCATCGAAGAGGCAATATTTCCGGCATGCCGCCTCGATGAAGTCGGCCTCCCGCTGAGTGTAGGCTTGGAAGGCAATGTCATAATATTGCGGATAATCATAGCAGTTCGCTACGAGAATACGGCTTGTTGGCATTGTCACCTGTTTGCGCAGCGCCACTGGTGCAGAATGCGCGGCGATGAATTCGCCAACGATCTTTGACCAGGCGTCGATTACTTCTGTTTCGTGCAGGCGCTCGCGGAGTCCGAGCCGCTGCATCAGTTTCGGAACCAGCTCTGCAGGCGACCGCCATCGATCTGTTCGAGTTTTTTTGTCAGGCAAACCGCGCCATTCAGCGATCACGGCAGCGCGAAGCGAAGAGTTCACCAAAATCATTTAGCCACAGACGCCGTGCTGAGCAACGCCGAAGCATCGACACGGATGGAACACAGATTTTTGTGGAGGCGCTTGTACCAAGCGCCTCTACACCGCTTCAACGCTTCAACGTAAGGCGGCAGCCTCAATACTTCCGCCGCATGTGGCTTGGCAGAATATTGAGCTCATCGCGATATTTCGCCACGGTGCGCCGGGCGATCGGAATGCCGCGTTCCGCCAGAACCTCGACGATCTCGTGATCGCTCAATGGCGCGCTGCCATTCTCGTGCTTCACGAGATCGAGAATGGCTTCTTTCACGCTGATGTTGCTCAGCGATTCACCGGTCGTGGTTTCATAACCGGACGTAAAAAAGTATTTCATCTCGAACACGCCCTGTGGCGTCGCCATGTATTTGCCGGACACAGCGCGGCTTACCGTGGTCTCGTGCACGCCCACTGCATCGGCAACCTCTCCCATCCGCATTGGCTTCAGATGCGAGGGGCCATGCTCAAGGAAATCGCGCTGCCGCGAAACGATCTGCTGCGCGATGTTGAAAATTGTTTGCTGTCGTTGATGGATCGAGCGGATAAGGAATTTTCCGCTCCGGATTTTGTCGCGGATGTAATTCTTAACTTCGCTGCTCTGGGCGTCGCCAGACGCGATGATGTCCTTGTAAAGATTGCTGATCCGCAGATGCGGAATCTGCTCATTGTTTAAGGTGATCTGATACTCCCCATCCATCTTTTCCACCACCAAGTCGGGCAGCACATAGTTTTGCGGCGCAGCAGCGAAAACCTGACCAGGGCGAGGATTTAGCCGCGCAATGTTGTCGGCAGCCTTTTGCACGTCCTCAACGCTGATTCCCATCCGGCGCGCGATTTCCGGAAAGCGTCGCCTGCCCAAATCTTCCATGTGCTCGGATACAACCTTGTACTCGACGCTGCGCTCCTTCCCTGCTCGCCGTAATTGAATGAGCAAGCACTCGCGCAAATCATGCGCGCCGACGCCCCCCGGATAAAAAGTTTGGATCAGCGCCAGCATCTTCTCGAAATCTTCCTTTGGGATTCCCGAGTTCAGCGCCATTTCCTCCGGCGTGCTTTGGAGAAATCCGTTATCATCGATATTGCCAACGATTAGCTCCGCAGCTTTGCGATCAGTGGCACTGAGCAGGCTCTGATTCAGTTGCCCGATCAAGTTTTGGTGAAGCGTTTCCTGCACAGGAATGGAATCGAAAAAAAACTGGCGCTTATCTTGCGCTTCCCGCGAACCGCGAGAGCCAGCCGCGCCATAGCTCGCTGACTGCGCCATGTAATCACGCCATTCCTCATCCAGACTCGCGAGCTTCTGGAATTCGTTATCGAAATTTTCCTCTGCGGAAGCTTCAGCCTCGCTGGGTTCGTCGGGCGCAGGCAGGTCCGGCAATTCCTCGAGTACTGGGTTAGTCTCCATTTCCTGTTGCACGAGGTTGCGCAGCTCAAGCAACGGCGTCTGGAGAATCAACAGGCTTTGTTGCAACTGCGGCGACAGAACTTGCTGCAGGGCGAGATTCTGTGTCTGCTGCATTCCCTGGCCGGCCATATGCCGAGGTTACCGGCGCGGCGGACGGCGAGCAAGCAATTCAGGCGGGCCGTCGCCGTATCTGCTATCAAGCGCAAAGGTGGAACGCGTTGTCCTCAACGCGTTGGCAAAGCAAATGCGGGTTGGCCTGCCTGATTTTCAGCGCGCGCGATGCTCTGGGAGCGAGAATCCTGCGCCTTCGGCGATTAATTTTGGCATCGTCTTCGGAGAAGCCGATCCACCTTGCTAGATGTAGCAAGCAGTGCTCAATCCACTACATCTTTCCGTTCACCATTATCCAGTCGATCGAGCCGTCGAAGCCCACGATTTGTTCGAAAGGATTGTCGTGCTGGGTGGCGCATTGAATTGCTATGAGATCGGCGCAAAATCCTGGCCGAATTCGTCCGATCATCTTTTCCTGATGCAAGGCCATCGCGGGATTGATCGTCACCATTTTAACAATTTCCTCAGGTGAAATCGCAGGCTCACGGCGCTGAAACGCCCGCATCTCAGCGAACAAGCTCAGGTCCTCGTTACTCGCGAGACTATCGGTACCCAGGCAAATGTTGAATCCCAAAGAGCGCAGCCGCTCGAAAGGGAAGTGGCTGTGTTTGAAATAGTCGTGACTGCGCGGGCAATTCACGATGTGGAATTGTCTCTTTGATCTTTCCAGCAGCTCGAAGTCCCGCTCCGTCAGCTCGTTTAAGTGGGCGACGATCCATTGTGGAATGGGCCGATTGCCGAATGCGCCGACGAATGACTCCAGGGGCGTTTCATTTCCGCAGTCCTCCATCGGTCGTCCGATGTTCTTCATGAATTCGTACAGGGGCCCCGACGCGTCGTGGAACATCTCCATCTCTTCGTGCGATTCCGCCAAATGCGTGGTCAACAAAATATTCCGCTGTGGCGCAATTGCCTGGCACCGACGATACAAATCTGTTGACGCCGTAAACAATGCATGTGGCGCTAACCCCGAGTTATGCGCAGGGTGCAGTGATTCGAGCGCACGATCGACAATTTCGTTCTCGTGCTCCGGCGCGCGCACATCGATCAACTCCGCAAACCACCACGTGCGAATGGGCGCCGCTATCTGCGGAATCAAATCGGGAAACGCTGTAAGATTCGCAATCGTGGTCGTGCCAAATCTTTTGGCCTCAGCGAAACCTTCGTCGATCGATGTGAGATAGTCTTTTGACGAAAGCTTTGCCTTCTTCGCGTTGATCGCGCGAATCCAATCGGTAAAAGATTTTCGCGGCGAGATTTCGCCGCGCAGGCAGGTGTAATCGAGGTGGCAATGCGCGTTGATCAGTCCGGGCAAGAGCGCTTGCTCGCCAAGATCGATAATTTCACCGGCGTTGCGCGTTTTGATCTCATCAAATTTTCCGACGTCGACAATTCGATTCTCGGAAACCGCGACTGCGCCGTTGTCGATAGGCGGTCCATCCATCGTAATGACGATTCGCGCGCGAAGAATCATTCGCCTTTCACTCCTTTCCGGCATTCGGCGACCAGCAGATTGCACGCTTCCTGACAAAGCAGCGGAACTGTAGCCGCGGTCGTGGCTGTAGCCGGGGTCGCTGACCCCGGTGGAATTGAAGCCGCCGTCTGATCGCAGGTAGGATCAAACTTTTCATCCGGCAGCTTCGTGGATGGAGATGTCCCGCGCGCATCGCGTTTCCACAAGATAGTTCGCAGACAGCCGCTATTGGATCGGCAGAAGTCCGCCACGACATCATCGATCTGCGAATCGGAAATTTTTGCCGCGACGCGATACATCCCTGACTGCCGATCCAACGTCTCGCGCAAGGGCGTGGTTTGCAGCTGGTCGCGTTTCCAAGCAGCGAAGATTGCCAGCCGATAATTTCCCGAGTCGTCGTATTTTGCAATTTCGATCGCGTCTTGTGCGTTTCGAAATGTCTGCAAATGATCCACCGATTCATCATCGCGGTGCGACAGGACAAAGCGACCGCTCGTTGTTTTTTGAACAAAAATTTCACCGAAGTAGAATGGCGCAGTCAGCGCGGCTTTGAGCAGCTTTTCGATGGAGTCCGGCATATCTCTCAAGCGACACAAGATACGTGTTTAGCACCAAAGGTGCTATGTCAGCTTTAGCCTGGGGCATCGCCCCAGGATTCGATCACACCGCGAACGAGCGCTGAAAGCGCGATTCAATGAGAACCGAAGTGTTCCCGAAAATGAATCGCGCCTTCAGCGCTGGGAATTGGGTTCCACGATGAGTCCTGGGACGCTGTCCCAGGCTCCGAGCTGAATGCCGCGCCTTTGGCGCTAAAACGTGGCGGACAAGATGTCTGTGCCACGCATCTGCTAATGCAGGCAGTGTCCGATCAAACCGCCTGCGCGCTCTATAAATTGTCGGTCTTCTTCTCCGAACGCGTTCAATTGATCACTCTCCACGTCCATCATTCCAAGAATGTGCCGATGGTCATTCCTTATAGGAACAACAATTTCTGAGCGCGTCGTGTGAAACGTGGGCAGATATCGCGGATCTTTATGTACATCCCCGACGATGATCGGCTCGCCTGAATCCAGTGCCGCACCGCATAAGCCTTGGGTAACAGGAAAGCGCGGATACGTGGCCGGTTCGTTACCCGTTTCTGCCAGAATCACGAACTCGTCCTTGATGATCTTGTAAACGCCGACCCACC
>WNGE01012126.1_pt1 | contig 11726 bp, 11 predicted proteins | sample 5400651 | NCBI WGS metagenome assembly WNGE01 (sample SAMN13153370, study PRJNA577476) | soil metagenome | isolation source: 60 cm soil or saprolite under grassland replicate 2 | place: USA:California | collected 2016-06-15 | reverse complement strand
CCGCGACGTTCGCGCTCCTCTCGTCGATCGCGGTCTTCGTGCTGGGAGGCGCCGTCCACACGCGCGCTCTTCCGTCCTGGACGCACCTCTCCGCGTCGCTCGGCGCGCTCGCGATCCACGTCTGGGCGTTCGCCGCGGAATGGCGCGCGTTCGGCGACAACGCGCGGCTGATGGAAGACCCCCGGAGCTTCGCGCGCGAAGAGGCGTGAGCCCCTATCTCACCTCGACGGTGGTCGTGTGGCCCTCGGTGACCGAGAACGCGTAGGACTTCTCTCCGGAGGGTCCGGACGTGATCAGGGCATAGGAGCCGGGCGCGATGTTGTCCCATACCGTCGCGGGCGGCCCTATAGTGACTCGGCCATCGAGCCGCCAGGCGTCGAACAGGTAAGTCGCGCCGCCGCCCACCACGATCCGGCCGGAGACAGCGGTTTCCGTCCGGACCTCCAGGCGACCGCCCGGCGTCATCGGCACGAAAAGCGCCGGAGAGGGGACTTGCACCGACGGAAAGGATCGCGGCGCGTATCCCCCCGAAAAAACGTACAGCGCGTACAGTCCCGGGCCGAGCGAAGAGATCTCGCCCCTGCCTTCCGCATCGAGCGAGATTCCCCCGGAAAATGCAACCGTCCGGTTGCTGGAGTACGCGAGTACCCGAAGATCGCGGAGGGGAAGACCGGTCAGGCCATCGACCGCGCGGACAGCGAGGCCTGCGCCGCGCGCGAGCTGAAAGTTGAGCTCCACCGACGAGGCCCCGACGGACGCGGGCTGGGTCTTCAGCTCGTAGCCCTCCCTCCGTGCGGTCACCTGATAGCTGGCCGAGTCCAGATCGTCGATCGAGTAGAAACCGCGCGAATCGGTCACCGTCCGCTTCATCGTGAAAGCGGAGGTCTCGCTTCCGCTCTCCGCCTGTACGTTGGCGCGATCGATCGGGTCGTTCGATCCGGCCTCCGTCACGACGCCGAAGATCGACACCGATGGCAGGGCAATGTCGCCGTTCGTGTCGCCCGAGACCGTGAAGTTTCGTCGGTAGCCCCCGGATAGCAGGACCTGGTAGTTGCCGTCGGCGAGCCCCTCGATCGCGTATTGACCGTTCTCGTCGGTTCGGGCGCTCGCGCGGCTGTCCCCGGCTCCTGGAGTGTCCGAGATGGCGGTCACGGAGATGTCGGAGACGGGCCGTTCGCTCCGCGTCACCCGACCCGCCAGCCGTGAAGACCCTTCGAACGCGATCTCCACGGGCACCTCGCCGGCGCCCTCCGGGACTTCCACGTTCTTCGATGTCGTACGGCTCGAAGGAAATGACGTCAGGGCGTAAAGGCGCAGGACGCCGGCGGGAACGTCCCGCAGCTCGAAGCGGCCGTCGTCAGCGGTAGTCGAGTTGTCCTCGTAGTTCTCGCCGGACGCGTAGATCCGGACGCCGCCGAGCTTGCCGGCGGGCAGCCCCGAGACTGATCCCCGGATGACCGCGCCTCCCTGCATTTCCAGCAGAACTCCATCGAGTCGTTGGCTCTCCGCGAGAACGACCTCCTTCGACGAGGTGCTGCCGGCGTTGGACTTCGCGGACACGCGATATCTGCCCGGCTTCAGGTGCTCGAAGAGGAAGTTGCCCGCAGCATCGCTTCGAGAGGTGTCATTCGCCATGTCCAGGATTCCGCCGGGATCGGCGAGCGAGACCTGCGCCCCGGGGACCGCGGACCTCCGGTCCTTCCCGACGACCGAACCCGCGATCGATCCGCCGAGCGAGAGCGTGAGATCGACCGTCGCCTCGTCTTCGACCTCGACCTGGCGCGAAACGTCGAGGTAGTCCGGGTGCTCCGCGGAGATGGTGACTTTTCCGGGGGAGATACCGTCGAGGCGGTAGCGGCCGTCGGCATCGGTCGAAACTGCGGTTCCGTCGCCGGTGAGCCGCGCGATTGCCGCAGCCACCGGAAACTGCGACGCACCCGACCCTTCGGACCACGAGACCGACGCGTTCGGCACCCCGGTCGCCCGCCGCGGGTCTAGGACGCGGCCGGACACCGACGCGCCCTTCTTCAACGAGAGGACGACGCCCTCCTTCGTCTCGCCCTCGCCGATCTCGATCCCGGCGACTTCGGCCGGCCGGTATCCGGGCGCCGACGCGACGACTTTCCACTTTCCGGCCGGAACGTCGGTCAGCTCGAACGTCCCGTCCGCCGACTGGAAGGCCTTCTCGCTGTCGCCGCCCATCCGGATCTGCATCCCTCCGAATCCGCCCGTCCGCGGAGACGCGTAGGAAGCGCTGAAATCGGTCACCGGTCGGTGGGTGGCAGCGTCCTCCACGCGTCCGCGAATCGTGCCCGTTGTCTTCAACACGAGCGCGAGATCGTCCGACGGCGGCGTGACCTGCCGTTGAAGGGACGCGTATCCGTCGGCGCGAACGGAGAGCATTACGGGGCGGTCGGCGCCGAAACCGTCGAGGCGAAACCGGCCTTCGGCATCGGTTGACGTCGAGCCCCGGGGGCCGGCGTTCACGGCGAAAGACGAGATCTGCGCGCCGATGACCGGCTCACCCTTGCCGTTGCGAACGAACCCGGCGATGGCAACGCCGGGCGACAAGACGACCGGTGGCCAGTCGTTCGAACCTTCCGCCTGGACCATCACCGACGGAATCTGCTTCAAGGCGTAGCCCTCGCGCTGGACGACGAGCACGTATTCGCCCACTTCCAGTCCGGCCACTCGGAACGATCCGTCCGGGCCGCTCCAGGCGTCGGGCTTCTGGCTGTCCTCCAACCCGCCGATCCGAAACATGAATCGGCTCGTTTCTCCCTCCGGACGTGACACCCGCACCGAGGCCCCCGCGATCGGCTGCCCGCCCGGATCGACGACCCTTCCCCTCGCCTCGAGCCCGCGCTTCAGGATCAGCGCGACGTCCTTGACGACTTCACCGCCTTTCAGCGTGATGCCGTGCCGTTTCGCGGTCACGTAGCCCGCCTTCGCCGCCTCGAGCGTCTGGTTCCTTCCCTGCTCCACGACGAACCGCACGTGCGCACCGCTGACGGGCGCGCCTTTCTCGTCGGTTACTTTGCCGGCGACGCCGGCCGCCTTCTGAAGCGCGATGGCGACGGTCCCCGGCGCGGATATCGCCGCAACGATGCCGGGCATCGTGGCCGTCAGGTAATCCGCCTTCGAAGCCTGGATCGAGTAACCCCGCGCCGCCAGGCCGGCGATGCGGAACTTTCCCTTCGCGTCGGTGCGGGCTCTCCGGGAGGTCGTCTGGGCCGGGCGAAAAGAGAAGCCTCCCGACGAGGCCGAGACTCGCACGCCGGGAAGCGGCCGGCGGGTCTTCTCGTCGGTCACGCTGCCGGTTATCGAAGCCGATCGAGCGAGCCGGAGCGAAACCTCGGCGGGTTCCCCCTTCTTCACCCGAACCACGTCGCTCCGTGCGACGAGATCGCCCTTCGCCTGCGCCTCGATCGTGCGGGTACCCGGCGGGACACCGACGAGGCGGTAGGTTCCGGACGCGTCGGTCTTCGCCGCGAGCGACCCGGAAAGCACGATCGCTCCCTCGGCCGGCTTTCCCGCGGGATCGAGGACCGTTCCGGAGACGGTTCCGCCGGCTCTCAAGGTGATCTTCTCGGTTCCCGCGCGTTGCATCGAGAACTGCGATGAGGGTGCGTAGCCCGGCCCCCGGACGACGAGGCTGCCCGACTTTCCGGGCGCGTTGCCGATCGAGAAGGTCCCGTCCGCCCCGGTCGTCGCCTCGGCGTACCGGACGACGTCCTCCTCCTCGAACAGGGACCCTGACCGGAGACGGACCTTCGCGCCGGACATGGGCTTCCCGGCCTCGTCGGTCACGCGGCCCGAGATCTTTTCCGCCGCCGGAAGCTCGACGTCGTCGAGCTCGACGTCGTCGGAAGAGTCGTACGGACCGGGCAGCAGAGCTCCCGGGAGCGCTCCGGGAAGCACCCGGATCGCGACCTCGACGCCCGGCTTGTCGAGTGTCACCCGGAAGCGCCCTTCGGAGTCGGTCGCCGTCTCCCCGAGCGGAGCCGGCGAAGATCCCTTCGTCTCGTCGACGAGCGTCTCTTCGTCGGTCCTGTACGCCTCCCAGACGACTCTCGCACCGCGGACCGGGTTTCCGCCCGGATCGAGCACACGTCCGGACACCGTGGCCGCCCCGGCGGGCGGAGCGAGCAGGAGGAGAGGCACGAGAGCGGCGAGCCGCCCGAGGGCGCGCGGGATCTTCGATGTCCTCGTGAAGGTCACACTATTCTCTTTTCGCGAGGACGACACAACCGGCCAGAGGTTACGATCCCCGCGAGCTATGGCCCCCCCTCTCGCCGGAAAAATCGCCCTGGTGACTGGAGGAGGCGTCCGCGTCGGGCGGGCGATCTCTCTCTCACTCGCGGCCGCCGGCGCCGACGTGGCGGTCCATTACCGGTCCTCCCGATCCGAGGCGGAGAGCGCGGCGGAGGAGATCGGCGCGGCGGGGCGGCGCGCGAAGGTGATCGAAGGCGACCTCGCCCGACCCGAGGACTGCCGGCGGGTCGTTCTCGAAGCGATTGCCGGTTTGGGTTCGCTCGACTTCCTCGTCCATTCGGCCGCGAACTTCCACCGCGCGTCGATCGAAGACACCGACGAGAACCTCTGGGATTCCGCGATGGACGTCAACGCGCGGGCCGGTTTCCTGCTGGCGCGCCAGGCCGCTCCCGTGTTGCGCAAGTGCCGCGGGCGGATCGTGCTGATCTCCGACTTTCTCGCCGAGAGCCCGGCCCGAAACTACCTCGCCCATTCCGTTTCGAAAGCCGCGGTGGAAGGTCTCGTCCGGGCGCTCGCGGTCGAGCTCGCCCCCGAGGTCTCCGTCAACGGGGTCGCGCCCGGCACGGTTGTTCCGCCCGAAGGGACGTCGGCCGAAGAGATCGAACGGCTCGCCCGCCGGGTTCCGGCGAAGAGAATCGGCTCGGCGGAGGACGTCGGCGCGGCGGTCGTCTTCCTCTGCGCCGGTCCGGCGTTCGTGACCGGTCAGGTTCTCCGGGTGGACGGCGGGCGCTCGATCGTCTGAGGGGAAAACTCTTCGTACTCCTCGCGTAGCCGCCGCGCAAACCCCCGCATCGCCTCGATCCGGGGCTCCGCGAGCGCTCGTCCCGCCCCGGTCTTGAGCGGCGCCTGCGCCGACGCTTCGATGGATTCCGCGATCTCGAGAAAGTCCAGGCGCTCCCGGTATCCCTCGACGAGCTGTCGAGCGATGCCGTAAGCTCCCAGCTCCTCCAGGCGCACGGCGTCGTGGACGACCTCTTCCTCCGGAGTGCGCGGGTCCCGCTCTAACCTCGTGAGCGAGCGCCACAGAGCGGCAATCGTCCGTGGAGCGATGCGGAGAGAGCCCAGGAAGATCTCGGTCCGGCTCTTGTGCCCGAACCGCGACACCCACTTTTCCTGGCCGGAGAAGACGGCGAGGAGATACAGAAGATCCCGGTCGACGTCCCCGCGGCCGGCTGCGATTTTCTCCGACGCGGCGACGACACGCTCGACGTCGCCGTAGTAGGTCACGCCGTCGAGCCCGACCGCGAGAGGCTTCACGTAGTCGGCAATGCGTTCGCGCGCGCCCTCGTCCACGGCCCGATCGTAACGCCGCGTCCATCCGGGAGGCCGGAGACTTGCATGGCAGGGGCCGCATGAAGGCCGTAGCGGCCCTGCTGATCGTCAGCCTCGTGGCTTCGCCGCTCGTTGCCGACGAAATGACGCCGCCCGCCGACGCCGTCACCGCCGGGGAGGACCGCGGCGAGGTGACGCTCGACGGGTGGATCGCGTCTCTGTCCGACGCTCTCGTTCTCTCCGACGCGCGCGCGGGGGACCTGGACGCCCGTCCGCAGCCGGACGCGCAGGCGACCGAAGAGCCGCAGAAACCGGAGCCGCCGAAGGAGCCACCGCCGAAGAGGCCGTCTTTGAGACCGGCCGACTTCTGGAAGGACCTGAAGGTCGAGGCGAAACGGTACGTCGCGGATTCCTTCGCTCTCGTCAGCGCCCCGTTTCACTGGAATGTCGCGGACTGGGAGAGGGCCGGTGGAGCCGCGATCGTGATCGGCGGGCTGATGCTCGAAGACAAGCACCTCGATCACGAGTTCCAGGAGCGGCGCTCGACGTTCACGAATCGGGTCTCGCAGGCCACCACCGGTTTCGGCGGCGGGTACGGCGTGAACACGGGCGTGGCGTTCCTGATCGTGGGATACGCCTTCCGGAGCTGGGACCTGCGCGAGACGGGACGGGAGGCCCTCGAAGCCGGCTTCCTCTCGAACCTCCTCGACAAGTGGATCCTGAAGCGGGCCATCGGCCGCGAGCGCCCGCAAGTCTCGGACGGAAGAACGGTCTTCCGGCCCGGCTCCTCGAACGACTCCTTCCCTTCAGGCCACGCGACGGAGGCGTTCGCGGTCGCGTCCGTGATCGCGATGCGTTCGAAGGGATGGGTGCTTCCGACGATCTCCTACACGGCCGCGACTCTCGTCGCGTTCGACCGCGTGAACGACCGCGTCCACTTTCCGAGCGATGTCGCGGCCGGAGCGATCCTGGGAACGGCGGTTGGACGGTTCCTCGTTGCGCGCCACCGCCGGGCGCAGGGCCTGGCCCCCGCCCCGACCGTGACACTCGTGCCGATCCATGGCGGCCTCGCCGCCAAAATGGATTTCTAGCCTTTACGGCCGGCGGTCCATCCGCCTCTCGCGGAATCGCTCCAGCCGGTCGATCCGTCGCTCCCGGAGCTGTTCCCGCATCCGGACCAGGCGATCCCACTGGTCGGGCTTCAAGACCTGCTTCATGTCGAGCACCATCAGGATTCGCGCCTTCTGGAGCCCGGCGCGCGCGTTCTCGACCGCTTCCACCTTCGTCGAGATCGTCCGACGATCGGCATTGGCGTCGAGCGCGTCCTGGAGCTCCCCCTGTCTCTTCTCGAGCTCCGCCTTGCGGTCGATCAGCTCCGGCCGCGTCCGCGAAAAGATACTCTCGATCTCGCGCGCCTGATCGTCCGTCAGGTTGATCTCTGCGGCGAGGCGGGGCCGCTTCCACCACTTCCCCTCCGGGAGCTGCGGAGGACTCGCCAGGGACGCGGGAGCGAGCGCGACGAAGAGAAGAGCGCCGGCGAGAAGCTTCACGATCGACCCTCCGGAGCGGCAGCGGAGTCCACGGCGGAAGGATCGGGAGCGAGCGCTCCCCATCCGCCCGGGGTCTCGTCGCCGCTCGCCAGTCGATCGACGTCCCTCAGGAGGGCATCGTCTGCGCGGTCCTGTGCGGAGAAGCTCGCGGTGTCGTCGGAGCCGCTCTCGATCCGGGCGGAGCTGTTTCGTCCGGTCAGGAGGAGCGCGCCGAGGAGGAGGGCCGCCGCCGCGGGCAGCGCCCACGAGAGCCGCCGCCGCCGGCCGCGCCCCGGCGAGCCCTGACGGCCGACCGCCGTGAGCGTCGCGTCCTCGACGGCCCGCCACTCTTGCGCCGATCGGCTCGCCAGAGCCTCTTCGCCCTCATCGCCCAGGTCGCGCACCGCGCCCTTCCAGTCGGCGAGCGCTCGGCTGCAGCGCAGGCACTCGGAGAGGTGGCGCGGCAGTGCTTCGGGAACTCCGGCGGGAGGAACGGCCAGGGCGAACAGCTCTTCGTCGGTCAGATGGTCCGCCGCCGTCGTCGCACGTTCCCGCATTTCAGACCTTCTTTCGCAGATCGCGCAGGCGCTCCCGGATCTTGTGCGCCGCGCGGAAGAGGTGGGACTTGACGGTTCCACTGTCCAGCCCGGTGAGCTCCGCGATCTCCGGGATCGATAGCTCCTCGAAGTGTTTCAGAGTGAACACGGTCTTCTGCCGCGGGGACAGCGATTCGATCGCCTCGCGCAGCCGCTCCCGGATCTCCCGCGAGTGCGCACGACGCTCGGGAGAAGGGTCCGAGTGCGGCGCGGTGTCGCGCGGTCCCCTTTCGTCCCCGCCCTCCCCGGCCGTCTGGTGGAAATAGAGAACCAGACGGCGGCGCTTCAGCCGGTCCTTGCACCAGTTGATGCAGATTCGAGTGAGCCAGGTCTCGAACGTCGAGCCCTCCCGGAAATCGTTCAAGTTCTGCCACGCGCGCAGAAAGCTCTCCTGCGCGGCGCAGTCCGCTTCCCCCGTGTCGCGGAGGAGACGGTAGGCGACCCGCGTGATCCGGCGCTGGTACTGGCGGACGAAATACTCGAAGCCCCCGGTGTTGCCGGCGCGGATCTCCTCGATGAGAAGCGCTTCGTCGACGCCCGGTTCGGTCTCGCGCGGGATCATGGCCAGAGCGGGCACACCCGATAGACGACCGGGCGGAGACGGAGTTTACGGGCGGTTGCGGCGGGCGGTTTCCCCGATTTCATAGAGACTTCAGGATTTCCTCGCGCTTCCGGGCGTACTCCTCGGTCGACAACAGGCCCCGAGTGCGCAGGTCTTCCAGCTGATTCAGCCGCTCTGCCGTCGAAGAGGTTGCAGCAGGCAGAGCTGTCGTCGCGGCCGCGGGGACGGCCGCCTGTCCCCAGATCGCGTTACGAAACGCTTCGGGCCGGGAGATGTCGGGGAAGACGATCCGTCCCCTTTCCGAAGCCGTCTCGAGCACGACGGTGCCGTATCCGAGCAGCCGCGCGATCACACCCTGGTCGAGCGTGACGTCCTGGATCTTCTCGAGCGGCGCCTGCTCCGCCTCCCGGGCAAGGAGGCCGACCTTTCGCATGACGCGGCGGTTGGTCACGACGAACTCGTCCGCGGCGGCCCGAACGCGCCGGAGAAAAAACGTCACGACGGCCGCCGCGAGAAAGAAGAGCGCGACGTATCCGAAGATCGTGGAACCACCCGTCGAACCGAGCCGGTGCCCCGCGATCCACCACCAGAGGCCGAAGACGGCGGCGACGAGGAAGAGCGCGAGCGCGGTCCGGTAATAGACCCAGTGATATCGGGCGCGGTGCACGATCGCTTCACCGGGGGCGAGGTTCTTCTCCGCGTAGGACATCGACGCGCCACCGAAGGGTAACATCCGACGAGAATGAAGGGACAGGTGATCCTCGTCACGGGCTGTTCGAGCGGCATCGGGAGGGCGACCGCGATCGCGGCGGCGGAGCGCGGACATCGCGTCTTCGCCTCGGCGCGGCGTCGGGAGGACCTTGCGGAGCTCGACGCCCGAAAGATCGAGACCGTCGAGCTGGACGTGACCGACGGAGCTTCCGTCGCGGCGGCCGTCGCCGGTGTTCTGGGTGCGGCCGGACAGGTTGACGCGCTCGTCAACAACGCCGGTTACGGCCAGTACGGCGCCGTGGAGGATGTGACGCTCCCGGAGTGGCGCGCGCAGTTCGAGGTGAACGTCTTCGGCGCCATCCGGCTCCTCCGCGCCGTGCTTCCCCCCATGCGCGAAGCGCGGAAGGGAACGATCGTCAACGTCTCCTCGGTGGCCGGCAAGGTGACGATCCCGTTCGCCGGCCCCTACTGCGCTTCGAAGCACGCTCTCGAAGCGATTTCCGACGCGCTGCGAGTCGAGGTGGCGCCCTGGAAGATCCGGGTCGTCGTGGTCGAGCCGGGCCCGATCGAGACGCACTTCGGGGCGCGGACGCGCGAGGTCACCGCGCGCATCCTCCAATCTCACGGTCCCTATTCGCGCTTCTACGCGAACGCCGAGCGCGCGAGCGAGAAGGAATTTCAGCGCGGTATGCGCCAACCCGAACTGGTCGCCGGCGTCATCGTGCGGGCGATCGAATCCAGGCGTCCGAAAACCCGCTATCGCGTGGCTCCGATGGCGAAGATCCTGGTCCCGTTGAAGAGGCTCGCGTCGGACCGGTTCCTGGACCGGAGGTTGAAACGCGCGCTCAAGCTGCCCGACAGCGTTTGAGGGAAGAGAGGAGGAAGAAGCATGGGAGTCCGCGTCAAACAGATCACTCTGTGGAGGAGCGAGGTCACGAACCGGCCGGGCGCGCTCGCCGGGATGCTCGGACCGATCGCCGAGGCCGGAGGCAACCTGAAGGTGGTCATGGGGTACCGGATACCGGGCGCCGAGAATCGCGCGGCGATCGAGGTCTACCCCGTCAGCGGCCGGAGAGTCACGGCCGCCGCGCGTTCCGTCGGCCTGTCGGACTCGGGCATTCCGGCTCTCCTGGTCGATGGGGACGACCGGGCGGGGTTGGGCGCCGCGATCGCCCGGGGAGTCGCCGAGGCGGGGATCAACATGATCTTCCTGATGGCGCAGGTCGTCGGGAGGCGGTATTCGGCGATCATCGGCTTCGAGTCCGCCGCCGACGCAAAGAAGGCTGCGGCGCTGGTCAAGAAAGCGAAACCATCGAAGAAGTAGTTTCCGGATCGCGGCGCGCGCAGTCCCGCGAAGTAACCGAGGGAGGAGGCGCGCGCCGCGGGAGCGTGAGCGAGCGAGGGATCAGGCGCTCGGTCGAGGCCGGCCCGCCGAGCCGAGCGCCGTCGGCGTAGCCGGATCCCGAGCGAGCGAAACGCGACATGATTTGGGGCCGGGCAGACTCGAACTGCCGACCTAAGGTTTAGGAAACCGAGACGCGATTTCAGAGAAAGGCCCGAAAACCCAATGGGGACGGGCCTTTCTCACTTTTCCTCGCGCTCTGGCGAGCGTCGTTTAGCGTCGTTTTCGTCGTCTAAATCGACTTCGAATCGTTAAGAGGCGTCACACCAGACGTCACCCCTTGGCAGCCTTCGCTCGCAGAACCAGTTACCTTCTTTTGGTCCTTACTGCACGACCTTTAGCGGGGGCGACACGGAAAGGGTTTGCGTAGATACGGTTCGCGCGTAACCAACAGTACCCCCCGGATGGCATGGGTCTGACGAGCCATCTGCGTGGAGTATCAAAAACGAGTAGCTTATGAAGTCTGGCACGACAGGCCCAGATGGATAGTAAAGGGTGGTAGATGACTGCGACGCGGATGTAGCGTTCACGTTGTTGGGCAGATTTCCATCCGTGATTCCCGAACTGTCACTGAAAAAGTAGGCTTGACCTGTGCAGTCGGTGGAGGCGTAAAAGAGCTGGGTTCCGGTCGGTTGACTGAATCCCGCTTCAAGAACGCCGTTGAGTTTGAACCACTGGGTGCCAAGCAGCAAGATCATGGTGTTCTGATCGTAGAGGATCCCCAGCGCCTGATTGTTGCTATCCAGTACTCGTAGCGCGCCCGGTCCCGCCGGTCCGGTTGGTCCCGGTGGTCCCTGTGGCCCGGTCGTGCTCCAACTGAGCGGGGTTTCCTTTTTGGAGTCGCAGACGGTCGTGGCGGTGACGATTCGCACGGCCCCGCTCATCTTGTTGACGCAAGCGTAAATCGTGTCGGCCTGCGCCCGCGGAGCCGAGAGTAAAGAAGCTGCGATGCCAGCTACCAAAGCCAGACCCAGGCGAAATGCCTTTTGAAATTTCATACCCTCTCCTTTGCGGTTAGCGTCGCTCCGAACCGGGGATGTTCCGGCTTGGCTGAAGGGTCTCTCTGATGGGGAGTGACACCGGGACTCTACGTCTGATCGTGTCACCAGTATCTAGGTCTTTGGTCATAGGTCCTACGACCCCCTCGTAACCGGCGAGATGGCCCAGTCCCCGATGCACGGGGTAGGATTTAGCGAAGAACGAAGCCGAGAAACGATGCGTCGTTGGGAATGGGCACCTGGAGCGGTTGCCGCGTCTACGGTGCGTCCAGCGAGCATAATTGAGGGTGGGCGGATAGGGCGACGGCCCGAATCCGCGGCCCTCCGCGCCGCGTGCTCCGCCCCTAGTGCGGCGACCAGGCTCGCCAGAACGCGATACCG
>WNGE01014939.1_pt1 | contig 11727 bp, 11 predicted proteins | sample 5400651 | NCBI WGS metagenome assembly WNGE01 (sample SAMN13153370, study PRJNA577476) | soil metagenome | isolation source: 60 cm soil or saprolite under grassland replicate 2 | place: USA:California | collected 2016-06-15 | reverse complement strand
GCTCTGATCGGCGTGCAGAGCGCCTCCGGCTATGCCGAGGGACGCCCGCACTACACCAGCTGGTGAGCGATTTGTCGTCGGCGCACCGCGTCGTGCGCTGTTACTCTTGTGGCGTGACTTCGGGCAACGGGCTGTGGTGGTCATCCGTCTAGGACGACCCCTTTCGCGCGCTCCCATTCCTCGGGCCGTCCTCGCTGGGCGGCCCGTTGCCTGCTCGGCGTGGTCTGCCCTCGACTCTCTCGGAGGCTTCCATGTCAATCGCACCCCCACTCCCACCATCGACCGCGGACGTCGCGTCGACATCGACGGGGGACGTCGCGCCGAGTTCGACCGCGGACGTCGCGCCGAGTTCGACCCGTGTGCTCACCGGTGATCGCCCGACCGGCGCGCTCCACCTCGGGCACTACTTCGGCACGCTCGCCAACCGTGTCGACCTGCAGCGCAGCGGTCACGATCTCTTGATCGTGGTCGCCGACTACCAGGTCGTGACCGATCGCGATCATCCGGGCGATCTCGTGCGCAGCGTGCGCGAGATCGTCCTGGACTATCTGGCCTGCGGGCTCGAACCGGATCGGACCACGGTCTTCGCGCACAGCGCGGTGCCCGCGCTGAACCAGCTGATGCTGCCGTTCCTGTCGCTGGTCGGCATGGGGGAGCTGTCGCGCAACCCCACGGTCAAGGAGGAGATCTCCCTGTCCGGGCAGTCGTCGGTGAACGGCCTCATGATGACCTACCCGGTGCACCAGGCGGCAGATGTGCTGTTCTGCAAGGCTGATCTCGTTCCCGTCGGCCGGGATCAGCTGCCGCACCTGGAACTGACCCGGTCGATCGCGCGGCGCTTCAACGATCGGTACGGCGCGGTGTTCCCGCTGCCTGACGCACTGCTTGGTGAGATGCCGGTGCTGCTCGGCCTCGACGGTCGCAAGATGGGCAAGAGCCTGGGCAACGGGATCTCACTGCGCGATCGCTCGGACGATGTCGCCGCAAAGATACGTGCGGCGCGCACAGACTCCGAGCGGCAGATCACCTTCGAGCCCGATCGGCGCCCGGAGATCGCAAACCTGCTGCGCATCGGCGGCCTGTGCGGCGGCCGGGATCCCGGCGAGTTGGCCGAAGAGATCGCCGGCGGAGGTGCAGCAAGGCTGAAGCGGGTGGTCACCGACTCGGTGAACGCGTTCCTTGATCCGATCCGCGCGCGGCGCGCGCTGTTCGATGAACGCGACGCTCGCGACGTGCTAGAGCGCGGCGCGAACCGCGCTCGCATGATCGCCGACCAGACGCTGGAGGAAGTTCGAACCGCCATGGGGATGCGCTACGAGGTCGCGGCCTAGCCACGCCTCGCTTGCTGAGCCGACGTGGTCTCCTGCAAGATTGAACATGTGAACAGCTCTTCAGGTATTCCCCGCGACGTCGTGTATTCGGACCGGGTAGTACTGCTGCCGGTGGACAGCGACGTCGCGGACGCGGCTGAGGTCTTCGCACTGCTCGCCGACCCCGGGCGCCTGCGGCTGCTCACCGTGCTGCGGGCCGGCGAGGCCAGCGTCGGCCAGCTCGCGACCTTGGCCGGCATGAGCGAATCAGCGACGTCGCACGCCTTGCGGCTGCTGCGGGCGCACCGCATCGTACGGGCCCGCCGCGCCGGCCGGATGGCGTACTACCGGTTGGCCGACGCGCACGTCCGGGTACTGCTCGACACCGCGCTCGAGCACGCCGGGCACAGTGGCCTGGTACACCCGGAGCGCACGCCGGACGGCGCGCCATGACCATGGCCGCGCCGGGCGACGACGCCCGGCGCACCGAGCAGGGCACCGAGCGACGGGACAAGAACGGGCGCAACGAGCACCACCGTGGCGACCACCAGCACCAGCACCGCGGGGCGGTCTCGGCACGTGCGGACCGCCGTTGGTTGCTGGCCACGCTGGCCGTGATCGTCGCGTTCATGGTCGGCGAGGTGATTGCCGGGCTGCTGGCGCATTCGCTCGCGTTGCTGAGCGACGCGGGGCACATGCTCACCGATGCGACCGCGCTGCTCGTCGCGATCGGGGCATCACGTATTTCCCAGCGTCCGGCCAAGGGCGCCTACACATACGGATTCGCGCGCATCGACGCGCTGTCCGGGCAGGCCAACGGCATCACGCTGGTGCTGCTCGCGCTGTGGTTCTTGGTCGAGGCGATCCGCCGGCTGATCAATCCGCCGAATGCGGCGGGCGGCGTGATCGTCGTCGTCGCGGGCATCGGGATTGCCGTGAACATCGTCGCCACGACCCTGGCCGCTCGCGCCGACAGGCGGAGCCTCAACGTCCGCGGCGCCGTCGCCCATCTGGTGAACGACCTCTGGGCGTTCGTCGCGACGCTGCTTGCCGGCATCGTGATCATGGCGACCGGCTGGACGCGCGCCGATGCGATCGCCTCCCTCATGGTCGCCGCGCTGATGATCGTCACGGGCGTCATGCTGATCCGCACAGCCGGGCGGGTGTTCCTGGAAGCGGCGCCGGCCGGCATGGATCCGATGCTGATCGGCTCCGACCTCTCCGCGTTGCGCGGCGTGGCCCAGGTGCACGACCTGCACGTCTGGGAGCTCGCTGCCGGCGAGGCGGCACTCTCGGCCCACGTTCTGGTCGATCGCGCGGACGATTGTCACGTCATCGGCGACGCGCTGCGGGCGCAGCTGGCCGACGACTACGGCATCGCGCACGTGACGCTGCAGGTCGATCACGTGTCGAGCGACGCCGACGAGCACTGCGCCGACGCGCACGGTCCCGTGCACATCACTGAGCCGGACGCGACGGCACGTCAAAATGAAGCACGTGCCCGATAACCACGTCGCGCTCGGGGCGTGGCCCGGCTTATGCGGCCACTGCGCGCACGCACGCATCAACGAGACCCGCCGCGGCAGGGCCGTCTGGGATGAGCGCCTGGTCCGCTACCCGCGCTTGCCGGTTCGCGAGTGCGTCGGGTTCGACCGCACGGCCGGGTAGCCACACCCGAGTCGTCCGAGGATCATGACCGGGAGGGCGTCTTGATCGAGGGAGGTTGCCGTGTTGCTGCCGATGTCGCCGGTCGATTCGCTCTTCCTGATGGCCGAGACCCGCGAGCACCCGATGCACGTCGGCGGGCTGCAGCTATTTGTGCCGCCCGACGGGGCCGACGCCGACGACGTACGTCAGATCTTCCACCAGATGATCGATGTCGAGGACATCCGCCCGCTGTTGCGACGGCGGGCCCGCCGGTCGGTCACAAGCATCGGCCTGTGGGGGTGGGAGCCCGATGGCGAATTCGACATCGAGCACCACGTGCGACACACCGCGCTGCCCCGTCCCGGCCGGGTGCTGGAACTGCTCGCGCTGTGTTCGCGGCTGCACAGCAACCTGCTTGATCGGCACCGGGCGCTGTGGGAGGCGTCCCTGATCGAGGGGCTGGCCGATGGCCGGTTCGCCATGTATCTCAAGGTGCATCATGCCGTTGTCGATGGGGTTTCCGCGCTGCGGCTGTTGCAGAGCAGCCTCAGCGAAGATCCCGACCAGCGCGACATGCCGCCGCCGTGGGCGCGGCGCGCGCCGCAGGCCGAGCCGTTGCGTGATCGGCCGGTGGACCTCGGCAGCGCCCTGCGTACCGCCCTGGACATCGTCGGCGAGGCCGCGGGGCTACCGTCGGCGCTGACGAAGACCGTGAACCGGGCCGTGCACGAACAGACGGCTCCGCTCTCGTTCTCCGCGCCGCGGACGATGCTCAACGTGCCGATCACCGGCGCTCGACGGTTCGCGGCGCAATCGTGGCCGATCGAGCGAATTCGGCGGGTGGGCAAGGCGGCCGACGCCACCGTGAACGATGTCGTACTCGCCATGTGCTCCGGCGCGCTGCGCAGCTACCTGCTCGGGCTGGACGCGCTGCCGGACTCGCCCCTGATCGCGATGGTACCGGTGTCGCTGCACGTCGACGATCCTCATCGCGAGGGCGGCAACGCGGTCGGCGTCGTGATGTGCAACCTGGCCACCCACCTCACCGACCCGGCCGGGCGACTTGCCGCGATCAACGCCTCGATGACCGACGGCAAGGCGGCGATGGCCAGCATGACGCCGCTGCAGATCATGGCGATGAGCGCGCTCGGCATGAGTCCGCTGGCGATCGCGCCCCTGCTCGGCGTACAGAGCATGTTGCGCCCACCGTTCAACCTGGTCATCTCGAACGTGCCCGGTCCGAGATCTCCCTTGTACTACAACGGTGCGCGACTGGACGGGCTGTATCCCCTTTCCATCCCGGTCGACGGTCAAGCACTGAACATCACGTGCACGAGTTACTCGGACGAACTGGCGTTCGGGCTGACCGGATGCCGGCGCAGCGTGCCGCACCTGCAGCGGTTGCTGGGACATCTCGACGACGAGCTGGATCTGCTCGAGACCGCCACCGGCGTCGCCTGAAGCTCAGCGTTATCCAGCCGTGCTGCGGGAGTTCCGCAGGGTAACGCGACGGCGAACGCCTCGATCTCGAAGGCGTCGGGCCGGGCGAGTCCCGCGACGCGCACCACGACGATCGACGTCGCGTGCTGGGCCCCACATCGGGCCGACCGCCGCGAACGCGTCCCGCGGATCGTCCGACTCGACCAGGTACACGGCCAAGGAGTCCTGAAGCTGACCCGAACCGACAAGTAGAACGCTGCGCGGCGCTTGGTTTCGTCGACAGAGACGTGCTGCTCATGTTCGCCGAGCTCGGGCTGGTGTCGGCTCGCCGGCGCGCTGCACGGCGCGGTAGACAGTGGAGCGGGCGACGGTGAACAGTTCGGCGAGGTCGGCGCTGGTGTGCTTGCCAGCGCGCCACAGCTCCAAGGCGCCTCCTGTGCTGGCTTGAGCGGGGCTGTTTGCCGCGCAGCCGGCCCTTGGCCTTGGCGACCTTCAGGCCGTCGAGCCCCAGGGACGCACCGGCCCTGGCGCGCACCATGCAGAGCGGCGGCCTCGACAGCATCGGGGCCACCGTGTGCTGAGTCAACTTTCTTGCAGGGTTCGAGCTTGTTCTGGGTCGCCGCCTGGCCGGCTCTCGTGAGGACGGCGTCGATCGGCTGACACCACGAAGTTTGGCAGCTACCGGCTCGGGAGGTACGCGTCTTGATGGGGCGTGATTGGTGTCAGGGGTTCGGCAGGGACCTGGGGAGTCCGAACCAGGGCAGGGTGGTGTTCTCGAAGCGGGTGAGGGCGCAGATCTGTGTCCCTGCGAGGGTGAGTACGAACAGACCGGAGCCGTGGAACCGTTCGTCGGGGCCACGGACATAGGAGGCGAAGGCCGGTTGGCCGTTGGCGCGGGTTGGTACGAGGCGGTATTTGCGGTTCGCGCCGAAGAGCAGCGCCCAGAACTCGGCGACGACCTGTTTGCCTTCGTACTCGAACGGCATGGGCGGCATCGACATGAAGACGTCGTCGGTGAGCAGCGCGACGAGCCCGTCTACATCGCTGGACTCGTAGGCGCGGACGAACTGTGCGACGAGCGCCTCCTCGGCAGGTGAGCCGGTCGGCGGCGGCACCTCCCGTTCGGCGGCAGCCGCGCGGTGCTGTTGCAGCGTGGCACGGGCTCGTTTCAGTGCACTGGTCACCGACTCGATGGTGGTGTCCAGCATGCCGGCCGCCTCGCTTGCCTGAAACCCGAGGACGTCACGCAGGACGAGCACGGCCAGTTGACGCGGCGGCAGCAATTGCAGCGCCGTGATGAACGCCAGCGAGATCGACTCGCGCTGTTCGTATCGGGCTTCCGGGCCGACCGGTAGCCCGATCCCGCTTCCGATCAGCTGGTCGGGCAGCGGCTCGAGCCACACGACCTCGCCAAGACGGGTTGGGGCCGGTGGTTGCACTCCTGGCACGTCCCACTCCTTCGCTGGCCGACGGCGAATTGATCGCCGCGCGTTCAGGCAGCGGTTCGTCGCGATCGTGTACAACCAGGTCCGAAGCGACGAACGGACTTCGAATTCCGGAAGGGCCTGCCACGCGGCCAGCATGGTCTCCTGCACGGTGTACTCGGCGTCCTGCAATGACCCGAGCATCCGATAGCAGTGCACCAACAGCTCGTGGCGACGTGGTGCCGTGAGCTCGCGGAAGGCATCGCCGTCTCCAGCCTGCGCCTTCGACAGCAGCTCCTCCGCGGTCGCCTCGTCCTCGTCCAGGTCCATCGGGCCACCTCCTTGAGATGTAGACACCGCGTGAGACGAAAACTGGGCGGCCGGCCGCCGCCCAGTTTGGAAGAGGACGGGTGTCTACCTCAATCGTTCCTGCCAACAGCGACGAAGGAGACTCCGCGATGGGACGAATCGTTATCAGCACCAATGTCACGCTCGATGGCATCAGCCAGGACCCGACGGGCGAGGAAGGATTCGAGTTCGGCGGCTGGTTCACCAAGATTGCCGACGAGGATCGGGCGGCGTGGGCCAAGACGGAATTCGAGGAGGCGCTGAGTACGGCGGCGTTTCTGATCGGTGGCCGCAGCTACGAGTGGTTCGCCGAGCGGTGGGTCGGTCGTCCCGGCGAGTGGGCCGAGCGATTGAACAGCCTGCCGAAGTATGTCGTGCGTTCCACCGCCGGCCGCTCGGACTGGGGCCCGACCACCGTGATCACCGGCGATATCGCTTCCGAGGTCTTGAAGCTGAAGCAGAGCATCGACGGCGACATCGTCGTCTACGCCAGCTACCAACTCGTGCACACGCTGGTGGAGCACGACCTGGTCGACGAGGTGCGGCTGTTCGTCTTCCCGCACGTGCTGGGGTCGGGTGGCCGCGTGTTCAGCGACCTCACCCACCCCAAGGCTGTCCGGCTGACCGACGTCGGCGCGATCGGCCAGGGCCTGGTCAAGCTCACCTACCAGACCGTCCGCGACACCGAGTAGTTACAGCGTCCCGAGCACCGTTTGCGTGACCGGCCGACAGCCAGGTCACAGCGCACGCCGGTCTGCCAGGAGCGGGTCCGGCATACCCGACAACCACCGGCCGGATGACCCGGCAGCGGACCACTCGCGTGCTCTTGCCGGCTCAACACCGGTACTGGCTCACGCCAAATGCAAGGGGAAAAGCCATGGGGCGGATCGTCGTCCACGAAAATGTGTCCCTGGACGGAGTCGTTCGGGACCCGACCGGCGCAGAGGCCTATGCGCTCAGCGGCTGGTTCGACCAGCTACCGGCCGAGGACCGCGCGGCATGGGGCGTGCTGGAGTACCAGCACGCCATGGACAGCGAGGCCTGGCTGCTCGACCGCTTCAGTTTCGAGTGGTTCGCCGGCCGATGTGCGAGCGCGACGGGCAAGTGGGCCGACCGGCTACGCAGCATTCCCAAGTACGTCATCTCCTCGACCCCGATCGACGCCAGCACCTGGGCCAACTCCGTCGTGCTCACCGGCGACGCCGTCGCCGAGGTCACTGCACTGCGCTCCATTGCCTACGGCGACGTTGTCGCGTACGGGTCGGTACCGCTCGTCAGGACCCTGCTCGAACACGAACTGGTCGACGAGTTGCGGCTGGTGACGCATCCGGTCGTGCTCGGAACTGGTCAGCGCCTGTTCCAGACAAGCAGCGACCGCAAGCGTTTGCGGTTGACCGCCGCGACCGCGGTCGGCACCAGTCTCGCCCTGCTCACCTACCAGCCGGCCCGGTCAGCTCCCTGACTGCGCCCAGACGGCCACCTCCAGGTCCGGTCCGACCGGCCTGCGCGTGCCGCCACCACTGATAGCAAAGGAACTCTCGATGGCAACCAAGACCCGCACCCACCCAGGGCTCGTCCTGCTCCTGGCGTGCGTGGCGCAGTTCATGGTCGTACTGGATGTGGCGATCGTGAACGTCGCGCTCCCGACGGTCCAGAGTGATCTTCATATTGGGCAAGGAACCGTGCAGTGGGTCGTCACGGCCTACGGCTTGATGCTCGGCGGGTTCCTGCTCCTCGGCGGCCGGATCGCCGATCTGTGGGGACGGCGCCGCACCCTGCTCGCCGGACTGACCGTCTTCACTATCGCCTCGACCCTCGCGGGCGTGGCCGGCTCGGCCGGTTTCCTGATCGCCGCGCGTGCCCTCCAGGGACTGGGCGCGGCCATGATCCCGCCCGCGGCGTTGGCGATTCTCGCCGTCACGTTCGAGGAAGGCGCCGCGCGTAACCGGGCCCTCGGTTTGTACGGCGCAACGGCGGGCGTATCTGCATCAGTGGGGGTCATCGCCAGCGGGCTGCTCACCGCAGGTCCTGGCTGGCGCTGGATCTTCTTCATCAACGCCCCGGTGGGTGTGGGGCTCATCGCGCTCGCGGTCATGTTCTTGCCCCACGAGGTTGCGGGGACTCGTCGCCGCGAGCGATTCGACCTGGCCGGGGCCGTGACCGTGACGGGCGGGCTGCTCCTGCTGGTGTACGCGCTCGGCCGCTCCACAGACAGCGGCTGGGCATCCGCCTCGACACTCGGACTGCTGGCTGCAGCCGCATTGCTGGTGGCGACGTTTGTAGTGATCGAAGCTCGTTCCCACTCACCGCTGGTGCCACGGGCGGCGGTGCGTAACAGAACGCTCGGGGCTGCCAACCTTGCGGCGTTCCTGCTATTCGGCTCGTTCTTCGCCTTCATCTTCCTCGGTTCGCTGCAGATGCAACAGGTTCTCGGGTATTCGGCGACCAAGACAGGGCTGGCCTGGCTTGCCACGACAGTGACGTCCTTCTTCGCCGCGGCGACTGCGGGCGGCAAACTCGTCGGGCCGATCGGGGTTCGACGCTTGATTGCGGCAGGATTCACGCTGCTCGGTCTTGCTGCGTGGCTACTGACGCGGGTGCCGGCCGGTGCGCACTACGCGACGAGCCTTCTCCCAGCATTCATGTTGGCTGGGATCGCCGGCGGGTTGGCCGCCCCCGCGATACAGATCGGGGCTCTGACCGGCGTCCCGCAGTCGATGGCCGGCCTGGCCGGCGGCCTTGTCGAGACGCTGCGTGAGGTCGGTGGCGGGGTTGGCGTTGCCGTCGTTGCGACAGTCCTTGCCTCGGGGCAGCGCGGCAGTGCCGTGGGCTCGGTCGTCGACCAGGTCGCGGTTACGCATGCGTTCCACTCGGCGTACTGGGTGATGTTCGGCGCCGCGATCGTCGGCCTGGTCACAGCACCGTTCGCCTTCCCGCGCGAACGTCTGGGCAACAGCGGTGGCCTGGCGCCAGTACCAGCACTTCCCGAACCGGACGCACGCGTCTGACGGCGCCTCTGGTCACTTGCATCATGCACGTGACTCTGGGTACGGTCACCGACAGGCAGTAACTTTCGTCATGCAAGTGAGGGAGAGGTTGACGTGGCACGCCGTACGGCAGGAATGACAGCCGGCCAACGCGGGGTCTTGGGCCTCAGCGCCGTCGGGGCATTGATGATCGGCTTGGACGCGCTGGTCGTCCTGACCGCGCTGGACAAGATCCGGGAGACGTTGGACGCATCCCTGGCTCAGCTGGAGTGGACGGTCAACGCCTACACGCTGAGCTTCGCGGTGCTCTTGATGCCGGCGGCGGCACTAGGGGAGAAGTACGGCCGCCGACTCGTCCTATTGGTCGGCATCGGCATCTTCACCGCTGCCTCGGCGCTGTGCGCACTAGCTCCCAACATCGAGTCCTTGATCGCGGCCCGCGCTGTCCAGGGGGTGGGTGCGGCAGCGGTCATGCCCATGACCCTGACGCTGCTGGCCGCCAACTTCTCTCCCGAGAAGCGGGCCGCCGCCCTCGGCGCCTTCGCCAGCGTGACCGGTCTGGCGATCCTGGGCGGCCCCGTACTCGGCGGCGCGATCGTCGAGTCGGCAACGTGGCAATGGATCTTCTGGTTGAACGTGCCCATCGGCATCGTCCTGCTCCCGCTCATCCGGCGCCGTGTCCCGGAGTCCAAGGGCGCCGCGCGCCGCCTGGATCTGCCGGGTATCGCCTTCATCGCCCTCGGCACGATGGGTTTGATGTGGGCTCTCGTCCGGGGTAACAGCATCGGCTGGACCGACCCACAGATTGCCCTGGCGTGGGTTCTCGGCGGTGGGCTGCTGGCGGCCATCATCGCCTGGGAGCTACGCACTTCTGCGCCGCTGCTGCCGATGCGGCTGTTCGCCCACCGGGGCTTCGCGGCCAGTAATGCCGCGGCCTTCGCCATCTTCGGCACGATGTTCGGTGTCGTGTTCTGGCTCGCCCAGTACCTGCAAACGGTTCAGCACAACGGCTCGCTCGGCGCTGGGCTGCGGCTGGCGCCGATGACCGTGACGCTGTCGATCGTGGCTCCGTGGGCGGGACGCCAGGTCAACCGCATCGGCGAGCGCAACCTAGTGGCCTCCGGCATCGCCATGCAGGCCATCGGCGCGGCGGCGGTGACCTGGGTGGCTCACGAACGCTGGTCCTACCCGGCGATGCTGGCGCCGCTGGTCATCCTCGGTGTCGGCGCCTCGGTGGCAATCCCCGCGGCGCAAAGCGCAGTGGTGTCGGCGGCATCGCCGGCCGCGGCCGGCGCCGCCTCGGGAACGTTCAATACGCTGCGCCAGATGGGATCGGCATTCGGCGTCGCTATCAGCTCGCCTGTTCGGTGCCCTGGCTGCGACCTTCATCCCGTCGCGCTGCCTCGACGCTCACGGCGGTGCCAGCTGCCGAGCCGGCGAACCAGCCCGCATAGCGGGGCGGGCCCGGGTCAGATCGCCCGCTGGGTGAACCCTGTTGCTCGATGTCACAGGAGTCCTCGGCGTGCCTGAGTCGCGTGCATGATGCAAGTGAGCAGAGTACCCTCGGATCCCATGTTGGGCAGGACTTACGACGACCAGGTCTGCTCGGCGGCTCGCGCTCTCGAAATCGTCGGGGAACGGTGGACCCTGCTGATCGTTCGCGACGCCCTGTTCGCCGGCGCGCGCCGATTCTCCGAATTCCAGACCTCGCTGGGCATCGCCACCAACGTGCTCGCCAAGCGACTCGAGGGCCTGGTCGCGAACGGAGTGTTGGAACCACGTCTGCTCGAGCAGCTGCCGGGACGCTACGAATACCTGCTCACGGAAAAGGGCCGCGACCTCGCGAAGGTCATCGTCGCGCTCACCGAGTGGGGCGACGCTTGGGCGTCGCCGGACGGACCCCCAAAGGTCTACCGCCACGCCGACTGCGGGACCCCCGTGAAGCTGCAGATGCGCTGTCCTGAACACGGCGCCATCGAGCACGTGGTGGCAACTGACTCGCCAAGTCGCGGTCGTCGCCGAGCCCGGCGCACCGCAGGCAAGTCGTCCGCTGCCAGCCGCGCGGCCGGGTAGGTGATTGCGGGCGCGGTGATCTATGCGCCAGGGTTGCTGCGACCAGTCATGTCCCGACGTCCGGTAGCTGGGCGGGCATCCAGTGTCGCGCTATACGTTAAGAGTGGAAGAGTGGGTAATTCTCCTTTCCTGTTGATCGTCCATTGTGGACGGACAACCTCGTCGCGCGCGTACGGCGGCGCCGGCAGCAGCAGCCGGCATCACCGTTGAAGTGTTCGCGGGTTCTGGTCGCACAGAGGCCCAGATGGCTGTGTTCAGGTTGACTTCGGGAGAGCGAGGCCGGTCTCATCCGTTGCAATAATGGATCGTCGACTTGACATAATGTCGATTATCGGCGTGGACCGAAGAAGAGGCGTGTGGGGCCGATTCATCCTCGGCGAGGATGCGGTAGACGGTGGCGCCGAGGGGTGCTGACCCTTGCTCACACCCTGGCGGTCGTCGCGTTCGTTTACGTGGTCGGCCCATGCAAGTGGTCCGCGCACCCCAAAGCGAGCCGAG